>Ga0209382_10000055_pt1 | contig 150836 bp, 147 predicted proteins | sample SoiMetdeltSBSDD5_FD_187599 | JGI IMG/M metagenome (GOLD analysis project Ga0209382, IMG submission 187599) | Bulk soil microbial communities from a Populus tree surrounding site in Tennessee, USA - Soil MetaG P. deltoides SBSDD5 (SPAdes) (version 2) | ecosystem: Environmental > Terrestrial >... | reverse complement strand
CGCGAAGAGCAGCACGATGCCCGCGTAGGCCACGAGCACGCCGGCGAGGGTGACGAGGGAGAGGCGGTCGCCGGGAATGAAGAAGTGGGCGAGCAGGACCGAGTGCACCGCGTACGCGTTCAGGAGCACCGTGGCATGCGCGGCGGAGGTGAGGGAGATGCCGTAGTTCATGAGGCCGATCTGGACCGCGAAGAGCACGCCCACCGACCACATCATCCGCCACTCGTCGCGGCGGAACCTGAGGAGGCCGGCGCGCTTCGTCCACAGCGCGTAGGCGAGGATGGTGAGCCCGCCGAGCACGAAGCGCATCCAGGCCAGGCGCAGGGGCGGCGCGTCCGTGAGCGCGACCTTGACGGCGATGGGGTTGCCGGCCCAGAGAGCGGCGAGGACGAGCGAGATGAGCGTGCCCCTGGCGTCGAGCGGGCGAAGGGACGTCACGGGGCGGCATGGTAGCATGAGGCTCGATGAAGATCGGCCTCGTCGGGCTTCCCAAGAGCGGCAAGACGTCGCTGTTCAACCTTCTCACCGGTCAGAGCGTGGCCACTTCGTCCTTCGGCGCGAGCCGGGGCGAGATGCACGTGGGCGTGGCGCGCGTGCCCGATCCGCGCGTGGACCGCCTCACCGCGCTCTTCACGCCCAAGAAGACGACGTTCGCCTCGTTCGAGGTGGTGGACCTCGCCGGAATCACCAAGGGCGAGCGCGGCGGGCTCGACGCCAAGGAATTCCGCAACGCCGACGCGCTGCTCCACGTGGTGCGCGCCTTTCCCGACGCGACCGGCGCGCCTCCGTCGCCCCGCGCCGACATCGCGGACCTCGAGACCGAGCTGATCCTCGCCGACCTCGAGGTGGTGGAGCGGCGCCTCGAGCGCCTCGAGGCCTCGCTCAAGAAGAAGCCCAATCCGCTCGAGCAGAAGGAGCAGGCCGTGCTCCAGCGCCTGAAGCCCGAGCTCGAAGGCGAGACCCCGCTGCGCGCGGTGCCGCTGTCCGACGACGAGGCGAAGCTCATCCGCGGCTTCACCTTCCTCTCGCAGAAGCCGATCCTCCACTGTCTCAACCTGGACGAGAAAGAGGTGGCGCGCGGCGCTACCGTGGTCGAGAGCTTCGGGCTGGGCGGGCTCGCCGGCCGTCCCCGCACGCGCTTCGGCTGGGTGTCGGTGATCATCGAGGCGGAGGTGGCGCAGCTGGCGGGCGAGGAGCAGGCCGCCTTCCTCGCCGATCTCGGTCTCGCCGAGCCCGCGATCCGCCGCGTCCTCACCGATTGCTACGCCCTGCTCGGGCTCATCTCGTTCTTCACGGTCGGCGACGACGAGGTGCGCGCGTGGCCGGTGCCCCGCGGCACCCGTGCCCAGGACGCCGCCGGCGCCATCCACTCCGACATCGCCCGCGGCTTCATCCGGGCGGAGGTCGTGGGCTACGAGGAGCTGGTCACCGCCGACGGCTCCATGGCCACCGTCCGCGAGCGGGGCCAGTTCCGGCTCGAGGGCAAGGAGTACGTGGTCGAGGACGGCGAGATCTGCCATTTCCGCTTCAACGTAGCGAAGTAGCGCGGACGGGCGGAGGGCGCGGCGCGGCCGGGCTGTGCCCTTTGCTCGGTACCCCACTCGCCGGGCACAGCCCGGCCGCGCCGCGCCCTCCGCCCGTCCGCGCGGTGGTTAGTCTTTGGCGCCGACTTCTTCGAGGAGATCGGCGAGGGCGGCGTGGCCTCGGGAGCGGGCGGCGCGGAGGGCGGTGGAGCCCGAGCGTGCCATGCGGTGGACGTCCGCGCCCCAGGCGAGGAGGATGGCGGCGACCTCGGCGTGGCCGCCGAAGGCGGCGAGCATGAGCGGCGTCACCCCGGTCTCGTCGGTCGCGTTCGGGTCGGCTCCGCGTCGCAGCAGCGCTTCGACCTCGGGGCCGTGCCCCTCCTTGGCCGCCTCGTGCAGGGGGGTGCGCCCATCGGCGGCGCGCGCGTTCGGATCCGCCTTGGCGGCGAGGAGCAGCCGCACCACCTCCGTGTAGCCCCGCAGCGCGGCTCCGGTCAGCGCGGTGGCGCCGCTCTCCGCCTTCGCGTTGGCGTCGGCGCCCCTGGCGAGGAGCACCCGCACGACCTCGGGGCGCCCGGTCCAGGCGGCGTCGATGAGGGCGGTGCGGCCGCGCTCCGGTCCCGACCGCTTCGCGTTGACGTCGGCGCCCGCCTGGATCAGCGCGCGCGCCACGTCGGCATGCCCATTCTGGGCGGCGACCATGAGGGGGGTGGTGCCCTCCGCGCCCGCGCGCCCGGGCTTGGCGCCCTGCGCCAGCAGGTTCTGCACGGCTCCGATGTCGCCCTTGGCGGCGGCGGCGAGCATCGGCTGCGCGCCTGGTCCGCAGCCCGAGACGGTCGCCACCAAGAGGAGCGCTCCCATCGCCCGGCACACGCGCGCGCTCATCGCTCGCGATACGCTCCGCCGCACGGGACGGGAAAGGTGAGGGCCAACCGTCCCAGCGGGTACGCCTTCTGCGGGTCGAAGCATCCGGCGCTCAGCCTCAAGGGGTCGGCGGTGCCCGAGAGGTCGCCGTCGGCGTGCGACCGGCAGGGGCTCGTGCAGAGCTCGAAGTGCACGTGGGAGACGCCCACCGCATTTCCGGTCATGCCCATGTGCCCGATGATGCGCCCCCGGGCCACTTCCTCGCCGACGCGGACGAGGATCTCCTGCAGGTGGCAGTACGCGGTGTACCGCTTAATTTCCCCATGCGACATGACGATGCCGCGCCCGCACCCCGGCGGCCCGTCGATGAGGTCGCTCACCACGCCATCGGCAGCGGCGATCACCGGCGACCCCAGCGGTCCGCCGAAGTCCACACCCGCGTGGGGTAGCAGGCGCTGCCGCTTGTTCGCGCCGTCCAGCGAGCGGTACGTCGAGAGCACGGGCACCTCCGACGGCACGTTGCCGTCCCGGCGCAGATAGGAGAAGGCGAGGTAGCCCACAACGAGCGCGGCGAGCAGGACGGCAACGCGGAGCAATGCGCTCTATTGGGGCCGGATGAGGCCCAGCCGGGGCCGCCCGCCCAGCGCCTTCACCAGGCCCACCAGCGTGGCATCTGATGTGCTGGGAAGCAGGACGCAGCCCGCGCCGAGGATGAACCCACGACCGCCCGTTGCGGCGATGGCCTCGCGCGCTTCCGCCTCCGCTCGCTCCGGTGGCCCGTCCTTGAGCGTCTGCCACTGGTCGAGCCCGCCGCACACTGCGCCCCCTACGCGGGCTTGGCCGGCGGCCAGCGTGGGGCCGGCGCGGCGATCATCCCAGTTCCAGACGTCCGCGGGCAGGGCGGCGAGGCGGTCGAACATGAGGCGCTCGCCGTGGCAATGCAGGATGGTCAGGCGCGACCGCGATCGCACCGCCTCGAGGATGCGCCGATCGTAGGGCTCGCCGAAGCGGAGGTACTCCTCCTCGGTGTGGAAGGCCGCGCTCGCCGCCTGCACGGAGTAGAAGATCCCCTCGCAGCCCTCGCGGAAGCACGCCTCCATGAAGGCCAGGATCGTCTCCGTGATGGCCTCGAGGGCGCCTGTGACCGCTGCCGGATTCTCCTTGAGATCGTAGCCGAGGCGGTCGCCGGAGAGCTTGCGCGCGATCGACAGTGGGCTGAACACGGTGGGCACGGTGGAGCAGTCCGCGCGCCTGTCCACCACGCAGCGAATGATGGTCTCGAGGTGGGTGGCCCAGCCGGTGGACTCCATGGCGAGCGGCCGGACGCGCTTCCAGTCTTCCGGAGCACGCACCCCGTGGCTCGCGCAGGGCCGGTGCCCGTCGGGCGCGACCTCGTCAGATTCCACGCAGCCCCAGTCCTCGACGGCGTAGCCGCCGCTGGGCGTGACCTTGAGGAAGTCGGAGTCGTAGCGCTCGTGGAAGCGCAGGACGGACTGGGCCAGCGCGGCGGCGTTCCGGTCCACGTCGGGGAAATGCCGCCAGAAGGCATAGGGCGTGCGATCGGTCGGCTGCCGCCGTATCGCCGCCTGCACGCGCTCGAGCTTGGTCATGGCGTCTCCAGGTATCCCCCGTCCAGGGCCAGGGTACCGTCCGGGGTCGTCGCGCGGAAGCGGAGAACGCCCGGCGTGCCCGCATCACGTCGGCCCTGAACGCGCAGGCGCGAGGGGAGCGGCACCATGCCGGTGAAGCGACCCGCGATCCGGGTGATCCGTGGGCCCGCGGGCCCGGCGCGGCGCATCCCCGCCGAGATTGCGAGCGCGAGCGTCGCGGTGCCGTGCAGGATGATGCGCGGCAGCCCCGCGCGCTTCGCCACCTCCGGATCGGTATGGATGGGGTTCCAGATGCGCGCGCACTCGGAGTAGATATGGGCGAGCGTCGCGGCGATGGGGATGTCCTCCGTCCACTCCACGACTCCCTCGCCTCCCGCGGGGGCGAGGGCGGGGTGAGGGGGCGAGGGGATAACGCCTTCGGGGTCACACGCCACCCCCAGAAACACGCTGCCGTAGTCCGTCGTGCTCACGGGCTCGCCCGCGGCGTCTCGGGTCTCGTAGCGGGTGAGGACATAGGCCCCCGCGCGTCGGGGGGCCACCGCGATCACCGCGGCGGTGGTCGTGACGCGGTCGCCCGCGCGCACCGGGCGATGCAGCGTGAGGTCGTGCGTGGCGTGAACCCCGCGCAGCGCCACCTCGTCGCCGAGCTGGCGCGCGCGGCTCTCGACGGCGAGGGGCCATTCGTAGCAGACCGGGAACAGGGGATGCGGCGCGACACCGCCCGGCCGGAGCGTGTCGAGATAGGCGGGGTCGGTTTCGCCGAGGCCGGCGGCATAGGCCATGAGCCAGCGCGCGTCGATCTCCTGGGTGAGGGGACCGACGGTGGCGCCCACGAGGCCGCGGGGAATCTTCATGGGCGGGGGAAGTTCATGCAGTCGACGAAGATGTCCTGGAAGTCGGGATGCGCGGCGAGGGAGACGTGCTCGATGCGCCGCGCCAGCGCCTCCGCTCGATCGCGCTCCCCTTCGGACATGAGGGCGAGCTGGGCGCCCAGCGCGGCGGCATTGCCCACGTAGCGGATGCGCGCTTCGGGTAACGCGGGAATGAGGCCGATCCGCAGCGCGCTGCGGATCGACAGATAGTTGCCGAATCCGCCCGCGAGCATGAGCTCGGCGAGCTCGCCGTGGCCGATGCCGGCCACGCGCAGCAGCATGGCCGCGCCGGAGGCGATGGCGCCCTTGCAGAGCTGCACCTGGCGGATGTCGTCCTGGGTGAGGACGATCTCCCCGCGGGCGCCGTGCTCTCCGGGCCGGGCGAGGACCACCAGCCGCTCCTCACCCCGCATCTCCACCCGCGAGGCGAGCGGGGCGGGAAGGCGGTCGCGCGCATCCACGTCGATGAGCCCGGTCCAGTCGACGGCGCCGGCGTCGAGGAGCGCCGCCACCGCGTCGATCACGCCCGAGCCGCAGATGCCCTGGGCCGCCGCGTCGCCGATGGCGTGCCAGCGGAGGTCGCCGCCTTCCAGCCACACCCGGTCGATGGCGCCGAGCGCGCCGCGCATGCCGCAGCGGAGCTGGGCGCCTTCGAGCGCGGGGCCGGCCGGCGCCGAGCAGGCCCAGAGATGCGCGCGCGAGCCGAGGAGCACCTCGCCGTTGGTCCCGATGTCCACCGCGAGGCGGATCTCCGGGGTCTCGCCGATGCGCGTGGCGAGGGCCACCCCCACCGCGTCCGCGCCCACGAAGCCCGCCACGATGGGCAGCAGGCACACGCGCGCCTCGCCGTTCACCTTGAGAAAGAGCTCGCGCGCGGCCAGCTCCTGGGGATGCCGCATCACGGGGGCGTAGGGCGCCAGGCCCACGTGGGTCGGATCGATGCCGAGCAGGATGTGGTGCATGCACGTGTTGCCGACCACGACCACCTTGTAGATCCACTTGGCGAGCACGCCCGAGTCCGCGCAGAGCTGCTCCACGTGCTGGTTGAGGAGCCCGACGATCCGGGTCTGGAGCTTGCGGAGGTTGCCGGGGTTGAACTGGGCGAAGGCGATACGCGACATGAGGTCGGCGCCGAACACGGCCTGGGGGTTGAGGCTCGAGACGGAGGCGAGCTGCTCGCCCGACTCGAGCTCCATGAGGGTGGACACCACGCTGGTGGTGCCGATGTCCACCGCGATCCCGAACCGGAGGGCCGCCGTATCGCCGGCCTCCACGGCAAGAATGCGCCGCCCCCACGTGGCGACGGTGACCTCGCCGCCATGATCGCGCAGAGCCTGGGGCAGCCCGCGGACGACCTCGATCGGCACGTCCTCGATGCCGCGCCCCGTCGCGCGCAACAGCTCCTCGAGGTCGGAGGTCTGGTGATGCTCTTCCTTCGGGAGTGCGACCTGGACGATCTCCTTCCGTATTCCCGCGTCGATGACGACCCGATCGAGGGCGGCCGCGGCGGGCTGGGCGCCGAGGATCTGAAAGCTCCGCTCGTCCAGGGGCGGCGCGACGGCCACCGTCACCGCTTCGACCGGCCGACACTGGCAGGAGAGGCGATAGCCGTCGCGCACGAGCGCGGCCCCCAGCTGTAGCTCGTCCATGACGGTGGCCGGGGGCGGCGAGCCCGCCGCGAACTTCACCCGACAGGACGTGCAGCGGCCCCGTCCTCCGCAGGTGGCGGTGATGTCGACGCCGGCGGCGTGGGCGGCGGCGAGAATGCTCGTGCCTGCCTCGATCTCGAGGGTCCGCCCTTCGGGGAGCACGGTCAGGGCGACGGTGGTCATCCGGGACGAGAATAGCACTCCGCGGCTTCGCCTCCCGCGCTCCGAAGTGCGCCCAGGGTCACGTTTTGCTTGACTTCTCACGGGGGGTGCCGGATATTTCCTGCACCTGTTCCGCTAGCCGGCGACCGTGCCGGCCACCGCTCTTCCGGGGGGGTATTTGACCCGATACATCCTGTATCGCCTCCTGTGGTTGGTACCGACCCTCCTCGCCATGGCCGTCATCACGTTCCTCGTGATGCACGCCACCCCGGGAAGCCCCCTCGATCCCGTCGCCGAAGGCGCCAACCCGCTGTCGCCGGAGGCGCAGAAGAACCTGGCCGAGGCCTATGGGCTGGACAAGCCCCTGTGGCACCAGTTCGGGATCTTCATCGGGAAGGCCCTCCGCGGCGACTTCGGCCAGTCCTTCATCTACAAGACGCGCACCGTGACCGAGATCATGCGGGAGACGTTCCCCATCTCCCTCTTTCTCGGGAGCATGGCGCTGGCCCTCGCCGTCGTGGGGGGCATCACCCTCGGCGTGCTCGCGGCCGTCTACCAGAACCGCTCGTGGGACTATGTCTCGGTGAGCGTGGCCACCCTGGGCGTGAGCGTGCCCAACTTCGTGCTCGCCGTCTTCTTCATCATCCTGTTCTCGTTCGTGATCCCGCTGTTCCCCACCGGCGGCTGGGGGACACCAAGCCAGTGGGTGCTCCCCACGATCACCCTCGCCCTGGCGCCCATGGGCATCATCGCCCGCTTCACGCGCTCGAGCATGATCGAGGTGATACGCTCCGACTACGTGCGCACCGCCCGCGCCAAGGGGCTCGCCGAGCGGCCGGTGATCCTGCGCCACGTGCTGAAGAACGCCCTGATCCCGGTGGTGACCCTCCTGGGCCCCATGTTCGCGGCGGTGGGCACGGGATCGTTCTTCGTGGAGTCGATCTTTCGCGTGCCCGGCATGGGACGCTTCTTCGTGCTCTCGATGACCGGGCGCGACTATCCGATGATCATGGCGGTGGTGCTCATCTACGGGGCCTTCCTCGCCGTAATGAACCTAGTGGTGGACCTCCTCTATGGCGCTCTCGACCCCCGCATCCGATACTAGGCTGCCGGCGCCGGCGGCGCTGCCCACGGCGGCCACGGCGTCGCGCGGCACCAGCCTCTACCGCGATGCGTGGCGGCGGCTCCTGCGCAACAAGCTCGCGGTGGTGGGGGGCGTCACCGTCCTCCTCCTGTGCCTGGTGGCGATCTTCGCGGACTTCCTCGCGCCGTTCTCCTACACCAAGCCGAACTTCGGGCGCCTCAACGAGTTCCCCTCGCGCGAGTTCCCGCTCGGCACCGATCAGCTCGGGCGCGATCAGCTCTCGCGCATCATTTACGGGGCGCGGGTCTCCATGCTGGTCGGCCTCGGGGCCCAGATCATTGTTGTCGCCATCGGCGTTCCCATCGGCCTCGTCTCCGGCTACCTGGGTGGCCGGGTGGACCTGCTGCTCACGCGCTTCGTGGACGTCATGTACGCTTTCCCGCGGCTCCTGTTCGTCATCCTCGTCATGTCGATGCTGGGAGCGGGGCTCATGAACATTTTCATCGCCCTGGGGCTGACCGGGTGGGTGGGCATTGCCCGCCAGACGCGCGCCCAGGTCCTGTCCATCAAGGAGAAGGAGTTCGTGGAGGGCGCGCGCGCCCTCGGTGCCGGCTTCTGGCGCATCATGTCGCGGCACGTGCTGCCGAGCGCGCTGACGCCCATCGTCGTGTCGATCACCTTCGGCATTCCCGAGGCCATCTTCACCGAGGCCGCCCTGTCGTTCATCGGGGTCGGCATCAATCCGCCCACTCCCTCGTGGGGGCAGATGGTGGGCGAGAACCAGCAGTTCCTGCGGTCCTACTGGCACCTGTGCGTGTTTCCGGCCATTGCCATCGCCGTGACCATGCTCTCGTTCACGTTCTTCGGCGACGGGGTCCGCGACGCGCTCGACCCCAAGATGAAGTAACCAAGGAGGAGCACCCACATGCGTATTCCCGATGAGCAGCTCGATCTCATGGCCGCCCGCCTGGACTCCATCGGCGTCGGCCGGCGCGACTTCCTGAAGGTGGCCGGCGCCATGGCCGCCTTCGGCGGTCTCGGCTTCGCCACCACCGCCCAGGCGGCCACGCCCTCCGTCCCGAAGCCCGGCGAGAGGCTCGCGAAGGACCAGACCTTCCGCATCGGCGGAGGCGGGTGGTCACAGAACGACCCCTCCAGCCACGACTTCAACAAGGACCTGTATTGCTCGGGGGTGCCCGCGCTGTTCGCGGGGCTCATGGTCTTCAACGCCGATTTCGTCGCGGTGCCGTGGATGGCGTCGAAGGTCGAGAGCAACAAGGATGGCTCGGTGTGGACCTTCACGATGAGGAAGGACTCACGCTGGTCGGACAACTCGCCGGTCACCGCGCGGGACTTCGAATGGTCGTGGAAGCGCCAACTGGATCCCGCCACGGCCGCGCCGTACGCCTCCTTCCTCTACGACATCAAGAACGGCGAGAAGTTCAACAAGAAGCAGCTCACCGACGCCAAGGAGGTCGGCGTCCGCGCCAAGGACGACTGGACCCTCGAGGTGACGCTGGAGGGGCCGCGGGGCTACTTCCCGGTGCTGGCCGCCTACCTCGCCGCGCTTCCGGCCCATCGCGGGGCGGTGGAGAAGCACGGCGACAAGTGGACGGAGGCCGGCAATATCGTCTCCAACGGCGCCTTCACGCTGGAGGCCTGGGAGCACAACAAGCAGATCGTGCTCCGGAAGAACCCCTACTACTACGGGGCCAAGAACGTCCACCTCGCCCGCGTCGTGATCCCGATTATCCCCGTAGCCTCCGGCGCGCTGCCGTACGAGGGCAACGAGCTGGACATGACCGCATTGCAGGCCGGGGACCTCAACCGGCTGCGTAATGACCCGCGGGCGGGCAAGGACGTGTTCAAGTACCCGTTCCCCGGGACCTGGTATCTACTTCCGCAAACGACTAAACCACCCTTCGACAACCTGAAGGTCCGCAAGGCGGTGGCCCACGCCATCGACCGCGAGAACATCGTCAAGGTGAGCCAGGGCCTCGCCATCCCGGCGTGGTCCATGATTCCGCCCGGCTTCCCCGGCGCCCTCGACGACGCCAAGACCAAGTCGCTCCAGAAGTACGACAAGAAGCTGGCGCTCGAGCAGCTCAAGGGCACGCCGTTCGAGGGGGGGAAGAACTGGCCCAAGATCACGCTGTCGATGCGCGACGAGGGTCTGGGGTCGAAGCCGCTCGCGGAGGCGGTGCAGGCGGTGCTGCTGGACAGCCTCAACATGAAGACGGAGCTCGAGGTGCTGGAGCCGCGCGTGTTCCGCGAGCGGCTCTGGAAGCAGGATCTCCAGTTCGTGTGGATCCGCTGGTTCATGGACTACCCGGACCCGCACAACGAGTACTTCGACACGTTCTACGGCAAGAAGACCACGGGCAGGCGGCAGGCCTGGGTGAACGAGGCCTTCGACAAGGAGCTCGAGGCAGGGCGCGACACCCGAGACACCAAGAAGCGGCTCGAGCACTACAAGAAGGCCGAGGAGATCATGCAGGAGGACGTCGGCTACGTGCCCGTCGCCTGGGTGCTCCGCTACGCGGCCAAGAAGCCGTGGGTGGCCGGCGTCGAGAAGAACAAGCAGGGTGAGTTCGTGGTGGACGGCAACATCTACGTCGACATGCTGCAGCACCTCTACATCCTGGAGCGCGGCTAGCCGCGTGACTCCGGCCGCATCCGGCCGGCGGAGGCGGGGCCGTACGCCCGTCTCCGCCGGCCGTCGTCCTCTCCGCCGCTGTGAATGGGCGCGCAAGGCGCCCGAGATCGCCTATCACGACCGCGAGTGGGGCGTGCCCCTCCGCGACGACCGGCGGCTGTTCGAGCTGCTCATCCTCGAAGGGGCGCAGGCGGGGCTCTCGTGGGAGACCATCCTCCGCAAGCGCCCCGCTTATCGCCGGGCTTTCCATCGCTTCGACGCCCGCCGCATCGCCAGGTACGACGCCCGGGACGTCCGGCGGCTCCTCGCGGATGCCGGCATCGTCCGGAACCGGCTGAAGATCGCCGCCACCATCGCGAACGCGCAGGCGTTCCTCGCCGTGCGGAAGGAGTTCGGCTCGTTCAACGCCTACATCTGGAGCTTCGTGGGCGGCCGGCCCCGCCGTAACGCCTGGCGCCGTCTCCGGGACGCGCCCGCCGCCACGCCGGAGTCGGTGGCGATGAGCAAGGATTTGCTCAAGCGCGGCTTTCGGTTCGTGGGGCCGACGATCTGCTACGCCTTCATGCAGGCGACCGGAATGGTGAACGACCACATGGTCTCCTGCTTCCGCTACAAGCAGATCCGCTAGCTACTTCTTGCCGTGCACCTCGTCCGACTGACTCGGCATGAGGGAGACGTGGCTGTGCACGGCGACCCAGCGGCCGCCGCGGCGCTCCAGCACGAAGGTGGCCCGCCCGGGCCGGCGGAAGGGCCGGCCGTCGGGGGTGGTCGCCTCCGAGGACCAGCCCGCCGCGATCCACGCGCTGTCGCCGCTCGCGCGTACCGTCGCGCCCGGGTCGAGGGCGAAGCCGCGGATGCGCGGCCAGATTTGGCGCCACTGCTCGCGCTCGATGTTGTCCAGGCCTGAGACGGCGGCGGCGAAGGTGCCGAAGGCGACGGCGTCGGACGCGAAGAGGCCGCGCCCCGCCGCGAAGTCACGGGCGCGAACGGCCGTCTCGAACTCGCTGATCCAGGCGGCGATGTCGGGGGGCGCGGGCATGGGCCGCATTATCGCCTCGTCTCCGACCTTGTCAATCGGAAGGCCAGCCGCTATTCTCCTCGCCATGGAGCCGCTGACCCTCGAAACGCTGCGTATCCTCGCCCGTGCGCGCGGCCTCGAGCTCACCGACGCGGAGCTCGCCGGCCTGCTGCCCCTCGTGGAGGCCGGCCGGGCCATGGTCGCCACCCTGGACGGGGCCCTGGCGCGCGACGCCGAGCCCACCAGCGTCTATCGCGTGCTGTGAGGAGCGCGTGAGCGATCTCGTGTGGCGATCCATCGGCGCGCTCGCGCGCGCCATCGCCGGTCGCGAGGTGTCCCCGGTCGAGGTCGTCCAGGCGCACCTGGACCGCATCGCCGCCCTGGACTCCAAGCTCCGGGCGTTCATCACCGTGTCCGCGGACGCGGCGCTCGCCGCCGCGAAGGCGGCCGAGGCGGGCGTGATGGCGGGCGAGCGTCTGGGCGCGCTCCACGGCGTCCCGCTCGCGTTGAAGGACCTCTACATGACCCGCGGCGTCCGGACCACCGGCGGCTCGCGCATCCTCGCCGACTGGATCCCCGAGCAGGACGCGACCGTGGTCACCCGGCTGGCCGGCGCCGGCGCGATCAACCTCGGCAAGCTCAACATGCACGAGTTCGCGTTCGGCCCCGAGGGCCTCAACGCGCATTACGGCACGCCGTGGAACCCGTGGGACGCCAACACCCACCGCATCTGCGGGGGGTCCTCGTCGGGATCGGGCGCCGCGGTGGCGGCCGGCCTCTGCGCGGGCACGCTCGGCTCGGACACCGGCGGGTCCATCCGCATCCCGGCGGCGCTCTGCGGGATCAGCGGGCTCAAGCCCACCTACGGCCGGGTGAGCCGCGCCGGGGTGCTCCCGCTCGCCTGGTCCATGGACCACGTCGGTCCCATGTGCCGCAACGCGGCGGACTGCGCGCTCATGCTCGGCGCCATCGCGGGGTACGATCCGCGCGATCCCTCCACGAGCGTGCTGCCCGTGCCCGACTACGTCGCCGCGCTCACCGGCGAGGTGAAGGGGCTGCGCGTGGGCGTGCTGCGCTCCTTCTTCCTCGAGTCCACCGGGCTGGCCCTGCGCCAGGCGGTGGAGGAGGCGGTGCGCGTCCTGGAGGGGCTCGGCGCCTCCGCGCACGAGGTGAATCTCGCCGGGGCGCAGCTCGCGCCGGGCGCCTCCTTCGCGGTGCTCTCCCCGGAGGCCTACGCCTATCACGAAGCGTGGCTGCGCGAGCGGCCGCAGGACTACGGCGAGGACGTGCGCGAGCGGTTGCGCGTGGGCGCCTTCGTGGACGCGAGCGACTATCTCAAGGGACAGCGGGCGCGGGGCGTGCTGCGCGACGAAGTCAATGCCGCGCTCGCCCAGGTCGACGTGCTCGTCTGCGCCACCACCCCCATCGTGGCGACGTCGGTGGGTCAGACCGAGGTGACGGTGGAGCACGCCAAGGTTCCCGTGCGCGGGAGCCTCATCCGCTTCACGCGGCCCTTCAACCTCACCGGCCATCCCGCCGCCTCGATCCCCTGCGGCTTCACCGCGGCGGGGCTCCCCGTCGGGCTCCAGATCATCGGACGCCCCTTCGACGAGGCCACCGTCCTGCGCCTGGCGGATGCTTATCAGCGGGCCACCGATTGGCACACCCGGCGCCCGCCCGTCGACCCGCCGTCCGCTTCACCCGCGTGACGCCCGACGACCCAGAGCCTCCGCCCGACCCACCCGTCGAAGTTCCCATCGAGGATGCGCTCGACCTGCATCCCTTCGCGCCGCGTGACGTGCTCTCGGTCGTGGAGGAGTATCTCCACGCGGCGGCGGCGCGCGGATTCGCGGAGGTGCGGATCGTGCACGGGCGGGGGATCGGGGCGCAGCGGCAGGCGGTGCAGCGCCTGCTCGCCGGACATCCGCTGGTGGCGGCCTTCGGCGACGCCCCGCCGGAGCGCGGCGGCTGGGGGGCGACGCTGGTGCGGCTCAAGCCGTCGACGTAACGCGGCCCCCGGGGATCCCAGGGGCCGCGTCAGCGACGTGGTGGCGGGACCGGCTACTTCGAGACCTGGAGCGAGTTGACGACCTTCTGCCCGCCCTTCTCGTCGTAGCTGACCTTCACGTCGGCGCCCGGAGTCAGGGCCTTCTTGTCGACCTTCGCCGAGGCCGGGATCATCAGCGTCGTCCCGTTGTCGAGGGTGATCGACTTCCCTCCGGGATCAACCGCCTGCACCTTGCCGGAGATCTCGGCCGCGCCCGCCATGCTTCCGAGCGCGAGAACGGCGACGAGGGCCAGCATGCTCGCCTTCAGCACTGTCTTCATCTCACGTGTCCTCCCGTATGTGGGTTGCGGAAGTTAGACGCTCCGACGGCTCTTCTCGCAACTGGGATGCCAGGCACGAAGTCCGCCCTGCGCGCACCGATGGGGGAGCGGGAGAGTCACCCACGGCCGCCTCCGGCACCCAAAGGCCTTGGATGTGCGTGCTGGGGCGTGCGCGTGTCGAGAAAACTTACACGGCGCGCATTTCCAGGCTTACACACTGGCTCTAAATGACCCGCGCGGCGTATCATGAGCGTGTGGCGACGTGGCGGCGGCTCGCGGGCATGGCGCTAGCGCCTCTCGTGTTGGCCGGGTGCACGAGCGCCTGGCAGGGCGAGAGCCGCGCCGAGCGGACGCTCGACCGCATCCTACCCGCATCGGTTCAGGTGATTCTCGAGCAGCAGGAGGGGCGCCGTTTCCGTAGCGCCTCGGGGGTGATGATCGGCGCGCGGCCCGGCCCGGCGGGCGTCGAGTGCCTCATCCTCACCAGCGGCCACACCCTCGCCGGGTCGGGCCGGGGTAAGAACGTGTTCGTCCTATCCCAGCGTCACGAGGGGCCCGGCGTTCGCACGCCCGCGAGCGTGCTCGCGGTCGGCGAGGCCGACGGCATTGACCTCGCGCTCCTCTCGACGAAGAATACCGATTGCGCGGCGGCGACCATCGGGAAGCCGGCGCGGCTCGGCGAGTCCGTGTGGGTGGTGTCCTTTCCGTGGGGCCGCGAGCTGACGGTGTCGCGTGGAGTCATCAGCCAGGTTCGCCGCGGCGGGCCGGGCCACGCGGCCGGCGCCGGCCGCCTGATGGTCGACGCGCCCGTCAGCTACGGCGCGAGCGGGGGCGGAGTGTTCCGCGCGGACAGCGGCGAGCTCGTCGGCGTGGTCGAGGGCTACTCCACTGCGCGCGTTGCCTTCGAGGGCCCCTCCGCGCCGGCGCACATCGACGTGCCGGTGCCCGGCCAGACCTTCGTGACGCCGATCGGCGACGTCATCGAGTTCCTCCGCGGCCAGGGCCACGCGCCTCGGGTCGCCGACGCCGCCCCCCACCCGCAGCCGTAGTCGACGGCCGGCTAGTCGCGGTCGGCGCGCATCAGGAGCATCCTGTCCGCGAAGGACGTCACCCGGCCGTTCTCGATGACGAACGAGAAGGCTTCGCGGCAGCGCGCGGGCGCCGCGCGGACGAAGTCCTCGAGCTCCGCCTTGGTCGCCGGCGTCATCCGCGTGCGCGCCGTCCACTCGTCCCACGGGCGCGTCTTCGACAGGACGGTCTCGTCGATGACGGTCAGGCCGGCGGCGCGGAGAAACGCCACCCACTCGCGATGGGAGAACGCCCGGACGTGCGAGGGATCGCGCCGGCGTTCCACCTCGAGGATGAAGGCCGCGCACTCCTCGTCCTCGTGCCCGAGGATGTCCTGGACGAGGAACGATCCCCCCGCCGCAAGCACGCGCGCGACCTGACGGAGCGGGGGCAGAAGGGCGGGGAAGTGATGGGCGGCGATGCGGCAGGTGACCACGCCGAACGCGCCGTCGCGGAAGGGCAGCGCGTCGACGTCGGCAGCGACGAACCTGATGCCGGAGAGGTTCCGGGAGGCGGCCACGCCCCGGGCGGCGCGCAGCATCGGCTCGGTGAGGTCGGTGGCAATCACCGTCGGCGTGAACGCGCCGAAGGCGGCCGCGGTGTGGCCGGCTCCCGTCGCGATGTCGAGCACGGCCCGGGCGCCCCGCCGGCGTCCCCACGCCACCAGGGCATCGAGGTCGGCGCCGCCAGCGTGGCCGGGACTCCGGACATAGGCCTCGGCGCTCCCTCCGAACTGGGCCTGGACGCGCGCCTTGTGCGCGTCGCTCATGCGGGGTTCTTGCGCTCGGCGAAGTGACGAAACAGGAAGTCCTCGTCCACGGGCGTGAGGTCGAAGCGGCGGCCCGCCTCGTCGATGAGCCGGAGCCGATCGCCCTGGGGGTTGCCGCGCAGCTGCTCGTCGATCCAGCGGATCGCCGCCTTGATGGGGGCCTCGCCTACCGCCACGGGGCGCACTCCTTTCCCGCGCTGGGCGTCAGAGGTCGCGCACGAGCCGCCGCGCGCGATCCACTCGCCGCCGGTACGCGTCGAACGAGTTCAGCACCTCCGGTGGGCGGCCCCGCCGGCGGTCCAGCGTAAACAGCGAGAACGTGATGTCGTGGGCGAGCGGAAAGTCCCGGTAGAGCTGCCCCGTCACCTTCTGGGGATTCTCGGAGCGCGTGATCTCGAAGTCCTCCGTCTCGCGCAGCGGGGGGATCCGCTCGCCGTGCTTCGTTCGGATCCACTTCATGGTGCCCCCGAGGAGGTAGGAAAGAAAGAGGCAGTCCACCAGCATGGACTCGGTCCACGGGATGGGCTTCTGGTAGCCGGCCACGAAGCGGGCGCCGGTGGCGGCGAGGAAGTTCCTGGCGGTGTCCGGGTCGACGAAGTCGCACGCTCCGAAGATGTAGCCCAGCTGCGGGCTGGGGCGGCAGTGGTCGACAAGGGTCTCGAGCCGGATCACCCGGTTGCCGATTCCAACGAGCTTGCGCCGCTGCCCGTGCGAAGCGATGTAGCAGACCTGGAAGCTGCGGCGCCGCCGGACCTCCTCGAGGAGCAGTCCGAGGTCGTAACTGCTGTAGAAGCGCCGATACACCAAGTTGACCCGGATGCCCTCCCAGGATAGTGACTGCCGGATGGCCTTGAGGTAGGGCAGTACCGAGGGCTCGTCTTCGAGGAGACGACCCTTGCGATTCCACATGGATTCGAGCACCACGAGACCGGGCAACAGGGGTCCTTTCGGGGGCCGGAGTGGGTCCGGCGATGGGCTCGGATGATACCACCCCCGGGGGCCGCAACAATGGATGATGGATAGTTCATCCAATTGGCCCTTTACATGGCTATTGTTTTGTCGAAAATGGCTGACATGGTGAACCCATGAAGATCCCTCTGGACCGCGAAGCCGGCCGGGAAGGGCGGCTGCCCCTGGCGCGCCAGATCCAGACGCATATCGAGCGCCTGATCGGACAGGGCCTGCTGGCGCCGGGCGTCAAGCTTCCCGCCACCCGCGAGCTGGCCGAGGAGCTGGGGGTGAACCGCACCACCGTGGCCACCGCCTACGAGGAGCTCGTGGCCGCGGGCTGGGCCCGGGCCCACGTGGGGCAGGGCACGTTCGTCGCCGACCGGCTGCCCGAGCGGCCGTCGGCGGCGCCGGTGGCGCTGCCGCGGCTGGACTGGTCGGGCCTGCTCTCCAAGCGGGCGCAGGTCGTATGGGCGGACATGCGGCGGCGCGAAGCCTACGGTCAGGTGCGCGCGGCGGCGGGCGTGATCTCGTTCGCCGGCGGCATGCCTGACAGCACCCTCTTCCCGACCGACGCCTTCCGCCGGGTCCTCAACGGCGTGATCCGCGATGAGGGGCGCGAGCTCCTGCAGTACTATCCCGCGGCCGGCTACCCCCCGCTGCGCCAGTATCTCGCGGGCTATCTCCTGCGGTTCGGCGTCGAGGCGCGCCCCGAGGAGATCCTCATCGTCAACGGCTCCCAGCAGGGCTTCGACCTGGTGGCCCGCACCCTGCTTGATCCCGGTGACTTCGTGGCCATCGAGCAGCCGTCCTATCCGCGCGCCATGCAGGTATTCCGGTCCTGCGGCGCCGAGCTCCTGCCCGTGCCGGTCGGCGCCGACGGGCTCGACGTGGGCCACCTCGAGCGGCTGCTCGAGCGGCAGCAGCCGAAGATGCTCTATTGCCAGCCCAGCGCCCACAATCCGACGGGGCTGACCATGGGGCTGCCCGCGCGCCGCCGGCTCCTCGACCTCGCGGCGCGCCACCGCTTGCCCATCGTCGAGGACGGCTTCGACGGCACGCTCTACTACGGCGAGCGGCCGCCCGGCCCCCTCAAGGCACTGGACGCCTCCGGCCTCGTCGTCTACATCGGGACCTTCTCCAAGATCCTGTTCCCCGGGCTGCGGCTGGGCTGGATCGTGGCGCCGCCCGAGCTGATCGAGCGGCTGGAGATGGCCAAGCAGCTGGCGGACATCCATACGAGCCCGCTCATCCAGGCCGCGGTGTACCACTTCTGCCAGCGCCGCCTGCTGGACCGTCATCAGGTGCGGGCGCTCAAGGAGTACGGCAAGCGCCGCGACGCCCTGCTCGACGCGCTGCGCGCGCAGATGCCGCCGGGGGTGACGTGGACGGAGACGCGCGGAGGGTTCTCCCTCATGCTCACGCTGCCGGAGGGCATGGACACCGCCGCGCTGCTCCCGCGCGCGCAGGCGCGCGGCGTGACCTTCACGCCCGGCAATGCCTTCTTCGTGGACGGCGGCGGCGAGCGGATGCTGCGGCTCTCGTTCTCCTCCCTGCCGCTGGCCCAGGTGGCGGAGGGGGTCCGGCGGCTCGCGGAGGCCATCCGCGAGCAGGCCCGGCAGCCCGGCCGCGCCGCGCGGGAGCCGGCGCTGGCGGTGCCCCTGGTATGAGCGCCGGCGAGGAGCGGCCGATGAAGCTCGACACGCTCGCCGCACGGGGGGGCCGGGACTTGCCCTCGGCGAGCCGCCCGCTCGTGGCCCCGATCTACCAGACCAATGTCTACGTGTTCGAGCACATGGACGCGGTGGAGTCGGTGTGGGAGGGGAAGGCCTCCGGCTTCGTCTACGGCCGCTACGGCACCGCCAACCACGCCATGCTCGAGGCGCTGGTGGCGCGGCTCGAGGGCGCGGAGGCCGGCGTCGCGTGCGCCTCCGGCATGGGCGCCACCACCGCGTGGCTCCTGTCTCTCCTCGCCGCCGGCGATCACGTCGTCTCCGCTCGCGATCTGTACGGGACCACCGCGGCGTTCCTCGAGGGCGATGGGCGGCGGCTCGGCGTGGAGACGACGTTCGTCGACGCGACCGACACCACCGCCGTCCTGGGCGCACTGCGACCGAACACTCGGGCAATCTTCGTGGAGGCGATCTCCAACCCGCTCCTTCGCCTCGTCGACCTGCCCGCCCTAGCCGCGGCGCTGGGGCCGCGGGGGATCGACCTCGTGGTGGACGGGTCCATGGCCTCGCCTGCGGTGATGCGGCCCATCGAGCACGGCGCCACCGTGGTGATGCACAGCCTGACGAAATTCATCTCCGGGCACGGCGACGTGACGGGCGGCCTCGTCCTCGGGCGCAAGGAGCCGATGGAGCGGGTGCGGGCGGCCATGATCCGGGCCGGCACCAACCTGGGCCCCTTCGACGCCTGGCTGGCGACGCGCGGCGCGCGGACCCTGTCGGTGCGGATGGAGCGGCAGTCGGCGACGGCGCTGGCCCTGGCTCACGTGCTCGAGCGGCACCGCGCCGTCGCGCGCGTTTACCACCCGGGTCTGGCGTCGCATCCCCAGCATGGGCTGGCCAAGCGGCTCATGACGGGCGCGATGGGCGCCATGCTCTCCTTCGACCTCGCGGGCGGCGTCCTGGCCGTCGAGCGGTTCATGGCGCGCACCCGGCTCATCGAGTTCGCGCCGAGCTTCGGCGACGTGGCCACGACGTGGACCTATCCGGCGCGCACCTCGCACCGGCGCGTGCCGGACGCCGACAAGGCGGCGCTGGGAATCGGCCCCGGCCTCGTCCGCCTATCGGTGGGGCTCGAGGATGTCGACGATCTCGCCGCCGACCTCGACGAGGCGCTGCGATGAGCGCAGTTGCGCCCGCCGTTGTCACCCGGGTCGACCCGCTGGTCCTGGAGGGCCCTCACGTCCGGCTCGAGCCCTTGACCCTCGCCCACGCCCCGGCGCTCGCGGCGGCGGCGTATGGACCCCGCGACACGTACGGGTTCACCGTGGTGCCCGGCGGCCCCGACGAGGCGCGGCGCTACATCGACTCCGCCCTCGCCGACCAAGCGGCGGGCCGGGCGCTGCCTTTCGCCACCGTCGCGCGGGCGAGCGGCGAGGTGGTGGGCTCGACCCGCTTCGGCAACATCGAGTTCTGGCCCTGGCCGGCGGGCAATCCCCATCAGCGCGGAGCCGGCCGCCCGGACGTGGTCGAGATCGGATGGACGTGGCTGGCCGCCTCCGCCCAGCGCACCGTCGTCAACACCGAGGCCAAGCTCGTCATGCTCACGCACGCCTTCGAGACGTGGGGCGTGCACGCGGTGAAGCTCAACACCGACGCGCGTAACGCGCGCTCGCGCGCGGCGATCGAGCGGATCGGCGCGCGCCTCGACGGCGTGCTCCGCTGCCACCGGCCCGCCTCCGACGGCGGCATTCGTGATACCGCGGCCTTCTCGCTGCTCGCCTCCGAGTGGCCGGCCGCGAAGGCGCGCCTCCTCGCGCGCCTCAACGGCAACGCGACGTAGACGTTCAACGGAGACAAAGGAGACAACATGGAAAACTCGGGAACGCTTCGACTGAAGGTAGGTCTCGCCGAGATGCTCAAGGGCGGCGTGATCATGGACGTGACCAACGCCGAGCAGGCCAAGATCGCGGAGGACGCGGGCGCGGCCTCGGTGATGGCGCTCGAGCGCGTGCCGTCCGACATCCGCCGTGACGGCGGGGTCGCCCGCATGTCCCCGGTGAAGAAGATCCAGGAGATCCAGCGCGCGGTGTCCATCCCGGTGATGGCGAAGTGCCGGATCGGGCACTTCGTGGAGGCGCAGATCCTGGAGGCCCTCGGCGTCGACTACATCGACGAGTCCGAGGTGCTCACCCCCGCCGACGAGCACTTCCACGTCGACAAGTTCGCCTTCAAGGTGCCGTTCGTGTGCGGCTGCCGCGATCTCGGCGAGGCGCTCCGGCGCATCGGCGAGGGCGCCGCGATGATCCGCACCAAGGGCGAGGCAGGCTCCGGCAATATCGTGGAAGCCGTCCGGCACATGCGCTCGGTAATCTCGGGCATCCGCCGGCTCCGCGCCCTCGGTCCCGAGGAGCTGATGACGGAGGCCAAGAACCTGGGCGCGCCCTACGAGCTGCTCCGCCTGGTCGCCGCCGAGGGCAAGCTCCCGGTGCCGAACTTCTCCGCGGGCGGGATCGCGACCCCCGCCGACGCCGCCCTCATGATGCAGCTCGGGGCGGAGGCCGTGTTCGTGGGCTCGGGCATCTTCAAGTCGTCCGATCCGGCGGCGCGCGCGCGGGCGATCGTGCAGGCCACCACCCACTACAAAGATCCCGACGTCCTCGTGAAGGTGTCGGAGGACCTGGGCGAGGCCATGCCCGGCATCGAGACGTCCAAGCTCAAGGAGTCGGAGCTCTTGCAGACGCGCGGCTGGTAGTGGCGGCATCCAACCTCCATCAGCTTCCGGCCGGCCTCCCGGTGCCCGTGGACGATGGGGCGACCGCCCATCTCCCGGGCGCCGCGGTGCCGGCCGTCGCGCTGCCCGCCACCTCGGGGCAGGTGGTGGCGCTCGATGCCTGGGCATCGGCGCCGGGCGTGCTCTTCTTCTACCCGCGCACCGGCGAGGCCGGGCGATCGGCGGGGCCGGAATGGGACGCCGTGCCCGGCGCGCGGGGCTGCACCCCGCAGAGCTGCGCGTTTCGCGACCTTCACGGGGAGTTCCAGGCGCGCGGTGTGCGCGTGGCGGCGGTCAGCACCCAGGATACGGACTATCAGCGCGAGTTCGTCGAGCGGAACCACATCCCCTTCGACATCCTGAGCGACGCGCGCCTCGCGCTCACGCGGGCGCTCTCGCTGCCCACCTTCGACTTTCCCGTGACGGGCGGCGGCCCGGCCACCCTGATCAAGCGCATGGCCTGGTACGTCGAGGGCGGGCACATCGTGAAGGTGTGGTACCCGGTGTTCCCGCCCGACAAGAACGCCGAGACCGTGCTCGCATGGCTGGACGCCTCGAGGAGACGATGACGCGACCGATCGGCGTCCTCGCCCTGCAGGGCGACTTCGCGCTGCACGCCCGGGCACTGGAGCGCATCGGGGTCCCCGCGGTCGAGATTCGCAAGCCCGGCGAGCTCGGCGAGGTGGCCGGCCTCATCATGCCGGGCGGAGAGAGCACGACCCTCCTCAAGCTCATGGACGCCTGGGACTTCTTCCCCGCGCTGGAGAAGTTCCATGCCGCGGGGAGCCCCATCTTCGGCACCTGCGCGGGGCTCATCCTCCTCGCACGCGACGTCCAGAGCCCGGCGCAACGCTCGCTCGGCTTCATCGACATCACCGCCGAGCGCAATGCCTACGGGCGCCAGAAGGAATCGTTCGAGACGGAAGTGACCGCCGATCTCGGCCGGGGCCCCCAGCCGATCAAGGCGGTGCTCATCCGGGCGCCCCGAATCCGGAAGATGGGGCCCGGCGTGCTTCCCCTCGTGGAGCACCGCGGCGAATGTCTGATGGCCCGTCAGGGCTCCGTGCTGGTCGCCTCCTTCCACCCCGAGCTCACCGACGACCCGGCGGTGCATCGCTACTTCCTCGAGATGGTCCGCGCGAGCGGGGTCTGACCCTTCCGGCCGGATTGCCGCGCCGCCCCGCGCGCGCTTGACAAGGGCGGGGACCCCTAGGGCATACTCTGGTCCGACCAGCCGACCAGCGGTAGCCAAGCCAGGGTCCGTTGCATCAGGAGGAGCGCATGGCGCATTTCACGTGCGAGGTCGTATATCGCGGTATCTTCCAGAAGAATCTCGCCGCCCGCATCTGCCGCGGCATCGTGCTCTCCGCGCGCAAGGCCGGCCGGTGGGGCATCGCCTTCGGGCGCTACGGTGACAGCCCCCAGCGCAATGGGATCCCCGCGAAGGATTTCGCCATCGTGGCGGATACGCAGGAAGAGCTCGAGCAGAACATGGCCCGCTACGAGCCCAAGGAAGTGGACATCACCATCTGCGTCGACGACACCCTCTCCAAGGGAGTGGAGTCGTGGGCCTGGTATGGGCTGCAGCCGATCAATCAGCTGACGCTACCGAACGGCACCCTTCTCATGACCTCGCTCCAGCAGCCCGCCGACCTCCTGAAGGACATCCACAAGAAGAGCGCTCCGTACAACCTGGCCCTCATCCGGGCCAAGGCCTCCTTCTCCGGCCTCTGGGTGTACCGGGAAGACCACACCGAGGCGCGCATCCTGGGCGCCCTCGCCCGCATCAAGCCCGACTTCCTCTCCCTCGACGCGGTGTGCGAGGCGATCAAGGAAGCGGAGTGGGGGTCCGATCTCAAGGCCGCGTCCGCCCGCAAGACCTACGACCGCATCGAGTCGCGTCCGGTGAAGCCCACGGAGGGCAACACCGAGACGCCCTTCACGTTCGAGATGCCCAAGTGGTGGGAGATGCGCGAGGGCGTGTCGATTCCCGCCATTCCCGTGGGCAAGCCGATGGAGGGCGGCAAGGGCTACGTGCCGGAGCGGAACCCGTACTTCAAGAAGTTCACCACCCGCACCATGCGGCCGGTGATCGACTTCGACAAGTGCGTGAAGTGCACGCTCTGCTGGATCCAGTGCCCCGACTCCTGCTTCGACGTCACCCCCGACGGCCTCTACGACGCCAACATGGAGTCGTGCTGCGGCTGCGGCGTGTGCGAGGCGGTGTGCCCGGCGAAGGAGTGCATCACCATGGTCAACGAGGCCTCCTTCGAGGACAACGCCAGCCAGTGGGACATGTGGCGCAAGGACAAGACGGGCTACAAGGCGTGGATGACGGGGAAGATCAACGACAAGTCGCACATCGTGCGCTCGCACGGCTTCCGCTTCCGCGGCCAGTACGAGGAAGAGATCAAGAAGGACATGGACGGCGGCGGCACCGAGATCACCACGGGCATTCCCGGCGAGAACGCCGCGGCTAAGAAGATCTAGGGCAGGGGAGGAGAGAGAGCGCCATGGCAGTGGAGACGAAGGGCACGGTAGCGACCGGCGACAAGGAGATGCTCATCTCCGGCAGCGAAGCCTGCGCGGAGGCCCTCACGCTCGCCGACATCGACGTGGTGACGGCATATCCCATTCGGCCCTACGACACCGTGATGCAGGCGATCGCCAAGAAGATCGCCAACGGCCAACTCGTGGCCGAGTACATCGTGGCCGAGGGCGAGCACAGCCAGTTCGAGATCGTCAAGCACGCCTCCACGGTGGGGGCGCGCGTGTTCTGCGGCTCCTCCGGCGTGGGCTGGATGTACGCGATGGAGTGCCTGACGGTGACGCCCCCCCTGCGGGTTCCCATGGTGTGCATGGTGGGGAACCGCGCCCTCGATGACCCCGGCGCGTTCGGCGTCGAGCACAACGACGCCCTCGTGGTGCGCGACCTTGGCTGGATGCTCATCTGGGTGGACACCGCCCAGGAGATGCTCGACACCGCGCTGCTCGCCTACCGCATCGCCGAGGACCGGCGGGTGTTCCTCCCCATCGCGATCTCGGCGGACGGGGCGTTCCTCACCCATTCCCAGGCCATCGTGCAGGTGCCGACCAAGGCCAAGGTTGACAGCTTCCTGCCCAAGTACGACCGGGGCGACCTCCTGCTCCATCCCGACAACCCGATCACGGTGGCGCCGCAGGCCAACGAGGACTGGGTCATCGAGATCCGGCGGCAGAACAACGAGGCGATGAGCCGCGCCTACACGGTGATCGAGGAAGCCTACGCCGACTTCCGGAAGGTCTTCGGCCGCGGCCCCGAGAACCCGTGGTTCGAGGAGTACATGACGGAGGATGCCGACGTCATCCTCATGGGCATGGGGACGATCTCGCTGCCGTTCAAGGTGGGCATCCGCAACATGCGCGCGCAGGGCAAGAAGGTCGGCCTCATCCGCCCCCGCTGGTTCCGGCCCTTCCCCACCGAGAAGATGGTGGCGGCGCTGTCCGGCGCGAAGGCGATCGGGGTGATCGACCGCGACTACTCGTTCGGCTCGCCGTTCGGGTCGGGCGTGGTGGCCAACGAGATCCGCGCCGCGATGTACAACGCCGACAAGCGGCCCCCGCTGCTGTCCTTCATCTGCGGGCTGGGCGGGCGCGAGGTGACGCTGGAAGACGTCTACAAGGCGACCGACCTCTGCTACGAGGCGGCCAGGAGCGGGAAGTCCCCCCTCAAGACGCAGTGGCTCGGCGTCCGGGAATAGGGAGAACAGACATGGCTGAGGCCTTCACGAACGCGACCCAGCTCCTCCCGCCCTTCAAGGGCGTGAAGAAGGTCACCATCGAGGAGTACTTCACCTCGGGCCACCGCACCTGCCAGGGCTGCGAGTCGGCGCTGGTGATGAAGCTCATGGTCAAGGCGGCGGGCCCGCGCACGATCGTGCTCGGCGCGACCGGCTGCATGTACGTGGCCAACACGACCTACTACACGACGCCGTGGGTGGTGCCGTGGATGCACACCCAGCTCGGCTCCTCCGGCTCCGCGGCGCTCGGCACCGCCGCCGGGCTCAAGGCCCTCATGAAGAAGGGCCGGATGAAGTCCGAGCCCATCAACGTGATCGCCTTCTGCGGCGACGGAGGCGGCGCGGACATGGGGCTGGGGGCCATCTCCGCCACCCTGACCCATCGCGAGTACAACTCCCTGATCCTGATGTACGACAACGAGTCGTACGCCAATACCGACATCCAGCTCTCGGGCTCGACGCCCTACGGCGCCAATACCACCTTCAGCCCACCGGGCTCCGTGAAGCGCCTGATTCACACGCGGTGGAAGAAGAACATGGCGGGCATGCTCGCCGCCGGTCACCCGGAGTGCCGGTACGTGGCCACCGTCGACGCATCCTATGCGGTCGAGATGATGAACAAGGTTCGCAAGGCGCTCAGCATCGGCGGGCCGACGTTCATCCACTCCCTCGACCCGTGTCCCAAGGGCTGGGACTACGACCCCATGCTCTCGCACGAGCTGGGCGAGCTCGCGGTGGAGACGGGAATCTTCCCCCTCTATGAGGTCGAAGACGGGGTCGTGCGTCACTACGGCAAGTCGAAGGCCATCGCCGAGGGCCGGCCGCGCAAGCCCGTTCGCGAGTACCTCCTCAAGCAGGGCCGCTTCGCCCACTTCGTCGAGGAAGACCTCGAGTACTTTCAGGCGAAGGTGGATGAGATGTGGGACAAGTGGGAGATTCCTGGGGTCATCCCGTTCTGGAAGGAGAAGCGGGCGGTCGCGCCCGCCCCGTAACGCGCCTGGGACGCGCCCGGATCGCTCCGCCTCCATCGGGGCGGGGGATCCGGACGGGGTATTCCCTGGTTCCGTAGTCAAAGCAGACCTCGTCGCGGTCCGTTCGACCCAGACTCGCGTGGAGGACATGACATGAGACACGGGCGTTTCGTCATGGGGGGTAGGTTCGTCGGAACCGTCGGGGCCCTCGCGGCCGCGGCGCTCCTTGCCGCGGGCGTGCTGACGCCGGCCCGCGCCGCATGGGAGCCGACCAAGCCCATCGAGTTCGTCATTCCCGCCGGCACCGGCGGCGGCGCCGACCAGATGGCGCGCCTCATCGCGGGCATCGCCGAGAAGCACAAGCTCACGCCGCGGCCCATCATCGTGGTCAACAAGTCGGGTGGGGCCGGGGCGGAGGGTTTCCTCCACGTCAAGGGCAAGAAGGGCGATGCCCACACCATCATCATCACGCTGTCCAACCTCTTCACCACGCCCCTGCACACCGGGGTGCCCTTCAGCTGGAAGGACCTCACGCCGATCGCGCGCATGGCCCTGGACGAGTTCATCCTGTGGGTCAACGCGGAGACACCGTACAAGTCGGCGAAGGAGTACCTCGCCGCGGTGAAGGAGAAGGGCGGCACCATGAAGATGGGCGGGACGGGGTCCGCCCAGGAGGACCAGATCATCACGATCCTGCTCGAGCAGTCGCAGGGCGTGAAGTTCACCTACGTGCCGTTCAAGGGCGGCGGTGAAGTGTGCGTCAACCTCGTGGGCAAGCACGTCGACTCGACCGTCAACAACCCCGCCGAGTGCGTGAGCCACTGGAAGGCGGGCCGGGTGCGGCCGCTCGCGGTGTTCGATTCCGCCCGCATCCCCGACCCGGACTGGAAGGACATTCCCACCGTCAAGGAGGCGGTCGGCGCCGACATCGCCTACCTCATGCTGCGGGGGATCTTCGGGGCTCCCGACATGCCCAAGGACGCGGTGGACTGGTACCAGGGCTTCCTCAAGAAGGTGTATGAGACGCCGGAATTCAAGGACTACCTGTCCAAGGGCGCCCTCAAGCCGTCGTGGCTGACCGGCGCGGACTACGTCAAGTGGCTCGAGGGCGCGGAGCAGACGCATCGCGACCTCATGACCAAGGGCGGTCTTCTCAAGTAGGGGGAACCGGCCCGCACGCCGGGGCGCGGCCGGGCCCCGGACACCGCGGACGCGGAGGGGCATGCGCGCTGCCGACCTGCTGACTGCGCTGGGGCTGATGGCCGTGGGCGTGCTCGTCCTCGCGGACGCGCTTCGGCTCGGGATCGGGTGGGGGACGGACGGGCCGCGCAGCGGGTTTTTCCCGTTCTGGCTGGCTGTCATCCTGCTCGCCTGCTGCCTCGCGATCGCCGCCCAGGCGTGGCGCGCCCGGGTGGCCAAGCCGTTCGTGAGCCGCGACGGCGTCGGCCCCGTGCTCAAGATGCTGCTGCCCGCCACCGCCGCGGTGGTGATCACACAGTTCCTGGGCCTCTACGTGGCCACCGCGCTCTACATGGGGCTCTACATGCGCTGGATCGGCCGGCATTCCTGGCTCGCCATCGCCGTCATGAGCCTGGCCTTTCCCGTGATCACCTTTGTCATCTTCGAACGCTGGTTCCTCGTGCCCATGCCCAAGGGCCCGCTGGAAGCCTGGCTGGGGTACTGAGCGGTGGGGTTCGAGGACCTGCTGCTCGGCTTCCAGGTCGCGCTCGCGCCGTACAACCTCCTCATCGCGGTGATCGGGATCACCCTCGGCACCGTGATCGGGGTGCTGCCGGGCCTGGGCGGCGCCAACGGCGTGGCCATCCTGTTGCCGCTGACCTTCACCATGCCCCCGACGTCCGCGATCATCCTCCTCACCAGTCTCTACTGGGGGGCGCTGTTCGGGGGTGCCATCACCTCCGTTCTGTTCAACATCCCCGGGGAGCCCTGGTCGGTGGCCACCACCTTCGACGGCTACCCCATGGCGCGGCGCGGGGAAGGGGGGCAGGCGCTGACCGCTGCCTTCACCTCGTCCTTCGTGGGCGCGCTCTTCTCGGTGATCCTGATCACGCTCTTCGCTCCCATCCTCGCAGAGGTGGCCCTCAAGTTCGGCCCGCCCGAGTTCTTCGCCATCCAGCTCCTGACGTTCTCGTCCTTCATCGGGCTGGGCGGCGGCAATCCGCTCAAATCGCTGGTCGCCATCCTCCTCGGCTTCATCCTCGCGTCCGTCGGCCTGGATATCGTGACGGGGGCGCTCCGGCTCACCTTCGGCTTCACCGAGCTGATGAAGGGCTTCGACTTCATCATCGCGGTCATCGGGCTGTTCGGGATCGGCGAGATCCTCCTCACCATGGAGGAGGGACTGGCGTTCCGGGGGGCGAAGGTGCGGATCAACCCCAAGGTGGTCTGGCAGACGTGGAAGATCCTCCCGCGGTACGCGCGCACGTTCGTCCGGAGTGCGTTCATCGGCTTCTGGATGGGGTTCAAGCCGGGCGGGGCCACGCCCGCCTCCTTCATGAGCTATGCCTTCGCGAAGCGGTTCTCCAAGCACCCCGAGCGCTTCGGCAAGGGGGAGATCGAGGGCGTGGTGGCCCCGGAGACGGCGGCCCACGCCGCGGGCGGCGCCGCGCTCCTGCCCATGATCACCCTGGGCATTCCCGGATCGCCGACCGCCGCCGTCATGCTCGGGGGCCTCATCATCTGGGGGCTCCAGCCGGGGCCCATGCTCTTCAAGGAGCGTCCCGACTTCGTGTGGGGCCTCATCGCGAGCATGTACACCGGCAACATCATCGGCGTCATCATGGTCCTGGCCTTCGTGCCGCTGTTCGCCGCCATCCTGCGGGTGCCCTTCGGGATCCTCACGCCGCTGATCGTGAGCGTGTGCGCGATCGGGGCCTATTCCGTGCACAGCAGCATGGTGGACATCTGGTATATGCTCGTGTTCGGTGTCATCGGGTACGTGTTCAAGAAGCTGGACTACCCCTTGGCGCCGCTGGTGCTGGCGCTGGTCCTGGGAGATCTCGCGGAGAACGCCCTGCGGCAGAGCCTGATCATGTCGCAAGGGTCGCTGTCGATCTTCGTGACCCGCCCGATCTCGGGCGTGATCACGGCGGCCGCACTGTTCTTCTTCGCGCTGCCGGTGGTGACCGCGTATCGCCGCCGGCAACGGGGGTCTTCGGTGCCCGCCGTCGAGTCGCCTTGAACCCAACGGGGGAGCCGTGAACGCTGACTTCGTGATTGGCGTGCTGAAGATCGTGCTCATCGACCTGGCCCTGGCGGGGGACAACGCCCTCGTCATCGCGCTCGCCGTCCGCACCCTGCCCAAGCGGCAGCAGTTCCTGGGGCGCATCTGGGGCACCGTGGGGGCGGTGGGGCTGCGGCTGCTGTTCATCACGATCATCACCTACCTCCTCGGCATCCCGCTGCTCCAGGTGGTGGGCGGCCTGCTCCTCATCTGGATCGCCATCAAGCTCGTCCGCCAGTCCGACAGCCACGGGGAGGGGCACGTGCGGCAGGGCACCTCGCTCCTCGAGGCGATCTGGATCATCCTCGTGGCCGACGTAGTCATGAGCCTGGACAATGTGATCGGCGTGGCGGGCGCGGCCGAGGGCGACATGCGGCTGGTCGTCTTCGGGATCGCGCTGTCCATCCCCATCGTGGTCTGGGGCAGCGGCGTCCTCGCCAGCCTGATGAACCGCTACCCGTGGATCATCCTCATCGCCGCGGGCATCCTGGGCGAGGTGGCGGGCAAGATGATCGCGCATGACCACTTCATCGCGAGCCGGTTCGGCGTGTCCCCCGTCGTGGAGTGGACGCTGCGGCTGGGCCTGCCCGCGGTCATCGTTCTGATCGGCTGGCTCACCGTCCGGCGGCGCGCCGCGGCGGCGGGGAGCGAAGCGACGGCGGGGTAGCGTGGACATCGAGCCGGTCAAGAGCACGCGGATCTACGAAGAGATCGTCCGCCAGGTCAAGCAGCTCATCGCCGAGGGCAAGCTGAAGTCGGGCGATCAGCTGCCGCCGGAGCGCGACCTCGCCGAGAAGTTCATGGTGAGCCGCACCTCGGTGCGGGAGGCCCTGCGGGCCCTCCAGAGCCGGGGTCTCGTGGAGATCCGGGCGGGGGAAGGGGCCTTCATCCGCGACATCTCGGTGGAGACGCTCATCGAGCCGCTCGCCCTCGTCATCCTCCCGCACCGCGAGGCGGTGGGGGAGCTCTTCGAGGCGCGTCGCCTGCTGGAGCCCGCCATCGGGGCCCTGGCCGCGCGGCGCGCCACCCCCGAGGACATCGCCGAGATGCAGCGCATCCTCGAGGAGCAGGCCAAGGAGGTCGCCCAGGGGCGCACCGGGCTGCTCCAGGACGCGGCGTTTCACGCCGCCATGGCGGCGAGCGCCCATAACCGCGCGATCAGCCGGATCGACAGCGCCCTCATGGATCTCCTGACGCAGAGCCGGGAGGAGTCGCTCCACACCCCCGGGCGGCCCCACCGCTCGCACGAGGATCATCAGCGCATCCTGGACGCCATCCGCCGCCGCGACGAGGTCGGCGCTCACCGCGCGGTGCTGGACCACCTGAGTGCGGTGGAGCGCCTGGTGATGGGCCCTGAGGGCTCACGCGAGCGGGGTGACGATCCGGCGGGAGCCCGCCGGCGTAAGCCCGGGGCATGATCGCTCGTCCCGACAAGTCGTAAGTGCGCGTGTTGCAAGATTATTTCTTGACATTCGCCGGTCCCTTCCGTAGCATTACCGGATAATCCAGGCCCTGGTCGGGCCTTATTTTTTCTGTCCAGATCCCCGGCGGGTGGAGGATTCGCTCGATGGCGCAGGTGAAGGCGCGCGTCCACTCGAAGCGAAAGTCCGTGAAGCGAGGCCCTCGCGCCCGGAAGTACGTCTATGGCTTCGCCGCCGGCAGGGCGGACGGCTCGAGCGCGATGCGCGACCTCCTCGGGGGCAAGGGCTGCGAGCTCGCCGAGATGACCAATCTGGGTATCCCGGTGCCTCCGGGGTTCACCATCACCACGGAGGCCTGGCGCGCCTATGTCGACGGCGAGAGGAAGGCGCCGGCGGCCCTGTGGCCCCAGGTCGAGGTCGGTCTCCGGCGCCTGGAGGCGGCGGTGGGCCTCCGACTGGGCGATCCCGCGCGGCCGCTGCTGGTCTCGGTGCGATCGGGAGCGCGCGTGTCCATGCCGGGAATGATGGACACCGTGCTCAACCTCGGTCTGAACGACCGCACGGTGGAGGGGCTCGCCCGCTGGACCCAGAACGAGCGCTTCGCGTGGGACTGCTACCGCCGCTTCCTCACCATCTTCGGCGACGTGGTGCTGGGCATCGAGCGCCGCCAGTTCGACGGCCTCCTCGACGAGGCCAAGGCGCGCACCGGCGCCCGCTCCGACGCCGAGGTGCAACCGGCCGCGCTCCGCGACCTGGTGGCGCGCGGCAAGGCGCTCATCCAGCAGAAGACCGGCCGCGCCTTCCCCCAGGATCCACGTGAGCAGCTGCGCCTCGCCGTGCAGGCGGTGTTCGACTCCTGGTTCGCCAAGAAGGCGGTGGACTACCGCCGGATCAACCGGCTGTCGGATGACTGGGGCACCGCGGTCACGGTAATGGCCATGGTGTTCGGCAATCTCGGCGACAGCTCCGGCACTGGGGTGGCCTTCAGTCGCGACCCCTCGAGCGGCGAGCGCCGATTCTTCGGCGAGTTCCTCGTGAACGCGCAGGGCGAGGACGTGGTGGCCGGCATCCGCACCCCCGAGCCCCTGTCCGCGCTGGAGGCGCGGCTGCCCGTGGTGTTCCGCCAGCTCTCGAAGATCAAGGACCGGCTGGAGCGTCACTACCGCGACATGCAGGACATCGAGTTCACCGTGCAGGAGGGGCGGCTCTTCATCCTGCAGACGCGCTCGGGCAAGCGCACCGCCGGCGCCGCCGTGCGCATCGCGGTGGAGATGGTGCGCGAGCGGAGGATCGACCGGCCGACCGCGCTCCGGAGGGTGGACGCCGCCTCGCTGCAGCAGCTGCTCGTGAAGACGGTGGATCCCGCCGCCCGCTACACGCCGCTCACCCAGGGGCTCGCCGCTACCGCCGCCGCCGCGTCGGGCACGGTGGTGTTCGACCCCGACCTCGCGGTGGAGAAGGCGCTTCACGAGGCGAAGATCATCCTCGTCCGCGCGGAGACCTCGCCGGAGGACGTGGCGGGCATGCACGCCTCGCAGGGCATCCTCACCGCGCGCGGGGGCCTCACCTCGCATGCCGCGGTGGTGGCCCGCGGCATGGGCAAGGCGTGCATCGTGGGCGCGGGCGAGGTGGTGGTGGACGAGGAGCGCCGGCTCTTCCGCGTGGGCGCGCGCGTGGTGCGCGAGGGCCAGGTCATCACCCTCAACGGAGCCACCGGCGACGTGGTGCTGGGCGCGCTGCCTCTCATCGATCCCACCCTGTCGGCGGAGTTCAAAGAGCTCCTGGGCTGGGCCCGCGCGGCGGCCACCACCCGCGTGCGCGCCAATGCCGACACTCCGGAAGACGCCGACAAAGCGCGCGAGTTCGCGGCGGAAGGGATCGGGCTGGTGCGGACTGAGCACATGTTCTTCGCGGAGGACCGCATCGCCATCGTCCGCGAGATGATCATGGCGTCGGATCCCCAGGACCGCCACAAGGCGGTGGACAAGCTGCTGCCGTTTCAAAGAGAGGACTTCGTGGGCATCTTCACCGCCATGAAGGGCCTGCCGGTGACGATCCGCCTGCTCGATCCGCCGCTCCACGAGTTCCTGCCCAAGTACAAGGACGTGCTCGAGGAGTTCACGCGCCTGGATGCCCGCGGCATCAACCCCCAGCGTCACGCCGAGCTGGCCGAGGTGAAGGCGCGGCTGGAGGCGCTGCAGGAATCGAACCCGATGCTGGGGCATCGCGGCTGCCGGCTCGGCATCACGTTCCCGGAGATCTACGAGATGCAGGTGCGCGCCATCATGGAGGCCGCCTGCGCGGTGACCCGCCGCGGCATCGGCGTGGAGCCGGAGATCATGATCCCCCTCACCGGCACCGTGGCCGAGATGAAGGTCACCGAGGAGATGACGCGCCGGGTGGCGGAGACGGTGCTGGCCGAGGCGGGCGTGCGGGTACCGTACACCGTGGGCACCATGATCGAGGTGCCGCGGGCCTCCCTCGTCGCCGATCAGCTCGCGCGCCACGCCGAGTTCTTCTCGTTCGGCACCAACGACATGACCCAGATGACCTTCGGCTACAGCCGCGACGACATCGGCAAGTTCCTGCCCTTCTATCTCGAGCACAAGCTGCTCCCCGCCGATCCCTTCGCGGTGCTGGACCAGGAAGGCGTGGGGGAGATGATTCGCATCGGTATCGAGCGCGGGCGGCGCACGCGTCCCCGCCTCAAGGTCGGCATCTGCGGCGAGCACGGCGGGGAGCCCTCATCGGTGGACTTCTGCCACCGCGTGGGCATGACCTACGTGTCGTGCTCGCCGTACTCGGTGCCCATTGCGTGGCTGGCGGCGGCCCAGGCCGAGCTCCGGGCGCCCCGGCGCGCCCTCAAACAAAGGGAGAACGAGCAGTGAAACTGGCTGGCGCGCGGATCGTGCTCGAGTGCTTGAAGCGGGAAGGCGTGGACATCATCTTCGGCCTGCCGGGCGGGGCGGTGCTGCCCATCTACGACGCCCTGTACGACTTCGAGGGGCTGCGCCACATCCTCGTTCGCCAGGAGGCCGCGGCCGGGCATGCCGCGGAGGGTTACTCGCGCACGACCGGCAAGGTCGGCGTTTGCCTGGTCACCTCGGGCCCGGCAGCGACCAACCTGGTCACGGCGCTCCAGGATGCCCTCATGGACTCGATTCCCCTGGTCGCTTTCACCGGTCAGGTGCCGACGCACCTCATCGGCAACGACGCCTTCCAGGAAGCGGACAACGTGGGCATCACGCGGTCGGCGACCAAGCACAACTTCCTGGTGAAGGACGGCGACGACCTCGCCGGCACCATCAAGGAGGCCTTCTTCCTCGCCAAGAGCGGGCGCCCCGGTCCCGTGCACGTGGATTTGCCCAAGGACATCCTCGTCAAGGAGTGGGACTTCGACTATCCCTCCACCGTTCACCTCCGGTCCTACAACCCCACCTACGAGGGCCATCCGGGCCAGATCAAGAAGGCGGCGCGCGCGCTCATCCGCGCCAAGCGGCCGGTGCTCTACGTCGGCGGCGGCGCCATCTCGGCGGACGCCGCCCCCGAGCTGCGCGAGCTGGCCGAGCTCACGCAGATTCCCGTCACCCAGACCCTGATGGGCCTGGGCGCGTTTCCCATGGCGCACCCGCTGTCGCTCGACATGCTCGGCATGCACGGCACGTACTACGCCAACATGGCCGTCCACCACTCCGACGTGCTGATGGCGGTGGGCGCCCGCTTCGACGACCGGGTCACCGGCCGCGTGGACGCCTTCTCGCCCAATGCCCAGATCATCCACGTCGACATCGACCCCTCGTCGATCTCCAAGAACATCCCGGTGGCCATCCCCATCGTGGGCGACTGCAAGCGTGTGCTCGTCAAGCTGCTCGACGCCGTGCGCGAGGAGCTCAAGTCCTACCCCGCGGGGGCCATCCGTGAGGCACGGCGCCAGTGGGCGGAACAGATTGCCGAGTGGCGGCGCGACCAGCCCCTGCGCTACGAGTGGAGCGACGACGTCATCAAGCCGCAGTACGTGATCGAGGAGCTCTCGCGGCTCACCCAGGGCGAGGCGTTCGTGGTGACGGGGGTGGGGCAGCACCAGATGTGGGCGGCCCAGTATTACCGCTTCAAGCACCCGCGGATGTGGTGCACGTCGGGCGGGCTCGGCACCATGGGATACGGTCTGCCCACCGCGATGGGCGTGCAGGCCGGCCAGCCCGGCCGGCTCGTCGTCAACATCGACGGAGACGGCTCGTTCCAGATGAACAGCCAGGAGCTCGCCACCTGTCACGAGGAGCGCCTGCCCGTGAAGACCATCATCATCAACAACGGCGGGCACGGCATGGTCCGGCAATGGCAGCGCATCATCTACAAGGAGCGCTTCTGCGCCATCGACCTGGGGCCGAGCCCCGACTTCGTGAAGCTGGCGGAGGCCTACGGCTGCACGGGTATTCGCGCCACCAAGCCCAGCGAGGTGGCGCCCGCGCTCGAGAAGATGCTCGCCACCCCCGGCCCGGTGGTCGTGGACATGTGGGTCGACAAGCACGAGTGTGTGTTCCCCATGGTGCCCGCGGGCGGGGCCAATACCGACATGATCGTCGCCCCTCCGAGTCGCGAGACGCGCGAGCGGGCGGCCAAGTCGCAGACGGGGTTCTAGGGTGAACGCCGAAGATCAGCGCAAGCACACCATCGCGGTCCTCGTGGAGAACAAGTTCGGTGTGCTCTCGCGGGTGGCCGGACTCTTCTCCGCGCGCGGCTACAACATCGAGAGCCTCTCGGTGGGGGAGACGCTGGATCCCACCACGTCCCGCATGACGCTGGTGGTCCGGGGCGACGCCTTCATCATCGAGCAGGTGATCAAGCAGCTGCACAAGCTCATCGACGTCATCAAGGTGACCGACCTCAGCGAGGAGGATCACGTGGAGCGCGAGATGCTCCTCCTCAAGGTGAACGCCGAGCCCACCTCGCGGGCGGAGATTCTCCGGGTCGCCGACATCTTCCGGGCCAAGGTGGTGGACGTCACGCCCACCACCTACACGCTCGAGGTGACGGGAGAGGAGGGCAAGATCGAGGCCATCATCGATCTCCTCCGGCCCTTCGGTATCCAGGAGGTCGTGCGCACCGGCAAGGTCGCCATCGCCCGCAGTCCCAAGAACCGCGTGCGCAAGGTGGAGGACAAGCTCGGCAAGCGGCCGGGCCCGCCCGCGCGCCCGCAGCCGCAGGACCCGAAGGTCGTCGGCTTCGCGGACTAACCCTCTTACAGGAGAGACAACGAACATGCCGGCCAAGATCTACTACGACCAGGACGCCGATCTCGGTCTCCTGCGCGGCAAGAAGGTCGCCATCATCGGCTACGGAAGCCAGGGGCACGCCCACGCGCTGAACCTGAAGGACTCGGGTCAGGACGTGGTGGTGGGCCTCTACAAGGGCTCGAAGAGCTGGGCGCGGGCGGAGAAGGAAGGCCTGAAGGTCATGAGCGTGAACGAGGCCGCCGCCGCCGGCGACATCATCATGATCCTCCTGCCCGACCAGACCCAGCGCCAGGTGTACGAGGACTCCATCAAGGGCGCCCTCGGGAAGGGCAAGATGCTGATGTTCGCCCACGGCTTCAACATCCACTTCAACCAGGTGGTGCCCTCGCCGGACGTCGACGTGTCGATGATCGCGCCCAAGGCTCCCGGCCACGTGATGCGCGACCTCTTCACCCAGGGCCCCGGCGTCCCCGCGCTGGTGGCGGTGTACCAGGACGTATCCGGCAAAGCCAAGGACCTCGCCCTCGCCTACGGCAAGGGTGTCGGCTGCGCGCGGGCCGGCATCATCGAGACCACGTTCAAGGAAGAGACGGAGACCGACCTCTTCGGCGAGCAGACGACGCTGTGCGGGGGCGTCTCCCACCTCATCAAGAACGCCTTCGAGACCCTGGTGGAGGCGGGCTATCAGCCCGAGGTCGCCTACTTCGAGTGCATGCACGAGATGAAGCTGATCGTCGACCTCTTCTACCAGGGCGGGCTCGCCTACATGCGCTACTCGGTGTCGGACACCGCGGAGTACGGGGACTACACGCGCGGCCCCCGCATCGTCGACGATCGGATCAAGGCGGAGATGAAGAAGATCCTCGCCGAGATCCAGTCCGGCCAGTTCGCCCGCGAGTGGATCCTCGAGAACCAGGCCAACCGGGCGGGCTTCCTCGCCATGCGCAAGCGCGACGCCGGGCATCAGATCGAGGAGGTGGGGGCGCGCCTCCGCAAGATGATGTCCTGGATCAAGCCGCCGCGGGAGTAGGCGCGGGGAGCGGGAGCGGTATGCGGATCCCGGTCGCCCGCGAGGGCTGGCCGTTCATCTTTCCCCCCGCCGCGGCCGCGTGTATCCTGGCCGTGGCGGGGTGGTGGGCCCCGGCGATCCCGCTCGCGGTGCTGGCCTTGGCCTTCCTGGGCTTCTTCCGCGATCCCGAGCGCACGGCACCCGACCTTCCCGGGGCGGTCCTGGCCCCGGCCGACGGCCGGGTGATGGCGATCACGGACGTCGAGGATCGCTGGGTGGGGCCGGCGACGCGGGTGTCCATCTTCCTCTCGCCGCTGGACGTGCACGTCAACCGGGTGCCCGTGGCCGGTATCGTGCGCGACGTGGTGTTCGCGCGCGGCGGCTTCGCCGCCGCGTATCGGCTGGAGGCGTCGGAGGAGAACGAGCGCTGCACCGTGGATCTCGAGTCCGACGCGGGGCGCGTGGGCGTGCGGCAGGTGGCGGGGGTGGTGGCGCGGCGCATCGTGTGCCGAGTGCGGCCGGGTGACAAGCTGGCGGCGGGCGAGCGGTACGGGCTGATCCGGTTCGGGTCGCGGACCGACCTGACCGTCGCGCGGGGCACCCAGATCCGCGTGAAGGAGGGCGATCGCGTGAGGGGAGGAGAGACGGTGATGGGCGTGGTGAAGGCATGAGGCGCCGGCACCTGCACGGCGAGGGGGCGCGCGGCCCCCGGCGGCGGCGCTGGCAAGAGCTCCGTGAGCAGCGGCGGCGCGGGATCTTCCTGCTCCCCAGCCTGCTCACCACGGGGAATCTCTTCTGCGGGTTCCTCGCCCTCATCCTCACCACCCAGGGACGCTTCACCGAGGCGGCGGTGGCGGTGTTCGTGGCCATGGTGATGGACATGCTCGACGGCAAGGTGGCGCGGCTGACCAAGACCACCACCCAGTTCGGCGTGGAGTTCGACTCCCTCGCGGACGTGGTGTCATTCGGGGTGGCGCCCGCCTTCATGGTGTACTCCATGGCCCTGGCGCCCCTGGGGCGCGCGGCCTGGTTGGGCGCTTTCCTCTTCGTCATCTGCGGCGCCCTGCGCCTGGCGCGGTTCAACGTCTACACCGGCGTGACCGACCGGCGCTACTTCGTGGGCCTCCCCATTCCCGCCGCTGCCGGCATGGTCGGCTCGGTGGTGCTGCTCGTCGGCGGCGAGGAGCTCGAGCGCTGGCAGGCCAGCCTGATCGCCGTGGGGACCTACCTCGTGTCCCTGCTGATGGTCTCGACGTTTCGCTATTGGAGCTTCAAGGAGATCGACCTGGCGCGGCGCCGGCCGGTGGGGCTCCTGTTGCTCGTGGTCCTGGCCGTGCTCATCGTGGCCACCCACCCCCAGTGGTTCCTGTTCGCCCTCTTCGCCGCCTACCTGCTGAGCGGTCCGACGCGGCCCCTGTGGGCCCGGCGCCGCGAGGGACTGGGGCCGCTGGAGAAGGCGCCCCGCGACGCGCATTGACCCCACAAGGAGATCTCACGCGTGAGCGTGCACAAGATCGCGTTTCTGCCCGGTGACGGCATCGGCCAAGAAGTCACCCCCGGAGGCGCGGCGCCCCTCGAGGTGGTGGGCAAGGCCACCGGCACGTCGTTCGAGTTCGAGATGGGCTTGGTCGGCGGCGCGGCCATCGATGCCACCGGCGGACCCCTGCCGGACGCCTCCCTCCGCCTCTGCCAGCAGGCCGACGCCATCCTCTTCGGTTCGGTGGGCGGCCCGAAGTGGGACGACCTGCCGCAGGAGGTCCGGCCGGAACGGGGCCTCCTTCGTATCCGGAAAGACCTGGACCTCTTCGCCAACCTGCGCCCGGCCAAGTGCTTCCCCATGCTGGTCGACGCCTCGCCCCTCAAGCGCTCGGTGGTGGAGGGGACGGATCTGATGGTAATCCGCGAGCTCACCGGCGGCCTCTACTTCGGCGAGCCGCGCGGCCGCGAGGCGCTGGCGGGGGGCGGCGAACGCGCGGTGAACACCATGGCTTACACGACGCGCGAGATTGAACGTGTGGTCCGCGCCGCCTTCGACGTGGCGATGAAGCGGAAGAAGCGCCTGGCCTCGGTGGACAAGTCCAATGTCCTGATCGTGTCGCAGCTCTGGCGGGACACCGTGAACCGGGTCGCCAAGGAGTTCCCCCAGGTGCAGGTCGAGCATGTCCTCGTGGACAACTGCGCGATGGCCCTCATCCACAAGCCCACCCACTTCGACACGCTCGTCACCGAGAACACCTTCGGCGACATCCTCTCCGACGAGGCCGCCATCCTGGCCGGCTCCATGGGCATGCTGCCCTCGGCGAGTCTCGGCGGGAAGGTGGGGCTCTACGAGCCCGTGCACGGCACCGCCCCCGACATCGCCGGCAAGGGCGTGGCCAATCCCATCGCGGCGATCCTGTCCGCGGCCATGCTGCTCCGCTACTCGCTGAACCGCGGCGCCGATGCCGATCGGGTGGAGGCGGCGGTGCTCCGCGTGCTCGAGCAGGGGCATCGCACCGCCGACATCCGCGGGGCGGAGGACACGCCGGTGGGGACGCGTCAGATGGGCGATCTCATCTGCGGCCACATCGAGCGGAGCTACTAGTCATGGCGGCCGGGCTCACGGTGGCGGTGGTCGGCGTGACGGGCGCGGTGGGCCAGACTACCCTGCGCATCCTGGAGGAGCGCAAGTTCCCGGTGCGCGACCTCCGCGTGTTCGCCTCCGAGCGCTCGGTCGGCAAGGCGGTCACCTTCGCCGGCGAGACTTTCCATGTGGAAAAGATTGGGCCCGGCGCGTTCAAGGGCGTGCAGGTGGCCCTCTTCTCCGCGGGGTCCGCGCAGTCGAAGGAGTATGCGCCGGCCGCGGTGAAGGCGGGGGCGGTGGTCATCGACAAGTCGAGCGCCTTCCGCATGGATCCCACCGTGCCCCTTGTGGTGCCCGAGATCAACGGGCACGCGGTGGCCGGGCATCACGGCATCGTGGCCTGCCCGAACTGCACCACCATCGTGACGGTGATGCCGCTCAAGCCCCTGCACGACGCCGGCCGGCTGCGCCGCGTGGTGGCGACGTCCTTCCAGGCGGTGTCGGGGGCCGGCGTCAACGGCGTGGCGGAGCTGCGGAGCCAGACGCTGGCGTGGGCGCGCGGCGAGACGATGGCCCCCCGGTACTTCGCGCACCAGATCGCGTTCAACGTCATCCCCCACATCGACAAGTTCGGCGACAACGGCTACACCGGCGAGGAGATGAAGCTGGTCCACGAGGTGCGCAAGATCCTGGAGACCCCGGACCTGCCCGTTTCGCCCACCACGGTGCGGGTGCCCGTCTTCACCGCGCACTCGGTGGCGGTGAACGCGGAGACGGAGCGGCCGGTCAGCGTGGCGCGCGCCCGCGAGGTGTTCAGCGCGTTCCCCGGCCTCCGGCTGTGGGACGACCCCGCGGTGAGCCGCTATCCCATGCCGGTGACGGTCGAGGGGCAGGACGATTGCTTCGTGGGACGCGTACGGCAGGACCTCACGCTCCCCAACGCGCTCAACTTCTGGGTGGTGGGCGATCAGCTCCGCAAGGGCGCCGCCCTCAACGGCGTTCAGATCGCGGAGTTGCTCATCCGCTGACCGCAGGGAGGCCGGCACGCTCACGCTCCGGCTCACCCTCGCCTACGACGGCACCGACCTGCACGGCTGGCAGCGCCAGCCGGGCTGCGCCACCGTCCAGGGGCTCCTGATGGATGCCTGCGCGCGCGTGCTCGGCTCCCCCGTGAAGGTCACGGGGGCCAGCCGCACCGACGCCGGGGTCCACGCCCGCCGGCAGGTCGCCAGCCTCGCCACCGAAGGAACCCTCGCGCCCGAGCGGCTACAGCGCGCCCTCAACGCGCTCCTGCCGGACGCCGTGCGGGTGACGGACGCGCGGCCCGCGCCCGCGGGCTTCGACGCACGCCGGTCGGCGTCCGGAAAACGTTACCTCTATCTGATAGACCGCGGGCCCGTCGCCGACCCGTTTCTCCGTCGTCACGCCTGGCACCTGCCGCGAGGGCTCGACGCGGTTGCCATGCGGACGGGGCTCGGGCTTCTCCGAGGCAAGCACGACTTCTCCGCCTTCTGCGCCGCGCCCGGGCGGGGGCGCACCCCGGTGTGCACGGTGCGCTCGACGCGGCTGGTCATCCGCGGGGACTGCCTCGGCGTGCTCATCTCGGCCGACAGCTTCCTGCACCATATGGTTCGCAACGTCGTGGGCAGCTTGGTCGAGGTCGGACGCGGCGCCCAGCCGCCGGCCTGGATGGCCGCCCTCCTGGAGGGCCGGGACCGTCGGCAGGCAGGCCCGACAGCCCCCCCTCACGGCCTCTTTCTGGTCAGAGTCATGTACCCGAACGGGCATGCCTGAACCGGGCTTCAGGAGGCGGAAGCGTCAGGACCATGCCCTGGTTCTCATCCAGGAGCTGGAGGAGAGCCTGGCAGACCTGCCTCGGGTGCGCCGGCTGCTGGTCGAGCTTGGCCGCTACTACGACCCCGTGCTCGGCGGCGGGATCATGGATCTGCCCAGCCAGCGGGCGATCGTGGAAGCCCTTGAAGCGGGGCGCCCGGACGACGCGCGCGCGGTCGTGCGGGCGCGCTACGAGGCCTACATGAGGGACCGGGCCCACTTGGGGAAGACCGACATCGAGTGACGCTTCGCGTCACGGCGAATGTCGCCGAGTTCCTTGACTCATCAGTGGTCCGACCATACAATCGGGCCGGAATTACGCGATGCCTAGCTCCCTCGGGCAGAGCCGCTCGATGCGCTCCGCGTGGTCCACGCCGGGGCGCCCCCATTTTCACGGAGGAAAGGTGACGCCATGAGCCTGTCGCGACGTGACTTCATCAAGTACACGGGCAGCGCCGGCACCGCGGTGGCCGTCGGCGCGGGCATCGATCTCAAGCCGGTGGCCGCCGCGGCGACCACCCTGCGAATCAAGGAAGCGAAGGTGCACCCCGGCGTGTGTCCGTATTGCGCCGTGGGTTGTATCCAGCTCGTCTACTCCAAGGGCGACAAGATCATCGACATCGAGGGGCATCCGGACACGCCCCACACGCTGGGGCGGCTCTGTCCCAAGGGCGCGGCGACCATACAGCTCTCCAACAACCCGCAGCGGCCCGTCAAGGCGCTCTACCGCGCGGCGGGCTCGGACAAGTGGGAGGAGAAGCCGCTCGCCTGGATGTATGACGAGATCGCCAAGCGCTACTACGAGACCCGCGAGAAGCACTTCATCGAGAAGGAGAAGGACAAGGACGGCAAGGAGGTCGTCGTCAACCGGCTCGATGCCATCGCTTCGCTGGGCTCGGCGTGCATCGACAACGAAGAGTGCTACATCCTCTCCAAGCTGAACCGCACCTTCGGCATCGTCTATCACGAGCATCAGGCCCGAGTCTGACACTCCGCCACGGTCCCAGCTTTGGGGACCACGTTCGGGCGGGGGGCGATGACGACCAACCTGATCGACATCCAGAACTCGGATGTCATCATGGCGACCAGTAACTTCGCCGAGAACCACCCGGTCGGCTTCCAGTGGGTGATGAAGGCCAAGGAGCGGGGCGCGAAGTTCATCCACGTCGATCCGCGCTTCACCCGCACCAGCTCCGTCGCCGATATACATGTGCCGCTCCGGTCGGGGACCAACATCGCGTTCTTCGGCGGGCTCATCAACTATGCCATCCAGAACAACCTGTACTTCAAGGACTACGTCACCCACTACACCAACGCCTCGTTCCTGATCGATCCCGCCTTCAAGACCGCCACCGACGGCGGTGGTCTCTTCACCGGGCTCGAGCAGACCGGGAAGGGCGGGGACGATCCGCACTTGGCCCAGATCTACAAGCGGGACACCTGGAAGTATCAGCTCGACGGCGAGGGGAATCCCAAGCGCGATCTCACCCTCAAGGATCCGCACACCGTCTTCCAGCTCCTCAAGCGCCACTACAGTCGTTACACCCCCGAGATGGTCGAGCGAGTCTGCGGCATTCCGAAGGAGAAGTTCGTCGAGGTCGCCAAGCTCTACTGCGAGAACAGCGGCCCGGAGAAGACGGGCACCATCACCTACGCGTTGAACCTCACGCAGCACACCAACGGCGTGCAGAACATCCGGTCGCTCTGCATGCTCCAGATCCTGCTCGGCAATATCGGCCGTCCGGGCGGCGGCGTCGTCGCCCTGCGGGGCCATGCCAACGTGCAGGGGGCCACGGACCTCGAGCTGCTCTACCACGAGCTGCCCGGGTATCTCCCCATGCCGCTCCGTGACCTCCACCCCGACCTCAAGACCTACCTCGAGAAGGTGACGCCGAAGGGCGGCTTCTGGGTGAACCTCCCGAAGTTCGGGGTGAGCCTGCTCAAGGCCTTCTACGGCGATGCCGCCACCAAGGACAACGAGTTCGGCTATCAGTGGCTGCCCAAGCGGGCCTCCGCCGACGCGTACAGCCACCAGCACATCTTCGTCGACATGTACAAGGGCATCATCAAGGGCTTCCTCGCCGACGGGCAGAATCCGGCGGTGGGCGGACCCAACGCCAAGCTCGCCCGCGCCGCCATGGGCAAGCTGGAGTGGCTTGTCGTGAAGGACATCTTCATCACCGAGACGGCGGAGTTCTGGAAGGCGCCCGGCGCCAACGCCAAGGACATCAAGACCGAGGTGTTCTTCCTGCCCGCGGCGCCCGCCGCCGAGAAGGACGGGTCGCTGACCAACACCATGCGGCTCATCCAATGGCACGAGAAGGCGGTGAATCCCCCTGGGGACGTCACCTCCGACGCCGAGTTCTTCGTCAGCCTCGCCAAGCGGCTGCAGAAGATGTATGCCGGCTCCAATAAGGATCGGGACAAGGGCTTCCTCGCCGCCAGCTTCGATTGGGGCACCGATCCCAAAGAGCCGAACATGGAGCTGGTGCTGAAGGAGATCAACGGCTTCGCCATTGAGGAGATCACCGACAAGGACGGCAAGGTCGTCTACAAGAAGGGCCAGGCGCTCAACAGCTTCGCCCACATGACCGACGACGGAAAGACCGCGGGCGGGTGCTGGATCTACACCGGCGTCACCGTGGAAGGGCCCGACGGCAAGCTCATCAACAAGGCGAACGCGCGGAAGCCCGCCGACGAGAAGGACTACCTCGCGCACGGCTGGGGCTTCGCGTGGCCGGCCAACCGGCGCATCCTCTACAATCGCGCCTCCGCCGATCTCCAGGGGAAGCCCTGGAGCGAGAAGAAGAAGCTCATCTGGTGGGATCCCGAGGCGCCCGGCGCCAAGCCCGACGAGAAGGGCAAGTGGGTCGGCCTCGACGTGCCGGACTTCAACGCCTTCCTGGCGCCCGACGCCAAGAACGGAGACAAGCCGTTCATCATGCGCGCGGACCTGGTGGGCGCGTTCTTCGGCCCGCTCAACGACGGGCCGTTCCCCGAGCACTACGAGCCGATCGAATCGCCCACCAAGAACCTCCTGTCCAAGCAGCAGAACAATCCCGTGGTCAAGATCTGGGACGTGCCAGACCAGCAGAACCTGCTCGCGCCGACGGGGTCTTCCGAGTACCCCTACGTCATCACCACCTACCGGCTCACCGAGCATCATCTTTCCGGCGTGATGTCGCGCCAGCTGCCCATGCTCGCCGAGCTGTTCCACTCCCACTTCGCGGAGATCAGCCACGAGCTCGCGAAGGAACTGGGCATCGAGAACGGCGAGAAAATCACGGTGTCGACCCCGCGCGGCAAGGTGCACGTGACCGCCATGGTCACGCATCGGCTCAAGCCGTTCATGATCGACGGCAAGAAGGTGCACCAGATCGGGGTGCCCTGGCACTGGGGCTATAACGGCACCCCCGGTCTGCCCGGCAGCAAGGGCGACATCACCAATGACCTCTCGGCGACCGTCGCCGACCCGACCGTGTACATCCAGGAGACCAAAGCCTTCATGTGCAACGTGAAGAAGGGGGTGGTCTAGCCATGGCGCGCACGCTCGCGATGTTCACCGACACGTCCCTCTGCATCGGCTGCCGGGCGTGTCAGGTCGCATGCAAGCAGTGGAACGAGCTGCCCATGGAGCAGCCGGAGTGGACGGGCGGCTACCAGAACCAGTCGCACTTCACCGACAAGACCTACCGCCTCGTGCGCTTCATCGAGAAGCCCCAGGCAAACGGGCAGCTCCAGTGGCTGCTCATGTCCGACGTCTGCAAGCACTGCGCCCAGGCCGGCTGCCTCGACGCCTGCCCCACCGGCGCCATCTATCGGACGGAATTCGGCACCGTCAACATCAACCAGGACGTCTGCAACGGCTGCCGGTACTGCGTCAGCTCCTGTCCGTTCGGGGTCGTCTCCTACAACCACGACACGGGACGCGCCAACAAGTGCACGTTCTGCAACGACCGCATTCACAACGGCCTGGGGCCGGCCTGCGCCAAGACCTGCCCCACCGAGTCCATCCAGTTCGGCTTCCGCGACGAGCTGGTCGGCAAGGCGCAGAAGCGGGTCACCAAGCTGAAGGAGATGGGGTACGCAGGCGCCCAGCTCTACGGGGCGGACAGTAACGGGCCCCTCGGCGGCCTCAACGCCTTCTTCCTCCTCCTCGACAAACCCACCACCTACGCGCTGCCCGAGAAGCCGCTGCTGCCGCAGCGGAACGTCCTCGTGGACTCGCTGCTCTCGGTGGGCTCGGCCCTCCTCGTCGGCGTGGGCGCGGTGCTCGCCTTCCGCGAGCGGGGCGGGAAGGAGGGCGCCTGATGGAGTTCCTCAAGAATCCCGACTGGCACCTTCTCATCGTGTGGTACTTCTTCATCGGCGGTATCGCGGGCGGCGCTTATTTCACCGCCGCCATCGCCGACACCTTCGGCGGCCCGCGCGACCGGAGCGTGGTGCGGATCGGCTACACGCTCGCCCTGCTCCTCATCGGCCTCTGCGGGATCCTGCTCATCCTGGACCTCGGCACACCCAGCCGCTTCCTCAACATGCTGAGCCACTTCAAGTTCTGGGACCCCATGTCGATCGGGGCCTGGGCGCTCGGCGTCTTCGGCGCCTTCGCCTTCGTCTCGTCCGCCCTCGCCTGGTTCGGCGGCGAGGGCGCGGCTCTGTTGCGCCGGCGCGTGAGCCTCGTCGGCACCATCTTCGGGTTCTTCCTGGCCAGCTATACCGGGGTGCTCCTCAGCGCCACCGCGCTGCCGTTCTGGAGCGAGGGCCGGCTCATGGGCGCGCTGTTCCTCGCCTCGGGGGCTTCCACCGGGATGGCGGCGATCTCGCTGCTCCTCTTCCTCTCCGGCGAGTCCGCGGGGGAGGGCTTCCGCAAGGTCAAGCGCGCCGACAAGTACGCGATGATCCTTGAGCTGCTTATCCTTGCCGCTTTCCTCGGCCTGCTGGGCTCGGCGGCGGCGCCGATCACCTCCGGCCACCTCTCGACGCTCTTCTGGGGCGGCCTCGTCGTGGCGGGTCTGCTCCTGCCCCTGGTCCTCGATATCGCCGGCCACCGCGTCAAGGCCCTGGGGGGCCTCGCCGCCGTGCTCGTGCTCGTCGGGGGGTTCCTCCTCCGCTACGTGATCGTGATGGCCCGCGCCTGAGCGTCGCTTCCGCGGCGCGCTCATCGACAGGAGCCCCCCGGCCCGGCGCCGGGGGGTTTCTTGCTTCGCCGCTCGCGGGGCCGTAGGCTTGTCGCCATGAGGGCTGCCGGGTGAGGACCTTCTTCGTGGTGCGGCGGGGACGCCTCGAGGAGGTCAAGGGCGAGGTCGTCCGCGAGCAGCCGCTCACCGTCTACGTCAACGGCGAGCGCTTTCTGACCCTCCTCTGCACGCCGGTGAAGCTGGAGGCGCTCGTCATCGGCTATCTCTGGATGGAGAAGATCATCGGCGCGCTCGACGAGGTGACCGCGCTCGCGATCTCCGAGGTGGACGGGCGCGCCGAGGTGACGCTCGCCCGCCCGGTCACCCTGCCCACCGAACGCATCCTCACCTCGGGCTGCGGCGGCGGCATCACCTTCCGCATCGATCCGCGGCTGTTCAGCCGGCTCGAGTCGCCCCTGCGCGTGACGGCACCGGAGATCACCGCGCGAATGAAGGAGCTCTACGCGGACGCGGTGCACTACAAGGCCTCGCGGGGCATCCATGGCGCCGCGCTGGCCGATCGCGACCGGCTGCTCGTGCTGGCGGAGGACGTGGGCCGCCACAACGCCGTCGACAAGATCAAGGGGGAGGCGCTCCTTCGCGACATTCCCACCGCCGACCGCATCCTGCTGTCGACGGGGCGGATCTCCTCCGAGATGCTGCTCAAGGCGGCGCGCATGGGGGTGCCGGTGGTGGCCTCCCGGACTTCGCCCACCGAGATGGCGGTGGGTCTGGCCGAGCAGCTCGGCATCACGGTCGTCGGCTATGTCCGCCCCGACAGCCTCAATCTCTACGCCGGCGAGGCCGTCGTGGGCGAATCCGGCGGGCACGGTCCGTGACCTCCCCGTACGCGCCGCTGCTGCTCGAGTGGGAGGAGGCGCTGGGCCGGCGGCACGAGGTCGCCGATACGCTCGCGCTGTGGACGGTCGTCCTCGAGGGCTGGGCCCGCTGGCCGTCCGGGCTGGTCGCGCCGCTCCCGTGGAGCGCGCTCGAGTGCCGCGAGCGCTGGGAGCGGGGAGCGCCGCTGATCACGGAGGCGGAGCCCGAGCTGCCGCGCGAGCCGATCGAGGAGATGGTGGGCCCGGTGATGGAGCGGATCGCGGAGGCGGCGCCCGACAGCGCGTCCGCCCTTCAGCGCTTCGCGGAGGCGTGGGACGGCGGGGCGGTGGGACCGCGCGATCTGCTGCCCGCCGCGGGGAAGGAGGGCGCGGCGGCGCGCGAGGAGCGGCTCGGCCTGGGCGGCACGCTGCCGGGCTTCCTCGCTCTCGCGGGCCTTCGCCCCGCGCTCGAGGCCCACTTCAGCGCGTGCCGGGAGGTGCCGGAGGGCATCTGGCTCCCCGGCGTCTGCCCCTGGTGCGGTGGTCTCCCCGCCTACGGCGATCTGGTCGAGGACGGGCGGCGGCGGCTCAGCTGCCATCTCTGCGGGGGTACCTGGATCGCGCCGCGCCTGCGATGCCCCTTCTGCGAAAATTGGGAGTCGCGCGATCTCGTGCGGCTGGTGGGCGAGGGGTCCGAGGAAGGCTACTTCATCGAGGCCTGCCGGGCCTGTCACGGCTACATCAAGGGCGTCGATCGCCGCCAGCGCTGGAACGCGGTCTCGCCCCTCGTGGAGGACTGGGTGTCACCCCACCTGGACCTCTACGCCACCCGCGAAGGCTATTGGCGCGGTACGCCCTCGCTCGTGCAGCTGGCGCCTCCGGAGTGAGGGGCGGGTGACATGACGCGCGCGCTCGGCGTGAATGCCATCCTCTACGACGTCGCGCTCACCGCCTACATCGTGGCAATGGCGGCGGCGCTGGGCCACCTCGTGCGCCGGCGCGAGGGCTTCTGGCGGTTGGCCCTGGTGGCCACCCAGGCGGGCTGGCTGTTCCACACCATGGCGATCGTGGTCCGGGGCGTCGAGCTGGGCCGCCTGCCCATCCTCACGCTGCCCGAGATCGTGTCGGTGGTGATCTGGGCGGCGGTGCTCCTCGAGCTGTGGGCGGAGCGGCAGTACCGCGTCCGCGCGCTCGGGGCCTTCGTGCTTCCCGTCGTGGTGGCGCTGGGCTTGGTGCTGCCCACTGGGCTTCGGTCCCTCGCGCTGGAGCCGTCCATCCGTAGCGCATGGATCTGGGTGCACGTGGCGCTGGCGCTGCTGGGGCTGGCCGCGCTCGTGCTCAACTTCGCGGCGGCGGTGATGTATCTCCTCCAGGAGCGCCAGCTCAAGACGAGACGGCCGAGCGCGGTCTACTACCGCCTCCCCCCGCTGGAGACGCTCGACCGCCTCAGCCACCGGACGCTCACGCTCGGCTTCCCCTTTCTCACCGCGGGGCTCCTGCTGGGCGTGCTGTGGGCGGGGGCGGCGTGGGGGAGCGTGCTCGCGTGGGATCCGCTCGCGCTCTTCTCGGTCCTCATGTGGCTGGTCTACGCGGCGACGCTCGCGGGCCGGACCATCGGCCGCTGGCAGGGCCGCCGGGCCGCCTACTTCGCCGTCGCGGGCTTCGGCCTCCTCCTGCTCACCCTGTGCGCGAGCGTGCTCCTCCAGGGGAAGCACGGCGCATGACCACCACGCTCTTCGTGGCAGGGATGAGCCACCGCACTGCGCCGGTGGAGCTGCGCGAGTCGCTCGCCCTCGAGGAGGATAAGCTCCGCGAGGTGCTTGCGGGCCTCGCCGCGCGCGGGGTCGCCGCCGAGCTGATGATTCTCTCCACCTGCAATCGCGTCGAGGTGTACGGGGTGGCCGAGGCGCCGGGAGAGGCGCGCGCCGCCGCCTTCCGCGCGCTCGGCGCGCACCGGGGCATGACGCTGGCCGCCCTCGAGCCCCACCTCGTCGCCACCTCCGATGAGGACGCCATCCGCCACGCGTTTCGGGTGGCCGCGAGCCTCGACTCATTGGTGGTGGGCGAGAGCCAGATCCTGGGGCAGGTGAAGGATGCCTTCGCGCTGGCCCAGGCCTGCCGGACGGTCGGGCCCGTGCTCAACGCCCTCATGAGCCAGGCCTTCAGCGTGGCCAAGCGCGTGCGCACGGAGACCGAGATCGGACGCCTCGCCGTCTCCGTCTCGTCGACGGCGGTGGAGCTGGCCCGCAAGATCTTCGGAAGCCTCGAGGGCAAGGCGGTGCTGCTGCTGGGCGCCGGGGAAGTCGCCGAGCTGGCCGCCCGTCTCCTCATGGAAGGCGGCGCCCTGCCGCTCTACGTGGCCAACCGCACCCCGGCGCGGGCCCGCGACCTCGCGGAAGCGCTGGCGGGCAAGGCGGTCGCCTTCGCCGACGTCCCCGCGGTCATGGCCGAGGTGGACGTCGTCATCGCATGCACCGCCGCGCCCGAGCCCATCGTCCGCGTGGCCGACGCGCGTGCGGCGGTGCAGGGACGCCGTGCCCGCCCGCTATTTCTCATCGACCTGGGGGTGCCGCGGAACGTGGAAGGCGCCGTCAACGATCTCGACGGGGTGTTCTGCTACGACGTGGACGATCTCCAGCAGGTCGTCGACGCGAACCGGCGCGAGCGCCAGCGCGAGGCGCAGCGCGCGGAGGCGCTGGTGGAGCGCGAGGTGGGGAGGTTCCTCGTCCGGCTCCGGGACGTGGAGGTGGTGCCCACCATCGTGTCGCTGCGCGAGCGGCTCGAGGGTATCCGGCGCGGCGAGCTCGACAAGGCGCTCGCCCGGCTGCCTGACGCCACCGAGGAGACGCGCCAGGTGCTGGAGGCGCTCTCCCAGGCCATCGTGAACAAGGTGCTGCACGCGCCCATCGAGAAGCTCCGCCACTCCTCCCGCGCCGGGCATGGCCTCCGGTGGATCGAGGTCGTCTCGGAGGTGTTCGGGCTTCGTCGGGGCTCCGGCGGGCGCGACCGGTGAAGGTGCGCCTCGGCACGCGCGGGAGCCGCCTCGCGCTCGCCCAGGCCGAGTCGGTGGCGGGGGGGCTGCGCGCGCGGGGCACGGAGGTGGAGATCGTCCCCATTCGCACGTCCGGCGACCGGCTCGCCCAGGCGGCGCTCGCCGACTTCGGGGGTAAGGCGCTCTTCGTGAAGGAGATCGAGGAGGCCCTGGTCGCCGGCCGCGTGGACGTCGCCGTGCATAGCCTGAAGGACATGCCGGCCATGCTTCTCGGCGGGCTCGTCCTCGCCGCTTTTCCTCCGCGCGAGGATCCGGCCGACGTGCTGGTGACGCGCGAGGGCGGCGGGCTTGGAACGCTCCCCGCAGGGGCGCGCGTGGGAACCTCGAGCCTGCGGCGCCGGGTGCTCCTGCGGCGCCTGCGCCCCGACCTCCGGGACGAGCCCATCCGCGGCAACGTTGATACGCGTCTGCAGCGCCTCGCCGAGGGCCGCGTCGATGCCCTGATCGTCGCGCGGGCCGGCCTCGCTCGCCTGGGGATGGAACCCCCGGGGGCGGCACGCTTGTCCGAGGACGAATTCCTCCCCGCCGCCGGCCAGGGAATACTCGGCGTGGAGGCCCGCGAGGACGACGCAGCCCTGCTTGAACTTCTCGCCACCCTGGACCACACTGAGACCCGGATCCAGGCGGAAGCGGAGCGGGCGTTTCTCCTCCGCCTGGGCGCCGGCTGCCACACCCCGGTGGCGGGATTCGCCCGGCAGGACGGTTCCGCCCTTGCGATGAGCGGGCTCGTGGCGAGCGAGGACGGTCGCACCGTGCTGACCGCGTCGGTCAGCGGCGCGTCGGCCTCGGCGCGCGCGCTCGGAGCGAAGCTGGCGGATGAGCTGCTGGCGCAGGGCGCGACGGCGCTGCTGGCCGCCGACGCGAATCGCCGGCGAGAGGAGCGTTGAGGTGAGGACGGGAGGCGTCGAGACGCGGCGGCCGCTGGCCGGCCGGGTCGTAGTGGTCACGCGCGCGGCGGCCCAGGCCGGCGCGCTGCGCGACGCCCTCGAAGCCGACGGTGCCCGCGTCGTCCTCGCGCCCGCCATCGTCATCGAACCGCCCGCCAGCTGGGCGCCGCTCGACGCCGCCCTGGGCCGCGCGCGAGAGTATCGGTGGATCATCTTCACCAGCGTCAACGGCGTGGACATGGTGCGCGGGCGTCTGGCCGAGGCCGGGCAGGGGCCCGCGGCCCTCCGCGGCGCGCGCATCGCCGCCATCGGGCCCGCCACCGCGGCGGCGCTCGCCGCGTGGGGCCTCGCCGCGGACCTCGTGCCCGAGGAGTACGTGGCGGAGGCCCTGGCCCGACGGCTCGCCGCGGCCATCGTGCCCGGCGACCGTGTGCTCCTGCCCCGCGCGGCGGAGACGCGCGACCTGCTCGTCCGCGAGCTCGGGGCGCTGGGCGCGCGCGTGGACGAGGTGGCCGCCTACCGCACGCGGGCGGCGGAGGGGACAGGCGCCGAGGTGCGGGCCCTGCTCGCCCGCGGCGAAGTGGACGTGGTGACGTTCACCAGCTCGTCCACCGCGCGGCACTTCGCCGCCCTCTTCGCCCCCGGCGAGCTCGCGCGGCTGATGCGGAGCGTGCGGGTGGCCTGCATCGGGCCGGTGACCCGCGCCACCGCGGAGACGCTGGGCCTGGACACCGCCATCATGCCCGACGAATACACCATCCCCGCCCTCGCGGCGGCGATCGCGTCCCACTACGGGAACGAGAAAAGGAGCTGACGATGCCGTACCCGGTCTACCGTCCGCGGCGACTGCGCGAGTCTCCGCTCCTGCGCCGAATGGTCCGCGAGACCGTCCTCAAGACGGACGACTTCATCCTGCCCCTGTTCACCGTCCACGGGCGAGGCGTGCGCGAGCCCATCGGGTCGATGCCGGGGCAGTTTCGCCTGTCCATCGACGAGCTCCTGAAGGAGTGCAAGGACGCCGCGTCGATGGGGATCCCCGCGGTGCTGCTCTTCGGCCTGCCCCGGGAGAAGGATCCCCGCGGCAGCGAGGCCTACGCCGAGGACGGCATCATCCAGCAGGCGGTACGGGCCCTCAAGGACACCATTCCCGACCTGCTCGTCATCACCGACGTGTGTCTCTGCGAGTACACGAGCCACGGCCACTGCGGCGTGGTGGAGGAGGATCGCGTCAAGAACGATCCCACCCTCGATCTCATCGCGCGGACCGCGCTGTCCCATGCCGAGGCCGGCGCCGATATGGTGGCGCCCTCCGACATGATGGACGGCCGGGTCGCCGCCATTCGCGAAGCCCTCGACGAGGCCGGCTATCAGGAGACGCCGATCATGGCGTACTCCGCCAAGTACGCCTCCGCCTTCTATGGCCCCTTCCGCGAGGCGGCGGACTCGACCCCGCAGTTCGGTGACCGGCGCTCCTATCAGATGGATCCCGCGAATGCCCTCGAGGCGCTGAGGGAAGTCGCGCTCGACGTCGACGAGGGCGCCGACATCGTGATGGTCAAGCCCGCGCTTCCCTATCTGGACGTCGTCGCGCGGGTGAAGGCCGACTTCGGCCTCCCCGTTGCTGCCTACTCGGTGTCGGGCGAGTACGCCATGATCCGCGCCGCCGGGCAGCTCGGTTGGCTCGACGAGGAGCGGGCCATGCTGGAGGCGCTCACCGGTATCCGGCGGGCGGGGGCGGATCTCATCATCACGTACTTCGCCAAGGACGCGGCGCGGCTCATCGAGCAGGGGCGCGCGTGAGGATTTCCGCGAAGGGCGAGTACGCCATCAAGGCCATGCTCGACCTCGCCCTCGCCGAGGGCAGCGGGCTCCGGCCGATCCAGGACATCGCCGCGCGCCAGGACATTCCCCAGCGCTATCTCGAGCAGGTGCTGCTCGGATTGACGCGCGCGGGACTGCTCGTCTCCAAGCGCGGCTCGGCGGGCGGGTATCGTCTCGCCCGCACCTCCGATCAGGTGACGGTGGGGGATGTGCTGCGCGCCGTCGAGGGCTCGGGCAATGGGCTCGAGCCGGCGCGCCGCGGCCGCGGCCGCGTGGCCCGAGATCCCGTCTCCGACCTCTCCGAGCTCTGGCGCGAGATCGACGACGCGGTGTCGGGGGTGATCGATCGCGTCACGTTCGAGGACTTGCGGAAGCGGGCGGAGGAGCGCCGAAGCGTGGCGCGCCCCATGTACCACATCTGATTTTTTTTGCCCGAGAACCTGAGTTTCCGATAGGGATGGGACCCATGATCGAGAAGACGACGATAGGAGCCGGCCGCCCCCGGGTGGCGGCAACGGTGCTCGACCTCATCGGCAGCACGCCGCTGGTGCGGCTGAACCACATACCCCGGGCGGGCGGCGCCACCGTGCTCGGCAAGCTCGAGTCCCTCAACCCGGGGGGCAGCGTGAAGGACCGGATCGCGGTCGCCATGATCGACGACGCCGAGCGGCGCGGGGCGCTCAAGCCGGGCGCGACCGTGGTGGAGCCGACGAGCGGCAATACGGGGATCGGCCTGGCCATGGTGTGCGCGGTGCGCGGATACCGGCTCATCCTCACCATGCCGGACGACTACAGCGTGGAGCGCCAGCGGCTCCTCGCGCGCTACGGCGCCGAGATCCATCTCACGCCCGCCATCGAGGGCATGACCGGCGCGGTGTTCGCCGCGCAGGAGATGGTGCGCGAGCATCCCGAGTACCTGATGCCGAGCCAGTTCGAGAACCCGGCCAATCCCGATATCCACCGCCGCACCACCGCGCTGGAGATTCTCGAGGCGACCGAGGGCCGCGTCCACGCCTTCGTGGCCGGGGTCGGGACCGGCGGCACCGTCACCGGGGTCGGCGAGGTGCTCAAGCAGCGCCTCCCCGGAGTGCGGGTGATCGCGGTGGAACCCGCCCGCTCGCCCGTGCTCCAGGGCGGCAAGGCGCGCCCGCACGGCATCCAGGGCATCGGCGCCTCGTTCGTGCCCGCCGTGCTCAACCGCGCCGTGGTCGACGAGATCATGTCGGTCCGCGACGAGGACGCCACCTCCACCGCACGCCGCCTGGCCAGGGAGGAAGGCCTGCTGGTCGGCATCTCCGCGGGGGCGAATGTCTGGGCCGCCTGTCAGGTGGCGTCGCTCCTGCCCGCCGACCAGATCGTGGTGACGGTGCTGTGCGATACTGGGGAGCGCTATCTCAGCGTGCCTTTCTGAGGAGCCACATTTCATGAGCGTGCAAGTCTACATTCCGACGCCGTTCCGGCGCGCCACCAGCAACAAGGACCGCGTATCCGTGGAGGCCCCGACCGTGAAGGCCCTGCTCGACGGCCTCGAGGCGCAGTTCGCCGGGCTCAAGGGGCTGGTCCGCAACGAGCAGGGCGAGATCCATCACCATGTGAATATCTACGTGAACAGCGAGGCCATCGAGTCGCTCAAGGGGCTGGCCACGGCGCTGAAGGACGGCGACGAGGTCTCGATTATTCCGGCCCTCGCCGGGGGGCAGGCCAGCCTCACCTGGAGGCACATCGCCGTCGCCGGTGAGCCGGCGTGGCGCTGACTCCGGAGGAATACGCGCGGGTCGAGGCGCAGGCCGTCGACGAGTATCCCGCCGAGTGCTGCGGCGTCGTGCTCGCCCGCGCGGGCTCGCCGCCGGAGCGGCTCTTCCTGCCGTGCCGGAACATCCAGGACGAGCTGAACCGCAAGGATCCCGAGCGCCACCCGCGCGACGCGCGCACCGCCTACTACATCGATCCCCGTGACCTGCTGACCATCGGCCGGCGCGAGGCCGAGGGTTATCGCGTGGCGACGATCTATCACTCCCACATCGACGCCGGCGCGTACTTCTCGGAGACGGACAAGCGCAACGCCCTCGTGAACGGCGAGCCCGCCTACCCGGACGCGGTATACGTCGTGGTGTCGGTGGTCGCGGGGCGGCCCGCGGGCGCCAACGCCTTCGCGTGGGATCCGGCCCGGCGCGATTTCGTCCAGGTCGAGTTCACCGCCGGCAAGCCGTCTCCACCGCAGCGGACTGCGCGATGAGCCGCTCCCAGACGCTCTTCACCTCGGCGGGCCGCCTCATGCCGGGCGGCGTCAACAGCCCGGTGCGGGCGTTCCGCGGGGTCGGCGGCACGCCCTTCTTCGTGGCCCGCGCCTCCGCCGCGCGCATCGAGGACGTGGACGGGCGCTCCTACATCGACTTCCTCGGGTCGTGGGGGCCCTTGATCCTCGGCCATGCCCATCCGTCGGTGGTGGAGGCGCTCTCCGATGCCGCACGCCGGGGCACGAGCTACGGGGCGCCTACCGAGGGCGAGGTCGAGATGGCCGCGGTGATCGCGCGCGCGATGCCCTCGATCGAGATGCTGCGGCTGGTCTCCTCCGGCACGGAGGCGGCGATGAGCGCCATCCGACTGGCCCGGGGCGCCACTGGTCGCGACCTCGTGGTGAAGTTCGACGGCTGCTACCACGGCCACGCCGACAGCCTCCTCGTGAAGGCCGGCTCGGGCGGCGCGACCTTCGGCGTGCCCGACAGCGGCGGCGTGCCCGCCGCGCTGGCCGCGCTCACGGTGGCGCTGCCCTTCAACGATCTCGATGCCGTGGCGCGCTTCATGGCCGCGCGCGGCTCCGAGGTCGCGGTGGTCGTCGTCGAGCCGGTGGCGGGGAACATGGGCGTCGTGCCGCCCGCGTCCGGCTATCTGCAGGGGTTGCGTGAGCTCTGCACCCGGCATGGCGCACTCTTGCTCTTCGACGAGGTCATCACGGGATTCCGCGTCGCGCCCGGAGGCGCCCAGGCCCTCTACGGCGTGCGCCCGGACCTCACCTGCCTGGGCAAGATCATCGGAGGTGGGTTGCCCGTCGGCGCCTACGGCGGGCGGCGCGATCTCATGGAGCAGGTGTCGCCGCTGGGCGGCGTCTATCAGGCGGGGACGCTGTCGGGTAATCCGCTCGCGGTGGCGGCCGGGCTCGCGACGCTCCGTGCCCTCACCGAGGACGAAGTGTACGGGCGGCTGGAGGCGCTCGGCGCGCGGCTCGAAGCTGGGCTGCGGGACGCCGCCGCGCGCGCGGGCATGCCGTTCACCGTGAACCGGGTGGGCTCCATGCTCACCGGCTTCTTCACGGGCTCGCCGGTGGTGGATCTCGCCTCGGCGAAGCGCTCCGATACCGCTCGCTACGCCCGCTTCTTCCACGGCATGCTCGAGCGCGGTGTCTTTCTCGCTGCCTCGCAGTTCGAGGCCGCTTTCGTCTCTCTGGCTCACACCGATGACGATATCGAAGCCGCCGCCCACGCCGCCCGGGAGACCCTGAAAACGCTCGCCTAAACGCACAACTCTATTGACACTTACTTTTCCTGCGTGATAGGGTTCACAAGGTTTCGGCAGGGCGACCGAATGGAAGTTGCGCTTGGCGGCGCAAGGAGGGCCGGAGCGTAGATGACGATGAGCGCCCGGACTCTGCCGCCGAGCCCCTTGCGTCGTGCCGGCGGGGCGTCCAGCGTGGAATCAACAGGGAGACCCGATGAGCGGGATTGATCGCCGGTCGTTCTTCCGGATCGTGGCCGCCTCCGGGGCCGCGACGGCCGCCGCGGGTTGCGGTCCCACCGCCGAGAAGCTGTACCCGTACGTATCGCCCCCCGAGAACATCGTGCCGGGGGTGGCCGTCCACTTCGCCACCGTCTGCCGCGAGTGCTCCACCGGCTGCGGCGTGCTCGCCAAGAACCGCGACGGGCGCGTGATCAAGCTCGAAGGCAATCCCGACCATCCCGTCAACGCCGGCGGCCTCTGCATCCGCGGGCACGCCGCCCTCCAAGGGCTCTATCATCCTGACCGCTATCGCGGCGCGCTGGTGGACGGCAAGTTCGCCCCGTGGGAGTCGGCGGAGAAGATCGTCGGCGACAAGCTGGCCGCCCTCGTGCGCGGCAAGCAGGGCGGCAAGATCGCGGTGGTGACGGGCCTCGAGACGGGCAGTCTCGCCCGTCTCCTCGACGAGTGGGTGAAGGCGCTCGGCGCGCGGCCCCGGGTGGCCTACGAGCCGCTGGGGCTGGAAGCCATCCGCGCGGCGAACCGCGCCTCGTTCGGGCGCGACGCCATCCCCGAGTACGCGATCGAAGAGGCCGGCTACCTGGTCTCGTTCGGGGCCGACTTCCTCGAGACGTGGCTCTCGCCGGTCGGGCACTCCGCCGCCTTCGCCAAGATGCACGCTTTGTCCGCCGGGAAAGCGGGCACCTTCGTGCACGTCGAGCCGCGGCTGTCCATGACCGCGGCCAATGCCGACCAGTGGCTGCGAAACGCGCCGGGCACGGAGGCGCCGCTGGCCCTCGCCATGCTCAAGGTGATCGTGGACGAGGGTCTGGTGGCGCCCGGCGCCGACGCGCGCGCGCTCGGCGGTGCGGTGCAGGGGATCGATGTCGCCGCGATCGCCACCCAGTCCGGTGTTCCCGCCGACACCATCAAGCGCGTGGCCCACGATCTCGCCGCGTCCAAGACCGGGCTCGTGCTGGGTGGCGGTGCCGCGGTGTCGGGGTCGAACGCCACCGACATGCTGCAGGCGGTGAACCTGCTCAACGTGGCCCTCGGGGCCGTGGGCAAGCGTGTCCGCTTTGGTGGCGACACCGCGCGTGCCGGGACGTACGCCGACATGCTCGCCCTCACCCAGGCCATGGCCAAGGGCGAGATCGAGGTGCTCATCCTGGGCGACGTCAATCCCGTCTACACGATGCCGCCCAAGTCGGGGTTCGCCGAGGCCCTCGCCAAGGTACCGATGGTGGTGAGCCTCGCGAACCGGCCGAACGAGAGCAGCGCGAAGGCGCACGTCGTGCTGCCCGCGCTGCACTGGCTGGAGTCCTGGGGCGACCATGTCGCCGCGCCGGGCGTGGTGGGGCTCATGCAGCCGGCGATGGGGCCGGTGGAGATCGGCGGCAAGCCGGTGGACGGCCGGGCCACGGGTGGCATCTTCCTCTCGATCGGCCGTCAGGCGCTGGGACTCAGCGCCGAGCCCGGCAAGGGCGGGCTCCAGACGCCGACCTTCGCGGAGTACGTGAAGGCCGAGTGGACGGCCACCGCGCGTGACGCCGCCAAGGGCAAGCCCTTCGCGGAATTCTGGGAGGAGGCGTTGCGCCGTGGCGGGATCTGGCGCGAGGCGGCGGCCGCGGCCGTGGCGCTGCGGCCGGACGCGCTGCGCGTGAAGCCGGAGGCCGCTCGGCTCGAGGGCGACGGCACGCACGCGCTCCTCGTCGTGCCCTCCGCGCGCTTCTACGACGGTCGCAGCGCCGACCGCGCCTGGCTCCAGGAAGCGCCCGACACCATGACGCAGGTGGCCTGGGACGCCTGGGCGGAGATCCCCACCGAGACGGCCAAACGCCTCGGCGTGACGCGGGGCGACCTCGTCACGCTCACCTCGCCGCATGGACGCGTGGAGCTGCCCGCCTATCCGGTGGAGACGCTCCATCCCGGCGCGGTGGCGGTGGCCATGGGGCAGGGCCACGCGTACCCGGGCCCCTACGCGCAGGCACGCGGACTGAACACGGGTGCCAATCCGGTAACGCTGCTGGGCGCGAGCCCCGAGGCGGCGTCCGGCGCGCTCCCGTACCTCGCGGTGAAAGTCGCCGTGGCCAAGGGGGCGGGCCGCCGCGCGCTCGCGGTCCCGCAGGCGACGTTCGACCAGGACCATCGGGAGATCGCCCAGCACATCGGGCTCGGCGCCGCGCGCGAGCTGGAGCTGCGCGGCAAGCCGCCCGAGCACGCGAGCCATCCCAGCATGTACCCGCCGGTGAAGTATCCCGACCAGCGCTGGGGCATGACGGTCGACCTCGATCGCTGCACGGGGTGTCAGGCCTGCGTGGTCGCCTGCGTGACCGAGAACAACGTGCCGGTGGTGGGCCGGGAGCAGGTCGCCTACGGCCGCGACCAGCACTGGCTCCGCCTCGAGCGCTGGGAGGAAGGGCCCCCCGCGCGTCCTGAAAACATCTTCCTGCCCATGTTCTGCCAGCACTGCGGGGTAGCGCCCTGCGAGCCGGTCTGCCCGGTCTACGCCGCTTACCACACGCGCGACGGGCTCAACGGGCAGGTCTACAACCGCTGCGTGGGCACCCGGTACTGCGGCAACAACTGCCCCTACCACGTGCGCCGCTTCAACTGGTTCTACTACCAGTGGCCGTCGCCGCTGGATCTCCAGCTCAATCCCGACGTCACCGTGCGCCAGCTCGGCATCATGGAGAAGTGCACGATGTGCGTCCAGCGCATCATCGAGGGCAAGGACCGGGCACGTGACGCGGGCCGCCGGCCCAAGGACGGCGAGATCCGCACCGCGTGCCAGCAGACCTGCCCCACCCAGGCCATCACCTTCGGCGACCTCAAGGACGAGAAGTCCGAGGTGGCCAAGCTGTCGCGCTCCGCGCGCGGCTATCACGTCCTCGAGGAGCTGGGGACGCGCCCGGCGGTGACGTACCTCAAGAAGGTGGTGCGCGACGGCGCCGCCAAGCCCGCCGCGGGAGGCCACAAGGCATGAGCGTGGGCACCGAGCCGCGCGCGGTCACCTGGGCGGACGTCAACCGTGACGTCGAGCGCACCGTGGGCATGCCGGGCAACACCTACTTCGCCTGGATGTGCCTGGTCGCGCTGACCCTGGCCGCCGGGGTGGTGGCGTGGACCTACCAGATCTACACGGGCATGGGCGCGGCGGGCAAGCGCACGCCACAGATGTGGGCGATGTACATCACCACCTTCGTGTTCTGGATCGGTATCGGCCACGCGGGGACGCTGATCTCCGCGGTCCTCTACCTGTTCCGGGCGAAGTGGCGCACGTCCATCTATCGCGGCGCGGAGGCGATGACGGTGTTCGCGGTCATGACCGCGGGCCTGTTCCCCCTGATCCATGCCGGTCGGATGTGGTTCGCCTACTGGCTCACCCCGTATCCCAACCAGCGCTACCTCTGGCCGAACTTCAAGTCGCCGCTGGTGTGGGACGTGTTCGCGATCTCGACCTACCTCACGATCAGCGTGGTCTTCTTCCTCGTGGGCCTGGTGCCGGACATCGCCGCCCTCCGGGACCGCTCCACCGGGATCAAGAAGAAGGTCTACACGGTGATGGCGATGGGCTGGGAAGGCTCCGACACCCAGTGGAAGCACTACCGCCGCGGCTACGGCCTCCTCGCCGCGCTCGCCACCCCTCTCGTGCTGTCCGTGCACAGCGTGGTGTCGTTCGACTTCGCGATGGCGCTGGTGCCCGGGTGGCACTCTACCCTCTTCGCGCCGTTCTTCGTGGACGGAGCCATCTTCTCCGGCTTCGCCATGGTGCTCGTCCTCATCATCCCCATGAGGTACTACTTCAACTGGTACCCCTACATCACCGACAAGCACCTGGACGCGATGGCGAAGCTGACCCTCGTGACCAGCCTCGTCCTGACGTACTTCTACGCCTGCGAGGTGTTCACCGCCTGGTACAGCGGCGACCACTTCGAGCGGGCGAGCGTGTTCGCGAAAGCGACGAAGCAATACGCGTGGGCGTACTGGACGATGTACTTCTGCAACAGCGTGGTGCCCCTCATCCTCTTCTGGAAGAAGGCGCGCACCAACGTCGTCATCCTCTACGTGGTGTCGATCCTCGTGCTCATCGGGATGTGGTTCGAGCGGTTCAACATCATCGTCCCCGGCCTGGGGCACGACTTTTACCCCTACACATGGGGCACCTATGTCCCGACCGTCACCGACTCCACCATCATCGTGGGGTCCTTCGCGTGGTTCTTCATCCTGTTCCTCGGCTTCATTCGCGTGATGCCCTCGCTCAGCATCGTGGAGGTCAAGGAAGTCCTGCCGCATCCGCTCAAGCACGCGGCCCACGGGGCACATCACGGGGGAGGGCACTAGGTGGCGGCGGCCAGCGTCCTCGGCATCTTCGCGCACGTCGACACCACGCTGCAGGCCATCCGCGACCTGCGCGCCAAGGGCTACGCGGACCTCACCGTCTACACGCCGGTTCCGGTGGAGGAGATCGAGGAGGAGATCGAGCACGTGCGGCCGCACTCCAAGGTACGGCTGTTCACCCTCATCGGCGGCGTGACGGGGACGGCCACCGGCTTCTTCCTCACCATCTGGTCCTCGCTCAAGTGGGATCTGGTCACCGGCGGCAAGGCCCCCGTGTCCATTCCCCCGTTCGTCATCATCGGCTTCGAGCTCACCATCCTCTTCGGCGGCCTCGCCACCGTGCTCGCGGTGCTGCTGCTCGGACGGCTGCCGAAGCTCAGGCCGTCGCCGACCTATGATCCTCGCTTCACCCTCGACCGCTTTGGGGTGGCGGTGGCCTGTCCCCCCGATCGGGCCCAGGCCGTCTCCGCGCTCCTCTCGGCGGCGGGGGCGGAGGAAGTGCGGCGATGATCAAGAAGTACGGGCTTCGCGTCCTTTTCCTCCTGTGCCTCGGAGTGGTGGGGCTGGGCGGCGCCGTCCTGGGCGGCACCGTCGCCATGCGCTGGCTCGACAACATGACGGCGACCCCGGCGGTGCGGGTGGGGGAGCGCGCCTTTGCCATGCCCGTGGGCAGCGTGCCGCGCGAGGGCGGTGAGCTCCCCTACGCCAAAGAAGAGCGGGAGGCAGCGACGGCGCGGAAGAACCCGGTTCCCGCCACCCCCGAATCGGTGAAGCGGGGCGCGGAGCTCTGGGCCGTCTACTGCGTCCCGTGCCACGGCGTGAGCGCGAAGGGTGACGGCCTCGTCACCACCAAGTTCATCCCCGCCCAGGACCTCACCAACCCCGACCTCCAGAAGACGCGCACCGACGGCTTCTGGCAGCACTACATCGGGGCGGGGGGCGCGGTGATGCCCGCCTACGCGGAGGCGCTGTCTCCCGAGGAGCGCTGGCACCTCGTCAACTTCGTCCGCACCCTGGCCAAGCGATGAGCGCGACGGCCATCGCGGACACGCGGTCGAGCGCGGGCACCTCGCAGGGCGTTCTGCTCGCGCTGGTCGTCCTCGGCGCGGGCGCCTTCGTCCACGGGCTCATGCAGCCCGCGCCGGTTCACGCCTGGGCCATCTACCTCGTGAACCTGCTCTTCTGGTCGAGCCTCGGCATCGTCGGGCCCGCGCTCGCCGCCATGATGCAGCTCACGGAGGCGCGCTGGTCGCCCAGCGTGAAGCGGGTGGCGCTGACGACGAGCGGGTTCCTGCCCTTCTCGTTCGTGCTCTTCCTGATCCTGCTCTTCGGTCTGGGGGCCCTGTATCCCTGGGTGAACAATCCCGAGATGGTCGCGAAGAAGCGCGAGTGGTTGAACCTTCCTTTCTTCGCCATCCGCACCGTCGTGGGCGTGCTGCTCCTCTACTGGGTGGCGCTCACGTTCACGCGCGCGGTGTTCGCGGAAGGCACGGGCGGGAACGAGACGGCGGCCCACGCCCGCCGCAACCGGCTCGCCGGCACCTTCCTGGTGCTCTTCGTCCTCGTGCTCTCGCTGTGGGGGTTCGACCTCATCATGTCGCTCGACCCCATCTGGTTCAGCGGCCTGCTCGGCGGCTATTACGTGGTGAGCTCGCTGTATGTGGGTTTCGGCCTGGTGACGTTCCTCACCATCCGCGCCAATGCCCGCGGTCTGACCCACGTCGCTCCTGGGGCCATTCAGGACGTGGCCAAGCTCACCTTCGCCATGTGCGTGATGTGGATGTACTTCTTCTTCTCGCAGTACCTGGTGATCTGGTACGGCAACGTGCCCGTGGAGACCCGCTTCTTCCTTCGCCGCTTCTTCGAGGATCCCTGGCGCACGATGGCCTTCGTCATCTTCATCGTGGGCTGGCTGATCCCGTTTTCGTATCTCCTCAAGCGCCTCACCGGCCGCCCGCCCGCCGCGCACAAGCCCCTCGTCGTCATCCTCTTCATGGGCTGGACGGCGATCTTCCTCGAGCGGGTGCTCCTGGTCTACCCCGCCGTCACCAAGGCCAATGTCTTCCCCATCGGCCTCCGCGAGGTCCTGATCACCGCCGGATTCTTCGCCCTGTTCGTGCTGGGCCGCAACCGCTTCGTCGCCCGCTACGGCAGTCGCCTCGACCAAGGCCGCTAGCCGGGCCGATAAGGGCCCAGAGAGGCTACGCCTCGCGTGCGGCCTTCGGGCGCCGCTTCGCATCTGGACCCTTCTCGCCGCCCGGCAGTAGAATGGGCGCGTGATCTCCGTCGAAGAGGCGCTCGAGCGCATCCTGGCCCGCGTCACCACCTTGGGCGACGAGCGGGTGGCGCTGCTGGAGGCGCTCGAGCGGGTCCTCGCCGAGCCCGTGGTGGCCGATCGCGAGATCCCTCCCTGGCCCAACTCCTCGATGGACGGCTACGCCGTGGTCAGCGCGGACACACGCGACGCGGCGCGCGAGCGCCCGACCCGGCTCCGTCTCGCCGGGCACGTCGCGGCCGGGCACGTGGCCGACCGCCCGCTCACGGCCGGCGAGACGTTCCGTATCCTCACCGGCGCGCCGCTGCCCCACGGGGCCGACGCGGTGATCCCGCAGGAGGACGTGGAGGTCGAGGGCGAGGAGGTGCGCGTGCCGCGCCCGGTGCCCGCCGGCGACTACGTCCGCCCGCGCGGGGAGGACATCCGCCCCGGCGACCGGCTCTTCGAGCCCGGCCGCTCGCTGTCGCCCGGCGATCTGGGCGTGCTCGCCACGCTGGGACGGAGCCGAGTCCGCGTGGTCCGGCGGCCGACGGTGGGCATCCTGTCCACCGGCGACGAGATCGTGGATTTGGGCGGCGCCATCGGCCCGGGGCAGATCCCCAACTCGAACACGTACTCCCTCATGGCGCAGGTGCGGGCGGCGGGAGCGGAGCCCGTCAATCTCGGCGTAGCGCGCGACCGGCCGGACGAGATCGAGGCGCGCCTGGGCTGGGGGCTTGGCTGCGATCTCCTCATCTCTTCGGCCGGCGTGTCGGTGGGCGACCACGACTTCGTCAAGGCCGCGCTGGCCGCGCTGGGGGCCGAGCAGCATCTCTGGCTCGTCAACATGCGGCCGGGCAAGCCCATCACCTTCGCGACGCTGCCGTCCCCGCTCAAGGGGACGCTGCCGGTGTTCGGCCTGCCCGGCAATCCCGTGTCGGCGATGGTAACGTTCGAGCTGTTCGTGCGGCCCGCGATCCGCCGCATGGCCGGCCACGCCCAGCTCACGCGGCCCACGCGCCCGGCTCGTGCGCTCACCCCCATCGCCAACCCGGGCCGGCGCCGCGGCTACCTGCGCGTCGTCCTCACCGAGGCCGACGGCATGCTGGGCGCGCGTCTGACCGGCGAGCAGGGGTCCGGGATACTCCGTTCCATGGCCGAGGCCGACGGTCTCGCCGTCGTCCCCGGCGACACCACCATCGCCGCGGGTGAGATGGTGCCGGTGATGCGGCTGCGCGACCCGTAGCCCGGGCTAGCCCTTGCGGAGGTAGAGCGCCCAGAGTGTGAGCCAGGCGCCCACCCCCATCGATGCGAAGGCGAGGAGGCTGCCCGCGCTGAGCGTCGCCGAGTTGGTGAGCCCCTGGGTGATGTTGCAGCCGTCGGCGACCAGCGCCGCCGCGCCCATGAGGAGCCCACCCCCGAAGATCTTCACGAGGCTCCAGCCGGGCGGAAGCTTCCAGCGGAAGTCGCCCTTACTGAGGGCGCCGATCAGCGCCCCCACCGGCACGCCGATCAGCAGCACCATGCTCCAGGTCGCCTGATTGGGATAACCCACGAGCGGGTAGGTGAGCATGTGCCCGGTGTTCACCGCGAACGTGATGCCGACCGGCCGGCCGCCCAGCGTGGAGCTCCACCACCCCCCCGCGATGAGGAGGCCCACCGCCGCGCCGGTGAGCGGCCATGCCCACTTGCCGTGCTCGCCCTCCCGCGGGCCCCGAGCCAGCCATACGGCGCCCGCGACGGCGAGAACGGCGATGACGGGCCACGCCGGAAGTCCCAGCAGCGAGGGCAGCGTCGGTGGGGCCCCGCCGGGACGGATCTCGGATGCCTGCAGCCACTCGCGCACGCGCGCGAGCGCGCCCACATTCGCGGTGGTGGCGCCGAGGGCGAAGCCGATCAGGATCACCCAGGCTCCGACGGCGCCCTCGCCCACGCGATACCACGTGCTCCCCGAGCACCCGCCGGCGAGGACCATGCCGACTCCGAAGATGAGGCCGCCCGCTATGTTTGCCAGCCAGCGGAAGGGACGCACCGGCACCTCGACGAGCCCGAAGGTCACCAGGAGCTGCACGCCCACGACGGCTACGAGGAGAGCCAGCACGTAGGCGCGCATGATGCTCGCGTCGCCCATGAGCACGACGTTGGAGATGGCGCGTGTCAGGCAGAAGCCGCCGCGCTGTATCACGTAACCGAAGACGAGACCGGTGATGAGGGCGGACAGCCAGAACGCCAGCCCGAGTTCGTCCATGGGCGCATGCTAGCCTCTTGCCTGTGAGGGTGTAAAGCATCTCAAAAATTGACTTTTCTTCCCTCGGGGTGCTAGCGTCGCCGAGACATGGCCATCCGGTTCGCGCCCCGCCGTGCACCGATCGTCGCCCGTGTCGGCGTGCTGTCGCTGGCCCTCGCGTCGTGCGCGAGCGACGACGCGGGCCGAATGGCGCTCGCCGAGACCACCACCCTCCGCGCGCAGATGGATCAGACGCGCGAGCGCCAGGAAAGCCAGGCGCGTGACATCGCAAAGATGCAGAGCCAGCTGCGGGGAATCGAGACGGACTCCGCGGAGCGGACGCGCGAGATCCGGGCGGCGGGCGCGGAGCTCACGCGCGCCCGCGTGCTGCTAGAGGAGGCCGGCGCCGCCCTGCGGGAACAGCAAGCGGCGACCGCCTCCGCGGCGTCGGCGGCAACCGCGGCGCCGGCCTACGCCATTCCGGCGCCGCCCGCGCCTACCACACCCTCCGCGCCGCCGATGCCCATCGCGCCGCTCCCGGAGCCCGCCGCACCGAAGCCTCGCGTCGCCGCCGTGCGTCCACCGGCGACGGCGCCGCCCGCGTCAAAGGAGATGAAGCCCGCTCCCGCGGCCAAGCCGGAGCCGAAAGAGGCCAAGCCCGCCCCGACGGCGAAGCCGGAGCCCACCGTCAAGGCCGCGGCCAAGCCGGCGGCACCCGCGCCCAAGCCCGCCCCGGCCGCGCGCGAGCCCGCTCCGGCGTCCGCGCGCCCCGGACCGAGCGTGGACGAGCTCTTCAGCGCCGCGATGGCGAACTTCCGCGCTCAGGAGCATGGCCAGGCCGTGCTCGAGCTGACCGATCTCATCGCGCGCTTTCCCACGCACTCCCTGGCCCCCGCCGCCCAGCTCTGGATCGGTGAGGCGTACTACCAGCAGCGCGACTATCGCCAAGCCCTCGTGGAGCTCAAGCGCGTGGCCGAAGGGTATCCCAAGAGCCCGCAGGTGGCGGACGCGCTCCTCAAAACGGGTCTCTGCCACCGCGGGCTGGGCGATCGCTCGAGCGCGGGGGCGGCGTGGGAGCAGGTGGTGCGCGATTACCCGGCGAGCGCCGCGGCCGGACAGGCGCGGAGTCTGCTCGGGACTCGGGAGAGCGCCGCCCGCGCCCCCCGCTAAGGGCCGCTTTAGGGCCCCTTTTCTTGACCGGTGGGGGTGCTCCGGTATACTGAGGCGCGCTCTCGGCTCGACCCCGTGCTGCGCAGACGTCATGTATCTACTTGAAGACACGAGGATTGTCCGGCCCGCGGGCTGGCAAGAGCGCACGCCCGACTGGGGCGATCGGCGTCTGCCGGCCGCCGCTTCCTACCGATCGGTCGGACGGGCTGACGAGGCGTTTCCAGTCCACCTGCGCGCCGTCAGCGATGCACCCGCGCGGCTCTGGGTGCGCGGCGCCGTGGGGCCCGAGGACGCGCTGGCCGTCGCGGTGGTGGGCTCACGCCGCGCCACCGCCCACGGGCTGGCACTTGCCGAGCGCCTGGCGGGTGATCTGGCCGCGCGCGGGGTGACGATCGTGAGTGGCCTCGCGCGCGGGATCGACAGCGCGGCCCATCGCGGCGCGCTCGAGGCCGGGGGACGCACGATCGCCGTGCTCGGGTGCGGCGTGGACGTGGTCTATCCGCCCGAGAATCGTCGGCTGGCCGCGCACATCGCCGAGCGCGGCGCCGTGCTCTCGCAGTTCGCGCCGGGCATGCCCGCCCTCGCGCATCACTTTCCCATCCGAAACCGCCTCCTCGCCGCGCTCGCCCTCGGAGTCGTGGTCGTGGAGGCGGCGGAGGCGAGCGGCTCGCTGATCACCGCGGGCCACGCGGGCGATCTCGGCCGCGAGGTCATGGCCATGCCGGGGCCGGCGGGCGCGCCCTCGAGCCGCGGCGCGCACCGGCTGATCCGCGACGGCGCCGCCCTCGTCGAGGGCTGGGAGGACGTCGTTGCGGTCCTGCCGGAGCGCTGGCGCGCCTGCGTTGGAATTCCCGAGGCCACACCGCGCACCGGCGCGGAGGCCTTCGGCGAGGCCGAGGCCGTGCTCGCGCGCCTGGGCGCCGAGCCCGCCTCGATCGAGGAGCTGATCGAGCGCACCGGCATGCCGGCCGCGCGCGTGTCGGCGTGCCTGCTCACGCTGGAGCTGGAAGGTCGGGCGCGGCAGCTGCCCGGGATGCGCTTCGTTCGGGCCCCCAGGGGCTGAAAGGACTCATTTGGCCAAGTCGCGCTCGCTCGTCGTGGTGGAGTCGCCTACCAAGGTCAAGACCATCCAGAAGTATCTGGACTCGGGGTTCGTCGTGAAGGCCTCCATGGGCCATATCCGCGACCTGCCCAAGTCCAAGCTCGGGGTGAACGAGAAGAAGGGCTTCAAGCCCGAGTACCGGGTGCTGCCCGCGAAGAAGAAGGTGCTGGACGATCTCAAGAAGGTCGCCGAGCGGGTGGGCGCGCTCTACATCGCCACCGACCCCGACCGGGAAGGGGAGGCGATCGGCTGGCATCTCGCCCAGGAGCTGGGCGTGGACCGGAAGAACACGCACCGCATCCTCTTCAACGAGATCACCGAGCGGGCGGTGAAGGCGGCCTTCCAGCATCCGGGTAAGATCGACCAGAACAAGGTGGACGCCCAGCAGGCCCGCCGCGTCCTCGACCGGCTCGTCGGCTACAAGCTCTCGCCGCTGCTGTGGGAGAAGATCCGCCGCGGGCTGTCGGCGGGCCGGGTGCAGTCGGTGGCGGTGCGGCTCATCACCGAGCGCGAGCGCGAGATCGGCGCCTTCGTGCCGGTGGAGTACTGGTCGCTCCACGCGCGCCTCCTCGGCAAGAACCCGCCCGAGTTCACGGCGACACTCCGCGAGATCCGCGGGGAGAAGGTGAGCCTGTCCGACGAGGCGTCCACCGTGGCGGTCATGACCGCGCTGCACGGCGCCCAGTGGCTCGTGAAGTCGGTGACGCGGGGCGAGCGGCGCCGCAACCCCGCCGCGCCCTTCATCACGTCCACGCTGCAGCAGGAGGCCAGCCGCAAGCTCCACTTCAGCGCCAAGAAGACCATGATGCTCGCCCAGCAGCTCTACGAGGGCATCGAGCTCGGCGACGAGGGGGCGGTGGGCCTCATCACCTACATGCGCACGGACGCCGTCCGCGTCTCGGGGGAAGCGCAGGACGAGGCGCGTGAGTGGGTGGGCGGGCGGCTGGGCGGCGAGTACCTCCCCGACAGCCCCCCGGTGTACAAGACCAAGAAGAGCGCACAGGACGCGCACGAGGCGGTGCGGCCCTCGTCGGTGGCGCGCGAGCCGAAGGCGCTGACCCGCTTCCTCTCGAAGGACCAGCTGGCCCTCTACCGCCTCATCTGGGAGCGCTTCCTCGCCAGCCAGATGCTGCCCGCCGTCTACGATACCGTGACCGCGGACATCACCGCGGGCGAGTGCCTGTTCCGCGCCCAGGGCTCCACGCTGAAGTTCGCCGGCTTCACCGCGGTGTACGTGGAGTCGCGCGAAGAGTCGGACCAGGTCGCTGAGGACGAGCAGGAGGCCCTGGTGCCTCCACTCGAGGAGGGTGAGATCCTCCGCCTCCGCGCGCTCGATCCCAAGCAGCACTTCACCCAGCCGCCCCCCCGCTACACCGAGGCCTCGCTGGTGAAGACGCTGGAGGAGCTGGGCATCGGCCGCCCGTCCACGTACGCCCAGATCCTCAGCACCATCCAGGACCGCGAATACGTGCGCCGGGAGAAGGCGACGCTCTTCCCCACCGAGCTCGGCATGCAGGTCACCGACATGCTGGTGCCCCACTTTCCCGAGGTGATGGACGTTGAGTTCACCGCTCAGCTCGAGGAGTCGCTCGACAAGATCGAGGAGGGGGACGCGGACTGGCAGGAGACGGTGGGCGCCTTCTACAAGGAGTTCGCCAAGGATCTGAGCAAGGCCGGCAAGAAGATGGAGAACTTCAAGGAGGGCGTGGACGCCGGCCAGGCCTGCCCGGAATGCAGCAAGCCGCTCGTCGAGAAGTGGGGCCGCTTCGGCAAGTTCCTCGCCTGCTCGGCCTATCCCGACTGCAAGTACACCAAGGACCTCGGAGGGCGCGAGCGCCCGGCCGACGAGCCCACCGACGAGACCTGCCCCACCTGCGGGAAGGCGATGGTGATCAAGCACGGCCGCTTCGGCAAGTTCATGGCCTGCTCGGGCTATCCGGAGTGCAAGACGACGAAGCCGGTGCCGCTGGGCATCGCCTGTCCCCAGGACGGCGGGCAGCTCGTCGAGCGCCGCAGCAAGCGCGGGAAGACCTTCTACGCGTGCGCCAACTACCCCCAGTGCACCTTCTCGGTGTGGTCGCGCCCGGTGGCGCAGCCGTGTCCCCAGTGCGGGGCGCCCTTCGTCACGGAGCGCGTGGCCCGCGGCGGCAAGATCACGCGGGCCTGCGTGAAGGACGGCTGCGGCTACAAGGAAGACGTCGCCCCGACGGTGGCCTGAGGCGGCCGGGCCATGCCTGCCGACGCCCACCTCGTTGCCGCTTTCCTGCAGTATCTCGCCGCCGAGCGGGGGGCCTCGCCCCACACCCTGCGGAGCTACGCCGCCGATCTCGCCGAGCTCGGGCGCTTCCTGCACGGGGCCAAGGTGGGGAGCCTCGCCGCCGCCGACGCGCGGACGCTGCGCGCGTATCTCGCCTGGCTCCACGGGCGCGGGCTGGCAAAGGCGTCCATCGCGCGCAAGCTCGCCGCCGCGCGGAGCTGCTTCCGCTTCCTCACCCGGCGGGGCCACATCGCCGCGAACCCGGCGCGGCAGGTTGCCAGCCCGCGGCTGCCGCGCCGGCTGCCGTCCTTCCTCCCCAAGGACGAGTCGAAGGAGCTGTTGGACGCGCCCGTCGAGGACTCGGTGGCGGGCCGGCGCGACCGCGCCCTGCTCGAGCTGCTCTACGCGAGCGGGCTGCGGGTGGCGGAGTGCTGCGGCCTTGACCTCGAGGATCTGGATCGCCGGCACGGCACCGTGCGCGTGCTCGGCAAGGGCAGCAAAGAGCGCGTGGTGCCGGTGGGCGACGCGGCCCTCGCCGCGCTCGACGCGTATTTGGCCTCGCGGGGCGGGCCGGCCTCGCGCGAGGGACGCGGGAGCGTGAACGGGCCGCTGTTCCGGAACCGGCGGGGCGGCCGCCTCACCACGCGCAGCGTCCATACAATCGTGCGCCGCCGCGCGCGCGAGGCCGGCATTGCCCGGCGGGTGACCCCGCACACCCTGCGCCACACGTTCGCGACTCACCTCCTCGGTGAGGGCGCCGACCTGCGGCTGATCCAGGAGCTGCTCGGCCACAGCCGGCTGTCCACCACCCAGCGCTACACGCACGTGAGCCCCGAGCACCTGATGAAGGTGTACGACGCGGCCCACCCGCGCGCGGTATGACGACGGGGCCGGCGGCGCCGACCTTCCATGCCACCACCGTGGTCGCCGTGCGCCACCGAGGCACGGTGGCGGTGGGCGGCGACGGGCAGGTGACGCTCGGGCAGACCGTGGTCAAGGGAAGCGCCCGGAAGGTCCGCAAGCTGCACCACGGCCGCGTCCTCGCCGGCTTCGCGGGCACCGCCGCGGATGCCTTCACGCTCTTCGCGCGCTTCGAGGCCAAGCTCGAGGAGCATCGCGGTAACCTCACGCGGGCGGCGGTGGAGCTGGCCAAGGAGTGGCGCATGGACCGCGCGCTGCGCCGCCTGGAGGCGCTGCTCGCGGTGGCGGACGTCGAGGCCTCGCTGATCGTGTCGGGCACGGGCGACGTGATCGAGCCCGACGACGGGCTCATCGGTATCGGCTCGGGCGGGCCCTACGCGCTGGCCGCCGCGCGGGCGCTGGTGACACATTCCGGGTTGGAGGCCCCCGCCATCGCCGAGCAGGCCCTCCGCATCGCCGCCGGCATCTGCATCTACACGAACGACCACATCACGGTGGAGGTGCTGCCGTGAGCGCGCTGACCCCCGCCGAGATCGTCGCCGAGCTGGACCGCCACATCGTGGGGCAGCAACGCGCCAAGCGCGCGGTGGCGATCGCGCTGCGCAATCGCTGGCGCCGCCAGAACTTGCCGCCCGTCCTCCGCGACGAGGTCGCGCCCAAGAACATCATCATGATCGGGCCCACCGGGGTGGGCAAGACGGAGATCGCCCGGCGGCTGGCCCGCCTCGCCCAGGCGCCGTTCCTCAAGGTGGAGGCGTCCAAGTACACCGAGGTGGGCTATGTCGGCCGCGATGTGGAGTCGATGATCCGCGACCTCACCGAGCAGGCCGTGAACATGGTGAAGGCGGAGATGGCGGCGGCGGTGCGCGAGAAGGCCGATGCCCTCGCCGAGGAGCGCCTGCTCGATCTCCTGCTGCCGCGGCGGGCCGGCGAGGCCTTCCTCTCGAACACCCTCGAGGAGGTCGCTCCCGACGCCTCCCGCGACGCCACGCGCGAGAAGCTGCGCGCCCAGCTGCGCGCAGGCAAGCTGGAAGATCGGCTCATCGAGATCGAGCTGGCCGCGACCGGCGGCCCCATGCTCCAGCTCTTCGGGGGGCAGGGGATGGAGGAGATGGGCGTCAACCTCCAGAACATGCTCTCGCAGATGATGCCGGGACGGACGCGGCGGCGCCGCGTCAAGCTGGGCGAGGCGCGCCGGCTCGTCGCCCAGGAAGAGGCTCAGAAGCTGGTGGACGTGGACGAGGCGGTGGCCCAGGCGGTGCAGCGGGTGGAGAACGCGGGCATCATCTTCCTGGACGAGCTGGACAAGGTGGCGGGCCGGGAGGGGGGCCATGGGCCCGACGTGTCACGGGAAGGGGTGCAGCGGGACCTCCTCCCCATCGTCGAGGGCTCGGCGGTGACCACCAAGTACGGGAGCGTCCGCACCGACCACATCCTGTTCATCGCCGCCGGCGCGTTCCACGTCGCCAAGCCCTCCGACCTCATCCCTGAGCTGCAGGGCCGCTTCCCCATCCGCGTGGAACTGGAACCCTTGACGCGGGCGGACTTTGTCCGCATTCTGAGCGAGCCCGAGAACGCCTTGGTCCGGCAGTACACGGAGCTCCTCCAAACGGAGGGGGTCCGGCTGCGGTTCAGCCCCGAGGCGGTCGAGGCGGTGGCGGAGATCGCCTCTCAGGTCAACCAGCGGACGGAAAACATCGGCGCCAGGCGACTTTACACCATCATGGAGAAGCTTCTGGATGAGGTATCGTTCCAGGCGCCAGACTTGAACGGCAAGGAGATCGTCATCGACGCCGAGTACGTCCACGCGCGGCTGGCCGAGGTCCTGAAGGACGAGGACCTTTCCCGGTACATCCTCTAGGGCGCTAGGTGGCCACCCGCGACATGGAGCGCATGATCAACCGGGCCGAGGTTCTCCTGGAAGCCCTGCCCTATCTCCAGGCGTTCCAGGCCAAGACCCTCGTCATCAAGTACGGCGGGGCGGCCATGGAGAAGGCCGACCTGAAGGAGCAGTTCGCGCGCGATGTCCTCCTCCTCCGCCTCGTGGGGATTCGCCCGGTCATCGTGCACGGCGGCGGCCCGCAGATCGGCGCCCTCATGAAGCGACTCGGCAAGGAGCCGAAGTTCGTGGGGGGCATGCGGGTCACCGACCCCGAGACGATGGAGATCGTCGAGATGATGCTTGGGGGCAAGATCAACAAGGAGATCGTCGGCCTCATCAATGTCCACGGGGCGCACGCGGTGGGGCTGTCCGGCAAGGACGGCAATCTCCTCCGCGCCCGCAAGCGGATGCACCGGCTGCCCGACGGCAGCATGGTGGACATCGGCCTGGTGGGCGACGTGGAGACGGTGAACGTCGACATGATCCGGATGCTCGTGGAGAATGGGCACATTCCCGTCATCGCGCCCATCGGGGTGGGGGCGAACGGCGAGGCGTACAACATCAACGCCGACCTCGTGGCCGGCGACGTGGCAGCGGCGCTGCGCGCGGAGAAGCTGATCCACCTCACCGATGTGCAGGGGATCAATGGGGAGGACGGCAAGCTGATCTCGCGCCTCACCAAGCGCGAGGCGGAGCGGCTCATCAAGGCGAACGTGATCGACGGCGGCATGCTCCCCAAGGTGGAGTCGTCCCTCAAGGCGCTCGAGGGCGGCGCCGCCAAGGCCCACATCATCGACGGCCGGATCCCGCACGCGGTGCTGCTCGAGGTCTTCACCCACGAAGGCATCGGCACCGAGATCGTCTTCTAAGCAAAACCCCAGGGAGACACCGTGGACACGAAACAGCTCCTCGACGCGGGCGGCAAGCATCTCATGGCGTTCACCAAGCGGGCGCCCGTCGCCCTCGTGCGCGGGGAAGGGATGCGCGTCTGGGACTCCGACGGCAAGGAGTACCTGGACTTCACGGGGGGCATCGCCGTCACCGCGCTGGGCCACTCGCATCCCCGCGTGGTCGGGACCATCCGCGAGCAGGCGACCACGCTCCTACACGTGTCGAACCTCTTCCACATCCCCCAGCAGACGCACCTCGCCAAGCTCCTCTGCGAGCACTCCTTCGCGGATCGGGTGTTCTTCTCCAACTCGGGAGCGGAGGCCAACGAGGCGGCCATCAAGCTGGCGCGGAAGTGGGCCAAGGAGCACGGGGCGAGCGACCGCGGCGACATCATCACCATGAGAGGTGGCTTCCACGGTCGTACGCTCGCCACCGTGACCGCCACCGCCCAGGAGAAGTACCACCACGGGTTCGAGCCCCTGCCGGGCGGCTTCAAGTACGTCCCCTTCAACGACCTCCGCGCGGTGGAGCGCGCGATCGACAGCCGCACTGCGGGGATCATGGTCGAGCCCATCCAGGGCGAGGGCGGGGTGAACATCCCCGACGACGGATACCTGCCGGGGCTGCGGAAGCTCTGTGACGAGGCCGGCATCTGCCTGATCTTCGACGAGATCCAGACCGGCATGGGCCGCACGGGGCGCCTCTGGGGCTACGAGCACGCCGGGGTGGCCCCCGATGTCATGACCCTCGCCAAGGCGCTTGCCAACGGCGTGCCCATCGGCGCCACCCTCGCCACCGACGACGTGGCGGCCGCGTTCGGTCCCGGGAGCCACGGCAGCACCTTCGGCGGGAATCCCTTCGCCACGGCGGTGGGCCTCACCGTGTTGACCACGCTGCTCGAGGAGCGGCTGCCCCAGCGCGCCGACAAGATGGGCCGACTCCTGCTCGCCGAGCTGGACAAGCTGCGCGGGCGGCGCGCCGGCGCCATCAAGGCGATTCGCGGCCGGGGCTGCCTAGTGGGCATCGACCTCGTCCCGCCGGTCGCCGACGTCCTCGCCGCCTGCCGGGAGCGGGGGCTGCTCGTGCTCAGCGCGGGCGACAACACCCTGCGCCTGGCCCCGTCCCTCGTCCTCGACGAGTCCGACGTCGCGCGGGGGGTGGAGATCATCGAGAGCGCGGTGGCCGCCGTCGCGGCATGAGGCACTTCCTCTCCGTCCGCGATCTCGAGCGGGACGACGTCCAGCGTCTGTTCCGGCTCACCGCCGAGCTGAAGTCGAGCACCAAGGCGCGCGACCGCGGAACGCCCCTGGCGGGCCGGACCATGGCCCTCATCTTCGAGAAGCCGTCGCTGCGGACCCGCGTCACGTTCGAGGTCGGGATGTTCCAGCTCGGCGGCAGCGCGGTGTACCTGGCCGCTCACGAAATCGGCTTCGGGAAGCGGGAATCGGTGCCCGACATCGCCCGGAACCTGTCTCGCTGGGTGGACATCGTGACCGCCCGCGTCTTTGCCCATGCGACCGTGGAAGCGCTCGCGCAGCACGCCACCGTGCCCGTCATCAACGGCCTGTCCGATCGCGAGCACCCCTGCCAGGCGATGGCGGACTTCTTCACCCTCTGGGAGCGCGGGCTCGACCTCGGCAAGACGCGGCTGGCCTGGATCGGCGACGGCAACAATGTCTGCCACTCCGTGCTCCTGCTGGGCGCGCTGCTCGGCACGCGGATCACGGTGGCGACGCCGCCGGGCTACGAGCCCGCGCCGCTCGTCCTGGACGCGTGCCGCCGGCTCGGGGCCAAGGTCGAGGTGACGGCGGAAGCCCGGCAGGCGGCGGAGGGGGCCGACGTCATCTACACCGACGCGTGGGTCAGCATGGGCCAGGAAGGCGAGCGGGAGCGGCGGCAGGAGGCGTTCCAGCGCTTCCAGGTCAACGAGACCCTGGTGCGCTTCGCCGGACCGAAGGCGCTCATCATGCACTGCCTCCCCGCCCACCGCGGCGAGGAGATCACCGACCCCGTGCTCGACGGTCCCCAGAGTGTGATCCTGGACCAGGCCGAGAACCGGCTGCACGCGCAAAAGGCCATCATCCTCCACCTCTTGGGCGGCGACTAGGAGACGGCGTGGGCAAGAAAGCCAGGAAGGTCGTGCTGGCGTACTCCGGGGGGCTCGACACCTCGGTGATCCTGCGCTGGCTCATCGAGACGTACAAGTGCGACGTGGTCGCCTACTGTGCGGACCTGGGGCAGGGGGAGGAGCTGATCCCCGTCCGCGAGAAGGCGCTCCGGACCGGCGCCTCCAGCGTCCACATCAAGGACCTCCGCGAGGAGTTCGTCCGCGACTTCGTGTTCCCCATGCTCCGCGCCAATGCGGTGTACGAGGGGACCTACCTCATGGGAACGTCCATCGCGCGCCCCCTCATCGCCAAGGCGCAGGTCGAGGTCGCGCGGGCGGCGGGCGCGGACGCGGTGAGCCACGGCGCCACCGGCAAGGGCAACGACCAGGTGCGCTTCGAGCTGACCTACGCCGCCCTCGCCCCCGAGCTCACCGTGATCGCGCCCTGGCGGGAGTGGGACCTCAACTCGCGCACCGCGCTCATCGAGTTTGCCCGGCGCCACGACATCCCCGTGCCCGTCACCACCGAGCGTCCGTACTCGAGCGACCGGAACCTGTTCCACATCTCCTTCGAGGGCGGCATCCTCGAGGATCCGTGGGCGGAGCCGCCGCCCAAGATGTTCTTGCTTACCAACTCGCCGGAGGCGGCGCCCGACGTGCCCGTCTACGTCGAGATCGAGTACGAGGCGGGCAACCCGGTGGCCGTCGACGGCGACCGGCTCGGCCCCGCCGCGCTCCTCGAGCGCGTGAACCGCATCGGGGGTGAGCACGGGATCGGGCGGGTGGACCTGGTGGAGAATCGCTACGTGGGCATGAAGTCGCGGGGCGTCTACGAGACGCCGGGCGGCACCATTCTCCACGCCGCCCACCGGGCGCTCGAGTCGCTCACTCTCGACCGGGAGGCCCTGCACCTCCGCGACTCGCTCGTGCCGCGCTACGCCGAGATGATCTACTACGGCTTCTGGTTCTCGCCCGAGCGCCACGCGGTGCAGCGGCTCATGGACGATGTCCAGTCCGACGTGACGGGCACGGTGCGCCTCAAGCTCTACAAGGGCAACGTGATGGTGGCGGGTCGGAAGTCGCCCAAGAGCCTCTATCGGACGGACTACGTGACCTTCGAGGCCGACCGGGTCTACCGGCAGAAGGACGCCGAGGGCTTCATCAACCTCAACGCCCTGCGCCTCAAGATCCGCGCCCTGCGCGACGCCCAGTAGGCCCTCACCGCATGCACGTCCACGTCGCGCTGGGGCCGACCGAGTTTCCCGCGGCCCCTCTCGACGGGCGCGCCGCGCTGGTGATCGACGTGCTGCGGGCCACTACCTCGGTGGTGGCGGCCTGCGCGGCGGGGTGTCGCAGCGTCATTCCGGTGCCCGACGAGGCGGCGGCGCGGCGCGTGGCCGGCCGCTTCCCCGTGGGCCAGTGCCTGCTCGCCGGGGAGCGCGGCGGCGATCCCATTCCGGGCTTCGACCTCGGCAACTCCCCGCTGGAGTTCGTCCGGGAGCGGGTGGGCGGGCGCGTCATCGTGCTCACCACCACGAACGGGACGGGGGCGATGCTCGCGGCGGCGCCCGCCGCGGCCGTCGGGGTGGCCGCGCTCACCAATGTCGCCGCCGCTGCTCGGTGGAGCGTCGCCCGGGGAGCGGACCTGACCCTGCTCTGCGCTGGAGAGCGGGGTGGGTTCTGTTTGGAGGACGCGGTGTGCGCCGGGCTCGTGGTGGAGGCGATCGCCGCGGACGGCGCCGGCGATCTCAGGTTCACCGACGCGGCGGTCGCCGCGCGGCGCCTCGCCGGGACCTATGCCGGACGCCTGGAGCGGCTCATCGAGGACGCGACGTGGGCCCGGCATCTGCGCAAGGCGGGGCGCGCCGCCGACTTCGCGGCCTGCCTGGCCCTGTCGACGGCGGATCAAGTGCCCGTGCTCACGGGCGGGGCCATCGTGCCGGGCGAGGCGGCGCTGGCGGCGGACGTGCCCCGATGAACGTGCCGATGAACATCCCCATCGCGCTGACCCTGATCCGCATCGTCCTCGTGCCGCTCGTCATCGTGTTCCTGATCTCGTCGGACCGGGTGCACGTCCTCATCGCGGCGGCGATCTTTCTCGCCGCGTCGCTCACCGACTGGCTGGACGGGCTGATCGCCCGCCGCACCAATCAGGTCACGCGCCTCGGGACCCTGCTCGATCCGGTCGCCGACAAGCTGCTGGTGGCCGCCGCGCTGGTCTCCCTCGTGCAGGTGGACATGGTGCCGGCGTGGATAGCATGGGTCATCATCGGGCGGGAGCTCGCGGTGACGGGGCTGCGCGGGGTCGCGCTGTCGATGGGGGTCGTGGTGCCCGCCTCGCGCCTCGGCAAGCTCAAGACGGTGATGCAGTACGTGGCGCTGACCCTGCTGATTTTGGAGAAGGGCGTCCCCGCGGAGTTCGTGCCCTTCCACCTCGTGGCCGACGTCTCGCTGTGGGTGGCGCTGGGGATCACCATCCTGTCGGGCCTCGACTACTTCTACAGCTTCTTCCTCCGCACCGGGTCGGAAGCCCTCGTGAAGGACCGCGAGCGGTGGCCCTGAGCCTGCTCGGCGTCGTCGCCGCCTATCTGATCGGCGCCATCCCCGTGGGGCTCCTCGTCTCGCGCCTGGCCGGAGGCGTGGACATCCGGCGGCACGGCAGCGGCAATATCGGCGCGACCAACGTGCTGCGCACGCTCGGCCCCGTGGCGGCGGTCGCGACCCTCCTCGGCGACATCGTCAAGGGCTACGCCGCCACGGCGGTGGCGGCGGCCCTGGGCGGCGGCGCCCCCGTCTGGGTGGGCGCGGGCACGGTGGCGGCGGTGGTGGGAAACTGCTGGCCCGTATTCCTCGGCTTCCGCGGCGGCAAGGGCGTGGCGACCGGGCTGGGTGCCTTCCTCCGCGCCGCGCCCCTGGCGGTGCTGCCCGCCGCGGGGCTCTGGCTGCTCGTCGCCGCGGCCAGCCGCTACGTCTCCCTCGCCTCCATCGTGGCCTGCGTGGGCCTGGTCGTCGCGGCCTGGATGCTCGGCTATCCGCCTCCGGTGGTGGTGGGCGCCGCCGCCGTCACCGCCGTCATCGTCTGGCGCCATCAGCAGAACATCCAGCGGCTGCGAGCGGGAACGGAGAGCCGGCTGGGCCGGCGGGTCAAGGCGGCGTGAGCGCTCCGCACGCCGCGACCCCCGTCGCCATCCTGGGCGCGGGCAGCTGGGGGACGGCGCTCGCCATCCACCTGGCTCGGCGCGGCACGCCCGTGCGCCTTTGGGCCCGCGATGCTGTGCTCGCGCGCGAGATTCGTGAGACGGGGGAGAACCGGCGCTATCTGCCCGGGGTCTCGCTGGCCGCGCGCGGCGCCGCCACCGGCGACGCCGCCGACGCACTCCGGGGAAGCGGGCTGGTGGTGCTGGCGGTTCCGTCCCAATTCGTCCGGGCGACGGTGGGGCCCCTCACCGCCGAGCTCGAGTCCGGCGCCATCATCGTGTCCGCCACCAAGGGCATGGAGCCCGAGCGGGGGTTGCGCATGTCGGAGCTCCTCGCCGAGCTGGCGCCGGGGCATCCCATCGCCGTGCTCTCCGGCCCCTCCTTCGCGCGTGAGGTCGCCCTCGGCCGGCCCACCGCGCTGGTCGCCGCCTCCGAGCAGCTGGAGGTAGCCCGGGCCGCCCAACGGGCGCTCGCCGGCCCGGCGCTGCGCGTGTACACCAATAGCGATGTCCTCGGGGTCGAGCTGGGCGGCGCCCTGAAGAACGTGATCGCCATCGCGGCCGGGCTGTCGGACAGCCTCGCGCTGGGCGAGAATGCGCGGGCGGCGCTGGTCACGCGGGGGCTGGCGGAGATCGCGCGTCTGGGTGTGGCGCTCGGCGCCTCCGCCCGCACCTTCGCCGGGCTCGCCGGTCTGGGCGATCTCGTGCTCACCGCCACCGGCACGCAGAGCCGGAATCGCGCGCTCGGCCTCGCCATCGGGCGGGGGACGAGCCTGCGCGATGCCGAGGCGGCCACGCGCACCATCGCGGAAGGGGTGCGCACCGTGTCCTCGGCGCTGCGTCTCGCGCGGGGGGCCGGGGTGACGCTGCCGATCTGCGCGGCCGTCGCCGCCGTGCTCTTCGACGGCGTGCCCGTGGCGGACGCGCTGGCCACGCTGCTCGCGCGCGAGCCGCGCCCCGAGGAAGAGGTGGACGTCTCGCGTGCCTGAGCTGCGGAAGGATCCCGTGGTCGGGCGCTGGGTCATCATCTCCACCGAGCGCGCCCGGCGGCCCTCCGATTTCGCGCCCGCGCCCGCCGCGCGCCCGGTGGGGGGCGTCTGTTTCTTCTGCCCCGGTCAGGAGGCGCGCACCCCCGCGGAGATCCTGGCCATCCGTCCCGCGGACACCAAGCCCGACACGCCGGGATGGACCATGCGGGTCGTCCCCAACAAGTTTCCGGCCCTGCGCATCGAGGGCGAGCTCGAGCCGTCCGGCGAAGGCCTCTACGACCGGATGAGCGGGGTCGGCGCCCACGAGGTGGTCATCGAGACGCCCGACCACCACGCCACGTTCGCGGGGCTCGGTGAGGAGCGCATCGCCGACGTTCTGGGCGCCTATCGCGAGCGCATGCTCGACCTCGGAAAGGACTCGCGCATGCAGTACGTGATGGTGTTCAAGAATCACGGCGAGGCCGCGGGCGCCTCGCTGGAGCATCCGCACTCCCAGCTGATCGCGACCCCCATCGTCCCCATCATGGTCGAGGAGGAGCTGGAGGGCGCGGAGCGTCACTTCCGGCTCAAGAAGCGCTGCATCTGGTGCGACATCATCCGGCAGGAGCGGCGCGGGGGCGGGCGCATCATCCTGGAGGCGGACGGCTTCGTGGCCCTCGCGCCCTTCGCGCCCCGCTTCCCGTTCGAGACCTGGATCCTGCCCTCCAGCCACCGATCCGGCTTCGAAGAGACGGAACCGGGCGAGCTCCGCCCGCTTGGGCGGCTGCTGGGCGAGATCCTGCGCCGGATGGGGAAGGTGCTGGGCGATCCGCCCTACAATTACATGCTCCATTCGGCTCCCCTCCGAGCCGCCGGCCTCGACCACTTCCACTGGCATCTCGAGATCATTCCCAAGCTGACCCGGATCGCGGGATTCGAGTGGGGAACCGGCTTCTTCATCAACCCGACCCCTCCCGAAGACGCCGCACGATACCTCCGTGGCGAAGTGCCAGGGGCGTCCGTAAGTTGACACCGTTCAAGGCGTTTGTTACACTCCGTCGCGATTCTCTGAAACCCACGTGCGGGAATAGCTCAGTGGTAGAGCACAACCTTGCCAAGGTTGGGGTCGCGGGTTCGAATCCCGTTTCCCGCTCCATGAGTTATTGGCGGGGCTCTGGTTTCGGGCTCCTTTGGGTTAGAGGGCGGCGTAGCCAAGTGGCTAAGGCGGAGGTCTGCAAAACCTCTATTCAGCGGTTCGAATCCGCTCGCCGCCTCCAGTATTCGGTGCGGTTGGCGGTTCAGCCGGGGTGGCGGAACTGGGAGACGCGGTGCCCTTAAAAGGCACGGGCCCAGCCAGGGCCGTGGGGGTTCGATTCCCTCCCTCGGCACCAGTGGGTGGCGCGAACCCTATGACAGCACGACGGAGGAAGGCCACGGTGCAGACGCTCAAGGTGGTGCGGAAGACGATGACGATGTTGAGCGAGAAGCGGACCGAAGTGCTCGACATCACCAAGCAGATCCGCGACATCATGCTGAGTGCCGACATCAAGGAAGGCATCCTGCTCGTCAACGCGCTGCACACCACCTGCGCGTTATTCGTGAACGAGTTTCAGGGGGCCCTCGTCGAGGACCTGAAGGCCATGGTGGACCGCCTCGTGCCCGAGACGGCGGGCTATCGCCACGACGATCCGCGCTACTCGGACTGCGAGCGCGGCAACGCCACGTCCCATCTGCGCGCCGCGCTCCTGGGCCGCAGCGTCGCGGTGGGCATCTCCGGCGGCGAGCTCGCGCTGGGGCGGTTTCAGTCCATTCTCTTCGCCGAGCTCGACGGGCCGCGCCCGCGCACCATCGACGTGCAGATCATGGGGGTCTGAGCCGAGGGGCCCTCCCGCCGCGTCCCGCTCGTCCCCGCTGTTATCCAGAAAGCCGTGCTGTCGCTCGAACGTCTCTCCCCGTATCTCTGGCGCATTCCCCGGCATGCCCGCCCCGGTATGCGCGTCCCCGGCCTCGTCATCGCCGACGATACCCTCATGGCCGGAATCCGCCGGGACGCGTCGCTCGAGCAGGTCGCCAACGGCGCATGCCTGCCCGGTATCGTGGGCGCCTCGCTCGCCATGCCGGACATTCACCAGGGTTACGGCCTGCCCGTGGGCGGCGTCGTCGCGACCGATCCCGCGGCGGGCGGGGTGGTGAGCCCCGGGGGCGTCGGTTACGACATCAATTGCGGCGTTCGGCTCATGCGCACACGGCTCGTGGCCGCGGATCTGGCCCCGCGTTTGGCGACCGTGCTGGACGCCGTCCACGCGGCGGTGCCGGCGGGCGTGGGCGCGCGCGGTCGCGTGAAGCTCTCGGGCGTCGATCTCGAGCGTGTGGCCGCGCGTGGCGCCGCCTGGGCGGCGGATCGGGGCGGCGGGGCAGGCGACCTTGCGCGCATCGAGTCGCACGGGCGCATCGACGGCGGAGACGCCGCCGCGCTCTCCGAGCACGCGCGTGAGCGTGGCCGGGGCCAGCTCGGCAGCCTCGGCTCGGGCAATCACTTCCTCGAGGTGCAGGTGGTGGACGAGGTCTACGACGCGGCCGCCGCCGGCGCGCTCGGCCTGGTCTCGGGGCAGGTGACGGTGATGATACACACCGGCTCGCGCGGTCTCGGCCATCAGGCGTGCACGGACGCGCTGCGCCGCTGTGAAGCGGCCATGCGGCGCCACGGCATCACGCTCCCCGATCGGCAGCTCGCGTGCGCCCCGCTCGACTCGCCGGAGGCGGCGGAGTATCTCGCCGCCATGCGCGCCGCCGCCAACTTCGCCTTCGCCAATCGCCACGTGCTCGCGCAGGCGGCCGAGGAGGCGTTCCAGCGTGCCCTCGGCATGGGGCCCGCCGACCTGGGCTGGAGCCTCGTCTACGACGTGGCCCACAACATCGCCAAGGAGGAGACCCATACCGTCGACGGCCAGCGTCGCCGCCTCCTCGTGCACCGCAAGGGCGCCACGCGGGCCTTTCCCCCCGGACATCCCGAGCTCCCGGCGGACTATCGCGCGCTGGGCCAGCCCGTGCTCATTCCCGGCGACATGGGGCGCTACTCCTTCGTGCTACTGGGGACGGAGGCGGCGATGACGGAGACTTTCGGGAGCACCTGCCACGGCGCGGGTCGGGTCATGAGCCGCACGGCCGCGGTGAAGGCGGCGCGCGGACGGAACATTGCCGATGAGCTGAGCGAGCGGGGGGTGCTCGCGCGGGCCGCCGGCCGCCACGCCCTCGAGGAGGAGATGCCGGAGGCCTACAAGGATGTGCAGGATGTGGTGAAGGTCGTGGAGGGCTTCGGGATCTCGCGACGGGTCGCGCGGCTCCGGCCCATCGGCGTGGTCAAGGGTTAGTGTTACTCTAAGCGTATGTCCTGGTCACTCAAACGAAAAGCCCAGCTCCTGCTCGACACGGAGGAAGGCGCCGTGCGAAAGGATCGCGGGGGTCGGCTCGCCGTCGCGCTCGTCTACCCCAATACCTACGCGGTGGGCATGTCCAACCTGGGCTTCCAGACCATCTACGCGCACCTGAACGCCCTGCCCGATGTCGCCTGCGAGCGGGTGTTCTTTCCCGATCCCGAGGATCTGGACGAGCAGCTGCGCACGGAGACCGCGCCCTTCTCCCTCGAGTCGCTGCGGCCCCTGGGGGAGTTCGACCTGATCGGCTTCTCGGTGACCTACGAGGGCGACTACATCAACGTGGTGCGTCTCCTGCAGATGGCCGGGATCCCCCCGCGCGCGGCCGATCGCGGCCCCGGGGATCCCGTGATCGTGATGGGCGGGGTCTGCGCCTTCTCCAATCCCGAGCCCCTGGCGCCCTTCATGGACCTGGTGGCGGTGGGCGAGGGCGAGGAAATGGTGAGCGAGCTGGTCGTCGCGCACCGCGGCGCCTACGGGGACGGCGCCGAGGGCGCGCGCACGCGCTTTCTCGCCGCCGCCCGCGGCATCGCCGGCATCTACGCCCCCGACGCCTACGACGTGCGCTACGCCGACGACGGCACGCTGGCCGGGGTGACGCCGCGCGAGACCGACGCGCCGCAGGTCGTGACGAAGCGCCGGCTGCGGGACGTGAACCGGTGGGAGACCGTCTCCACCATCAAGAGCCCGCGCGCGGAGTACGGCCACATGCAGCTCCTGGAGGTGGGCAAGGGCTGCGGTCGGGGCTGCCGCTTCTGTCTCGAAGGTCAGGTGTACCGGCCGGTGCGGCACCGGAGCCTCGACGCGCTCCGCGAGTCGGTGGCCGAGATCGCCAAGGAGTCGAAGCGGGTAGGGCTGGTCGGGGCCTGCGTGTCCGATTACCCGTGGATCGGCGAGCTCATGAAGATGCTGGAGGAGTATGGGGTGGAGGTGTCCATCTCCTCGCTCCGCGCGGACAGCCTCAGCGAGGATCTGGTGGCGTCGCTCGCCCGCGGCGGTCACCGCACCTTGACGATGGCGCCGGAGGCGGGGACGGAGCGCCTGCGCCGGGTCGTCCGGAAGGCCATCACCGACGCGCAGCTCGACGCGGCCTGCGACCTCGTGCGCCGTCATGGGATCCCCAACCTCAAGTGCTACTTCATGATCGGCCTCCCCACCGAGACCGTGGAGGACGTCGCCGCCATCCCCGCCCTCGCCGCCCGGCTGCTCGAGCGTCTCCAGGTGCTGGGGCCGGACGGGCACCCCTTCGGCAAGCTCACGCTGTCGATCTCGTCCTTCGTGCCCAAGCCGTGGACGCCCTTCCAGTGGGCGCCCTTCGCGGAGCCGCGCGATCTCGAGGACAAGCTCCAGATCATCAAGTCGGGCGCTCGGCGCCTGTCGACGATCCGCGTGCTCCACGAAAATCCGCGGGAGGCCGGGCTGCAGGCCTTGCTCGCCCGGGGGGACCGGCGCGTCGCGGACTTCGTGCAGCTCGCCGCGGAGTACCGGGGCGACTGGCGGCGGGCCCTCCGCGACTGGGGCGGCGACCCCGCGTTCTACACGCGCCGGCCGCGCGCGCTCGACGAGGTGCTGCCCTGGGATCATCTCGAGGTCGGCGTGAAGAAGGCCGGCCTCCTCAAGGAGTGGGCGCGCGCGGAGGCCGAGCTGGCCGCCGACGCGTCCGGGCGCTAGCGCTATGCCGCGTGTCCGCGTCGCTGCGGTGGGTGAGCTCGGGGCGGGGGAGAGCCGGGTGGTGGAGGCGGCCGGCCGCACCCTCGCGCTGTTCAACGTGGACGGCGCCTACCACTGCATCGACAATGCCTGCCCCCATCGCGGGGGGCCGCTCGGCGAGGGCGATCTCGACGGCCGCGTGGTCTCGTGCCCGTGGCATGCCTGGCGCTGGGACGTCACCACCGGCGCGAACGTGAACAATCCCGTCGTGCGCGTTCCCGCGTTCCCCGTCAGCATCGAGGACGGCGCCCTGTTCGTGGAGCTCCCGTGAGCGCGCCCGCCGCCGTCGCCGACCGCCAGGGCCGTCCCCTCCGAAACCTGCGCCTGTCGGTCACGGACCGCTGTAATTTGCGCTGCGCCTACTGCATGCCCGAGGAGGAGTACGTCTGGCTGCCGCGCGAGGACATTCTCTCCTTCGAGGAGGCCGCGCGCCTGGTGGAGGTGTTCGCCGACCTCGGCGTCGACAAGGTACGCCTGACCGGCGGCGAGCCGCTGCTCCGCAACGGGCTCGAGCGGCTGGTGGCCCTCCTCGCCGCGAACCCGCGCCTGCGCGACCTCGCCATGACCACGAACGGCATCCTGCTCGCGGAGCGCGCCGACGCGCTACGCGCGGCCGGGCTGCACCGCGTGACGGTGAGCCTGGACACGCTACAGCCAGAGCGCTTCCGCGCGCTCACGCGGCGCGACGCGTTGCCGCAGGTGCTCGAGGGCATCGCGGCGGTGGGCCGGGCGGGCTTGTCCGGGCTCAAGCTGGACACGGTGGTGATGCGGGGCACCAACGACGACGAGATCCCCGCCCTGATCGAGTACGCGCGCGGCGCGGGCGCGGAGATCCGCTTCATCGAGTACATGGACGTGGGCGGCGCCACCCACTGGTCCATGGAGCGCGTGGTTTCCCGCGCAGAGATGCTGACCCTGCTCGCGCAGCGGTACGGGGCCATTGAGCCCATCCGCGAGGAGAGCTCCGCTCCGGCCGACCGCTTCCGGCTCCCCGACGGGTATGTCTTCGGCATCATCGCCTCGACCACCGCGCCCTTCTGCGCCTCCTGCGACCGGAGCCGCCTCACCGCCGACGGCATCTGGTATCTCTGCCTCTACGCCACGCGGGGCGTGGATCTTCGCAAGGCGCTGCGGAGCGGCGCGACGCGAGGGGAGCTCGCGGCCTTGATCCGCTCCGGCTGGAGCGAGCGTGTGGACCGCGGCGCCGAGGAGCGGCTGGCCATGGCGGATCGCCGCAGCCCGCTGATCCAGATCGGCGAGCTGAAGCGCGACCCGCATCTGGAGATGCATACGCGCGGCGGGTAGCAGGGCGAGCCGCAGCCGAAGGCGAGGCGAGCAATACGAAAGTGGGTGCCGAGCGGAGCGAGGCTCGGTTGCCCGCGCCCGCTACCCTACTTCTTCGAGCCCCCGAAAACCTCCTTCAGCAGGTCGGTGGTGCGGGCGGTGGGGTTGGTGCGAATCTGCTTCTCCTGCTCGCCCAGCACGTGGAAGAGACCGTCCAGGCTCTTGCCCACCACGTAGCCGTCGATGTCGAAGGCCTGGCTCTTCACGAACGGGATCGAATCGAAGCGGCCGATGAGCTCCTTGTAATGCCGGGTCACCCCGGTCTCGCCCATTGCGCGGTCCACCACCGGCTTGAACGCGGCGGTGAGCTGCCCCGCGGTCTTGTCCTTGAAGTACTGGGTGGCGGCATTGTCGGCCCCGCTCCAGATCTTGCGCGCGTCGTCGAAGCTCATCTCGCCGAGCGCGTTGCCGAAGATGTCCCGGGCAGCGGGCGCGGCGCGCTCGGCGGCGCGGTTCATCGACAGCACGAACTCGTCCACCTGCGGGCCGTACCCGATGGTGCGCAAGCCGGTCTCCGCCGTGCGCAGCTTCTCAGGCATGAGGATCTTGATCGCCTGATTGGTGAAATATCCATCGGTCTTTCCCGTTAGATTCACGGTGGTCTCGGTCCCTACCTTGAGGGCTTCCTTGAGCCCGGCGCCGATCTTGGCGTCGGAGAGGCCCCCGATGCCCAGGCCCTGCAGCAGCCGGTCGAGCTGGGCGAAGGCGGGTGAGGCCCCGAGGGAAAGAGTCAGGAGGGTGGCGGCGAGGAGCGCGGGAGCGCCGGTCCGGGGCATGCGCCCATGCTACTGCGACGGAGCCCTTCCCCGCTAGGCGAGCGGGGCGGGCAGCTCCGAGCGGTTCATCAAGTAGAGGTCAACGCCGCGGGCGGCGCTCCGCCCCTCCGCCTGGGCCCAGACGATCAGCGACTGCCCGCGCTGCATGTCGCCGGCCGTGAAGACGCCCGGCACGCTCGTCATCCAGCGCTCGTCCCGCCACACGTTGCCGCGATCGGTGAGGCGTACGCCCAGCCGCTCGAGCATGCCCGCGCGCTCGGGCCCCACGAAGCCCATGGCCAGCAGGACGAGGCGGCAGGGCAGGGTGAACGCGCTGCCCGGCTTCTCGGTGAAGGAGACCCGGCCGCCCCCGCTCGTCATCTCCACCTCGACTGCTTCCAGCCCCGTCACGCGGCCCTCCGCGTCGCCGATGAAGCGCTTGGTCGACACGGAGTACACGCGTTCGCCGCCCTCGGCGTGGGCCGAGGACACTCGGTAGATATTGGGCCAGAGCGGCCAGGGATTGTCCTCCGCGCGCACATCGGGCGGGCGGGGCAGGATCTCGAACTGATGAATGGAGGCGGCGCGCTGCCGGTGGGCGGTGCCCAGGCAATCGGCGCCGGTGTCGCCGCCGCCGATGATGACGACGGGCTTGCCCTCGGCCGTGATGAACTCCGCGTCGGGCACGCGCTCGCCCTCGCAGCGCCGGTTCTGGAGGGTCAGGTACTCCATCGCGTAGTGGATGCCGCGGAGCTCGCGCCCGGGAATGGGCAGGTCGCGGGGCGCGCAGGCCCCGCCGGTCAGCAGGAGCGCGTCGAAGGTGCGCCGCAGCTCGTCCACGTCCATCCCGGCGCCCACGTGGGCGCCGGTGACGAAGGTCGTGCCCTCGGCTTCCATCTGCCGAAGCCGGCGGTCGAGCACGCGCTTCTCCATCTTGAACTCGGGGATGCCGTAGCGGAGGAGGCCCCCGATGCGGTCCGCCCGCTCGAAGACGGTGACGGCGTGGCCGGCGCGGGTGAGCTGCTGCGCGGCCGAGAGGCCGGCGGGGCCCGATCCCACGATGGCCACGCGCTTGCCCGTGAGGGTGCGGGGCGGCTGCGGCCGCACCCAGCCCTCTTCGAAGGCGCGGTCGATGATGGCGAGCTCGATGGCCTTGATCGTCACCGGATCGTCGTTGATCCCGAGCACGCAGGAGCCCTCGCAAGGCGCCGGGCACAGGGTGCCGGTGAACTCGGGGAAGTTGTTGGTGGCGTGCAGGCGATCGATGGCCTCGCGCCACCGGTTGCGGTAGACGAGGTCGTTCCAGTCCGGGATCAGGTTCCCGAGCGGGCAGCCCCCGTGGCAGAAGGGGATGCCGCAGTCCATGCAGCGGGCGCCCTGCTTCTGGAGTCGGTCGGCGGGCCAGGGCAGCATGACCTGGCGCCAGTCCCGGACTCGCTCCTCGACGGGCCGGTAGGGTTGCTTGTCGCGCTTGAACTCGATGAAGCCGGTGACTTTGCCCATGCTACCCGTGAGCGCTCGCCATCACCGCCTCGTCCGCCGACATGCCCGTCTCCTGGGCCTTCTTGATGGCGGCGAGGACCCGCTTGTAGTCCTTGGGCATCACCTTGACGAACTTCTCGCGGCTCCGCTCCCAGTTGACGAGCAGGCGCGCGGCCACCGCGCTCTGCGTGTAGCGGATGTGGCGGGAGAGGAGGTCCTTGACCCACTCGACATCCTCCACGTCCACGAGCGGCTCGAGATCGACCATGCCGGAATTGCAGCGCCGCTTGAAGTCGCCCGCCTCGTCGAGCACGTAGGCGACCCCGCCCGACATGCCCGCCGCGAAGTTGCGTCCGGTACGCCCGATGACGACGACTCGGCCGCCCGTCATGTACTCGCAGCCGTGGTCGCCGACCCCCTCCACGACGGTGGCGGCGCCGCTGTTGCGGACGGCGAACCGTTCGCCCGCCACCCCGCGGAAGTAGGCCTCGCCGCCGGTGGCGCCGTAGAGCACCACGTTGCCGACGAGGATGTTCTCCTCGGGGACGAACGTGGCCTCGCGGGGCGGATACACCACGATCTTGCCCCCGGACAGGCCCTTGCCGAGGTAGTCGTTGGCGTCGCCCTCCAGCGTGAGGGTGATCCCCCTCGGCACGAAGGCGCCGAAGCTCTGGCCGGCCGACCCCGAGAAGTGGAGGCGAATCGTGTCGTCCGGCAGCCCGGCCGCGCCGTGGCGTGAGGTCACCTCGTAGCCGAGGATGGTCCCCACCGTCCGGTTCACGTTGCGGATGGGCAGCCGCACGTCCACGGGCTCACCGCGCTCGAGCGCGGGACGGCACATGGGGACCAGGGTGGTCATGTCGAGCGACTTCTCCAGCCCGTGGTCCTGCTCGACGACCTTCCGGATGGCCACGTCCGGTCCCACCGCGGGGCGGTGGAGCAGCGGCGAGAGGTCGAGGCCCTTGGCCTTCCAGTGCTCCACCGCGGGGCGGACGTCGAGCCGGTCGGCGCGGCCGATCATCTCGTCCATGGTGCGGAAGCCGAGGAGGGCCATGATCTCCCGGACCTCCTCCGCGATGAACCGGAAGAACGTCTCCACGAACTCCGGCTTGCCCGCGAACTTGGCGCGGAGGCGCGGATCCTGGGTGGCCACGCCGACCGGGCAGGTGTTGAGGTGGCACACGCGCATCATGATGCAGCCCATCACGACGAGGGGCGCCGTGGAGAACCCGTATTCCTCGGCGCCCAGCAGCGCGGCGATGGCGACGTCGCGCCCCGTCTTCAGCTGGCCGTCGGTCTGCACGGTGATGCGGTCGCGCAGCTTGTTGAGGACGAGCACCTGCTGGGTCTCGGCGAGGCCGAGCTCCCAGGGCACGCCGCCGTGCTTGAGCGAGGTGAGGGGGGACGCCCCCGTGCCCCCGTCGTGGCCGGAGATCAGCACCACGTCAGAGTGCGCCTTGGCCACCCCCGCCGCCACCGTGCCGACGCCCACTTCCGCCACCAGCTTCACGCTGATGCGCGCCCGCGGGTTCGAGTTCTTGAGGTCGTGGATGAGCTGCGCCAGGTCCTCGATCGAGTAGATGTCGTGGTGCGGCGGCGGAGAGATGAGCCCCACCCCCGGGGTGGAGTGCCGCACGCGCGCGATCCACGGATACACCTTGTGGCCGGGCAGCTGGCCGCCCTCGCCGGGCTTGGCGCCCTGAGCCATCTTGATCTGGAGGTCGTCGGCGTTGACGAGGTACTCGCTGGTGACTCCGAAGCGCCCCGAGGCGACCTGCTTGATCGCGCTGCGACGCGAGTCGCCGTTGGCGTCGCGCACGTAGCGGGACGAATCCTCGCCGCCCTCGCCGGTGTTCGACTTCCCGCCCATCCGGTTCATGGCGATGGCGAGGGTCTCGTGCGCTTCCTGGCTGATCGATCCGTAGGACATCGCCCCGGTGGCGAAGCGGGCGAGGATGGCCTCCACGCTCTCCACCTCGTCCAGTGGCGCCGGGCGCTCGGCGGCCTTGAACGTGAAGAGGCCGCGCAGGGTAGCCAGCTGGCGGCTCTGCTCGTCCACCGCCCGGGTGTACTCCTTGAAGATCTTGTACTGGCCGCTCTGGGTGGCGTGCTGCAGCTTGAACACCGTCTCCGGGTTGAAGAGGTGGTACTCGCCGTCCCGCCGCCACTGGTACTCGCCGCCCCACTCGAGCTCCGGCTTGGCCACCGGGCGCTCCGGGAACGCGCGCGCGTGGCGCGCCGCCGTCTCCGCCGCGATCACGTCGAGGCCGACCCCGCCGATGCGCGAGGCCGTCCACGTGAAGTAGCGGTCCACGAAGGCCTTGTCGAGGCCGATGGCCTCGAAGATCTGGGCGCCCCGGTACGACTGGATGGTGGAGATGCCCATCTTCGAGATGACCTTGAGCACGCCTTTGTTGAGCGCCTTGATGTAGTGCTTCACCGCGGTGGCCTGGTCGAGGCCCGGGAGCATGTCCTGGCGGATCATGTCGTCGAGCGTCTCGAAGGCCAGGTACGGGTTGATGGCGCCGGCGCCGTAGCCCAGCAGCAGGGCGGCGTGATGCACTTCGCGGGCGTCACCCGACTCCACGATCATGCCGACCTTGACGCGCAGACCCTCGCGGATCAGGTGATGGTGCACGCCCGCGGTGGCGAGCAAGGAGGGGATCGGAGCCAGACGCTCGTTCACGCCCCGGTCGGATAGGATCAGGTAGGAGTGGCCGGCCTTCACCGCCTCGCTGGCCTGCCGGCAGAGGTCCTCGAGGGCCGCCGCCAGGGCCGGGCCGCCGCCCGCCGCCGGATAAACCATCTGGATGGTGGCGGAGCGGTAGTGCGGCACGTCCGAGTGGCGAACGCGCGCGACCTCTTCGTTGTTCAGGATGGGTGTCTTCAGCTTGAGCTGGCGCGCCGCCTCCGGCGTGGGCTCGAGGAGATTGCCCTCGGGGCCGATGGTGGTGGCGATCTGGGTCACCAGCTCCTCGCGAATGCCGTCGAGGGGCGGGTTGGTCACCTGGGCGAACAGCTGCTTGAAGTATTCATAGAGGAGCCGCGGCCGGCTCGAGAGCACCGCCAGCGCGGTGTCGGTGCCCATGGACCCGACCGGCTCCTCGCCCGCGGTGGCCATGGGTCCCAGCAGCAGGCGGAGATCCTCGTGCGTGTAGCCGAAGGCCATCTGCCGCTGCAGCACGGTCTCGTGGTTCGGCTCCGGCACGTAGGGCGGCGTGGGCAAGGTCTCGATGGGCCGGATGTGCGTCTTCAGCCACTCGCCGTAGGGATGCTGGGCGGCATAGGCCTTCTTGAGCTCGGCGTCGTCGATGATGCGGCCCTGCGCGGTGTCCACGAGGAAGATCCGGCCGGGGTGGAGGCGCTCCTTCAGGAGCACCCGCTCGGCGGGGATGTCCAGCACGCCCACCTCGGAGGCCATGATGACCATGTCGTCCTTGGTGACGTAGTAGCGCGAGGGACGGAGCCCGTTCCGGTCCAGCACCGCGCCGATCACGGTGCCGTCGGTGAAGGCGATGGACGCGGGACCGTCCCACGGCTCCATCAGGCAGCCGTGGTACTCGTAGAACGCCTTCCGGTCCTCGCTCATGCCCTCGTGGCCCGCCCACGCCTCGGGAATCATCATGAGGATGGCGAGCGGCAGGGGGCGGCCGGCCATGACGAGGAACTCGAGCACGTTGTCGAAGGAGGCCGAGTCGCTGCCGCCCTCCAGCACGATGGGCATGAGCTTGCGGAGGTCGTCGCCGAGGACGGCGGACCGGACGATGGCCTCGCGCGCGTGCATCCAGTTGATGTTGCCGCGCAGGGTGTTGATCTCGCCGTTGTGGGCGATCATGCGGTACGGGTGGGCCAGCGGCCAGGAAGGGAACGTGTTGGTGGAGAAGCGCTGGTGGACGAGGGCGAGCGCGGAGTCCACCAGGGGATCGGTGACGTCGGGGAACATGCCCTCGATCTGATCGGCGGAGAGCATGCCCTTGTAGATGAGGGTGTTGGCGCTGAGGCTCGGGAGATAGAAGAACTTCTTCTCGGCGAGGCTCGTCCGGTTCACCGCGTGCTCGGCGCGCTTGCGGATGACATAGAGCTTGCGCTCGAACGCGGCGCGGTCGGCCACGCCCACTGCCCGGCCCACGAAGATCTGCCGGAAGATCGGCTCCACCGCCCGCGCGCTCGGGCCCACCGCGGAGGAGTCGGTGGGCACGTCACGCCAGCCGAGCACGGTCTGCCCTTCCTCGCGAATGATGGCCTCCAGGATGCGCTGGCACTCCGCCGCGTCCGCCGCCGCGCGGGGGAGGAAGACGAGGCCCGCCCCGAAATGACCGGGGGCGGGGAGTGCGAAGCCCAGGCGCTCGCACTCGCGGGTGAGGAAGGCATGGGGCATCTGGATGAGGATGCCCGCCCCGTCGCCGGTGTTGACCTCGCAGCCGCAGGCGCCGCGGTGAAGCAGGTTCTTGAGCACCTGCAGGGCCTGGCTCACGATCGCGTGGGAGCGGCGCCCCTTGATGTCCACGACGAAGCCGACGCCGCAGGCGTCGTGCTCGTGGGCGGGGTCGTACAGGCCCTGGGCGGGGGGCAGTCCGGCGGGGCGTGCCGTCATCATCGATCCAGCGTCTCCTTGGCGTCCATGCGGGTTCCCGGTTGAGTTCCAAACCTATCCCACGGGAGAGCATTAGCCAAGCCCAAAATACAAAATTCATTGTATAAGCATCGCTAATGGACTAGAGTGGGCGGGTGACCCTCGAGACCCTCCGGCTCTTCTGCGACGTGGTGCGGCTTCGGAGCTTTTCCCGCGCGGCCGCGGCCAGCGGCGTCTCCCAGTCGGCGGCCAGCCAGGCCATACAGCAGCTCGAAGGCGAGCTCGACGCGACGCTCCTCGACCGCACGCGGCGGCCCCTCGAGCCCACCGCCGAGGGTCGCGGCTTCTACGAGGCGTGCCGCGGGCTCCTTGCCGGGTTCGAGAAGGCCCGGGCCGATCTCGCCGCTTCCCGACAGCGGGTGGAGGGCACGGTGCGGGTCGCGGCGATCTACTCGGTGGGCCTTCACGACATGAGCCGCCATATGCAGCCCTTCATGGCTGCCTATCCCCACGCGAGAGTGCTCCTCGAGTGTCTGCACCCCCACAAGGTGGTCGAGGCCGTGCTCAACGACGAGGCAGACCTGGGTATCCTGTCCTATCCGGCGGCGAGCCGGGCTCTCCAGGTGCTGCCCCTGCGCGAGGAGCGCATGGTGGTGGTCACCCATCCCAGTCACCGCCTCGCGCGCCGGCGGCGGGTGAGCCCGGCCGACCTCGACGGGGAGCGCTTCGTGGCCTTCGACCACGATCTGCCCATCCGGCGGGCGATCGACCGCGCGCTGAAGCAGCACGGGGTCCGGGTGGACGTGGCGATGGAGTTCGACAATGTCGAGACGATCAAGCAGGCGATCGGCATCGCCGCCGGCATCAGCATCCTGCCCGCGCCCACCGTCCAGAAGGAGAGCGAGATCAAGACGCTCGCCTGCGCGGACCTGACGCTGCCCGGCCTCGTGCGCCCCGTGGCGATCATCCACCGGCGGGGCCGCCACCTCACCGCCGCCGTCTCGCGCTTCATCGCCCAGCTGCGAGAGGACGACGCGCGAGGGTCTACCCGGCCCGCGTCCGCGTGATACGGTAAGAGTCGCCATGGACGTCACGCGCTTCGAGACGGCGCGGGGTGTTCGCGTCTACCAGATGCCGGTGGAGACCTTCCCCGGCCACGTGAACAACATCTATTTGATCCTCGACGGCGACCACATCACCCTCTTCGACGTGGGCTCCGGGCTCCCCGACTCCAACGCCGGCCTCGAGGCGCGGATGGCCGAGGTGCGGGAGCGCTTCGGCGAGTCGGTGACCCTCGGCGCCGTCCAGCACGTCGTGATCAGCCACGCCCACATCGACCACTTCGGCTGGGTGGGCCGCTTCACCCGCGACAGCGACGCCGCCGTGTACGTGCACGAGCTGGACGCGCGGGTCCTCGTCAACTTCGAGGAGCGCATCGTGCTCGCTTCCAAGGACCTCCGCGTCTTCATGGAGCGGGCGGGGGTGAAGCCGGAGCTCCGCGCGGACATGGAGGAGGCCTACCGATACTCGAAGCTCTTCTTCAAGTCGGTGGAGATCGACCACGTGGTGCGCGACCGCGAGCTCATCATCAACGGCTATCGCGTGCACCACACCCCCGGCCACTGCCCGGGCCAGATCTGCCTGGAGGTCGACGACCTCCTCTTCACCGCCGATCACGTGCTCTCGCGCATCACGCCCCATCAATCGCCCGCCGCCATCACGCCCTTCTGCGGACTCGAGCTCTACCTCCAGGCCCTCGACCGCGTGCGCGGGCTGCCCGGTATCCGCCTTTCGCTGCCCGGCCACGAGGCGCCGATCGACGACCTCGCCACCCGGATCGACGGCATCGTGGGCCACCACCAGCGGCGGCTCAGTCAGGTTCTCGACATCTGCCGGGAGCCGCTCGCCCTCGTGGAGGTGTCCAAGCGCCTGTTCGGGCCCAAGGTGGGGTATACCCGCCTCCTGGCCCTGGAGGAGGCGGGAGCGCATGTCGAGTACCTCTTCCAGCGCGGCGAGTTGCGCATCGCCAACCTGGAGGACGTCACCCGGGAGCCCAACCCGGTCATCCAGTACGAAGCCCGCCGCGGGCGCTGACCGATCGCGGGCCCGAACCGGGCTCCGGCCCGACGGTCTGACCGCGGACAACCTTGCTAAACCTTTGGCCTTTAGGTAGCATGGACGTGGGCTCTGACATCTCCCGAAGGGATCCCGGAAACCCCGTGTCAGGGAATTCCAACGTGAAGAGAAATCGGACATACTCCGTCCGTCGGACATAGGGAAAGGACTGAAGACGATGAGCGATGCGATGGCGCCCGCGCCGGCCGCAGCCAAGCCCCGACGGACGCTCACGCGGGCGGTGATCCGGTTCGCAGGCGACTCGGGCGACGGCATGCAGGTGACCGGCGAGCAGTTCACGACCGAAGCTGCCTGGGCCGGTAACGACATCTCGACGCTGCCGAACTTCCCCGCCGAGATCCGCGCCCCCGCGGGCACGCTCTTCGGCGTGTCGTCCTTCCAGCTCCAGTTCGGCAGCCAGCGCGTCTACACGCCGGGTGATCAGCTCGACGCCCTCGTGGCGATGAACCCCGCCGCGCTCAAGGTGCATCTGGCCGACCTCAAGCCGGGCGGCATCCTCATCGTCAACACCGCCGCCTTCGAGGAGCGCAACCTCACCAAGGCGGGCTACGCGAAGAACCCCCTCGAGGACCCGAGCCTGGCCGAGAAGTTCCGGCTGCACCAGGTGGACATCACCGGGCTGACGAAGGCCGCCCTCGAAGATCTGCCCTTGAACGCGAAGGAGAAGGACCGCTGCAAGAACTTCTTCGCGCTGGGGCTCGTGTCCTGGATCTACACGCGCCCCCTCGACCCGACGCTCGACGCCATCAAGAAGCGCTTCGCGAAGAACCCGACGTTCGTCGAGGCGAACATCCGCGTGCTCAAGGCCGGCCACGCCTTCGGGGAGACCGCGGAGATCTTCGCGGAGAACTACGGCATCGACCCCGCCGAGATGGCGCCGGGAGTCTACCGGAGCATGATCGGCAACCGCGCGCTCGCGTGGGGCCTGCTCGCCGCCGCCCAGCGCACCAAGATCCCCATCGTCTTCGGGGCGTATCCCATCACGCCGGCCTCGAGCATTCTCGAGGAGCTGGCGATGCACAAGCGGTTCAAGGTCCGCACCTTCCAGGCCGAGGACGAGATCGCGGCGGTGACGTCCGCCATCGGCGCGTCCTTCGGCGGCGCCATCGGGGTGACCGCGTCGAGCGGTCCAGGCATCGCGCTGAAGGGCGAGGCGATCGGGCTCGCGGTGATGGCGGAGCTGCCGCTGGTCATCTTCGACATCCAGCGCGGCGGCCCGAGCACCGGGCTCCCCACCAAGACCGAGCAGGCCGACCTCATGCAGGCGCTCTACGGGCGCAACAGCGAGTCGCCCATCGTGGTGCTCGCGCCGTCGAGCCCCGGCGACTGCTTCTACATCGCCTACGAGGCGGTGCGGATCGCCATCAAGTACATGGTGCCGGTGATGGTGCTGTCCGACGGCTATCTCGCCAACGGCTCCGAGCCATGGCTGCTCCCGGATCCCAAGGCGCTGCCCGACATCCCCACGCACTTCCGGACGGAGAAGGAGGGGTTCTTCCCCTACCTGCGGGACCCCGCGACCCTCGCGCGGCCCTGGGTGCGGCCCGGCACGCCCGGTCTCGAGCACCGCATCGGCGGCATCGAGAAGGAGGACGTGACTGGCAACATCTCCTACGAGCCCGAGAACCACGACCACATGGTGCGCACGCGCGCGGAGAAGGTTCGCCGGGTGGCCCAGGAGATTCCGCCCATCAGCATCAATGGACCGCATACCGGCGACGTGCTGGTGGTGGGCTGGGGCGGCACCTATGGCGCGATCACCGCGGCGGTGGAGGAGGCGCAGATGGAGGGCAAGGCGGTCTCCTCCATTCACCTGCGATACTTGAATCCGCTGCCGCCCGACCTCGGGCAAACCCTCCGTCAGTTCCGGAAGGTGCTCGTGCCCGAGATCAACAGCGGCCAGCTCGTGCGCATCCTGCGCGCCGAGTACCTCGTGGACGCGGTCGGCTTCAACCGCGTGCGCGGCGTGCCGCTCCAGACGCAGGAGATCCTGGAAGCCATCAACCAACTCGTGGAGGCGGCGCGGTGAGCACGGTAAAGGGAGCCCCCGAGGCCGCGTCGAGCGGCCCGCGTTACACGAAGAAGGATTTCGAGTCCGACCAGGACGTGCGCTGGTGCCCGGGTTGCGGGGACTACGCCATCCTGAGCGCCATCCAGAAGGCGATGCCGGACCTCGGCATTCCCAAGGAAGACATCGTGTTCATCTCCGGAATCGGCTGCTCGAGCCGCTTCCCGTACTACATGAACACGTACGGCTTCCATACCATCCACGGCCGCGCGCCCGCCATCGCGACCGGGCTCAAGCTCGCCCGGCCCGACCTCAAGGTCTTCGTGGTCACCGGTGATGGCGACGGGCTCTCGATCGGCGGCAACCACCTCCTGCACGTGCTCCGCCGGAACGTGAACGTCACCATCCTGATGTTCAACAACAAGATCTACGGGCTCACCAAGGGCCAGTACTCGCCCACCAGCGAGCTCGGGAAGGTGACCAAGTCCACGCCGCTGGGCTCTGCCGATCGGCCGGTGAGTCCCTGCGCCTTCGCCCTCGCGGTGGGCGCCACCTTCGTGGCCCGCACGGTGGACCGGAACATCGCGCACATGGAGGAGACGCTCAAGCGGGCGGCCGCCCACAAGGGGGCGGCCTTCGTGGAGATCCTCCAGAACTGCAACGTGTACAACGACCTCGCCTGGAACGTCCTCTACGACCGCGAGTCCAAAGTGCTGCACGAGCTCCGGCTGGAGCACGGCAAGTCCCTCATCTTCGGGCCGCCCGACGCCCGGAAGGGGCTGGTCCTGGAGGGCGTGAAGCCCAAGGTGGTGGCGGTCAAGGAAGTGCCGGAGAGCGCGCTCTGGGTCCACGACGAGACCGATCGCGGCACTGCCCTGATCCTCGCCCAGCTATGGGCCCCCGACTATCCGATCCCCATCGGCGTCATGGCCAACGAGCAGGGGGCGCCGATCTACGAGGATCTGGTCCTCCAGCAGGAGCAGAAGGTCATCGCCGACCGCGGTGAGGGCGACATCGCCGCCCTGCTGCGCTCCGGGGAGACCTGGACGATCAAGTAGTCCCGCCGACTCATGCCGGCTGAGTCGACCGCGCCCGATCCGAGCCTCGTCCGGGCGCTCGAGGACATCGTGGGGTCTCGGGGCGTGGTGGCCAGCCCCGAAGGGCGCCTGACCTACGAGTGCGACATGCACACGTTCTACAAGGGCGCTCCCGACGTGGTCGTCCTTCCCGAATCCGCCGAGCAGGTGGCGGCGCTCGTGCGCCTCTGCCGTGAGCGCGGCGTCCCCATCGTGCCGCGGGGCTCCGGCACCGGTCTCATCGGCGGCGCCATGGCCCCGCGGGGCGGCGTCATGGTGTCCATGACGCGGATGAACCGCATCCTCGAGGTGGACCTGCCGAACCGCTGCGCCACCGTCCAGCCCGGCCTGATCAACCTCTGGCTCTCCAACGCCACGCGCCCATCCGGGTGGTTCTTCGCGCCCGATCCGTCGAGCCAGATGGTGTCCTCCATCGGGGGCAACGCCTCCACGAACGCCGGCGGCCCCCACTGCTTGAAGTACGGCATCACGGTGAACCACGTGCTCGGCCTGCAGGTGGTGACGGGAGCAGGGGAGCTGGTGTGGCTGGGCGGCAAGGTGCCCGAGCGCCCCGGTTACGATCTCACCGGCGTCATGGTGGGCGCGGAAGGCACCCTCGGCCTGCTCACCGCGGTGATCGTCCGGCTCACCCATGTCCCCGAGGCGGTGCGGACGCTCCTCGCCTCGTTCGCCTCCATCGAGGACGCCTCCGAGGCGGTCTCGGCGATCGTGGCCGCCGGCATCATTCCCGCCGCGCTGGAGATGATCGACGACGTCATGGTGCGCGCCATCGAGGAGGGCGTGGGAGCGGGCTATCCCAAGGGCGCGGGCGCGGTGCTGCTCATCGAGCTGGACGGCCCGCGCGCGGAGATCGAGGCGCAGTCGGCGCGCGTGGAGAGTCTTTGCTGGTCACACGCCGCCCTGGAAGTGCGGGTGGCCGCCGACGAAGCGGAGCGCGCGTTGCTCTGGAAGGGCCGGAAGGAAGCGGCGGGCGCGGTGGGGCGCCTCACGCCGAACTGGCTCCTGCAGGACGCGGTGGTGCCCCGCTCGCGGCTGCCCCAGATCATGCGCGAGATGCAGGCGATACAGCAGCGCCACGGGCTGGTCCTCGCCAACGTCTTCCACGCCGGCGACGGCAACCTCCATCCGATCATCTGCTACGACGAGCGGAATCCCGGTGAGCTCGAGCGCGCCAAGCAGGTGAACGAGGAGCTGCTCCATGCCTGCCTGGCCCTCGGTGGCACCGTGACCGGCGAGCACGGGGTGGGGCTCGACAAGGCCAAGAACCTGCCCCATCAGTTCGCGGACGCCGACCTCAACTTCATGGCGCGGCTTCGCCGGGTGTTCGATCCGCACGGAATCATGAATCCGGACAAGCTCCTGCCTAGCCATCCCGCCTGCGGCGAGGGCTTTCGCCCGGCGCGACCCGAGCTTCCGCGCGGAGCCTGGGTCTGAGCGCGGTGGCGGTGTCGCCCCCGGCGGCGATCACCCGCGCCCTCGAGGAGATCGCCGGCCTCGGCTCGGTGTTGACCGATCCGGCCGCGCTCGCGGCGGCGGCGGTGGATGGCGTGGTGCCCCGCTGGATCGTCCGGCCGCCCGCGGTCGAGCCGGTCGCCCGCGTCCTGGCCCTGGCTGCGGCGGAATCGCTGGCGGTGTCGCCGCGGGGCGCGGGGACGAGCCTCGCGCTCGGCTATCCGCCGCGCCGACTCGACCTCGTGCTCGACCTGGGCCGGCTCGACGCGGTCCTCGACTACGTGCCCGAGGACATGGTGGCCAGCGTGCAGTGCGGGGTGAGCCTCGACGCCCTCGCCGGCCGGCTGGGCCAGCACGGGCAGCGGCTGCCCCTCGACCCCGCGCCCGGCGGGGGGCGCTCGGTGGGCGGGGTGCTCGCGACGGCGGCGAGCGGGCCGCTGCGCCTGCGCTACGGCACCGGGCGCGACCTGCTCCTCGGGGTCCGCTTCGTCCAGGCCGACGGCGTCACCACGTGGGGCGGCGCCCGCGTGGTCAAGTCGGTGACCGGCTACGACGTGCCGAAGCTCCTCGTGGGCTCGCTGGGCACGCTCGGCATACTCGTGGAGGCGACTGTCCGCCTCCATCCCGTCCCACCGGCGTGGGGAGGCTGGCGGTGGGTCTTCGACGCGATCCCGCCGGCGGCGTCGTTCATGGCGGCCGTCATCGACTCGCCGCTGCAGCCCGAGCGGATGGTCCTGCTCGACGTGGGCGCCGCGCGTGCGATCGGAGAGAGCGGGCTCTCCGGGCGCGAGAGCGCGGTGGCGATCTCGGTAGCGAGCGCCGCGGAGGCGGTCACGGCCCAACGGGAGGCGCTGATGGCCCTGGCGGCCCGTCACGGCGGACGCGTGAGCGAGATGGGGGCGGGGGACTGGAGCCGGCTGTCGGGCGCGCTCGCCGGGCCGATCGTGATCCGGCTGGCGGGCGAGCCCGCGCGACTGGGCCCGTGGCTCGCCGCGCTCGAGCACGTGGCCCGCGACGGCGGCATCGAGCTCGTCTCCGTCGGCGAGGCGGGCGGCGGGGTCCTGCGGGCCGCACTCCGCGCACCCGACGGCGACGGGCTGCCCGCGGCGGCGTGGCTCGCCGGCGCGGTGTCGGGGCTGCGCGCGGCCCTGGCGCCCGAGGGCGGGAGCCTCGTCGTGGAGCGGGCCCCCCGCGCGGTGAAGGATACCGTGGACGTCTGGGGCCCCATCGCACCCGAGCCGCTGGCCATCATGCGCCGCCTCAAGGCCGAGTTCGACCCGGCGGGCATCTTGAATCCGGGGCGCTTCGTGGGAGGCCTGTGAGCTTGCAGGCGCCGGAGTTCCTGGATGGCCTCCGCGCGTGCGTGCACTGCGGGATCTGTCTCCCCCAATGCCCGACGTATCGCGTGCTCGAGGAGGAGATGGACTCGCCGCGCGGCCGCATCTACTTGATGCGCGCCGCCGCCGAGGGCCGCACGGCGCTCACGCCGGGGCTGGCCCGGCATCTGGATCTCTGCCTCGGCTGCCGCGCATGCGAGACGGCGTGTCCGTCGGGCGTGCCCTTCGGCCGCCTGCTCGAGACCACCCGCGCCGAGCTGGTGCGGACACGCACCCGGGCGCCCGGAACCGACCACGCGCTCCACCGCGCGCTGCTCGCAGTGTTCCCCCACCCCGAGCGGCTGGGCGCCATGGCGCGGGCGCTGCGGCTCTACCAGCGAACGGGGCTGCAGGCCGCCGTTCGGGGCCTGCGCCTCCTCGCGCCGTTCAAGCGCCTGCGGACGCTCGAGGCGCTGCTCCCCCCGCCGCCCGGCGCCGCCGCGGCCCTGCCCGAGGTGACGCCCGCCCGCGGCCGGCGGCGCGGCCGCGTCGGCCTCCTCACCGGCTGCGTGCAGCGCGTCTTCTACCCGCACGTGAACGCGCAGACGGCGCGGCTGCTCGCGGCGGCGGGTTGGGAGGTGCTGGCCCCGCACGGCCAGGGCTGCTGCGGCGCGCTGCACCTGCACGCCGGCCGGCTCGACGAGTTTCGCGGCTTCGCGCGTGCGCTGCTGCGGGCCTTCCCCGACGACCTCGACTTCGTGGTCGCCAACGCCGCCGGGTGCGGATCCGCCCTCAAGGAGTACGGCCACTGGCTGCCGGAGGCCGCCGGCTTCGCGGGACGGGTGCGCGACGTGGCCGAGGTGCTCGCGCAGGCGGAGCTCCCGCTCGCCGAGCTGCCGGTCACGGTGACCTATCACGATGCCTGTCACCTCGCCCACGGCCAGAAGGTGCGGGCCGAGCCGCGCGCGCTCCTGCGCCGCATCCCCGGCCTTCGCCTGGTCGAGCTGGGGGAGAGCGATCTCTGCTGCGGAAGCGCGGGCGTCTACAATATCCTCGAGCCCGAGATGGCCGGCGAGCTGGCGCGCCGCAAGGTGGAGCGAATCCGCGAGACCGGCGCCCGCATCGTGGCCACCGGCAATCCCGGCTGCCTTGCCCAGATCGCGGGCGAGAGCCGGCGGCAGGGCTGGGCACTCGAGGTGCTTCACCCGGTGGAGCTGCTCGGCCGCGCGCTCCGCGACGGGTGAGGGGAGAGACATGAAGAAGATCCGGGTCCGGGAGCACGTCACCCACGACGCCGCGCGCATGGCCAAGGTCGCGCTCGCCGCCACGCCGCGCGCGCTCCTCGACCTCTACTGCGTGGCGCCGGGCCAAGCCCAGAAGCCCCACGTCCACGAGGAGCAGGACAAGATCTACTACGTGGTGGCGGGCGCGGGACGATTCAGCCTCGGCGGCGACAGTGAGCGCCTGGAGGCGGGCGAGGCGCTGGTGGCCCCCGCCGGCGTGGAGCACGGGCTCCTCAACGACGGCGCGGAGCCGCTGCTCGTACTCGTCGTGGTCACGCCGCCTCCGCCCCACGCGAAGGCGCCCGGCCCACTGAGCCGGCGGCGACAGACCCCGGCGTGGCCGCCCCCGTGAAGGCGTCGATCATGATCACGTGCCTCGGTGATCTCTTCTTTCCCGAGGTGGGCGAGGCCATGGTTGCGGTGCTGCGCCGCCTCGGGGTGGCGGTGGACTTCCCTCCCGGCCAAACCTGCTGCGGGATGCCCCTCTTCAACTCCGGCTATCACGACGACGCGGCGCGGGTGGCCGCGCGCACGGTCCGGCTCTTCGAGGGCGCCGAGCACGTGGTGGTGCCCTCGGGCTCCTGCGCGTGGATGGTCAAGACCGAGTACGCCTCCCTGCTCAAGGGCGATCCCGCGCTGCGCGCGGCGGCGGAGGCGCTGGCCGCGCGCACCTGGGAGCTGTCCCAGTTCCTCGTCACCGTGCTCGGCGTCTCCCGGGTGGAGTCGGACTTCGCGGGCCGCGTGACCTATCACGACTCCTGCCATCTCCTGCGCGGGCTGGGAGAGTCGCGGGCCCCGCGCGCCCTGCTGGGCGCCGTGTCCGGCGTCGACCTGGTCGAGCTGCCGGAGGCGGATCAATGCTGCGGTTTCGGCGGCTCCTTTTCGGTGCGGCTGCCCGAGGTCTCCAGCGCCATCCTCGACAAGAAGCTGGCGGCGGTGGAGGGGACGGGAGCCGATTGCCTCGTGGCGTGCGACGGAGGCTGCCTCATGCAGATGCGCGGCGGGCTCGAACGCCGCGGCTCGCGCGTGCGCGCCCTGCACCTCGCCCAGATCCTGGCGGGCTCGACCGCCGAGAGGACGCGAGTCGAATGAGCGACCCGATACTCGCCACGCCGTTCCCGCGGCGCGCCGGGGCCGCCCTGAAGGACGCCTACCTGCAGGAAGCGCTCACCATCGCGACCACCAAGTTCATCGACCTCCGCAAGGAGGCCTTCGCAGGGCTCCCCGAGGGGGACGCCCTGCGCGATCGCGCCCGCGGGATCAAGGAGGCCACCCTCCAGCGCCTCGACCACTATCTCGAGCAGCTCGCCGACAATGTGCAGCGGCTCGGCGGGCACGTGCACTGGGCGGCCACCGGCGAGGAAGCCCGCGAGGTCATCCTCCGGCTGTGCCGCGACCGTGGGGTGAAGATGGCGGTGAAGTCCAAGTCCATGGCCACCGAGGAGATCGAGCTGAACGCGGCGCTGGAGCGCGCGGGAGTCACCCCCATCGAGACCGATCTGGGCGAATACATCATCCAGCTCGCCCACGAGCGGCCGTCGCACATCATCGCCCCCGCCATCCACAAGACGAAGGGGCAGGTGGCGGATCTGTTCTCGCGCGAGCTCAAGGGGCGCTTCGCCGCGGACCCCGAGGTGCTCACCGCGGTGGCCCGGCGCGAGCTCCGGCAGAAGTTCCTCCAGGCCGACATGGGGATCACCGGCGCCAATTTCGCGGTCGCGGACACCGGCACCATCGTGCTCGTCACCAACGAGGGCAACGGCCGCATGGTCACCTCGCTGCCCCGCATCCACGTGGCGGTGATGGGCATGGAGAAGGTCATCCCCAGCATGACCGACCTCATGGTGTTCCTCGCCATCCTCGCCCGCAGCGCGACGGGGCAGAAGCTGTCCTCCTACACCACGCTCGTGCGCGGCCCGCGGCGGCCCGGCGAGCTGGAGGGGCCGGAGGAGCTGCACCTCATCCTCATGGACGGAGGCCGCGTCCAGCAGATCGCGGGCCCGCTGCGGGAGGCCCTCTACTGTCTGCGGTGCGGGGCCTGTCTGAACGTCTGCCCCGTGTACCGGCAGATCGGCGGGCACGCGTACGGGTACACGTACCCGGGCCCCATCGGTATCCTGCTCACCGCCATGCTGGAGGGGGACCGCGCGGTCAAGGACCTCGCCCATGCGTCGTCGCTGTGCGGGGCGTGCAAGGACGTGTGCCCGGTGCGGATCGACATCCCGCGCATGCTGGTGGACCTTCGCGAGCACCTCGACCGCGGCCGGATCGCCCCCCGGAGCGAGCGGCTGGTCTTCCGGCTCGCGCGCCGCCTCATGGAGTCGCCCACGCTCTTTCGCGCCTGCGTCCGGGCCGGCCGCTGGCTGCAGCGCCCCTTCGTGCGGGCCGGCCGCCTGCGCCGGCTGCCGTTCTTCTTCGGGAAGTGGACGGCCACGCGCGAGCTGCCCGCGGTGGCGGCGCGGACCTTCTCCGAGCGCTGGAAGGATCTCGCCTAGATGACCACGCGAGTCCAGTTCCTCGAGCGCGTGCGTCGCGAGATGGGCAAGACGCGCGGGCTCTTCCCGGCCACGACGGCGCCGCGGCCGGCGCGGCCGCGCGAGGCGGCCGAGGCCGTGCGTCGCCAGCTCGCCGAGCGCTGGCCCCAGGCCGTCGAGCGCTTCCGAGCGGAGTTCGAGCGCGTGGCCGGCGTGTTCCACCGGGTCGGCCGCCTGGACGAGGTGCCGGCCGTGCTCGCCCGCATCGCCGCCGAGAAGGGGGCGCGCGAGGTCGTCGGCTGGGATCCCGCCGCCCTGGGCTGGGACCTGCGCGCGGCGCTCGCCCCGCATGACCTCGTCGTGCTCCTGGCCCCGCCGCGAGACGGCGAGGCCGATCGCCGCCGTCACCGGGAGGAGGCGGCGCGGGCGCCGCTGGGCGTGACCGGCGCGGACTGGGCCCTCGCGGAGACCGGCACCCTCATCCTGTTCTCGGGCCCGGGCCGCCCCCGCTCCACCTCGCTGCTGCCCGACACGCACGTCGCCGTGTTCGGCCCGGCGGCCCTCCTGGAGACGCTCGAGCAGGTCGGCGTCATGCTCGAGGCGCATCACGCCGACCCCGCCCGCGTGGACGGGGGCGGCGCCATCACCTTCATCACGGGACCCTCGCGCACCGCCGACATCGAGCTCACCCTGACGCGGGGCGTGCACGGCCCCAAGGAAGTCCACGCGATCTTCGTGGACGCTGGAGCCGCATGACCGAGCGCCTTTTCACGCCCGCCGAGGTGGATCGGCTCATCCCGAAGCTGGCCGACCTGATGGGCCAGGCGATGGAGCGCCACCGCCAGGCCCAGGACTTCGCGGAGGCGCTGCGCGCCGAGCGCGAGCGCATCCGCACCGGCGGGGGCACCGCCGAGGACCGGCGCGAGTGGAAGGCGCGGACGGAGCGGCTGGACGGGCTCACCATCGAGGTGCGTGGCTTCCTCGAGGAGGTGCAGACGCTCGGGGGAGTGGTGAAGGATGTCGAGATGGGTCTCGTGGACTTCGCCGGGCTCGTTCCCGGAAGAGCGGGAGACGAGCCCGTCAATCTGTGCTGGAAGTACGGCGAGAGCGCGGTGCGTTTCTGGCACGGGTTCGACGAAGGCTTCGCCCAGCGGAAGCCTCTGCCATGAGCCCGCCCGCCTGCGAGGCCGTCCTCTTCGACCTCTTCGACACCCTCGTGCTGTTCCAGCGCGACCGGCTGCCCGAGATCCAGGTGAACGGGCGCAGCATGCGCTCCACCGCCGCGCTGGTCCATCAGGCTCTCCGCCCGTTCGCGCCCGGCATCTCGCTTGAGGACTTCGCGGGGGCGCTCTTCTGGAGCTGGCAGGAGGCCGAGCGGATCCGGAACGGTACCCACCGCGAGGTGGCGGCCGCGGAGCGGTTCGGCATGCTCTTCGAGCGCCTCGGGCTGGACGGGGCCGCCATGGGCCGGGAGGCGCTGCCCGCGCTCCTCGCCACCCACATGCGCGAGCTCTCCAAGGCGATCGTGTTCCCCGCGCATCACCGGGACGTGCTGACCGCGCTCAAGCGGCGGCACCGGCTGGCGGTCGTATCGAACTTCGACTACACGCCCACCGCGCGGCTCGTGCTCGAGCGGGAGGGCATCGCCGACCTCTTCGACGAGATCCTGGTCTCGGATACGGTGGGCTGGCGGAAGCCCGCGCCCCGCATCTTTCAGGAAGCGCTGGATCGGATGGCCCTGAGCCCGCGGGACGCGGTATTCGTGGGGGACCGCGCCGACATCGACGTGGCCGGCGCCCGCGGGGTGGGCATGCGGGCGGTGTGGATCAACCGGGACGCGGAGGCCCTTCCGGAGGGCGCGCCGGCTCCCGACCACGAAATACGCGATTTGCAAGAGTTGCCGGGGCTGCTTGCACCCGACGATGCCGACGCGGCATCCAAACGGTAGCCACAGGACGAAAGAGGAGACGGCGCATGGGGACGACGCGCAAGGTGATCATCATCGGCTCGGGTCCGGCCGGCTACACGGCCGCCATCTACACCGCCCGGGCGAATCTCGCTCCCGTGATGTTCACGGGCATTCAGGCGGGTGGCCAGCTCATGCTGACCACGCTCGTGGAAAACTACCCCGGGTTCGTCGACGGGATCGACGGCCCGCCGCTCATGGAGACCTTCCAGAAGCAGGCCCTGCGCTTCGGCACCGAGATGATCGCCGAGGACGTGACTCAGGTGGACTTCTCGCGCCGTCCCTTCCGCGTCACCGCCGGGGATCAGACGCTCGAGAGCCACTCCGTGATCATCGCCACCGGGGCTACCGCCAAGCTCATCGGCCTGCCCAATGAGTCCGCGCTGATGGGCCGGGGCGTGTCCACGTGCGCGACCTGCGACGGCTTCTTCTTCAAGGACCAGAACATCATGGTGGTGGGCGGGGGCGATTCCGCGATGGAGGAAGCCCTCTATCTGTCGCGCCTCGGCCGGAAGGTCGAGGTGGTGCACCGCCGGGACACTCTGCGCGCCTCCAAGATCATGCAGGAGCGGGCGCTCAAGAACCCGAAGATCTCGTTCACCTTCGATACCGTGGTGGACGACGTCCTCGACGCCAAGCAGGGCAAGGTCACGAGCGTACGCTTGCGCAATCTCAAGACGGGCGCTCAGTGGGAGACGCCGGTCGACGGCCTCTTCGTCGCCATCGGGCACGAGCCCAACACCGGGATCTTCCGCGGCCAGATCGCGCTCCACGACAACAACTACATCAAGGTCGAGCCCGGCACGACCAAGACGTCGGTTCCGGGTGTCTTCGCCGCCGGCGACGTGCAGGACTTCACCTATCGTCAGGCGGTGACCGCCGCCGGCACCGGCTGCATGGCGGCCCTGGAGGCCGAGCGCTACCTCGAGGCCAACGTTCCCGACCACTAGCGGCGCGGCGATGATTGGGGCGGCGGCGTCGGTGCCGGCTAGCGACACCGAGCGCAGGGCGCCTGCACTCGGCGCCGCTAGCCGACGCGCAGCGGTGATCCCAGCTCGCGGAGCATCGCGATGGCGGACATGTAGGAGAGCTTGCCGGTCCGAGGGTTCTCCGAGGGCACGTTTTCGACCTCGATGGCTAGGCGGCCGAACTCGCCCTCTATCGTGATCCGATGCTGGTTGCGCGTCTGGCCGGGAACCGCGAAGATGCGAATCCGCGTGCGTTCCGGGCCGATGCCGGCGAGGGAGAGGGCCGCGACCACGTTCACGTTGGCGGGGAACGCCTTCACCGCCTCGGTGGCAGGACCTTCGAAGATGAGCGTTTCGGTGGCGATGGCGTCGAGGTCGATGCCCTGGGCCTCGATGTAGGGAGCGCCGGCGAGCCCGCGCGGAGGCTTGCGCGTCTCCATGGTCACGGCGGTGATGCGGCCCTCGCGCGCGCCCTTCACGCCGTCCAGTCCGGCGATGGCGCCCGAGGGGACGAGGATGCGGCAGCCGTTCTTCTCGGCGAGGCGCGCCCATTCGTCGAGCACGCCGACGAGGCCGCCCACCGAGAGCACCATGAGATGCTTCCCCGCCGACAGCACCGCCGGGGCGAAGTCGCGCAGCGCCGCCTGGGTGGCCGCCTCGACGATCAGGTCCGAGCGGCCGATGAGCGTGTCGAGCGGGAAGGCGGGGAAGCCGCCGGCCTTGGCGGGGTCGCGAACGGTGACGCCGGCCAGGGTCACCCCGGCGATGTCCCCGCTGGCCGCCTTCGCGATGGCGGTGCCGATCACGCCCATGCCGACGATGCCGATCCTGAGCATGGCTAGAAGTCTAGATCAGGTTCGGGGGCCTGGGCCAGCCGGGATCGCGTGCGGTGATGCTGCCACACCGCCAGGACGACGGAGGCGACCGACAGCGCGATGAGGGCGCCGGAGATGGGGCGGGTGAGGAAGAGCCACGGATTGGCGTCCGTCATGATGGCCCGGACCAGATTGACCTCGATCTGGTCGCCGAGAATGACCCCCAGAATGAGGGGCGCCAGGGGAAACCCGAGCTTCACGAGCGCGTAGCCGAAGAGCCCGAAGATGAAGAGCACCCAGACATTGTCCATGATGTTGTTGAGGGCGTAGGCGCCGACGGTGCAGAGAACCAGCACCACCGCGATGAGGGCGGACTTGGGCACGGTGACGATTTTGAGAAAGAGACGTGTCCCCAGCGCGATCGTCACCACCGCGAGCGGGTGCGCGAGCAGGTAGGCCGCGAAGATCCCGTAGGCGATGCGCGGCTCCTGCGAGATGAAGAGCGGCCCCGGCTGTATGCCGTGGATGATCATCGCGCCCAGCATGACCGCGGTGACGGCGTCGCCCGGGATCCCGAAGGCCATGATGGTCACGAGCGAGCCCGCCACGTTCGAGTTGTTCGACGACTCGGACGCGATGATGCCCTCCGGGATGCCGGTGCCGAACCGCTCGGGGTGCCGCGAGAACTTCTTGGCCTGGTCGTAGGCCATGATGTTCGCTGCGCTGCCGCCGATGGCGGGCAGCACCCCGATGAGGAGCCCGATGATGGTGGACCAGAGGAGGAGGAAGGGGCGCGACACGATCTCGCGGATGACGGCCAGATGGGAGACGGCCAGCGTGGGCGGGGGCAGCGGCGTGGGAGTGGCCCGGCCCGCCGACATCTTCTCCACGTCGGCGACGATCTGAGCGAAGGCGAAGATGCCGATGAGGATGGGCAGGAAGGGGAAGCCGCCCCTCAGGAACTCCGAGCCCATGGTGAGGCGGGGAATCGCCATGATGGGATCGGCGCCGATCACGGTGATCACCATGCCGATGGCGCCCGCGAGCAGGCCCTTGAGCAGGGAGGCCTCGGTGAGCCCCGCCACCATGCTGAGGGCGAGGATGAAGAGCGAGAAGTACTCCCAGGGCCCGAATTCCAGCGCGAAGGCGGCGAGAGGCCCCGTGGTGGCGATGAGGAAGACGGCGCCGAGGAGGCCCCCCGCCACGGACGCCCACACGCCGAGCCATACCGCGCGTCCCGGCTCGCCTTTCTGCGCCATGGGGAAGCCGTCGAACATCGTGGCGATAGCGGAGGGGGTCCCTGGGATCCCGATCAGGCACGCCGTGATGAGCCCGCCGCACTCGCCGCCCACGTAGACGCCCGTCATCGCGGCCAGTCCCTGGAGGGGATCGAGCCCGAACGTGAAGGGCAGGACGAGGATGATGGTCATGGTGATGGTGACACCGGGCAGCGCGCCGCCCACGATGCCGGCGAGAGTCCCCAGGGCGAGCGGAAGCAGGTACTTCCACTGCAGCACGTCGAGGAGGCTCGCCCCGAGGAGCTCGAACATGCCCTAGAGCCCCGTCCAGCGGCCCCGCGGCAGGAGCACGGAGAGGTAACCCTCGAAGGCGAGGTGGGTCAGCGCGGCGGTGCATGCCGACACGAGGAGGATTCGAAGCCAGTGACGGCGAGGCTCCTCGTCGAGCACGGCTTGGATGACCAGCACGAAGAGCCCGGTGGCGACGCGGAAGCCGAGCAGGGGCAGCAACGCCACATAGCCGGCGAAGAGGGCGAAAGTGGCGGCGACCAGGCCGACATTGCGCCTCGCGCCCGGCGCGGCGGGCCGCCCCTCGCCGGCGCGGCGCGCGCGCCGCCGGGCCAGGAGATCGGTGACGACGAGCACCGCGCTCAGGATCGCCGTCACCGAGAGGACGATGCGCGGGTAGAAGCTCGGCCCGATGGGGACGAGCGCCGGGTGCGGGAGGCCGCGGGTCAGCGCGAGGAGCCAGAGGCTCCCCGCGAGGCACGCGAGCCCCGCAAGGCCGTCGCGCCCGAGCATGCGGGGACTACCGCTTGAGGAGGCCGAGGTCGCGCGCGAGGTCCTTGTTCAGGGTGTCGAGCTTCTCGAGGTACGCGGCATAGGCCTTCCGGTCGAGGTACCGGACGTCGGTGCCCTGCTTCTTCATGCTCTCCGAGAAGGCGGGGTCCTTGGCGGCCTGGGCGCAGGCCCCCTCGAGCTTGGCGAGCACCTCGGCCGGCGTGCCCTTGGGCGCCATGATCCCGCGCTCGACCGAGAACACCACGTTCACGCCGAGCTCCTTCAGGGTCGGCACCGACGGGATCTCGGGATTGCGCTTCTCGGTGGCGATGCCGAGGAATTTCAGCTGCCCCGCGTCGACCTTGCCCTTCTGGGTGAGGTTGCTGTCGGTCAGGTCGATGTGGCCGCCGAGGATGGCGTTCATCCGCGGCGCCAGCCCCTCGTAGGACACGTACTTGAACTTGATGCCGGCCGACTTCTCGATGAGGGCCGGGAAGAAATGGCTCGTGGAGCCCAGCGTCGCCCCCACCGTGATCTGCCCGGGACGGGCCTTGGCGTCGCCGAGCAGCTCGGCCCACGACGTCCACTTGGTCTTGGGGCTGGCGGTGAGCACCGAAGGGGTCGAGGAGATCAGGCACACGGGCTCGAAGTCGGTGTAGGCCACGTCCGACACGCCCGTGTAGTAGGTGGAGTGGATGTAGTCGTGCACGGCGTAGAGCGTGTAGCCGTCGGGGGGCGAGCCCTTGGCCTCGCGCGCGCCCACCGTCCCCGACGCGCCGGAGACGTTCGCGATGACCACGGTGGCGCCGAGGGCCTTCTGGAAGGGCTGCCCGAAGGGCCGGAAGATGTTGTCGGTGTCTCCGCCGGCGGCCCACGGCACGATGAGCTTCACCGGCCGGTCCGGATAGGCGGCGGGCAGGGTGGACGCCGCCGCGAGCACGAGGGCGGCGAGCGACAGCAAGAAAGCCACTCTTCTCATAGATGTTGCCTCCCCAGGCGGTATGGGCCGTCGAAGCCGCCACATGATAGCAGCCCGCGCGGCTCTCCGCAGCCGGCTAGGCGCGCGGCGGGACGACTTCGTTCCGGAAGGAGCGCGAGATCCAGTAGAACGCCGCCGCGGCCACCGCGAGCATCCCGAGCCCGGTCAGCGTCTCCGCGAAGACGAGCTTGCCGATGCCGAAGAGGGTCGCGTATACCGCCACGATGCCCGCGATCCAGTTCGTCCACGCCAGCGCCCCGCCGGGAATGGGCTCGCGCCCGAGCCCCAGACGCTGCGACACCAGCGCCCAGCCGGGCCCGCCGGGCCTCACGCGGCGGTAGAACGCGTCGAGCACGGCGGGGGGCTCGGGGGCGGTGGCGAAGGTCACCACCACCCACACCACCGTGCTCACCGCCACCGTGACCAGCATCACCGCGGCGGTCGCGTTGGGGTCGTTCTCCGCGAAGCGCGGGGCCAGGAACGTGAACGCGAGCGTGCTGACCACGAAGCTCGCGATCATGGCGGAGATCTCGCTCCAGGCATTGATGCGCCACCAGTACCAGCGGAGGATGAGCACGAGACCGGTGCCTGCGCCCAGGGCGAGGAGCAGCTCCCAGGCCTTCTCGATGCTCGACAGCTGCGAGGTCACCGCGATGGAGGCCAGGAAGAGGAGCACGGTGGCCCAGCGCGACACCGACACGTAGTGGCGCTCGTCGCCGTCCGTCTTCACGAAGCGCTTGTAGAAGTCGTTGACCAGATAGGACGCGCCCCAGTTGAGGTGCGTGCCGACCGTGCTCATGTAGGCGGCGGCGAAGCCCGCGAGCATGAAGCCCCGCCACGGCGTGGGCAGCAGGTCCACGAAGGCCTGTACGTATCCCGCCTCCTTGTCCTGGAGGGTGGGATAGAGGATCACGGTGGCGAGCCCGGTCACGATCCAGGGCCAGGGCCGCAGGGCGTAGTGGGCGATCTGGAAGAACAGAGTGGCGAGCACGCCGTCCCGCTCCGAGCGGGCGCTGAAGATCCGCTGGGCCACGTAGCCGCCGCCGCCGGGCTCGGCGCCCGGATACCAGGCCGCCCACCACTGCACGGACAGGTAGACCATGAGAGTCATGAGGGGCATCCAGGCATAGGCGTAGAGCCCGCCCCCGTCGAAGCGTACCGGCAGCACCGAGAGCGCCGCCGCCTCGCTGCCGAAGTGGGTGGCCAGCTTGGTCTTCATGACGCTGATGCCGCCCACCGCGTCCACCGCGTAGACGGCGAGCACGATCACCGCGGACATCTTGATGATGAACTGGACGAGGTCGGTCCAGAGCACCGCCCACATCCCGGCCGCCACCGAATAGAGCAGCGTGATGAGGAAGCAGATGCCCACCGCGAGGACCTCGCCGCTCACCGTGACGCCCGCGATCGACACGTCGCGCAGCCCCAGGGCGATGGTGAGGATCTTGATCATGGCGCGCGTCACCCAGCCGAGGATGATCAGGTTGATCGGGAGCGCGAGGTAGAGCGCCCGGAAGCCCCGCAAGAAGGCGGCGGGCGCGCCGCTGTAGCGCAGCTCGGCCAGCTCCACGTCGGTCATGACCTGCGCGCGGCGCCACAGCCGCGCGAAGAAGAACACGGTGAGCATGCCGCTCATCACGAAGTTCCACCACAGCCAGTTGCCCGCGACGCCCTTGGTGGCGACCAGCCCGGTGACCACGAGGGGTGTATCGGCGGCGAAGGTGGTGGCGACCATCGCGGTGCCGGCGAGCCACCAGGGGGCCTGGCGGCCGGAGAGGAAGTACTGGTCGAGGCTCTGGCCGCCGCGGCGGGTGAAGTACAGGCCGATGGCGGTGCAGAGGACGAAGTAGCCGACGACGATCGCCCAGTCCACCGGCGAGATCGCGGTGTTCATCTATGACCGCAATACAGCGGTATCCGCGGCCGAGTCAAGGAAATTGGTATCATCGTGCCGATGGGCTCGTCCCCGCCCCGCACGCTCCGCGCTTCCGGCCGGCTCAAGGCTCCGCTGGAGCGGCTCTATCGGGAATTCGACTGGGCCGCCCGCACCGACGCGGACGCCATCCGCTACCCCCTTCGCTACACGGATCCGCGCGACCGCGAAATCGCGGCGCTCCTGGCCTCCTGCCTGGCCTACGGCCGCGTGGACCTCTTCGGCCCGCGGGTGGAGTGGGCGCTCGCGCGGATGGGCCCGTCGCCGTATCGCTTCATGCGGAGCTTCGAGCTCGGACGGGACGGGGACGTGTTCGCGGGCTTCGTCTACCGCTTCAACCGCGCGCGCGACCTCGTGGCCTTCTGCGTCGCCACGCGGCGCCTCCTCGACGCGCACGGCTCCCTCGGCGCCTTCTTCGCCGCCGGCTTCTCCACCGAGGACACCACCGTGACGGCCGCGCTCGAGCGCTTCGTGGCCGGCTTTCTGGACACGGATCTCCGCGCGGTATTCCCTCGCGGCCGCCTCTCCTACGGCTATCGCCACTTCTTCCCCCGTCCTTCGACGGGTGGCCCCTGCAAGCGCCTGCTCCTCTTTCTCCGCTGGATGGTCCGGCGTGAGCCGCCCGATTTTGGCCTCTGGCGGAACGTGCCGCCCTCGGCCCTCCTCATGCCGGTGGACACGCACATCGAGCACATGGCGCGCGCGGTGGGGCTGACTCGGCGCCGCAGCCGGAACTGGCGCATGGCGCAGGAGATCACGGAGCGCTTGCGCCTTCTCGACCCCGACGATCCCGTGAAGTACGACTTCGCGCTCTGCCACAAGCGGATGTCGGGCGACTGTCGGGGACGGCGCGACGCCGTGGTGTGCGCGCCATGCGGGCTGCGCCCCGTCTGCGTGCACTGGCGCGGCGCTCGCGGCGCGGTCCGGAGCCGGGTCCGGAGCCCAGAACGTTGACCGCGCTCGAGGCGATCCTCGCCACGCTCGCCGCGCTGGCCATCGCCGTCCTCGCCTGGGCGCTCGCCCAGACGCGCCGGCAGCTGGATGCCGCGCGAGACCAGGGCGGCCCCGATCCCGTGGTGGAGCTGCTGCAGCGCCAGATCGAAGCGGTGCGGGCGGAGAGCCGCGCCGGCCAGGACGGGCTGCGCCAGGAGGTCGGCGAGCTGGGCGGCCGCCTGCGCGAGGACGTGGGCGCCCTCCGGCTGGCGGTGGCGGGCGAGCTCAAGGGCGTGAGTGCGGAGGTCACCCGCCAGCTCGCCGACGGCATGCGGCTCATCCAGTCGGCGCAGAGCAGCATGGGCGAGCGCCTCGACCGCGCGACGAAGGTCGTCGGGGAGGTGCAGGGGAGCCTCGGCAAGCTCGGCGAGGCCACCCAGCGGGTGGTCGAGGTCGGGCGTGACGTCCAGGGGCTCGAGCAGGTGCTGCGCTCGCCCAAGATACGGGGTGGGCTCGGCGAGACCCTCCTCGAGCAGGTGCTCACCCAGATGCTGCCGCGGGAGCACTGGGACCTCCAGCACGGCTTCCGCACCGGCGAGCGGGTGGACGCGGTGGTGCACGTGGGTGATCGGCTCGTGTCGGTGGACGCCAAGTTCCCGCTCGAGAACTTCCGCCGCCTGCTCGCCGAGACCGAGGACGACAAGCGGCGGTCGCTCCGTCGTGACTTCGGCCGCGACGTGAAGCGCCGTGTCGATGAGATCGCCAAGAAGTACATCCTGCCCGATGAGGGCACCTTCGACTTCGCGCTCATGTACGTCCCCGCCGAGAACGTCTACTACGAGACCATCGTCAAGGCCGACGACGAGGACGAGTCGATCTCGACGTACGCGCTGGAGCGGCGCGTGATCCCCGTCTCGCCCAACTGCTTCTACGCGTACCTCCAGGTGATCGTGCTGGGTCTGCGCGGGCTCGGCATCGAGGCGAGCGCGCGCGCCATCCAGGACAACCTCTCGCGCCTCGGTGGCGACCTCGCCCGCGTCCAGGAGCACATGGGCAAGCTCGGCGGCCACCTCGGCAACGCGCAGAAGCAGTACACGGAGGCGGAGCGGAGCCTCGCGCGCTTCGAGACCAAGCTGGAAGCGATCGGGCAGGGCGGCGAGGACGCCGACGGCCAGCGCTCGCTCTTGACCCCGTGATACGATAACGCCATGACCCAGATCCAGTTCCAGGTGTACGGCATCAACTTGCTCGTTCGTCTCCTCGCCGAGCCTCCCGCCGACGTGCGCGTGCACTGCCCGAAGGGCTCGCCCATCCGCTACGGCGAGGTGGTGGGCCGCGGCGACGGCTTCGACGAGGGCGCCAACGCCTTCCGGGAGATGCCGCCCCTGCGCGCGGTCGTGGCCTTCGAGGAGAATCCGGAGGAAGTCGAAGGGCACTACTTCTACATCGGCGGCGAGGAGCACCGGGTCATCCGGCTCGACGCCATCATCCTGTCGTTCCCGCTGGAGTAGCCCCGCTCCTGCCCCGCCCGACCGTCCTCGGTCCCGCCGTTCTCGGAATCGACGTCGGCTTCTCCGCGACCCGTGCCAGCACCGGCCTCTGCGTGATCGCGCGCGGCCACCCCGATCCCCTCCGCGCCGTCCATGTCCGCGCGGGCGAGGCCCTCACCGCCATCGCGCGGCTGCTCCAGGGCGGCCCGCTGTCCGCGGTGGGCCTCGACGGCCCCGTGCGCCCCGATCTCACGCTCACCACGAGGGGCCGCGCCTGCGAGCGGCGTTTGCTGCGCGCGCCCTTCCATCTGCACTGCAAGCCCGGCTCCACCGCGGCGCCGATGGGCCAGCGCCTGCACGCCGAGGCGACGCGGCTCGCGCGCGCGATCGCGCAGACGCATCCGGGCGCGCGCCTGGTCGAGGCCTTTCCCAGCGCCTTCCTGCGCACGCTCCTCGCCGAGGACGCCGTGGGCCGGGTCCCCCGCCACCGCAAGAGCCAGGTCTACTGGGAGCGCTGCGTCGCCGACGGCGTGCTCGCCCGGCTCGTCGCCGATCTCTACGGCGCCGACGCGCCCCCCATCGCGGCGCGCCTGATCGCACTCACCCATCGTGACCAGCGGGCGGCGGCGGTCTGCGCGCTCACCGCCACGTCGGCCGCGCGAGGCGACGCCGTCGACGTGGGAGACGCCGAGGACGGCTGGATCTCGCTCGCGCCCCGCCCCTTCCTTGCGGACTGGGCGAGGGCCGCCCTATAGTCGATCCATGAGAGCGCTCGATCAGGTGCTGGCCAGGATCGACGCCGACGAGGTGGTGGCGCTCACGCGTGACCTCGTGCGGATTCCCAGCGTGTACCGGCCCGACGATCCCGAGGCGACCGAGGCCCGCGTCGCCGCGCACGTGGAGGCCTGGCTCCGGCGCGAGGGATTCGCGGTGGAGATACAGACCGTCGCCCCCGGCCGGCCCAACATCATCGGTACCCTCGGCGAGAAGCGGCCCGGCGGGCGGAGCCTGCTCCTCGAGGGCCACACCGACGTGGTGACCGAGGGCGACCCGCGCGAGTGGACGTGGCCGCCCTTCGGCGCCGAGCTGACGAACGGCCGCATCTACGGCCGCGGCACCGCCGACATGAAGGGCGGGCTCGCCGCCGCGATGGTGGCCGCGGCCGCCTTCCGGCGGGCCGGCGTGGAGCCGCCGGGCAAGCTCGTGGTGGGCGCGCTCGTCGACGAGGAGGACCGCATGCTCGGCGCACGGCACCTGGTCACCACTGCGGTGGGGCGCGACCTGGATGCCGCCATCATCTGCGAGCCGGAGGACAACGAGCTCTGCCTGGTGCAGCGCGGGGTGGTGTGGGCGCGCGTTCGCGTGCGCGGCAAGATGGCGCACGGCGCGATGCCGGAGGCGGGCCTCAATCCCGTCACGGCCCTCGGCGCCATCCTCCGCGAGGTGCCGGGGCTGGAGCGCCGCATCCGGCGGCGCTGCGAGCGGAGCCCCTATCTCCGGCCGCCCACGGTGACGCCCACCATCATCCAGGCCCCGCCGAAGGGTGTGGGCGTGCCCCAGTCCAACGTGATCCCCGCCGTCGGCGAGATGACGCTCGACGTGCGGGTCACGCCGGGGATCGGCGCCGACGCGCTCCACGCGGAGCTGGAGGCCCTGTGCCGCGCGGGCGAGAAGGCGGTGCCCGGGCTCAAGGTCGAGTGGGAGCCGATGAACCCCTTCCGCCTCGCCACCAAGGTGGACAAGAACGAGCCCATCGTGCAGGCCATGATCGCGGGTGTGAAGAAGGCTACGGGGCGCGCGCCGCGCTACGGCGGCGTACCCGGCTCCACCGACGGGACCATTCTGCGGATGGAGCTGGGCCTGCCCATCGTCACGTGCGGGCCGGGAAACCGGCTCATCCCGCACCAGGTTGACGAATACGTAGAGACAACGCAATTAATTGAAGCCGCCCGTATTTATGCCGTTTCAGCGATGAAGTTCCTCGAAGGATCGTGACTCCGCCGCTTCGCCCCCGGCTGCGCGCGCTCGAGGCCTTTCCGATCGAGCAGGACGGGCAGCGGGCGGTGGGGCTGCGAGATCCTGCCGGCTTCACCGATCAGGTGGCGGTATTGCCCGTGCCGCTCCTGGACGTCGTCTCGCTGTTCGACGGCGAGCATTCCCTCGGCGAGATCCGCGACGTCGTCGGCGCCCGCCATGCGGGCACCCTCACCGAGGCGGACATCGCCGCCGTGGCGGAGCGTCTCGACGAGGCGGGCTTTCTCGACTCCCCGCGCTTCGCGGCGCGACGCGATCGCATCGAGGCCGCGTTCGCGGCGAGCCCGGCGCGGCCCGCCGCGCATGCCGGCGGCGCCTACGCGGACGAGCCGGCCGCACTGCGCGCCCAGATCGACGGCTTCTTCCGCCACGCCGACGGACCGGGGCCGGCGGTTGCTTCAGGGTCTGCGGTTGTTTCTGATTTTGATCTACGGTCGCCCCAAGGGGCGACCTCTATAGGGAGGCTTCGCAGCCCCCTGCGGGGGCTGCTCGCACCTCATATCGATTTTTTCAGGGGCGGACCGACGTACGCGTGGGCCTATCGCGAGGTGCTGGAGCGCGCCGACGCGGACTGCTTCGTGATCCTCGGCACCTGCCATGCCGGCATGGGCGATCCGTTCGCAGCCACGCTCAAGCCCTACGAGACCCCGCTGGGGCCCGCCGCGGTGGACCGCGACTTCGTGGAGGCGCTCGGCCGTCGCTACCGGGAGAGTCTCCTGGGGTCGGAGGGCGCGCATCGGATCGAGCACTCCATCGAGTTCCAGGCGGTGATGCTGCGCTGGGCGCTCGGCGACCGCCGCCCCTTCACGGTGGTGCCCCTGCTGGCTTCGTTTCTTCACGAGGCGGTGTGGGAGGGCCGCGCGCCCGAGGACGATCCCCGCGTGCCGCGCTTCCTCGAGGCGCTCGCCGAGACCATCGCGGCGTCAGACCGGCGCGTCTGCGTGATCGGCGGGGTGGATCTCGCGCACGTGGGCCCGCGCTTCGGCGATGCCACGGCGAACACGCCCGCGTCGCTGGCGGAGGTCGAGCGCGACGACCGCGCCATGCTGGACGCGGTGATGGGGGGCGACGCCGCGGGCTTCTACGCCTCGGTGGCGCGGGATGGGGACGCGCGCCGCATCTGCGGGCTCTCGCCCATCTATGCCTTTCTCCGCGCGCTGCCCGGCGCCGAGGGCCGCCTGGTCCGGTACTCGCAGTGGCCCGATCCGCAGGGCGCGGTGACGTTCTGCGCGGCGGCCTTCGCGTGACCGCCGCGCCGCCGCCCTCCGACCCCTCCAAGTGGACGCTGCCGCGTCTGCGCATCGACCGCGACGGGGCCTGGTATCACGAGGACACGGAGGTGACCCATGCGGGCATCCTCGCGAACCTGCGCGAGGGGCTGCAGCGCGACGCCGAGGGCCATCACCTCCGCATCGGCCCCGTCCGGGTTCCCGTCGAGGTGGACGACGTCCCGTTCGTCGTCGTGCGCGTCGAGCCGGTCGGCGAGGGCCTCGCGCTGATCCTCAACGACGACACCCGCGAGCCGCTACAGCCGGAGACGCTCCGGCTCGGGGCGGGGGAGGCGCCCTATTGCACGGTCAAGGACGGGCGCTTCGAGGCGCGCCTGAGCCGCGCCGCCGCCTATCAGCTGCTCGCCCACATGCAGGAGGACGCGGCGGGCGGTCGCCCCGTCCTCACCCTCGGTGGCCGGCGCTGGCAGGTGCCTCAGCGGGAAGGGGCCTGAGTCAGCCGCCCCGCACGCTCGTGAGGATGGCCAGCATCGCCTCGTGGATGCGGCCGTTCGAGGCGACGACGGCCGGAGTTGCGAGATCGAGCGGTCGGCCCCGGAGGTCGGAGACGCGGCCGCCCGCCTCCTCCACGAGCAGGAGGCCGGCGGCCACGTCCCACGGTCCCAGGACGAGCTCCCAGTACCCGTCCAGGCGTCCCGCCGCCACGGCGGCGAGCGTGATCGCGGCCGAGCCCAGCTCCCGCACGCTCCGGTTCTCGCGCGTGAAGGCGGCGTATTCGGCGAGGTTGTTGTCGGGCGTCTCGCGGACGTCATAGGGGAAGCCCGTGGCAAGCAGGCTCGCGCCCAGGCTGTCCGTGGTGGAAACGGCAAGGCGGCGGTCTCCCAGGAAGGCGCCCGACCCCCGCTCGGCCACGAAGCACTCGTCCAGGCTCGGGTCGTAGACGACGCCCACCGCCACGCGTCCCTCGATCTCGAGGGCGATCGAGACCGAGAAGAGCGGCAGCCCGTGGACGAAGTTAGTCGTGCCGTCCAGGGGGTCGATGATCCAGCGGTGGGTGGCCGAGCGCGTCTGGGGGCCCCCCTCCTCGCCGAGAATGGAGTGGTCGGGGAAGCGGGCGTGTATGGTCTCGACCACGTGTGCCTCGGCTTGCCGGTCGATCTCGGTGACGAGATTGATCGGGCTCGACTTGGCGCTGACGCTGCGGGCGGCGCCGCGGTGGACGCGGAGCAGGGCGCCCGCCCGCCGGGCCGCCGCGACCGCGACCTCCCGGAAGGCGTCGGTCATGAGGGGGCAGCGTACCACGCGCATTGGTTGACAACTATCGCCCGCGGGTCGCACAGTGGGCGCGAGAGAGCCGTCATGCCGCCACCGACCGTGCCCGGAGTGGTGAACTGCGTCGCCTACGCCAAGGGGCGTAAGGTCGCCGACGTCGCCATCGATGACATCAGCGAGGTCATCAAGCAGCCCGACGTGTTCGTGTGGCTCGGCCTCTACGAGCCGGGCTCCGAGCTGCTGGCACGCGTGCAGCAGGAGTTCGGGCTCCACGAGCTCGCCGTCGAGGACGCCCTGCTGGCGCATCAGCGGCCCAAGCTCGAGCGGTACGGCGATTGCCTTTTCATGGCGCTCCGCACCGCCCAGATGGACACCGAGCGGCGACGCGCGGCCTTCGGCGAGACCCACCTCTTCGTGGGCGCGCGCTACGTGGTGTCCGTGCGCCACGGCGCCTCGCTCTCCTACGCCGCCGTCCGCAACCGCTGCGAGGCCAATCCCGCGCTCCTCAGCATGGGGCCGGGCTTCGTGCTCTACGCGATCATGGACTTCATCGTCGACCAGTACTTCCCGGTGGTCGATGCCCTCGAGGCCGAGCTCGAGCAGCTCGAGGACGTCATCTTCGGCGAGCGGCTGGACCGCGGGGCGAGCGAGGCGATCTACCATCTCAAGCGGAATCTCCTCGAGCTCAAGCGCGCGGTCTCGCCCCTCGTGGACATCTGCAACCGCCTGGTGCGGTTCGACCTCGAGGTGATCCCGGAGGAGGTGCGGCCGTACATCCGGGATGTCTACGACCACTCCGTCCGGATCAACGAGTCGGTGGACACCTTGCGCGAGCTCCTGACCTCCGCGCTGGAGGCCAACCTGTCCCTCATCGCGGCGGCCCAGAACGAGTCCACCAAGAAGCTGGCGGCGTGGGCGGCCATCTTCGCCGTGCCCACCATGATCGCGGGGGTCTACGGCATGAACTTCGAGCACATGCCCGAGCTGCACTGGTGGCTCGGCTATCCCCTCATCATGGGGGTGATGGTGGTGGCGTGCGGGGGCCTCTACCTCCGCTTCAAGCGGTCGGGCTGGCTCTGATGCGCATCGTGGTCATGGGCGCGGGTGGCACCGGCGGCTTCTTCGGGGCCAAGCTTGCGCGGGCGGGGGAGGACGTGACGTTCGTGGCGCGGGGCGCGCACCTCCGCGCCATCGAGGAGCACGGGCTGACCGTCCACTCGGTGACGGACGGCGACTGGACGGTGAGGACGGCCGCGCGTGAGCGTCTCGACGGGCAGCCTCCCGCGGATCTCGTGCTCTTCTGCGTCAAATCCTTCGACACCGAGACGGCGGCGGAGACGATACGGCCGGTGGTCGGCCCGGGGACCGGTGTCCTGTCCATCCAGAATGGCGTGGACAACGAGGACAAGCTCGCGGCCATTCTCGGTCCCGGCCACGTCATCGCCGGCATCGCCGAGGTGTTCGCCGTCATCGAGGCGCCGGGCGTGATCCGGCACAACCTCCTCGGGCGCGTCCGCTTCGGCGAGCCCGACGGCAAGGAGTCCTCGCGCACCCGCGCCTTCCTCGAGGCCTGCGGCCGCGCCGGCATCCCCGCCGAGCTGGCTCCGGATCCGCTGCGCATGCTGTGGGAGAAGTACGTGTTCCTCGTCGCGCAGTCGGGGATGAGCGCGCTCACCCGCTGCCCCGCGGGCGTCCTGCGCGCGATCCCGGAGACGCGCGCGATGTACGGCCAGCTGCTCGGCGAGCTGGTGCGGCTGGGCCGCGCGGTCGGCGCGGGCATCGACGAGGGGCTCGCCGAGGCGCTGCTGGCGCGGCTGGATGGCCTGGGGGCGGGCGCCTACTCGTCCCTCCATCACGATCTCGTCCACGGCCGGCGCCTCGAGCTGGAGGCTTTGCAGGGCCACGCGATCCGGCTCGGAGCGCAGCACGGGATCCCCACGCCCACCCTCGCGGCCGTCTACGCGGGGCTGCGGCCGTTCCGGGACGGGCGTCCAACGGAAGCTGCCGGCTGATCCTCGGGCCGGGGCGCCGGCCCGGCCGACTTATACTGGACCGATGTCGCCGGTTCGCCGGTTCCTGCGCTATCTCGTTCCCTATCGCGCGCGCTATGCCGGCGGGCTCGCGTGTCTCCTGCTCGCCACCGGATTCTCGCTGGCCATTCCGTGGACGGTGAAGGAGGCGGTGGACGCCCTCACCGCCGGCGCGAGTCAGCGGAGCCTGGCCGCCTACGCCGGCGTCATCCTGGCCCTGGCCCTGCTGCACGGCGTCGCCCGGCTGGGATCGCGCTTCAGCATGATCGGCGCCGGCCAGTGGATCGAGCACGATCTCCGGCGCGACCTCTACGCGCGCTTCTCGCGGCTGCCCGCCGCCTTCTACCACGCGCAGCGCACCGGCGATCTCATGTCGCGTGCCACCAGCGACGTGAGCAACGTGCGAGCCCTTGCCGGCTTCGGCAGCGTCATGCTGGCGCAGACCTCGCTGGCCTTCGTCGGCACCCTCGCCGCCATGGGCAGCATCGATCCCTGGCTCACGCTGTGCGCGCTCTCGCCCACGCCGATTCTCATCGTGGCCATCAAGCGCTTCAGCCAGGCGGTGGACGATCAGTCCACCGCGGTACAGGAGCAGCTGGGCGTCCTCTCCGCCAAGGTGCAGGAGAACCTCACCGGCATGGCGGTGGTGCGCGCGTACACGATGGAGGCGCGCGAGATCGAGCGCTTCGGGCAGCTGAACGGGGAGTACCTGACGCGAAGCGTGCGGCTCGCGCGCACCCAGGCCGGCTTCTGGCCCCTCATGGGCCTGGTGGGGGGGCTGGGCGCGCTCGTCATCCTGTGGCTTGGTGGCCGCGCCGTCATCGAGGGCCGCATCACCCTCGGTGCCTTCGTCGCGTTCAACGGCTATCTCGCGTACCTGGCCTGGCCCACGGTGGCGCTCGGCTGGACCCTCGCCGTCGCCCGCCGCGGCCTCAGCTCGATGGAGCGCATCGTCGAGATCCTCGATGTGCAGGCAGACCACGACGACCCCAGCGAAAGGTCCGCGGACTGGGTACATGGCCCAGTCTCCGACGCCCCCCGAGGCGCCGCCGGCGCCATCGAGTTTCGGCGGCTCACGTTCGCCTACGCCGATCGGGAGCCCGCGCTGCGCGACGTCAGCTTCACCGCGCCCGCGGGAGCGCTGGTCGCGGTGGTCGGGCCCACGGGCAGCGGCAAGTCCACCCTCGGCGCCCTCGTCTGCCGGCTCCACGAGCCCCCGCGAGGCACCGTGCTCCTCGGCGGCCGCGACGTGCGGGACCTCCCGCTCGACGTCCTGCGGCGCGCGGTGGGCTACGTGCCGCAGGAGGCCTTTCTCTTCTCCCGCTCTCTTCGCGACAATACCCGCCTGGCCGCTGACGACGCGGACGACGCGCGCGTGCGCGCGGCGGCGGCGGTGGCGGGCCTGACCGACGAGGTCGGGGCGTTCCCGGAGGGCTGGGACACCGTGGTGGGCGAGCGCGGGCTCACGCTCTCGGGTGGACAGCGCCAGCGGGTGGCGCTCGCCCGCGCGCTGCTCGGCGACCCGCCCTATCTGATTCTGGACGACGTCTTCGCGGCGGTGGACCCCGGGAAGGAGGGGGAGATCCTTCGCTCCCTCAAGGGCTGGCTCCGCGGACGCACCGCCCTCGCCGCAACTCACCGGCTCCGGCTCGCCGAGGCCGCCGACTGGATCGTGGTGCTCGACGAGGGCCGGGTGGTGGAGCAGGGCGGGCACGCCGACCTCGTCGCAGGCGGCGGCCTCTACGCCCGGCTCTGGCGGATCCAGCAGATCGAGGCCGAGCTTGAGCAAGCCTGACGACGAGGTGCTCGGCAAGGCCTACGACTCGCGGCTGGTGGCGCGCCTCTGGGAGGTCACGCGTCCGCATCAGCGGCTCGTGCTGCTGTCTCTCGTCCTCTTCCCGCTCACCGCGGCGGTCGAGCTGCTGGGCCCCTACCTCGTGAAGGTCGCCATCGACCAGCACATCCTCGTGGGCGACTGGTCGGGGCTGGGCGGCATGGCGCTCCTCTTCCTCCTGACCCTGATCGCGCTCTACCTCTTGCGCGTCGGCCAGGCCTACGTCACCCAGCTCACCGGCCAGCGCGTCATGCACGACCTCCGGCGCGCGCTCTTCGCCCACATCCAGCGCCTCGACGCCGCGTTCTTCGACCGCAACCCCGTGGGGCGGCTCATGACGCGCGTTCTCAGCGACGTGGAGGCGATCAACGAGATGTTCACGAGCGGGGCGGTCGCCATCGTGGGCGACGTGGTCACTCTCACCGGGGTGGTGGTGGTCCTCCTGCTCCTGAACTGGAAGCTCGCCCTGGTGACGTTCGCCCTCGTCCCCGTCCTCGTCATCGCCGCCGCGTACTTCCGCCTCAGGGCGCGAGAGGTCTATCGCCTCGTGCGCGCCCGGCTCGCCGTCCTGAACGCCTTCCTGCAGGAGTCGCTTCAGGGGATGACGGTGATCCAGCTCTTCGCCCGCGAGCGGCAGGAGGCGGCGAGCTTCGCCCGCCTCAATGGGGACCTCCGCGCCGCGCAGTTCCGCTCCACCGTCTACGACGCCTCACTCTATGCCACCGTGGAGGTGATCGGCTCGGCGGCAGTGGCCCTGCTCCTCTGGTACGGGAGCGGGGAGGTGCTGGCGAATGCGCTGACCTTCGGGGGGCTCGTCGCCTTCATCGAGTACACGAGCCGGTTCTTCCTGCCCATCCGGGATCTCGGCGCGAAGTACTCCGTCATGCAGGCGGCCATGGTCTCGGCGGAGCGGGTGTTCGGTCTCCTCGACACCGCCCCGGCCTTCACGGGTGGGCGCCGCGCCGCGGGCCCGCCCGCGGCCGCGGACGCCGCGGTGGAGTTTCGCGGCGTGTCCTTCGCCTACCCCGGCGGCGACTGGGTGCTCCGCGACTGCTCGTTCCACATCGGCGCCCGCGAGCGCGTGGCCCTCGTGGGCCCGACCGGGGAGGGCAAGACGACCATCGCCCGTCTCATGATGCGAGCCTACGAGGCGGCGGAGGGCCAGGTGCTGGTGGGCGGGATCGACGTGCGCGAATGGGACCTGCAGGCGCTCCGCCGCTACGTGGGCCTGATCCCGCAGGAGCCGTTCCTTTTTGCGGGCACCGTTCGGGAGAATCTCGCGCTCGGCGACGACGGCGCCGTCGCCGACGCTGATCTTCACCGCGCGCTTGCGCGGGCGCAGGCCGCGCGCCTCGTCGACGACCTGCCGGGCGGTCTCGCGGCGGTGGTGCGGGAGCGTGGCGTGAACCTCTCCCAGGGACAGCGTCAGCTGCTGGCCATCGCGCGCGCGCTCATCTATAATCCACGAGTCCTCGCGCTCGACGAGGCCACGTCGAGCGTGGACGCGGAGTCGGAGGCGTTGATCCGTGCCGCGATGGTGGAGCTGCTCGAGGATCGGGCGAGCCTGATCATCGCGCATCGGCTGTCCACCATCCAGAGCGCGGACCGTATCCTCGTGCTCCACAAGGGTCGGATGCGGGAAGCCGGGCGTCACGCCGAGCTGGTGGCGGCGGGCGGCCTCTACGCGCGGCTGTACGAGATGCAGTTCGGGCGGGAGCCGGCGTGAAGCGGTTCCACGCCGCGGTGTATGCGCTGGTGCGGCGGGTGCCGCGGGGCCAGGTGGTGACGTACGGACAGATCGCGGCGCTGCTCGGCTATCCCCGGGCGGCGCGCGCGGTAGGACAGGCGATGCGCCACTGTCCGGTGGGCCTGCCGTGGCACCGGGTGGTGAACGCGCGGGGCGGGATCAGCCTTCGCGGCAACGTGGGGAGCATGCTGACGCAGCGAATCCTCCTCGAGCAGGAAGGCGTACGGATCCGGCGCGGTCGCCTGGCGCTGGCCCGGTATCGCTGGGTGGGGCCGGCCGGCGGGCGCCGGTTGCGGCTCGCCGCGCTCGAGCGACTCTGAAACGGGAAGGGGAGGCGACATGCGACTCGGGCTGAACCTCGGCTACTCCGGCGCCGCCATGGGGATGGACCTCACGCTCGTGCAGGAAGCCGACCGGCTCGGCTATCACTCGGTCTGGTCGGCGGAGGCGTACGGGTCCGACGCGGTGACGCCGCTCACGTGGGTGGCCGCCCGCACCGAGAAGATCCGGGTGGGCACCGCCATCATGCAGATTCCCGGCCGCACGCCCACCCTCACCGCCACCACCGCGCTCACCCTCGACCAGCTGTCGGGCGGGCGCTTCCTGCTGGGTCTCGGGGTTTCCGGCCCCCAGGTCGTCGAGGGCTGGCACGGCGTGCCCTTCGGCCGGCCGCTGCAGAAGACCCGTGAGTACGTCGAGGTCATCCGGGCCGTCTGGAAGCGCGAGAAGCCGCTCGAGTTCAAGGGCGACTACTACCAGATCCCCTACATGGGGCCCGGCGCGACCGGCCTCGGCAAGCCGCTCAAGTCCATTCTCCACGGGCGGGCCGACATCCCCATCTATCTCGCCGCCATCGGCCCCAAGAACGTGGCGCTGGCCGCGGAGATCGCCGACGGGCTGTTGCCCATCTTCTTCTCGGCAGAGCGGATGGGTGCCTTCAAGGAACACCTCGACGCCGGCTTCCGCGCCGCCGGGGGCGGCAAGTCCCTCGATCGCTTCGACGTGGCGCCCACGGTGGCGGTGGTGGTGGGAGACGACGTCGCGCGCTGTCGGATGGTCATCAAGCCGCAGCTCGCGCTCTACGTGGGGGGCATGGGCGCGCGCGGGAAGAACTTCTACAACGAGCTGGTGAGCCGCTACGGCTACGAGGGCGAGGCCAAGCGCATCCAGGACCTCTACCTCTCCGGCAAGAAGGAAGAGGCGGCGGCGGCCGTGCCCGACGCCCTGGTGGACGAGATCGCGCTCTGCGGCCCCAAGGAGCGCATCCGGGAGCGGCTTGCCGCCTGGAAGGGGTCGGGGGTGACGACGCTCATCGTGGGGGCGCGGACCCCCGACGCGGTGCGGGTGATGGCGGAGCTCGTCCTCTGATCACCATGAAACCGGCCGCTCAGAAGGTCCAGGCCGCGCTCGCCGCCTGCGGTCTCGCGCGGGAGGTGATCGAGCTAGACGTGCATGCGCGCACGTCGCAGCAGGCTGCGGACGCCCTCGGCGTCACCGTGGGCCAGATCGCCAAGTCGCTGGTGTTTACCGTCAACGGCGCCCCCATCATGGTGATCGCGGCGGGGGACAATCGCGTGGACGAGGGGAAGGTCTCAGCGCTCGCCGGCGGCAAGATCCGGCGCGCCGATCCGGACCAGGTGAAGCAGGCCACCGGCTACTCGATCGGCGGGGTGCCGCCCGTCGCGCATGCGAGCCGGCTCCCCATCTGGATCGATCGCGATCTAGGGCGTCACGCCGTCTTCTATGCGGCGGCGGGGCTGCCGGAGTGCGTGTTTCCGCTGACGCTGGACGAGCTGGTGCGCGCCAGCGGCGGCACGGTGGCGGATGTGAAGCAGGACGCAGCTCAGCAAGGAGGCCAGCCATGAAGCTCAAGGACAAGGTCGCGCTGGTGACGGGGGCGGGGTCGGGGATCGGCCGGGCGACCGCCCTTCTCTTCGCCCAGGAGGGCGCGCGGGTCGCGGTGGTGGATGTGCGCGAAGATGCCGCCAAGGCCACCGCGCAGGAGATCGAGCGCGCGGGCGGCCAGGCCCTCGCCCTGCGGGCCGATGTGAGCCGCGCCGCCGACAACCAGGCGGCGGTGGAGCAGACGGTCGCGCGCTGGGGCCGGCTCGACGTGTTCTACGCGAACGCGGGCGTGCCGGAGCGGCCCACGCCCGTGGAGGACCTGGACGAGGCCACCTTCGACCGGATCATGGCGGTGAACGTGAAGGGCCCGTTCCTCGGCGCCAAGTACGCGGCGCCGGTGATGAAGAAGCAGAAGAGCGGAGTGATCCTCATCACGGGCTCGACCTCCGCGGTGCGGCCCCGACCGGGCGTCCAGGCCTACTCGGCCTCGAAGGGCGCGGCGCACGTGCTCGCCAAGAGCCTCGCCCTCGAGCTGGCGCCGTTCGGCGTCCGCGTGATCGCGATCGCGCCCGTCGCCACCGAGACGCCCATGCTCCCCACGTTCATGGGCAAGGACAAGGTGGACGAGGAGGGCCTGACTCGCTACCGTGCCACCGTGCCGCTAGGCCGACTCAATCAGCCCGAGGACCTCGCGCGCGCCGCGCTCTTCCTCGCCTCGGATGACGCCGCCATGATCACGGGCTCCACCGTCGAGGTCGACGGGGGACGGTGCATCTGAGCGCGGCGGCGAGATGAAGGTCGTTCCCCTCGCGGCGGACTCGCTCGGCGTCAGGTCGGTGGCGACCTACGTCGAGTGTGGCGAGACGCGGATCCTCATCGACCCCGGCGCCGCGCTGGGGGCGGCGCGCTTCGGGCTGCCGCCCGCCGACGAGGAGTGGGAGGCCCTGCGCCGGGCCAATGACCGCATCTCGGCCTATGCCACGCGCGCGGACTGGGTGTTCGTCAGCCACTACCACGAGGAGCATTACCGGCACGACCCGTCGATCTACGCGGGTCGCTCGGTCTGGGCGAAGGACCCGCAGCGGATGGTGACGGGCGCGCAGGCGGAGCGGGCGCGGCAGTTCTGGCTAGCCCAGGGGGCCCAGGCGCGCCTCGAGTCCGCCGACGGCCGGTGCATCGAGACGCCCGACTGCATCCTCGCCGCTTCGCCGCCGTTGCCCCATGGCGCCGAGGTCTCGGGGCTCGGGCACGTGATCGCCTTGACGGTCACCGACCGCCGCAGCGGGCAGCGCTTCGTTCACGCCTCCGACGTGCAGGGGCCCCTCTCGCCGGTGGCGGCCGCCTATCTCGGGCGCGAGCGGCCGAGTCTCCTGTACCTCTCGGGGCCGCCCGCCTACTTGGAGCACCGGCTCGGGCGCGCGCTCGTCGAGCAGGGCGTCGAGCACCTGCTGCGCATCATCGACCGCACCGGGTGCCGGGTCATCATGGATCACCACGCCGTCCGCGACGAGAGCTACGGCGATCGCTTTCGGCGACTGTGGGACACTGGGCGGGTGGCGACGGCGGCGGGCTTCCTGGGTCTGCCGGACGCGCCGCTCGAGGCGCGGCGCCGCATCCTGTGGACGGCGCAGCGCAAGCCGCCGGGGGCGCTGGAGAAGCGCCCGTTCGCGACGCGCGGCGGGCTTCGACCGGCGGGAGCGTCTCCATCGATTCTCGAAGACCGGCCCGTTCGGCGGGCCAAGGGAGGAATGGGACGGTGAGCGAGGACAAGATGCTGGGCGTCGGGGATCCTGCGCCCGAGTTCACCTTGAAGACGATCGGGTTGAAAGACGTGAGCCTGCGCGACTACCGCGGCAAGAACGTCGTGCTCCTCTTCTATCCGCTGGACTGGACGCCCGGCTGATCCACCTGCATGCCCGCCTTCGATCGGCGTACGAAGGACTTCGAGGCGGCCAATACCCAGGTGCTGGGTATCAGTACGGACAGCCCCTTCAGCCACGAGAACTGGGCGAAGGCGGTCGGCATCTCCAACTATCCGCTGCTCTCCGACGTGCATCGCACGGTGGCCAAGGACTACGGGGTGTACTGGCCCGACTGGAACGCGAACGTGCGCGCCACCTTCATCGTGGATCCGGCGGGGCGCGTCCGCTTCGTGGAGCGCTACGGGCGCGGCGTCCTGCCGGATCCGGACAAGATCCTCGCCGAGGTCAAGAAGCTCGGGTAGACCGGCTCGTCAGCCACACCCCCGTGAGGACGGCGAGGCCGCCGAAAATCTCGGCGGCCCCGACCGTCTCCCCGAGCATCGCCCACGCCAGGAGCACGCCCACCACCGGCTGCAGGTTCATGAAGATGCCGGCGCGGCTGGCGCCCACCTGGTGGACTCCCTCGTACCACCACACGTGCGCGACCGCGCCCAGCACCGCTTGCATGAGGACCACCCCCCACGCCACCGGGGACGTCCAGTCCGTGGCGGGGAAGAACCGCGTGGTGAGAAAAGGCACGGGCAGCAGCATCAGCGAGCCCAGGCAATAGGCGGCGGTGGTGGCGAGGGCGGGGGAGTGCACGGCGAGGACGCGCTTGCCGTACACGGTGTAGATCGCCCAGCCCGCCTGTCCGGCGAGGATGATGAGGTCGCCGGGGAGGAGCTCGAGATGCGCGACCGCGCGCCAGCTGCCCCGCGTGACCACGAGCACCACCCCCAGCGTGGAGACCGCCACCCCGATCCACTGGCGGCGCCGCAGCCGCTCCTTCAGGTAGAGCCGCGCCCCGATGGCCACCATGACCGGCGACGCCGCCTGGAGCAGGGCGGCGCTGGAGGCGGTGGTGAAGGCGATGCCCAGGTAGGTGCCGCCGGTGGACACGAAGATGCCGGTGAAGCCGAGAAAGGCGAAGCTGCGCAGGTCGCTCCACGAGAGCGCGCGGAACTCGTCGAAGCCCCGCCGGCGCAGCAGCGCGACGAGGAAGCACGAGGCCAAGCTCGTGCGGAGCGCGACCAGGACGTACGGCGGGAAGTGGGCGAGAGCGATCTTGGCGAAGACGGGATAGGAGCCCCAGAGCGCGGCGATCAGCGTGAGGATCAAGTAGGGCCGTGTTTGACCGCCGCCGGGCATCTGCGTATGATAGCGCGTCGCGCATGGCGGACCACGTGCTTGAGATGCGATTCTGGGTGCCGCGCCCGCGCCCAGCTGTCTTCGCCTTCTTCGCCGACCCGCGGAACCTGGAGCGGGTCGTCCCGCGGCTTCGCTGGCGATCCCCGCCGCCCCTGCTCGAGGCCGGAGCCGTCCTCGATTTCCGCGTGGCCATCCTGGGAGTGCCGACGACCTGGCGCATGATCGTTCGCGAGTGGGATCCTCCCCATCGCTTCGTCGACGCGCTCGTGCGGGGTCCCTTCGCGCGCTGGGAGCACCGGCACCGATTCGTCGAGGGCCCGGATTCCGAGGCGCCGAACGCGCGCCCGGGGACCTGGGTGGAGGATCGCCTGACCTACCGGTTTCCCGGCGGCCCGCTCGGCCGTGTCCTGGACGCGCTGGGAGGGAGCGCGGGCGTGGAGGCGGCCTTCGCTCGGCGGCGGCAGCGGCTGCGCGCGCTGCTGGTCTAGGCGGAGGCGGGCAGCTGGATGCCGAGCGCCTCCAGCCGGGGCCGGACGCGGTCGGTGAGGAGACCGATCCGGGCGAGGTTCGCCACCATCGACGTGTGCATGTCGCGCCGGAAGTGCTTGCGGAACACCGCGTAGTCGGCGCGCGCTGCGACCCCGCGTCGGTGCGACTGCACTTCCGCGATCTGGGCCGGGGTGAACCCGATGTCGCGGTAGGCCTCGGCGGGGAAGAAGCCGGTGAGCACCTTCTCCAGCGCGGTGCAGGTGAAGTCCTCCATCTCGTGCCGCTCCCGTTCGTTGGCGTCGCGGACAATGGCGGGCAGGGCGAGCATGCCGAATCCCATGTGCCGGGACTCGTCCTGGAGGATGCGCCCGCAGATCTCGGCGAGGAGCGGATCCACCGCGCACTCCTGCATCATGCGGAACATCGACACCGCGAAGGTCTCCGCCACCAGCTGCAGCGCGATGGTCTTGATGTACCAGCGCGAGTCCGTGAGGATCGCGTCGAAGATGAAGCGCTCGTTCTCCGGCATGGGGTAGTGGAGCCCGCCCAGCCGGTGCTGGATGTAGCGCTCGAGGACCTCATTGTGGCGGGCCTCGTCCACGACCTGGGTGGCCTGGAAGAACTTCGCGTCGGCGCCGGCCACCGTGTCCACGAGCTGGCTGCACGCCAGCAGCGCGCCCTGCTCACCGAAGACGAGCACGGACAGCCGCCAGGCGGTAATGCGGCGATTGAGCTCGACGCGGTCCTTCTCGGAGAGACGATCCCAGATCGGGCTGCCGTGGATGTCCACTAGCTCGTCGGCGAGGACGCGGCCATCGGAGGGCTCGGGGGTGTCCCACTTGATGTCGCGCGAGGCGTTCCACTGGTCGCGCTTGGCCTTCTCGTAGAGGCCCCGCATGTCCTCGGCCTGGACCGTGTAGTCGAACTCGAACACCGTATCCATCGTGCTGGGGATGACACGCCGGTCCATGAATCCTCCATCTCCATGCTCCGCCTGGGCATTGTCGCGGCGCCCCGGGGCGGCGCCGGGGCAGGACAGAACCCGCAAGTCAAGAAACTGAACTGATTGGTTTTTAGCACGGCCCCGGCGGGCGGTCAAGTAGACTCCCGGCATGGAGCCGCGGCGACAGGCGGTGCGCGATCGCATACTCCGCACCGCCGCCGACCTGTTCCGGGAGCGCGGGTACCGCGCCGCCACTCTCGACGAGATCGCGGCCCGGGTGGGCATGTCGAAGGCCTCTCTCTACGGCTACTTCCGCGCCAAGGAGGACATGCTGGCGGCGATCTCGCGGGAGACCATCGAGGGATTCACGCGCGAGCTCGCCCTCATCCAGCGCTCCGCCCTCGGCGCCGAGGAAAAGCTCCGCCGCGTGGTGCGGCAGCATGTACGGTTCGTCATCGCCAACCGTTCGTTCCTCACCGTGTTCTTCAGCGAGGAGCCCAACCTGCCCCCGCGGATCGCCCGCGCGCTCGCCGCCCAGAAAGACCGCTACGACAAGGGCGTGGAGGCGATCGTGGCGGAGGGGGTGCGCCGCGGAGTGTTCCGCGACGTGCCGCCGCGCCTGGTGGTGTTCGGCATGCTGGGGATGCTCAACTGGCTCTACAAGTGGTACAACCCCGCCGGCCGCTGGGGCGCCGAGGAGGTGTCCGCCGCCTTTCTGGACCTCCTCGAAGGCGGCATCCTCCGCGCCCGACTCCGCGGCCCCGCCCTCACCCGTCGGTTGCGGCGGCTCCGCAAGGAGCTGTCGGAAGTCACCCGCGCCCTGGACGCGTGAGGCCGCCGGCTAGCGCGAGCGGGTGACGCCGATCCGCGGGCAGGCGCCGTGGAGGGGGCAAGTGGAGCAGCGGGGAGAGACCGGCTGACAGACGTTCTGGCCGAAGGCCACCAGCAGATCGTTGTAGCCGATCCAGTACCGCCGGGGCAGGCGCTCGCGAAGCGCCGTCTCGCTCTCCGCGGGATTGCGGGTGCGGATCAGCCCCCAGCGGTTCGAGATCCGGTGCACGTGCACGTCGACGCAGATCCCCGGCTTGCCGAAGCCCATCGTGACGACGAGATTGGCAGTCTTCCGTCCCACCCCCTTGAGGGTGAGGAGGTCGTCGATCCGGTCGGGCACACGCCCGTCGAAGCGCTCGAGGAGGTCGCGGCAGATTCCGAGCACCACGCGTGCCTTCGTGCGATAGAACCCGACGGGGAAGATGGCGCGCTCGATGCGCCGGGCCGGCAGCCGCGACATCGGCTCCGGCCCGTCGGCGAGGGCGAACAGACGCGCCGCCGCTGGCCCGGTGGTCTCGTCCTTGGTGCGGAGCGAGAGGATGCAGGCGATGAGGACGTAGAAGGGATCGTGCCGCTGGGCCGAGACCTCGGCGAGGGCGGTGGTACGCCACGCGGGCCGCACGCGGCGCAGGCGGGCGAGGAGTCGGCCGACGGGCAGCGCGGGCGCGGCGGCCCGCCGCCCGCTCACCGGGCGGGGCCCAGCGAGGCCAGCAGCTCGCGCGCTTCGCGCGAGTCCTTGAGCGTCCAGTCGGCGGGATTGCGCGGGTCGCGCTCGCCCAGCACGGTCTGCGCCTCGCGCCGTGCCTCCGCGGACCGGCCCTGCTTGGCGAGCGTGCGCGCGAGGCCGACGCGGGCCCCCGTCCAGCGGGGGTCGAGGGTCAGCGCCTTCTTGAACATCGACTCCGACTTGTCGAGGTCGCCGCCGAAAAGGCCCGGTACCTCGTAGTAGACGGACCCCGCGAGCACGTAGGCGGGGACGAGCCCGGGATCCAGCGACAGCGCGGTCTCGATGTGCTCCTTCACCGTGGGCAGCAGGAAGAGCGATCGGAGCACGCCTTTCGTCTGCCCCCAGCGCCCGGCGTTGACGGCGAGCCAGAGATGAGCGAGCGCGCTGCGCGGGACAAGCTCCGCCGCGCGCTCCCCGGCCCGGCGACCACGGTCGTAGGCCTCCAGCTTCTCCTCGGGCGTGCGGGCACGAACGTCGCCCCAGATGAAGGCGGCCTGGGAGAGCGCGATCATGTTGTCCGGGTGCGAGTCCGACTTCACCGCCTCGCTCAGCCCCGTGTACACGGCGTCGAGCCGGCCGGGATCCTGGTGGTAGCGTCGGCTCAGGCCGGCGAGCTCGGCGACGAGCGGGCTCTGCGCGAAGGCCGCCGGGGCGGGGAGGAGCGACAGGACCGCGACCGCGAGGAGCCGCCTGATCACGAGGCCCATGCTACCATTCTCCAGCGAGTCCTGAGGGAGGCGCTCCCAGCGTCATGAAAACCCTGACCGTCTTCGCGATTGCAGCCTGGCTCGGCATGCTCGGCTTCCTCGCCATGGTGGTGGCCCCTGCCGCCTTCGGCACCCTCGAGCGTCCGGCCGCCGCCCGCTTCGTCTCCACCGTGATGCCGCGCTACCACTGGGCGGCCCTCGCGCTCGGGCTCGTGGCCGTGGTGGGACTCGTGGCGCGGCGCGACCCCGCGGGCGCCGTCTGGCTCGGCCGGGTGCCGCTGCTGCTCGTCGTGCTCATGCTGGCCCTCACCGCAGCCTCGCTGTTCCTGCTCTTGCCCGAGATGGAAGGCCTGCGGGACACTGCCCTCGCCGCCCGCGCCGCGGGCCGCATGGAGGCGCCCGAGGTGTCGCGCTTCGGGCGGCTTCACGCCCTGTCCAGCCTCGCCGGCATGACCGTCCTGGCCGCGGGGGCGGTGGTGCTCGCGCTCGAAGCCGTCCGGGGTCGGGACGCGCCATGAGCGGATTCACGCCGCTGGGCCTGGACCATGTCGTGCTGCGGGTTCGCGATCAGGCCGCGTCGGAGCGGTTCTACACCGAGGCGCTGGGCTGCACGCGGGATCATGTCAACGAGCGCATACACCTCGTGCAGCTCCGATTCGGCATCGCCCTCATCGATCTACTGCCCGGCGAGCGCGGAACGCACGGGATGGACCACTTCTGCCTGTCAATCGCGTGCGACGATCTGGCCGCCCTCGGCGAGGATCTCCGGGCTCGCGGCGTCGCCGTGGACGGCGGCGTGGTCGAGCGCCGGGGAGCGTTCGGCACCGGCCCCTCCCTCTACCTCCGCGATCCCGACGGCTACCTGATCGAGCTCAAGCCCCGCTGAAGCGAGGCGGATCGCAGACGAGCGCGAGCAGGGCCCGGACGAGTCGTCCGGGCGCGACCGTCCCGCCCGCGCTGGGCGCCTGCAGCAGGCACCCCTCGGCGGCGCCCAGGATGGCGGTGGCGACGGCGCCCGAATCGAGCCCGCGGCGAAACGCGCCCGCCCGCAGGCCCTCGTCGAGGATCTCTTCCAGGGAGAGGCGGCTCTGCTCGCGAAGCCAGGCCATGGTCAATCGGAACTGCTTGTCGTCGCGGGCGCGCGCCCAGCCGCCCACGAGAGCGTCCGAGAAGTTGGGGTCGCCCTCCGCGTACGCGCCGAACAGCACCTCGAGCGCGCCCTCCAGCTTCACGCGGGGCGGCTCGCCTCCGCGCGCCACGCGCGCCAGCTCGCGCACGATGGGCAGCGCGCGCTCTTCCACCGCGGGCGGGCGGAGTGCGGGGCGAGCGGGGGCGGCGCGTCGAGGGGGGCGAACGGCTTTCGAGGGCTTGGACGGACGGCGGCGGCGGGCCAAGCCGGACCGGTCAGGGGCTTTGCCCGGCGATCTGATATGACTCGACAGTGACCCGGAAACGTCGCTCGCGCCCGCCCGACGCCAGCCGGGCCTCGAAGGGCGCGGTCCCGCGGCCGGGCACCACCCCGGAGACGTAGGCGCGGGCGCGCGAGACCACGGCGCCCGACTCGTCCAGCCCCTCCGCGAGCAGGGTCACCCGCTCGTAGGCGTTGGAGGAGGTGTTGCGCACGTCCCCGAAGATGATGACCCGGCCCGCGCCCACGCGCTCGGTCTGGAAGGTGACGCTGAGCGCGGACGCGGACTGCGGCGTGTAGGTCTGCGCTGCCGCGGGGGCGGCCGCCATGGCTCCCACCCCGATCACGAAAACGAGCGCGGCGGCCGCGGAGCGAACGGTCATTCGTATCTCAGAGCCTCGATCGGATTCAGCCGGGCCGCCTTCTGGGCCGGGTAGAAGCCGAAGAAGATGCCCACCGCGGCCGCGAAGCCGAAGGCGATGACGATGGCGTGGGCGTTGATGAGCGTGCGCCACTCCGCGAAGTAGGCGATGGCGTACGAGCTTGCGAGCCCGATCCCGATGCCGATGACTCCGCCGGTGAGCGACAGGGTCACCGCCTCCACCAGGAACTGCGTGCGGATGTCGTTGCCGCGCGCGCCCACCGCCATGCGGAGCCCGATCTCGCGCGTGCGCTCGGTCACCGATACCAGCATGATGTTCATGATGCCGATGCCGCCGACGAGGAGGGACACGGAGGCGATGCAGGCGAGCAGCATGGTCAGCACGCGGGAGGAGGCTTCCTCCGCCTGCAGCATCTCCGACAGGTTGCGGATCCAGAAGTCGTCCTCCTGGAAGCCCTGCAGCTTGTGACGCTGGCGGAGGAGATCGCGGATCTCCTGCTCGGCCGCCTTCATGCTCTCCCCGTCGCGCACCCGCACCGAGATCGCGTTGACGGAGGTGGGCGCCGGCTTCGTGGGGCCGAGCACGCGCTTGTTCGCGGTCAAGATCGGGATGATCACGACGTCATCCTGGTCCTGGCCCCAGCTCGACTGCCCCTTCCGGTCCAGGACCCCGATCACGGTGAGGGGAACGCCCGCGACCCGGACCACCGCACCGATGGGATCACCGCCGCCGAAGACGTTGTCGGCCACCGTCTGGCCCAGGAGCACTACCTTGGCCGCCCCCTCCGCCTCGTCCTGGTTGAACCACCGGCCGCTCACCACCGGCCACTGCCGCGTCTCCTCGTAGTCGGGCGTGGTGCCCTGGATGCCGGTGGACCAGTTGGCGTTACCCCAGATGACTTGGTCGCGGCCGCGCACGGACGGGGCGGTGGAGTGTACGGAGGTCACTTCGCGGGCGATGGCGACGGCGTCCTCCTGGGTGATGCTGGGGCGAGTGCCGAAGCCGAGCCGCACGCCCGTGCTCGCCACGCTGCCGGGAAGGATGAGGATGAGGTTGGAGCCCAGGCTGCGGATCTGCTCGGCCACCCGCGCCTGCGCGCCCGCGCCCACCGACACCATGGCGATCACCGCGCCCACGCCGATGATGATACCGAGCATGGTGAGGATACTCCGCAGCGGGTTGACCCGGAGGGCGCGAAGGGCGACGCGGGCGCAGACGAGCAGATTCACGCTGCGCTCTCCGTCGCCACCGGCGCCTCGTCGTCGGCCGGGGGCAGCGTCTCGAGCTCGAGCTTGGCGTCGCGCGGCCGCGGGCTCCGATCGTCGCGCCGGAGGCGGCCGTCGCGGAAGTGGATCACCCGGCCGGCGTACTCGGCGATGTCCTGCTCGTGCGTGACGAGCACGACGGTGATGCCCTGGCGGTTGAGGTCCTGCAGGAGCGACATGATCTCGATGCTCGTGCGGGTGTCCAGGTTCCCGGTGGGCTCGTCGGCGAGCACGAGGGACGGCGCGTTCACCAGCGCCCGCGCGATGGCCACGCGCTGCTGCTGCCCGCCTGAGAGCTGGCTCGGCTGATGCTCGGCCCGGTCGGCGAGCCCCACCGCGGTGAGGGTGCGCCGCGCGCGGGCGTGGCGCTCCGCCGCCGACAGCCCGCTGTACATGAGGGGCAGCTCCACGTTCTCGAGCGCGCTCGTGCGCGCGAGGAGATTGAAGCCCTGGAACACGAAGCCGATCTTCTCGTTGCGGATGCGCGCCAGCTCGTTGCGGCCCAGGCGGGACACGTCGCGGCCGTCGAGGAGATACCGCCCGGTGGTGGGGCTGTCGAGGCAGCCGAGGAGATTCATGAAGGTGGACTTGCCGGACCCGGACGGCCCCATCACCGCCACGAACTCCGCGGCATCGATGCCGAGGCTGACCCCGCGCAGGGCGTGGACGGTCTGGGCCTCCATCACGTAGTCCTTGGAGAGATCCTGGACCTCGACGAGCATGCGACGGCCCCTAGAGCCGCATGCGCGGCGCCTGCTGCGCCGGCGCCGGCGTCGACGGCCGCGGTGCCGCGCTGCCCGCCGCGACGGTGCCGACCAGCACCTCCTCGCCCTCCTTCAGCTCGTCGCCGAGCAGCTCGGTGGACGACCCGTCGCTGATGCCCGTCCGCACCGCCACCGCGCGCGGCTTGCCGTCGGCGCCGAGCACCCAGACCCGCCCGCTCTGGCCCGCGGCGCCGCCCCGCCCGCCCTGGCCCTGGGGCATCTGGTCGAAGATCGCCTGCTGCTCCGGCGTGAGGAGGGCACGGATCTTCACCCGGGACTCCTCGCGGATCCGCTGGCCGGCCGTGCGGCGCTGCTCCTGCGGTATCCGGTTGAGGCCCATGAACTGGGACCGCGCCTCGTCCAGGATGGGATCGAGCTTCTTCTGCTGCTCGTCGGTGAGCTTGAGCGCCTTCACCAGGCGCGCCTTGATCTCCTCGGGAGACGGAGGCGCCGGGCGCTGGAAGGGCGTGGTCCCCGGCCCGCTCGGAGCCTGCGGGGCGGGGGCGCCGGGCGCCTCCTCGCCGGGCGGCCGGAAGCGCAGCGCGGCGTTCGACACGCGGAGCACGTCCGGCTTCGTGGTCGTCACGATCCGCACGTTCGCGGTGAGCCCGGGCAGGAGCTTGAGGTCGGGATTGCTCACGGCGATGACCACGTTGTAGGTCACCACGTTCTGCACCGTGCGGGAGGCCTTCCGGATCTGCACGACCTGGCCGTTGAACGTCTCGGCCGGGAAGGAGTCCACCGTGAAGGTGACCCGCTGGCCCACCTGCGTGCGGCCGATGTCGGCCTCGTCGACGTTCGTGTCGATCTGCATCTTGGTGAGGTCCTGCGCGATCGTGAAGAGAGTGGGGGCCTGAAGGCTCGCCGCCACCGTCTGGCCGACGTCCACGTTACGCGAGATGACCACGCCGTCCACCGGCGCGCGGATGAACGTGTACTCGAGGTTGACCTGGGCCTGCTGGACCGCGGCGCGCTTCTGCCGCACCGCGGCCTCCGCGCCCTTGAGCTGGGCTTCGGTGACCTTGAACTGGGCCTCGGCGGCCTTGATCGCGGAGGCCAGGGCCAGCTCCTGGGCCCGGCTGGACTCCAGCTGGGCGTCGGCCTGATCGTGCACGGCCTGGGCGGTGTCGAGGTCGCTGCGAGCGATCAGCTCCTGGCCGAACAGGCCCTGCTTGCGGGTAAGGTCGCGGCGGGCATCGAGGAGGGCGGCATTGGACTTCGCCGTCTGCGCCCGGGCCACCGCCAGGGCGGCGCGGGCATTGTCGACCTCGGCCCGCGCCCGCTCCACCTGGGCCGCCTGGTTGAGCACCGCCGCTTCGGCCGCATCCTGCTCGGCCTTGACCTGGGCCATGGTGGCCTCGAAGGTCGCCGGGTCGATCCGCGCGATGAGCTGCCCACGCTTGACCTCGGAGTTGAAGTCGGCGAAGAGCTCCTTGACCTGTCCCGAGACCTGCGAGCCCACCTGCACGGTGATGACGGCGTTGAGGTTGCCGGTGGTGGTGACGAAGGCGGTGATATTGCCCCGGGTCACGGGGGTCGAGCGGAAACGGGGGGCGTTTCCGGTGCTTTGGGAGTAAAAGTAGGCCCCGGACAGCCCCGCCGCGAGGACGAGCACCAGGAGGATCCAGCGCAGGCGCCGCTTCATGCCTGTTCGACGCTCCCGGGCCTACTCATGTTTACAGAATATGCCGTCGCGAGACGGGGCGCTAGCGGCGAGCCAGGGCGCGCTCCAGGCGGGCGATCGCGATCCGATAGTCGGACAGCGCCTGCGCCTCCGTGGCTTGGGCCTGGGTCAGGGCGAGCTGGGCGTCGGTCAGCTCGATGATGGTGCCGACGCCCGCGTCGAAGCGACCCTGGCTGAGCCGGAAGTTCTCCTGCGCGGACTCCACCGCCTTCTGCGCGGCGCCGATCCGCTGCTCGGCCTCCTCCACGTTGACGTGGGCCTGCTCCACCTCCTGCCAGATCTGCAGCTCGACGTCCCGGACCCCGGCCTGCGAGGCCTCGAGGAGCGCCTTGGCCTCGCGGTAGCGGGCGATCTTGTTCCCGCCGTCGAAGATGTTCCAGCGCAGCTCCAGACCGATCTGCCAGTCGCGCGTCTCGGTGGACGTGACGCCGGGGGCCGTCGTGGTGAGGAGGCTGGAGCCGATCGAGCCCCGGAAATCGTCCTGGGACTTGCCGGCGCCCACCGAGCCGACCCCGAAGAGCCCGGGGAAGAAGTCCCGGAAGTTCTGTCTCACCGTCGCCTCGGAGGCGTCGGCGCGGAGGCGCGCTTGCTTGTACTCGGGCCGCTGACGGAGGGCCTCGGCGACCAGGGTATTGCGATCGAACTGCACCGACTCGTAGGCCAGGATGTCCTTGACGCGCGTGGGGGCGTTGATCGCGATGCCCATGGCCTGGTTGAGCCCGATGCGCGCCAGGCTCACTGCGTTCTGGGCGCGGATGAGCGCGACGCGCGCGTTGGCGACGTCCACCTCCGCCCTCGTCACGTCGAACTTCGGCCGGGTGCCCACGTCGAAGAAGCCCCGGGCGCTCTTGAGGTTGAGCTCGGCCCGATCCACCGCCTGTGCGCTGACGACCACGAGGCGGCTCGAGAGGAGCTGGAGGAAATAGCTCTCCTTGACGGCCAGCACGATGAGGTCCTTCTGCAGCTCGACCTGCTCGCGGGCGGAATCGGAGTTGGCCTTGGCCGCGTCGGTGGCGGCCCAGCTCTTCCCGAAGTCCCAGAGGAGCTGCGAGGCGGACAGTCGGCCGGCGGCCGGGGTGGGGGTCTCCGTGTTCCGGCTCGTCGCGGAGCCCGTCGAGCTGAAGACGCGCTGGTAGGACTCGGTGCGAAGCATCTGTCCGAGCAGGCTCACCTGGGGCATCATCGCCGAGAAGGCCTGGTCGATGCGCTGCTGGGCGGCCGCGTACTCGCCGAATCGCTGCAGGATGGCGGGGGCGTTGTCCAGCGCAATCCGTACCGCGTCGCCGAGGGTGAGCTCGCGAGTGGTCACCTCCTCGGGGGTGGGGAAGCGGCGCACCGCCGTGGGCGCGGCGAGGGGCTGCCGGGGCGCCATAGGGTCGGCCGCGGTGGGCTGGGCGGCCGCCGGGGCGGGGAGCGCGAGCAGGGTGAGGGCAAGCCCCACCAGGATGCTCCGGACGCGGATCCAGGTCATGCGATCTCCTCCTTCGGCCCCGGACGCGGCGATTCGCGCTCGTGCCATGAGGTTGCATTCTAGCGGTTATTCGGACGGGCGCAAAATACTCCTGATTCCTGGGGAAAATGATTCCACCCCTACCGAGCGTGTGCTAGGCTGAAAATGGTGCCGCCGGTAGTGGCGCGCCGAGGAGCCTCCAAGTGAGCGATCAGGCCTCCCGAATCGAGCCCCGTCCCACCAAGTCCGGCCGGTGGACCGAGTCCGCCCTCCGCGTGCTGCGGGAGCGCTATCTCGCCCGCGAGGGGGGCGAGGTCGTCGAGACGCCCGAGGAGATGTGCTGGCGGGTGGCGCGGGCCATCGCCGCCGCCGAGGGCCGCTTCGGCCGGAGCGCGGCCGCCCAGCGCGAGATCGCCACCGCCTTCTACGAGATGATGGTGGACGGCTATTTCCTGCCGAACTCGCCCACGCTCATGAATGCAGGCAAGGGCAATGCACTCCAGTACTCGGCCTGCTACGTCCTCCCCGTGGGCGACTCCATGGAGGAGATCTTCGAGTCCATCAAGGCGGCGGCCATCATCCAGCAGTCGGGCGGCGGCACCGGCTTCGCGTTCTCACGCCTCCGGCCCAAGAACGACATCGTGCGCTCCACCGGCGGGCGCGCGTCGGGCCCCGTGTCCTTCCTGCGCGTGTTCAACGCGGCGACGGAGGCGGTGAAACAGGGGGGCGCCCGACGGGGTGCAAACATGGGCGTGCTGCGCGTGGACCATCCCGACATCCTCGAGTTCATCGAGGCGAAGCTCGACGGCGGCGTCAGCAACTTCAACATTTCCGTCGGCGCCACCGACGCCTTCATGGAGGCGCTCGCCGGTGGCGCCGAGTACGACCTGGTGAATCCGCGCGACGGGCAGGTGACGGGCCGTCTCGCCGCGCGCGAGGTGTTCCAGCGAATCGTCCGGGCCGCGTGGCGGACGGGCGACCCGGGGCTCGTCTTCCTCGACCGCATCAACCGGAGTCGCGCGAATCCCACGCCGGCGCTCACGACCATCGAGGCGACAAACCCATGCGTGACCGGTGACACGCTCGTCTACACGGGTCGCGGGCTCGTCCGGATGGACGAGCTCGCGCGCAGTTCTGATCCCGTCGAGGTGGCGCTGGACTCGCGCTTCGGGGCGGGGCAGTGGGGAATCGCATCGGCGGTGTTCGAGTCGGGTGTCCAACCGGTGTTCCGGCTCACCACCGAGGAGGGGTATGAGCTCCGTCTGACTGCCGACCATCGCGTGATGACGGCGCGCGGCTGGCGGCGGGCGGACGAGTTGGAGCCGGGCGCGCGCCTCCACCTCCTCAACCAGAAGGGCGGCTTCGGGACGGCGGGGTCCCTCGAGGAGGGCCGCGTGCTTGGCTGGCTCGTCGGCGATGGCTACTTTACGGCCGAAGGGCGAGCCGTGCTGAGCTTCTACGGTGAAGAGAAGGGCGAGCTCGCGCCTCCCTTCGCCCAATACGTGAACGCGATGCTCGGCTCGCGCGCCGACGACCGTTACCATGTCGGATACACCGACATTCCATCCCGCGATCAGATCACGATCGCGTCGAGCCGACTGACCGCCGTCGTCGCGGGTCGCTACGGGTTGAACAGCGCCTCGAAGGTCGACGGCGTGCGACCGGTCATCCTCGCCGGGTCGGAGGCGCTGCAGCGCGGGTTCCTGCAGGCGCTCTTCACTGCCGACGGGCACATCGCGGGTACCCCCGACAAGGGCGTCTCCGTACGGCTCACGTCGATCTCGCGACGGCTTCTCGACGACGTCCAGCGCATGCTCCTGAACTTCGGCATCGTCAGCCGGCTCTACGCGGACCGCCACGGCCGGCGCGAGTCCCGCATGCCGGACGGTAAGGGTGGGCAGCGGAGCTATGTCTGTCAGGTGGATCACGATCTCGTGATCGGCCGGGACAATGTTACTCGGTTCGCGCGGGAGATCGGTTTCCTGACGAAGCGTAAGTCGGAGCGCCTCGCGGCGGCGACCGAGGCCTATTCACGCGGCCCGTACCGAGAGGGATTCGTGGCGCGCTTCAAGGCGCTCGTTCCGGACGGGGTCGAGCCGGTTTACGACCTGAAGGAGCCCTTCACCAACAGCTTCGTCGCCAACGGATTCGTCGTCCACAACTGTGGCGAGCAGCCGTTGGGGCCGAACGACGCGTGCAACCTCGGCTCCGTTGATCTCGCGCGCTTCTTCGCGGAGGCGCCCGGCGGCGGCGCCGGCGTCGCGTGGGACGAGCTCGAGCGGGTGGTGCGGCTGGCCGTGCGCTTCCTCGACGACGTGATCGAGGTCAATCCGTACCCGCTCTCGGAGATCGCCGCGACGGTGAAGGCGAACCGGCGCGTCGGGCTCGGCGTGATGGGCTGGGCGGATCTGCTCTTCCTCCTGGACATTCCCTATGACAGCGAGGAGGCGCTCGCCCTCGCCGAGCGACTCATGGGCTTCATCCAAGACATCGCCCACGATCAGTCGGCGCGACTGGCCGAGGAGCGCGGGCCCTTCCCGAGCTTCGCGCACTCGATCTATCGGGACGGCCGGCCCCTCCGGAACGCCACCGTGACGACGATCGCGCCCACCGGGACCATCTCCATGATCGCGGGCTGCTCCTCGGGGATCGAGCCCCTCTTCGCCCTCGCGTTCGAGCATCGCGTGCACGGCTCCGAGGGCGAGCGGGTGCTGCCGTTCATCAGCGAGACCTTCGAGCGCCTGGCGCGGGCGCGCGGCTTCCATTCCGATGCCCTGATGGCCGAGGTCGTCCGCCGCGGCTCGCTGCGTGACATTCCCGGCGTCGACGAGGCGGTGCGGGCGGTGTTCAAGACGGCGCACGAGATCGACTTCCGCTGGCACGTGCTCCATCAGGCGGCCTTCCAGCGCCACACGGACAACGGTGTGTCCAAGACGATCAACCTGCCGCACGACGCCACCGAGGAGGACGTCGCCCAGGCCTATCTGCTCGCATGGGAGAAGGCCTGCCTCGGCATCACGGTGTTCCGCGACGGGAGCAAGGGCGCCCAGGTGCTGCACATGGGCGTGGGGCAGGGCGAGGACGTGGCGGCGGGTCCTGCCGAGCGCGTGGTGAAGCCGCGGCCTCACAGTCTGGCCGGCGCCACGTACCGGATGGAGACCCCCATCGGCACCGCGTTCATCACCGTCAACGACACCCCCGCGGGCGATCCCTTCGAGGTCTTCGTTCAGGTCGGCAAGGCCGGCTCCGACACCATGGCGGTGGCCGAGGCCCTCGGCCGACTGGTCTCCCTCATCCTGCGCATGCCGTCGCCACTCTCGGTACAGCGTCGGGTGGACGAGGTGATGAGCCAACTCTCCCGCATCGGCGGCGGCCAGCCGACCGGCTTCGGCGCCGCCCGGATCCTCTCGCTTCCCGACGCGCTCGCCCGCACGCTCGGCGAGCACATGAGCGGGCGGGGCGAGGGCGCCGCGCCCGCGCCCGCCGCGGAGCGGCGGCAGATCGGCGACCTCTGCCGCGAGTGCGGACAGGCCACCTTCATCTACGAGGAGGGCTGCAAGAAGTGTGTCTCGTGCGGATTCAACGAATGCTGATGGGCGAGCCGCAGCCGCAGGCGAGGCGAGCGGATACATGATGGGGTCCCGAGCGGAGCGAGGGCGGGCCCAGAACGGTCACGTCCCGCAGCCGGGGGTGGAGCGAGGGCGCGAGGGCTGATGGCCTTCTCCGGCGGCGACTACCCGGAGGTCGGACGGTGGCTCGCGAACTTCGTGGCGTCCCACGCCAAGCGGGAGCACCCACGGATCGAGGCCGTGGTGGACGCGGAAGGGGAGCGTGAAGGTCGGAGCTACGGTATCGGGCTCCGACTCGGCGCGCGCGCGGTTCCCGCCCCGGACGACCCTCCCTTCGAGCTGTCGTATCCAGAGGTCAGCCAGCACCGCGGCCGCCTCGCGTGGTGCGCCGATCTCGCCGGCCGCGTCCGGGCGCTCGCGCGGCGCCTGGCGGAAGCGGAGCGAGGAGTGCGCACATCCGCGTAGGTGTTCGCTGGTACGCCCCCGGCGACTGGAACGCGTTCTTCGCCCTCGCCCTCGACAACATGACCCAGCTGGTCATCCTGTCGAGCGTGCTCATCGGCGCATTCGGCTTCCCCGCCGACCTCGTCCTCTACGTGATGGTGCCGGGCACCGCCGCCGGCGTGCTCATCGGCGACCTCGTCTATACCTGGCTCGCCCTGTCGCTCATGCGCCGCCAGGGACGGAGCGACGTCACCGCGATGCCGTTCGGCATCGACACGCCCTCGCTGTTCGGCATGGTGTTCGGCGTGCTCGGCCCCGCCAAGCTCCTGACCGGCGATCCCATGCTCGCGTGGAAGATCGGCATGGGCGTGACCGTGGCGATGGGCGCGTTCAAGCTCGTCCTCGCCTTCGCGGGCGATTGGGCGCGACGGATGGTGCCGCGCGCCGCCCTCCTTGGCTCGATCGCGGGGGTCGCCATCCTGCTCATCGCGTTCCTGCCCGCTCTCAAGGTGTTCGGCGATCCCCTCGTCGGGCTCGTCTCGCTCGTTCTCGTCCTCGTGACGCTGGTCGGCGGGGTGCGGCTGCCCGGCGCGGTCCCGGGCGCGCTCGCGGCGGTGCTCGCGGGGGCGACCGTTCACTGGGGTCGCGCCCTCCTGGGCGGCGCGGCACCGACGCAGGTGGCGCTCGCCATCCCGGGCCTGCATCCGGCGCTGCCGTGGCCCACCCTGGCCTGGCTCGACACGCTCGGCCTGCTCGGTCCCTACCTCGCGCTCGCGCTGCCGTTCGCCCTCGCCACCGTGATCGGGGGCATCGACACCACGGAGTCGGCGATCGCGGCGGGCGACGAGTACCGCACGCGCGACATCCTCCTCACCGAGGCGCTGGCGACGATGGCGGCGGGGTTCGCGGGCGGCGTCGTGCAGAACACGCCCTACATCGGGCATCCCGCCTACAAGGCCATGGGCGCGCGGGCGGGCTATACCCTCGCCACCGGGCTCGTGATCGGGCTGGGGGCGGCGCTGGGCGTGATCCCGCTCCTCGTCGCGCTGCTGCCGGAGGCCGCGGTGGCGCCCATCCTGATCTTCATCGGGCTCGAGATCACCGCGCAGGCCTTCGTTGCGTCGCCGTCGCGCCACGCCGTCGCCGTCGCCATCGCGTTCATCCCCGCGGTGGCCGCGCTCGTGCTGATCGAGGGCGGCACCCTCCTCGCCGGGGTGGGGAAGACGGCGGCGGATCTGGCCGGCAGCGCACGCGTGGCATGGGACGGCCTGCTCGTCCTGGGTAACGGCTTCATCGTGACCGCGCTGCTCTGGGGCGCCGCCGTGGTGGCCATGGTGGAGCGCCGCCTCGCCCAGGGGGCGGCGGTGTTCGGCGTCGGCAGCCTGGCCGCGATGGTCGGCGTCATCCATTCCCCGCTGCCGAGCGGGGCGCTGTTCTGGCCGTGGTCGGTGGAGACGGGTACCCCGCTGCGAGTCGCCGGCGCCTACGGGCTCGCGGCCGCCCTGCTGCTCCTGCTCGCGGCGCTGCGACCGGCGCCGCGCGGGTAGCCGAGCGGCCCGGCTAGCTGTGAACTGCCACGAGATTGTTCGGGGCCGCCAAGCGAGTGATGGGCGGACGGCCGTGGAGCGCGCCATGGGTGCGCGCCCAATTGTAGTAGTACAGCCAGGCGGGCAGCGCGGCGGTCCGGTGGCGCGACGTGGGATAGGCGCGGCGGTAGGCCCACTCGCGCAGCAGGGTTTGGATGAAGCGCTCGGCCTTGCCGTTGGTGCGCGGGGTGTAGGGGCGGGTGCGCAGGTGGCGTATGCCGGCACTGCGGCAGAGTTGGGCGAACCGCGCCGCGACATACCCCGAGCCATTGTCGGTCAGCACCCGACGGACGCGGACGCCGTGCCGCCGAAACCAGGCGCGGGCGCGCCACAGAAACTGCGTCGTCGTGCTCCCGCTCTCGTCGGGCAGGACTTCGACGTAGGCCAGGCGGGAGGCATCGTCCACCGCCACGTGCACGAACTCCCAGCCGATGCCCCGCACCGCGGCGCGGCGATCGCCGGTGATGCGGTGACCGACCCGCCCGATCCGGCCGAGCTTTTTGACGTCGAGATGCAGCAGGTCGCCGGGCTGCGCCCACTGATAGCGCTGGACGGGCACGGGCGGCGCGAGCGAGCGCAGCCGGGCCAGGCCGTGGCGCCGCAGCAGGCGGGCGACGGTCGAGGCGCTGAGCTGCAGCGCGTGGGCAATCTCCGCCCCCGTCCAGCGCTGCCGGCGCAGGCGCTCCACCCAGCTCACCAACAGCGGCGGGGTGGCGCGCGGACTCCGGTGGGGCCGGCACGAGCGGTCGGCCAAGCCCGCCGTGGCTTCGGCGGCATAGCGCGCGATCCACTTGCGCACGGTCCGGTCACTCACCCCGACCGCGGCGGCGACCGCGGTCGGCGCCTCCTGCCGAGTCAGGACCCGCTCGACGATCTGGCCTCGACTCCGGGGCGTCGTCCGGGCATTCTTATGAATGTTCATCCGGGCCTCCTCCTCTGCGGTGATGGTCGGTCGGCAACCACCAACGTCGCAGAGACGGCCCGGATGGACAATCTCTTGGTTGTTCACAGCTAGCGGCTCAGGCAAGAGCTTCGCGTCGTACGCCGCAACGCCTGAAGTGGTGACCCCGGCGGGATTCGCAGGGTTTAGCACGGTAGAACTACATGGGGTTATCCGAGTCGCCTAGATACCAAAGGTTCGCGCGATGGGCAGTACGTGGCCCCAACGGGGTCCTAACGGATCGGCTGAGGTTGATCTTGACGTGGCTTCTCAAGACGCTCCGGAGCCCGACACGGCTCATACCTGCACACCGGTTCAGGAACAGGGTGTCCGGGCGCCTAACCCGTAAGCTTGCCAGCTGAACCGGAGTTCCTCATATTTTGGCAAACGGGCCAGTTCGCCGAGGACGCTGGCGGGCAGCGCCCCCCCTTCAGTGGCTCACCATCAGGTTCTCGCGGAGGATGTTAGCCTCCAGCTCGAGCTCGTCTAGACGGTGCTTGACGATGTCCCCGATGCTCACGATGCCGCAGAGCCGGCCGCCCTCGACCACGGGGAGGTGGCGGACCCGGTGACGGGTCATGCGCGCCATGACGGCGGTGATGCTCTCGCCGGGGGCACAGGTCACGACGGGCGCGGTGAGGAGACGCGAGACCGGCGCGGTGAGGAGCGTGGTACCGTGCTCGGCGAGCCCGCGGACGATGTCGCGCTCCGAAATCAGCCCCCGCACGGTTACCCCGTCATCGCTCACCACGAGGGCGCCGATGCCCTTGAGCTTGAGGTCCCAGACGACGGCATCAAGAGTCGTATCGGGTCTCGTGGTCTCCACCCGAGCGCCCTTGGCCTTGAGAATCGCGGCGACGCTCATGGCGCGCTCCCTCCCCGTCCGATGCCTCTCCCCGCTCGGACGTGTCGCGGTCTACTCGAAAAGGTCGTCGGGGCGCCGCCCGATGTCAAGACCCTACTCAATGAGGCACGGTCGCCGGCCACTTGCCCTGAACTACCGTTGCTTCCCCCTCGGCCAGGGTGGCATGGTGACGGCCACTGGCAATGTCGGGCGCGCGGGATCGCTGCACTCCCTGTGGCGGTCCTCTGGCGGGGGGCCGCTGGTATACCACCCATGAAGGCCGGAGGACACTGAAGGTCTGCCGCGCCTGCCTCGAAGACAGCCCTAGCCGCCTCGACGCTGAGGCGCGCTTTCAGACGGAGCTAAATACTCCGTCTGTAGCGAGCCCGGACAGCGTAGCAACGCCAGTTTCCGTTCAGTGCGGAACGCGAGCGCGAGGACTAGGCATGTCGGAGGAGGCGGGGGGACCCGAAAACGGCCCCCCTCGAGCTCCTCCGCGTTTCTTGCCAACTGGTCTCCTCAGGGTAAGTATCCCTCGCAAGCAGGTTTGTGCTCCACTGCCATGACCTCCAGCACGGAGGTCGGGGCATGTTGTTCGACTTCCGGCGTCGCGGCGTGAACGGAGGGGAAGCATCGTGACTCGAGAGGTCGGGCTCCGGCAAGGTGACCGAAAGTTCACAGGGCAAGACGCTGGCGGAAGGCGTCGACCAGCCTGCCGACATCGAGCAATCCTGTGTGCGATCGTCGCTGCGAGTTGGGTCGCCGGCATCGGCTTCGCGCAGCAGCCGCCACTTCGCGCGCCCGACGTGCGTTACGAGCCCACCCCGATTGACGTAGTGGGTGCCATGTTGCGGCTGGCCAAGGTGAACGCTGACGACATCGTGTACGACCTCGGGTGCGGCGATGGGCGCATCGTCATCACGGCCGCGCGCCAGTTCGGCGCGCGCGGCGTCTGCGTCGACATCGATCCGCGACGCATTGCCGAAAGCCGGGAGAACGCGCATCAGGCAGGTGTCACCGAGCGCATCCAGTTTCTGAACGTAGATCTCCTCGCGACTCGCATCGACGACGCAACCGTGGTCATGCTCTTCCTCTCGCGCGAGCTCAACCTCGCGGTGCGGCCGAAGCTCCTACGCGAACTCAAACCCGGTACGCGGATCGTCTCGCATTGGCACGACATGGGCGACTGGAAGCCGCAAGAGACCGTCCGCGTCCAGAGCAGCGGTCGAGAGCGCCCGATTTATCTCTGGACCGTCCCGGAACGCTGAAGAGCCGAAGGGGTCAGGGGGTGCCGGTACTTGAGCGTTCAGCTCAGATTCTCCGGGCCGCAGGCTACGACTGCGTGCTGCTGCTCGGGCCGGGTCACCGCTTGAATGGACCCCTCCGGAAGGTGCGCCGGGACCGGAGCGCACGCTGGAGGGGTTGATCGAGCTTCGACGGGAGGCGGCGAATGGCGAATCGGTGTAACGACAACTTGGGTCGTGACTCTTCCTGAAGGGAGCCAGAACGAACAAGAAAATCTGGACAAAGCGAAACGATTTCAACTCCGGACGCTGGGTCGTCGACAAAAGTTGAGCGGTCGCTTACACGTTGAAGCCGGGATGCGTGGCGAATGCGTTGTTGAGAACCTTGTTCGCGATTTGCCGGCCCAGTGTCTTCAAAGCCGACGTCGTGCGGGCGCCCTCGACCCCGTACCATGCGGCG
>Ga0209382_10000054_pt1 | contig 151783 bp, 157 predicted proteins | sample SoiMetdeltSBSDD5_FD_187599 | JGI IMG/M metagenome (GOLD analysis project Ga0209382, IMG submission 187599) | Bulk soil microbial communities from a Populus tree surrounding site in Tennessee, USA - Soil MetaG P. deltoides SBSDD5 (SPAdes) (version 2) | ecosystem: Environmental > Terrestrial >... | reverse complement strand
GGCGGACGGCTGGTGGCTGACCGCCGAGGAGCATCCAGGGAGGGAGAGAGCCATGCGAAGGAGCCTGATGCGCGAGGTGCTCGGCAGCATCGTGCGGCTACCGGCGCCGGTGACGAGCTTCTGGGCTGAGGTCATGCGACGCAAGCGGGACGACCACCACGCCTCGCACAGCGACACGGTCAACCAGCTATTCCACATCGTCAGCTCGAGCGTGTTCATCGGCTGCTACGCGCTCGCCTTCTGGGACCTCACGACGGCCATGTGGGCCGGGCTCGGCGCCCTGTTCCTGCGCCAGATCGGCCACGCGATCCTCGAGCCGCCCTGTCACGACAAGGAGGCGACCCTCCTCGGCTTCAACACGCGCAACAAGAGCCTCATCCTCGGCGTCTACATCCTCGTCCCCGTCGTCCACCTCGTGATGGCCGAGGGGTGGGACCGCGAGGCGCTCGCGGCGCTCGCCGCGTCGGTGGCCCAGCAGTGGTTCATGTGGACGCTGGCGGTGGTGGGCGGGCGGGTCGGCTACCTCGTGTGGGCGCAGGGGCCGCGCCTCGCCCTGGTGTGGCTGGTGAAGCTCGTCACCGATCCGTTCACCGACGTCGTCGCCTACACGCCGCACTTCCTCGCGCGCTCGTAACGACCGGCCGCGATGCGTCCCTGGCTGGTGGTGACCGCGGCGGTGGTGCTCGCGCTCGAGCGGGCCACCTACGCGTTCATCGCCCGCCGGCCGGACGCGTTCCGTCGGCTGTGCCGGCACCCGCTCGTGGCCCGCCTCGGCGAGCCGGTCGTGATCGTCCGGCGCCTCCTCTACGCCTTCAAGGCCCTGCAGTTCTCGACCTTCGTCGCCTGGTGCCTGATCCACGGGGACGGACACCCGCTGCCGGCGGAGCCGGACGCCGTGGTGCTTACGCTCGCCGCCGCCATCATGATGGGGGGGCAGATCCTCAACTGGAGCGTGTTCTATCGCCTGGGGATGATCGGCGTCTTCTACGGCGATCGCCTCGGCTACCGCGTGGCGTGGTGCCGGGGCTTTCCGTTCTCGCTATGCCCGCATCCCCAGTACGTCGGCGTGGTCCTGACGATCTGGGGCTTCTTCCTCGGCGCGCGGTACCCGCACGACGACTGGTTCCTGCTCCCCGCGCTGGAGACGCTGTACTACGCCGTCGGCGCGCACCTCGAGCAGGAGCGACCGCACTATCCCGAGCCGGAGCCGATCGGAGGCCGACTGACGTGATCCCACGACGGGTACGGAGCGTCTGGCTCAGCGACATCCACCTCGGCACGCGGGACTGCCAGGCCGAGGCGCTGCTCGCCTTCCTCGACGCGGTGGACTGCGAGTTCCTCTACCTCGTCGGCGACATCATCGACTTCTGGCGTCTCGAGCGGGCGCCCCACTGGCCCCAGCGCCACAGCGACGTCATCCGTGCGGTGCTGTCCAAGGCACGGGCGGGCTGCACCGTCACGCTCATCCCCGGCAACCACGACGAGTACCTCCGCCGGTTCTGCGACCTGCAGCTCGGCAACATGCTCGTCGTCCGCGAGGCCGTGCACCGGACCGCCGACGGCCGCCTCCTGCTCATGCTGCACGGCGACGAGTTCGACGGCGTCACGCGCTACCACCGCTGGGTCGCACGCACCGGGGACGTCGGCTACGAGCTGCTGCTGACGATCAACCGCTGGTTCAACACCGCGCGCCGGATCCTTGGGTTCCCCTACTGGAGCCTGTCGGCGTACGTGAAGTGGAAGGTGAAGCGCGCGATCGACTTCGTCGTGGACTTCGAGCACGCCGTCGCCCGCGAGGCGGCCCGGCGCGGCATGGACGGGGTCGTGTGCGGCCACATCCACCGGGCCGCGCTCCGCGAGGTCCAGGGGGTGCTCTACGCCAACACGGGTGACTGGGTCGAGTCGTGCACGGCGCTCGTCGAGCACGGCGACGGCACGCTCGAGCTCCTCGACCTCGTGGCGCTCGCCGCGCCCGCGCACCGCGCCGCGTCCGTGGTGCTCGAGGCGGCCGCCCGCGCCGGCCAGCCGGGCGCCACGCCGCTCGGAGCGCCGTAACGAGCGCGTAATTTGCTTCGCCCGGCGGGCGTCCGGATACTACCGCCAATGTCGGACCTGCTCGTGATCGTCGACCTCGGCTCGAACGCCGCGCGCTTCGTGCTGGCCTCGATCGACCCCGGCCGCGGATTCCGGATCCTCCGCGAGGAGCGCGTCCAGACGCGCCTGGCCGGGGGGCGCACAGGGATCCTGGCCCGGGAGGCGATCGCGACGACCGTCCGCGCGACCCGGCGCTTCCTCGCGTCGGTGTCGCGTCCCGAGCGGCCGCGCGTGCTCGCCGTGGCCACGGCGGCCGTGCGCGAGGCGCGCAACGCCGGCCGTCTCCTGGGGGCGCTACGCACGCGGGTGGGCGTCGACGTCGAGGTGCTGAGCGGCGCCGACGAGGCGAGGCTGGGCGCGGTGGCCGCCCTGGCCAGCCTGCCGATGCGCCAGGGGCTCATCGTCGACGTCGGCGGCGGCAGCGTGCAGCTGACGCGCGTGCACCGGCACGCCATCGAGCCGCTGGCGAGCGCGCCGCTCGGCGCCGTCCGGCTCACGCGCCGGCTCGTGCGCCACGATCCACCCTCGGCCGCCGAGCGGCGCGCGGTGCGCGCCGAGGTCCGCCGTCACCTCGAGGGCGTCCTGCCGCCGGCGGCCGCCGGCGACTGCCTCGTGGGCCAGGGCGGCACGGTCCGCACGCTGGCCCGGATGCACCTCAAGGCGACGCCGCGCCGCCGCCGGGCCACCGTGCACGGGCTCCGCGTCGAGCGCGACCACGTGCGCGCCCTCGGCGAGACGCTGGCCGCCCTGCCGCTGCGGCGCCGCCGGCGACTCGACGGCCTCAAGGCCGAGCGCGCCGACGTGATCGTCGCCGGGGCCCTCGTCGTCGAGGAGATCATGGCGCTCGGGGGCTACGGCGCCCTCACCGTGTGTGAGCGGGGCGTGCGTCACGGGCTGCTGCTGCGCGAGACGTTCGGGCTGGAGAAGTAGCGTGACGCCCGACGCGTTCGTCAATCGCGAGCTGTCCTGGCTCGAGTTCAACCGCCGCGTGCTCGAGGAGGCCCAGGACGCGTCGGTGCCGCTCCTCGAGCGCGTGAAGTTCCTGGCCATCGTCAGCAGCAACCTCGACGAGTTCTTCATGGTCCGTGTCGCCGAGCTGAAGCGCCGCCTGCGCGCCGGCGACGCCGAGCCGGGGCCCGACGGCCTCACGCCGGCGGAGACCCTGGCGGCGGTCGTCGAGCGCGTGCGCCGGCTCGGCGACGAGCAGCACCAGTGCTTCCTGCACCAGCTGGCCCCGCTGCTGGCGGCCGAGGGCATCCGCCTGGTACGCCCGAAGGAGCTCGACACCGACGGCGAGCGGTACCTCGCCGACTACTTCCGGCGGACGCTCCTGCCCGTCGTCACGCCGCTGGCCATCGATCCCGGCCATCCGTTCCCGTACCTCGCGAATCGCTCCATTTGCCTCGTCGTGTCCCTGCAGGCGGCCGGCGGCTCGCCCCTGCCCGCGACGTCCCTGTCGGTGATTCACCTCCCGACCCAGGTCGTGCCCCGGTTCGTGGCGCTGCCGGCCCCGGCCGGGCAGCACGCCTTCATGCTGATCGAGGACGTCATCCGCCTGCACCTGCCCACGCTCTATCGCGGGTACGACATCCGCTCGTGCCACGCGATCCGCGTGACACGAGACGCCGACGTCCGGCTGCCCCGCGGGCGCACGGAGGACCTCCTGACGAGCATCGAGGCGGGCCTGCGGGAGCGACGGATGGGCACCGCCGTCCGGCTGCAGTACGACGACGACCTCCCCGCGGAGACCCGGACGACGCTGCTGGAGGAGCTCGAGCTCGGGCCCGACGATCTCTACGAGGCAGAGGGGTTCATCGCGTTCGCGGACCTGTTCCAGCTCTACGGCGCCGTCGAGGCGCCGCGCCTCAAAGAGAAGCCGCGCGAGCCGGCGCCGGTGGCCGTCCTCGAGAGCGCGCCCGACCTCTGGAGCGCGCTGCGGGCCGGCGACGTCCTCGTCCACCACCCGTACCATTCGTTCGACCTGGTAACGCGCTTCGTGCACGACGCCGCCGTGGATCCGCGCGTGCTGGCCATCAAGATGACGCTCTACCGCGTCAGCCCCACGTCGCCGATCGCGCAGGCCCTCACCCGGGCGGCGGAGAGCGGCAAGGAGGTCGCCGTCCTCGTCGAGCTGCAGGCCCGCTTCGACGAGGAGGCGAACATCCGCTGGGCGCGCTCGCTCGAGGAGGTCGGAGCCCACGTCGTGTACGGGCTCGTCGGCTACAAGACGCACTGCAAGGCGTGCCTCGTCGTGCGCCAGGAGCCCGACGGGATCCGGCGCTACTGCCACCTGGCCACGGGCAACTACAACGTGCGCACCGCCGGGATCTACAGCGACCTCGGCTTGTTCACGTCCCGCGAGACGTTCGGCGAGGACCTGACCGAGCTCTTCAACCTGCTGACGGGCTACACGCGCCCCCCGCGCTTCCACCACCTGATCACGGCCCCGCTCGACCTGCGCGACGGGCTGATCGCCCGCATCCGGCGGGAGGCCGATCACGCGCGGGCCGGCGGCCCGGCCCGGATCGTGGCCAAGATGAACAGCCTGGTCGACCGCCGGCTGATCGAGGAGCTGTACGCCGCGAGCCAGGCCGGCGTGACGATCGACCTGATCGTCCGCGGCATCTGCTGTCTGCGCCCGGGCGTGCCCGGACTCTCCGAGCGCATCGGCGTGATCTCCATCGTCGACCGCTACCTGGAGCACGCGCGCATCTTCTACTTCGAGAACGCGGGGGCGCCGGAGTTCCTCCTCGCGTCCGCCGACTGGATGCCGCGCAACCTGGACCGGCGGGTCGAGATCGCGTTTCCCGTGCTCGAGCCGTCGCTGCAGGGCTACCTGTGGACGATCCTCGAGACCCAGCTGAACGACACGGTGAAGGCCCGCCGCATCCTGAGCGACGGCCGGTCGGCACGAGCGACCGGTGCGGCGCCCCGGCTCCGGTCGCAGGACCACCTGCACGAGCTCACCGCCGCCGCCTCGACGGTCTCCATCCTGCGTCCGCCCATCACGGCCCAGGCCTCGCGCTAGAGCCTTCTCCGCGCCCCCCTCGCCCGGGGGGACTCGCGCGGTGTGCCTATGCTGGCGGTGGCGATCCACCGCCAGCCTCGCGATGAGCACCAAGACACTGGTCATCCTCGCCGCCGTCGCCCTGCTCGGGCTCGGCCACCTGGCCTATCCGTTCAGTGGCGACCAGGCGATGTTCGTCCTCGCGGCGCGGGATCTCGACGACGGCGCCGTGCTGTATCGCGACTTCTGGGACTTCAAGCAGCCGGGGATCTTCGCCTTCTACTGGGCGGCCGGCCGTGTCCTCGGCTTCGACGAGATCGGCGTCCACGCGCTCGAGCTCGCCTGGATGCTGGGCCTGAGCCTGGTCCTCGTCGTGACATTGCGGCGGTGGACGTCGAGCGCGTTCGTCGCGGGCCTGGCACCGCTGCTGACGGTCGGCAACTACTACGCGGTCTCGGAGTCGTGGCACCTCACACAGGTGGAGGGTCTGGTCGGCCTCCCCCTGTACCTCGCGCTGTGGTACGCCTCGACCCCGGCCCGGCCCTGGCGGCTCTTCGTCTCGGGCGTGATGGGCGGACTCGTGCTGCTGCTCAAGCTCATGTTCCTGCCCATCCTCGCGGCGTTCTGGCTGACGGCACTCGCGTGGGACGTCGTCCGCCACGGCCTCGGCGTCCGACGCCTCGCCGCCGTGGTGGCGCCGATCGTCGGCGGCTGCCTCGCTCCGATCCTGGTCGCCCTCGCGTACTTCGTGTGGACGGACAGCCTCGGCGTCGCCGCGTGGACGTGGTTCGACTTTCCGCGGGCGGTCGTCCGGGAGATTCCGGCGCCGAGCCTCTGGCGCCTCTTCACCGCCCTCGTGTGGTTCGCGAGCGGGTTCTCGTGGCTGCTGGCCCTCGCGGTGATCGGCGGCGCCGTGGCGGCACGACGTCGCGACGACGTCGTCGGCGTGAACCTCGTGCTGTGGTGCCTCGTCGGCGGCGGCGTCATCCTCGTCCAGGTGCAGTCGTGGTGGCAGTACCACTTCCATTTGCTCTTCGTCCCCGTCGGCGTGCTGGCTGCGGTCGGGCTCGACGCGCTGCGAACGTGGATGCGAGCGGGCGACCGGTTCCTCGCCGGCCGCTGGGGAACGGCGCTGCTGCTGCTCGCCCTCGCGTGCCTCGCCGCGCCGACGCTCGGCGTGCTGGCCCGGAAGACCGTCGCACTGGTCGAGCACCGATTCGCCCGCGATCCCGACGCGCGGCGGCGATACCAGCGACAGGTGAGCCGGGACTACGCGACGACGCTCGACGAGGTGGCGTTCCTCGGCGAGCCCGGCAGCCTGCCCGGCCGGATCTACGTGTTCGGCGATCCGCTCTACCACTTGCTGTCCGAGCGCGGACAGGCGATCCCCCTCAACGGATGGTTCATGGAGGTCGCGCCCGCCGAGCAATGGGCCCAGGTCACCGCCCAGCTCGACGCCGCGCGGCCGCCCTACGTCTTCGTGGCGCCGACCGAGGCAGCGCTGATCGCGCGACACGCGCCGGCGCTCGACGCGTTCCTGCGCACGGCCTACCGGCCGCTGCGCGAGAGCCGTGCCGGAGTCTGGTACGTCCGCGCCGCGTCGAGGTAGCGCGTGGCGCGTCGTCGCGAACACGTCATTTGACGGCGGCGCGCGCCGGTCGAACACTGGCGCCATGCATGATCCTCGATCGCTCGATCGTCACCGTGCCCCCCGGTTTCGCGTGGCCGTCCTCGAGCGAGACGCGACGTCGCGCGCGCGCCTCGTCGCCACCGTCGAGGCCGCCGGCGTGGAGGTCGGCGTCGCCGCCACGCCCCGGCCGGACTTCGTCCCGTTGATCCGTCAGACCGGCTGCGACGTGGTGTTCCTCGGCCTCGATGCGCCCGAGGCGAACACGCTCGAGCTCGCCACGGCGATCCCGTGTCCCCTGGTGCTGTGCAGCCTCGACACCAGTCCCGCGATGATCGGCACCGCCCGGCAGATGGACGCCATGGCGTTCCTCGTTCGCCCGATCCGCGCCGAGCAGATCGCGCCGACCATCGCGCTGGCCGTCGCCCGCTTCCGCGACCGGCAGGTGCTCCGCCGAGCGCTCGACGAGCGCAAGCTGATCGAGCGCGCCAAGGGACGTCTCATGGCGCTCCACGGTGTCACCGAGGACGACGCGTTTCGCTGGCTGCGTCGTCGATCGATGGACACGCGCATGCGCATGGCCGACGTCGCCCGTCAGGTGCTCGGGCAGCCGGCCTCGTTCCGGGCGGGCCGCTCCACGATGGGACACCGCGGCCACACCGCCGTCAGGACGCCGGGCTAGTTCTCGCCGCGGCGCGGTTCAGCGCACCCGGTCGTTCCAGCGCATCCTGGCATCGCACGTCTCGGTGGCCGTCGACTTGCTTGTCTTCCCGCGCGTGATGCGGCCGCGACTAGCCCCCGTATGCCAGCCCAGGGCCCGCACACCGCGATCGTAATAATTCGACTGGTACGATGAACTCGAGATCAACGCCCGGAGGGCTCCGATGGCATTTTCCCCTCTCTCCTTTCTCCTGGGTCTCGCGACGGCGTCGCTCGTCCCGGTGCTGTCGCGCGTGATGCGTCCGCTCGCCGTGGAGGTCACGGCCGCCGGCATGGGGATGGTCGAGGATGCCCGCCGGATCGCCGCCGAGCAGCTCGAGAGCCTCGAGGATGTCCTCGCCGAGGCGCGCGCCCGCCGTGAGCACCTCGACGCCGAGGCGGTGGCCGCCGAGGACGAGATGTCAGACTCCGAGGACGAAGCCGACGCGGTCCCGGAGGCCGAGCACGAAGAGCCCGCCACGGTCGGACGTCCCCGTCGGCGCACTAACGGTGCTGGCCGACGGCGGGCCTCCTAGACGGCCGTGGGCGGCCTGCGGGTCGTTCACGAGCTTCCCGGACGGCTCCGGGTCCGGGTACCGCCCGGCGTTGACCTGCCGCGTCTGGCCGACGCCGTACGCACCGAGCCGGGCGTCCTCGGCTCGACGTGGTCCGCGCGGACCCGAGGCCTGCTGGTGGTCTACGACGCCGAGCGCATCGCCGCGACCGCGCTCCGGGAAGCGCTGAGCCGTCACAGCGGCCGCGAGCCGCTGGAGGAGCCGGACGCGGCCGTCGCTCGGCTCCCGGCCGAGACCCGTCGGCCGGGCGAGGCCGTCGCCGCTGCCCTCCGGGAAACCGTGGGCGAGCTCGACCGGCGCGTCCAGCAGACCACGCGAGGACTGATGGGCCTCGGCGGCCTGTTGCCCCTGGCGCTGTTGACCTGGGCGGCAAGTCAGGTCCTTCGCGGTCGCGCCGGTCCCCTGTCGTGGTCCTCGGCCGTGTGGTACGCGCACGGGCTGTTCCGGGACTACAGCGCCGGACCGTCACCGGAGTAGCACATGCGGTGTGAGATCGCCCACGCCTCGCGCGGTCGTCTCCGCCTGCGCTATCCCGTGACGTGGCTCCGACGACGCCGGGGCGACGTCGAGTCGCGACTGCGGGCGCTCCCCGGCGTGCGGACGGTCACCCCGAGCACGGTCACCGGCAGCGTACGGATCGACTACGACCCGTTCCGGCTGGCCGAGGGCGCGCTGGTCGACGCCCTCCAGGAGATGCACGGGCGTCTGGACCAGGCGCGGCTGCGCCCGGCGCAGGCTCCGCGGCTCCCCAGCACCCCGACGCCACTCCTCAAGCTGCTGGCCGCCTCGGGCGTCCTGGCCACCGCCTGCTTGCCGGTGCCGACCGCGCTCGCCGCCGGCCTCGTCCTCGCCTCGGAGATGCCGACCGTGCTCCGCGGGGCGGCCGCGGTGAAGCGACGCCGACTCGACGGCAACGTGCTGGAGGCCGCGACGCTGCTGCTGCTGACGGCGCGGCGCCACTACGTGGGCGCGGCGCTGCTCACGTGGCTCCGCGCGGTCGGCGACTACGCCGTCGCCCGGACCGTCGTCACCGCCCGCCGCTCGCTGCACGACATCGTCGCGCCCCCGGAGGGCACCGTCGTCAGGGTCGAGGACTCGACGCGTCGACGGGTCGGCGTGCACCGGCTCAGGGTCGGCGACGTCGTCGCCGTCAGCGGCGGCGAGCGACTGCCGGTCGACGGCCGCGTGGTCCAGGGCGAGGCCCTCGTCAATCAGCAGACGATGACCGGCGAGGCACTGCCGGTCGAGCGGCGCGCCGGCGACCCCGTGTTCGCGGCCACCATCGTCGAGTACGGCGAGATGACGGTGCGCGTGGAGCGCGTGGGGCTCGACACGGCCGTCGGCAAGATCATCCGGACGATCGAGGCGGCGGCCGCCGAGAAGTCCGACATCCAGGCCTTCGCCGAGCGTCTCGCCGACCGTGACGTCGGTCGGACACTCGGGCTCGCCGCGCTCGGCACCGTGTTCGCGCGCAGCCTCGATGCCGGCATCGCGATCCTCGTCTCGGACTACGGCATGGCCGCCCGGGTGGGCGTCCCCACGGCGATGCTCGCCTCGATCACCCGCGCCTTCCGGCGCAACATCCTGATCAAGGGACCGCGCGCCCTGGAGAGCCTCGCCCGCGTCGACACGGTCGTCTTCGACAAGACGGGCACGCTGACCGTGGGCGCGCCGCGCGTGACGCGCGTGGCGCGGTACGGTCCCTGGGCCGAGGCGACGCTGCTCGGGTACGTCGCCTCGGCCGAGCAGCCGTTCACCCACCCGGTCGCCCGGGCCGTCGAGCGGCTGGCGGCGGAGCGTCACCTCGAGGTGCCGCCCGCCGCCCGTCCCTCGCAGCGGCTCGGCCTGGGCGTCGAGGCCCACATCGACGGGCGGCGCGTCCTCGCGGGCAGCCGCCGCCTCATGGAGGCCCACCGGATCGCGCTGAGCGCGGCCGCGGACGACGAGGCTCAGGCCCACGCGGTCGGGGCCTCGCCGCTCTTCGTGGCCGTCGACGATCGTCTCGCCGGCATGCTCGTCCTCCAGGACCAGCTCCGCGACGACGCCCCCGAGGCGGTGCAGGCGCTGCGCGCGCGCCGGATGCGCAACGTCATCCTGCTCTCGGGCGACCACGCCGAGCCCAGTCGGGTCATCGCCGAGTCGCTGGGACTGCGCCATCACTACGCGGACCTGCTGCCCGAGGACAAGGCCCGCCTGATCGCCGACCTGAAGGCCGAGGGGCGCGTCGTCGCCATGGTCGGCGACGGCGTCAACGACGCGCTGGCGCTGAACGAGGCCGACGTGGGCATCGCCGTCCCCGGCGGCGCCGAGGTGGCCACGGAGGCCGCGGACGTGGTGCTCCTGCGTGGCGGCCTGGGCCTGGTGGTCGGCGCGATCGACCTGGCCCGCGAGAGCATCCACAGCGTCAAGGACACCCTCCGGATCGCCGCCCAGGCCAACCTGGTCGTGGTCGGCCTCGCCTCCTTCGGGGTCGCCCGCCCCGTGGTCAGCCTGCTGCTGAGCCACGGGACGACGGTGGCTGCTGCACTCCTCTCGGCGACCCGGGCCGAGGCCCGGTCCCTGTGAATCGCGCTGCAACCCTCGCCACGAATGCAAACGGAATGTCCGCCTGGCGTCATGCCCCTGTCACACTGAGTCCGTATCCTGGGAGGTGCGAGTCGATCGGCTCGCCCCCGAAGGGAGGCGGTCTCGATGCTGGGACGGTTCCTGCTGGGTCTGGTGGCGGATCTCGTGCTGGGCTCCACGAAGTCGATGCGGCGCTCGTTCGACGCGGAGATGGGGCGCTACTTCGAGCAGCGCGGCTACCAGCCCCCGTCGCCGACGCACTCCTCCGCGCCCTAGCGTCCTTCGCGCCCCGCCTCGGTCCCGCGGCCGAGCGCCCGTGACGGTGCCCATGCGCACCGCCGACGCTCGTCCCCGGTCCGCTGCGGGCGCCTCCGTGCTCGTCCTCTCCACCGCCGCTCCCGGCCGGGCTCGCCTGCGGGTCATCGCGGTCCGCGGACGCCGGGTCTTCGCGTGTCGCCTCGAGGCCCGGATCTCCAGCGAGGCGGGGATCCGCGAGGTGCGCGCCAACGCCCTCACGGGCAGCGTGCTCGTGCACTTCGATCCGACGCGCGTCGAGACGAGGGCGCTCATCGCGGCCGTGCGGCGCTATGCACGCGAGCTCGGGTCCGCCGGCGACGCGGAGCCCGAGCCCACGACCTCCGCCAACGGAGACGCGCCGTGGTACGGCGTGAGCACGACCGACGCGCTGGCGCGCCTGTCGACGTCGGTGGAGGACGGCCTGTCCACCGACGAGGCCCAGCGCCGGCTCGTCCGGTTCGGCGCCAATCAGTGGCCTGCCCCGCAGCCACCGTCGCCGCTCGCCACGCTCGCGGGCCACCTGACGTCGATGCCGGTCGTCCTGCTCGGCGGCGCCGCCGTGCTGTCGATCGGCAGCGGCGCCATCCTCGACGCCGCCATCATCCTGGCCGTCGTCGCCGCCAACGCCGTCGTCGGCTACGTGACCGAGCGCCGCGTGCAACGCATCCTCACCTCGTTGCAGCAGACCGGGGTGCCGCCGGCCGTGGTCCGGCGCGACGGGCGCGAGCGCGTCGTGCCCGCCAGCGCCCTCGTGCCCGGCGACGTCCTCGTCCTGAAGGCGGGCCACGAGGTGCCGGCGGACGGTCGCGTCGTCGTCTCCGACGGCCTCCACGTCGACGAGTCCGCGCTGACGGGCGAGAGCGTCGCGGTCGCGAAGACGGTGGCGGTGGTCTCCGCCAACGGGGCGATCGCGGACCGGACGAACATGATCCACGCCGGGACCGTCGTGGCCGACGGCGGCGGGATCGCCCTCGTGACGGCCACCGGCCGTCACACCGAGATGGGCCACGTGCGGACGCTGGTGGCGGAGGCCGCGGTCCCGCCGACGCCCATGGAGGTGCAGCTCGACCGGGTCGGGCGTCGCCTGGTCGGCGTCTCGCTCGGGGCCTGCGCCGCGGCCCTCGGGCTCGGGATCCTGCGCGGCGTGCCGGCCCTGGAGATGGCCCGCAGCGCGATCTCGCTCGCGGTCGCGGCCGTGCCCGAGGGGCTGCCCGCCGTCGCCACGACCACGCTCGCCCTGGGCACGCACGCGATGCGGCGACGCGGCACGCTCGTGAGGCGCCTGGCCGCGGTGGAGAGCCTCGGCGCGGTGACGGTCCTCTGCGCCGACAAGACCGGCACCCTGACCGAGAACCGCATGACGGTCGACTCATGGTGCGTCGGCACGCGGGAATACGGGCAGGGCCCCGAGCTGGTCGGCGAACACCTGACGGATCCCGCCCTCGCGCGGGCGCTCAGCATCGCCGTCCTGTGCAGCGAGGCCGAGCTGTCCGACGACGGCGGGGACGGCAACGGCAGCTCGACGGAGACCGCGCTGCTCGTCGCCACCCGGCAGGCCGGCCTCGACTACCGCGCCGAGCGGCACCGCTATCCGCTCCGGTCCATCCGGCGACGCAACGACGGCGACAACTGGATGGGGACGGTGCACGCCGACGGCCTCGTCGCGGTCAAGGGTGCGCCGGAGGAGGTCCTCGCCCGCTCCGACCGGTGGATCGAGGAGGGCCTGGAGCGGCCGCTGGACGCGGCGGCGCGGCGCGCGCTCCTGCAGCTCAACGACCGGATCGCGGCGCAGGGGCTGCGCGTGCTCGGCCTCGCCTTCAAGGAGAAGGAGACCGAGGGCGCGCCGTTCGAGGGGCTGACCTACCTCGGCCTCGTCGCACTCACCGACCCGATCCGGCCCGGCGTGGGCGAGGCCATGCGGGCCTGCCGCGGGGCCGGGATCCGCACGGTGCTGATCACGGGCGACCACGCCCGGACGGCCGCCGCCATCTACCGGCACGCGGCGCTCGGTGACCGGACGCCGACCGTCTTCGACGGCGCGCGCGTGGGCGAGATCCGCCCCGAGACCCTGCCGGAGCTCATCCGCGACGTGGACGTGTTCGCGCGGGTGTCACCCGCCGACAAGTACCGCATCGTCCGCGCGCTACAGGCCGCCGGCGAGGTCGTCGCGATGACCGGCGACGGCATCAACGACGCCGCGGCCCTGCGAGCGGCCGACATCGGCGTCGCGATGGGGGAGCGCGGCACGGACGTCGCGCGTGAGGTCGCCGACGTGGTGCTCGTGACCGACGACTTCGGCGGCATCGTGGCGGCGATCGAGCAGGGCCGCGCCATCCACGCCAACGTCGGCAAGGCGCTCCGGTTCCTGCTCGCCACCAACTTCAGCGAGATCCTCGTCACGCTGGGGGCGATGGCGCTGGGCGCCCCGCGGCCGATGTCGGCGATCCAGTTCCTGTGGATCAACCTGCTCTCCGACGTGGCCCCCGCCCTCGCGCTCGCCGTGGAGCCGGCCGAGACCAGCGTGATGCGGCAGCCGCCCCGCGATCCGGCCGAGCCGATGCTCTCGCGCGCGACGCTCACGGAGATCACGCGCGACGCCGGGGTGCTGGCGGCCACGACGCTGGGCGTGCACGCCCTGGCGATGGCCCGCCACGGGGCCGGTCCTCGCGCCACCACGCTCGCGTTCTCCACGCTGACCACCGCTCAGCTGCTCCAGGCCCTCGCCTATCGCTCGGGCGCGCGACGCGGGCCCGGCGAGAGTGGTCGCTCGGCGCTCGGTGTCGTCGTGGCCGGCAGCGTGCTGGCCCAGGTCGTCGGCATGGCCGTCCCCGGGCTTCGACAGGTGCTGGGGCTCACCCCGCTGACCCCGGCCGAGTGGCTGCTGGTCGGCGGCGCCGCGAGCGTCCCGGCGATCGTGAACGAGATCCGACGCAATCGCGGACCCCAGCGTGCGAATGCAGTGAGCCTGAATACCCAAGGAGAAACGCATGGCCGCGCGAAGGGCAACGGCAAGAACGCAAGGCAAACCCACCCGACGCGCTGACGGGCGCCGCGAGGCCGGCACGCCCCCGGACGCGCTGGTCGGACGGGCGGTGCACGGCGCGATCACCGGCGGCGAGATCGTCGCGGTCGGGGTCCTCAACCTCGTGCGGAACACGCTGGTGACCGCGCTCGCCGGGGCCCAGGACGTCGGCGCCGAGCTGGGCGGGGCCGCGGTGGCGGGCGTCCGGGGCGTGATCCGCGCCTCCTACACGATCGGCGCCGACCTCGGCGTCGTCGCCCGCGAGGCGCTGCGGGGCACCGTGACGGCCGCCCAGTCGATCGGCGGCGACGTGGGCGGCGTGACACGCTCGGCCGCGCGGGGTGCGGTCAAGGCCACCGGCGAGGTCGGCGGCGACGTCGCGACGGTGGCGCGACGCTCCGTCGAGGGCACGGCGGCGGCGGCCCGTGAGCTCGGTCTCGACGTGACGGCCCTCGCGCGCAGCGCGGCGGAGGGCGCCATCGAGGCCGCGGATCGAATCGGGACGGCGGCCGGACGCGCCGTGCGAGCGACACTCTCGGGGACGGTGTCGGGCGTGCGCTCCCTCGTGTCCGGGTCGGCGCCGACGCGGACCGCGAGCCGGCCGCCAGCCCGCGCCGCATCGCGCCGGAAGCGGACGCGCGCGGCCGGTCGACCGGCCCGCCGTCGCACGACCACCCCGGCGGAAAAGGCGTCGTGACGAAGGCGTCAAGGCGCGGACGCCGGCCCGGCCAGACCCAAGAGCCCCGGCGGGCCGGCACCCCCTCCACTGTGGAGGCGCTATCGGCCGGGCTCGTACGTCTGGCTCGCGTGACCTTCGCCACGGGCCTCGACGCCGCCCGGGACGTCGGGAGCGAGCTCCGGACGGCCGGCGTGCGCACCATGAGGGGGTCGATCACCGCCGCCCGGGACATCGGTGGCGATCTCGCGATGGTCGGACGGGAGGTGTCGGCCGCCCTCCGGGGGCCGGCGAAGCCGGCGGTGAAGGCCCCGGGGAGGCGACGCCGGCGCCCGGCCGCGTGAGTGTCGGAATCCTTATCGCAGCAAACTTTGCGTCTTGCGGTCCGTGACCGGCGAGTGGACACTTCCGGCCTACGGGAGAGACCCATGGTTCGTGGTCGCATCGCTCCAGGCGTTCTCGCGGTACTCGCCATCGTCCGGATGCTCGTGCCGTGAGCGATCCACGCGCGCCGATCGTCGAGCGGCTGCGTCGGTACACGCACGACATCTTTTCCCGCGAGGCGGTCGCCCGGACGGTGCTGATCGTCCTCCAATCGGGCACGTTTCTCATCCCCGAGCTCATGACCCAGCCGCCGGAAGAGGTGTTCCGTGCCTGGCAGGCGCTGCTGTCGGCGGGCAGCATCGAGTCCGCGGGTGTGGCCGTGCGCGGCCTGAACGCCGACACGCGGCAGGCCGTCGTCTTGCTGTTCATGAGCGCCGTCGAGGCGTTCGGCCGAGGCGGGGACGTGCTGTTCTTCGACGTGAGTCTCAACGTGCCCGACTGGCTCGTCGATCTCTGCCAGAAGTCCTGAGCGTCGCTCCGCCTCGATCGACACGCCCGACAACTTGGCACGCCGCCCGGCGGCGCGGGGCTCCCGGCGCCTCCTCGCCGCGCGGAAAATTTTTTCCCGTCTTCCAGAGAGGTCCAACCTGAGGTAGCTATCGTGCCTGCGTGCACATCGCACGGTCACGACGTGGAGATGTAGATGGGCGTGGTGAAGACGGCCCTCTCCGGAATCGCGGGTGTCCTGACGGGTCTCGCGCTCGGCTACGTGCTGTGGGGCCAATCCATGGCCGATCTGCGGAGCTCATTCGCCACGGTCAGCGCCGAGCTCGCGACGACCAAGACCTGGCTGTGGGACGAGATCCGCTCGTCCGACGAGCGCTACGAGAAGGTGTCCTCCGCGTTGACGAAGGCGCAGGCGGATCTGGTGCGCACCCAGGCCGAGCTCGCGCGCGTCCAGGCGATCTCCCGGAACGGCGGCGACACCGGCGCGAGCGCATTCGTGGGGCGGATCGGCGGGCGGCGGCCCGGCGAGCGCGTGCCCATCCGCGAGCCCAACGAGTGAGACGCCGGCGCGCGGCCGGTGACCGTCAGAGCCCGGCGCTGACCGCGCGGTAGAGTCGCGGCAGGACACGATTGAGCGCCACGGCCCCGGGCACCTCCCATGTCCGGGCGTAGCCGTTGATCATCTCGATCAGCGCCGTCACGGCGTCCGCGGAGCGGAACGCCATGATGCGCATCTCGTCGATGCGCGTGGCGCTCCGGACGGCGGTGTCGATCCCGAGCGGAACGGCCGGCTGCGCGCGGACGAACGCCTCGAGAGCTGTCCAGTCGTCCTCGGGGATCTCGACCCGGATCGTCGGCATGCGCCCGGCGCCCCATCGCGCGCCCGGCGATGGAGCCTAGCACGCGCGCCGGCTCCGCGGCACGTCGTCACCGAGGCTTCACGATCACGCAACACGCGGCCCGTCGCGGGCGGGCCTCGGCGGTCAGGAGCCGGAACCGACCACGACGAGCTGGCCGCGCTGACCCAGCGGCTCGTGAAACTTGCAGAAGAACGGCACGGAGCCGGTGGCCGGCACTGTGACGTCGATCTCGACCTGAGCCCGGGGCGGTAGATCGCGATCGAGCCCGAGCGCCGGCGCGCTCAGATTGTGCAGCGTGCTCGCCGCGTTCTCGACGCGAAGGCGGAGCCGCTCACCGGCCCGCGCCCGCACCGCGCTCGGGGTGAACGAGTAGTCGTCCACGCGGACGACGACCTCGACCGGTTCCGCCGCGGCGGCCTTCGGGACCACGCCCGGCTGCACGGCGACCTTGCGCGGCGCATTGCCCACCGGGATCGTGGCGACGACCTGCCGCCGCGCGAGGTCGACCACGGAGACGTCGTTGGACCCCTCGTTGGTGACGTAGGCCACCGAGCCGGTGGAGCTGACGCCGACCCAGTGGGGCGTCTTGCCCACCGGCACCGTCGCCGCCACGGTCCCTCCGGACGTGTCGATCACGCCGAGCTCGCCCGGTCCCTGACTCGGCACCAGCGCCCACCGCCCGTCGGCCGTGAGCGGCGCCTGGTGGGGCGAGGCGCCGACCGGGATCTGAGCCACGATCTGCCGCGTGGTCGTGTCGAGGACCAGCACGGCGGCCTGGCCGGCGACCGTGAAGTAGAGCCGCCGCCCGTCGGGGCTCAGGTCGAGCGCGCGCGGCGTGCGCTCCAGCGGCACCCGCGCGATCTCCTTCTCGGCCGCCACGTCGATCTGCACGAGGGCCGTGGCGCCCTGCCGCTGCGATCCGACCCACGCCGTGCGCCCGTCGGCGCTCAGGGCGCCGTTGTGCGCCTGCGCGACGGGCACCCGCGCCACGACGCGATCGGTGGCGGTGTCGATCACCATCGCCTGATCCGCGCCCCAGGCGGACACGAGGACGCGCGAGCCGTCGGGCGCCATCGCCAGACCGTGCGGATTCGGGCCCACGTCGATCGAGGCCGAGACCTGGTCGGTGGCCGTGTCGATCACGCTGACCGTCGCCGCGCCGTCGCTGGAGACGTAGACCTTGCGGCCGTCCGGGGTGACGACGAGGCCGTGCGGTCCCTTCGGCACGGGGACCGTGCGCAGCACGCGGTTGGTCGCGGAGTCGATCACCGCCACGGCGTCGTCGCGGAACAGGCCGACATAGATCTTGGGCGCCGAGGCGCCGCCGGCCGTTCCGTGCGTGCCGGTCACGGCGATGAGTGCTATCAGCAGCGCGCTCTTCATGGTGAGCGACATGTCAGCCCTCCTCGGTCGGCGCGTCCACGGCCGGCCTCTCACCGATGCCAACGTCACCCGCACCTGATCGTTCCCCCCGTCGCGAGAATGTCATCGCAGGGAACGAGCGGCGGGGTCGCGCGTTGGAATCGTGGTGGTACGATCCGATGCCATGGCGTCGCGGGGCGACGAGGACTCCACGCGCTGGCTGGGCCAGGCGGTCCTGGCCTACGCCGACACCCTCTACAACTTCGCCCGCTACCTCAGCGGCAACCGGATGGATGCCGAGGACCTCGTGCAGGAGACGTACGCGCGCGCGTTGCGCGCCGCGCACCAGTTCGAGCCCGGCACCAACCTCAAGGCCTGGCTGTTCCGGATCCTCCGGAACACGTGGATCAGCGTGGCGCGTCGCCGTCGCAGCGATCCCACGATCGGGGGCTTCGACACCGTGACCTCGGACGTCGAGCCGGAGCCGACGTGGTTCTGTGACGACGTGGAGCTCGACCGCCTGCGCAAGCGCGTGGCCGCCGACATCGAGCAGGCGCTCCTCGCCCTGTCCGACGAGGCGCGGACCATCGTCCTGCTGGACCTCGAGGGATTGACCGAGACGGACGTCGCGGCCGTGCTCGGCTGCCCGGTCGGCACGGTCAAGTCGCGACTGTCGCGGGCCCGGCAGGCGCTGCGCCGCCAGCTGAAGGACTACACGCCGTGAGCGGAACCGCCATGGACTGCCGTGCCGCCCGCCTGGCCCTGCTCGACGAGCAGCGCGGGCGCCTCGACGGCGCCGCGAGCGCCGCGCTCGCCACCCACCTGCACGAGTGCGGCGGCTGCGCGCGCGACGACGCGGCGGAGCGGCTCCTCACGGAACTGCTGGAGCGGCAACTACCCCAGCACGCCGCACCGCTGGCGCTCAAGCGACGGCTGGCCGCACAGTGGCCGGCGCGGCTCGACGCCCCGTCGCGGGCGAGGCGCTGGCCGGGATGGCGCGGCGCGCTCGCGGCGGCGGCCCTCGTGCTGGCCATCCTCGGCGTCTGGGCGTCGCTGTTCCGCGCGGATCGCGCGGGACCGCTGGTGGCCGAGGCGGTGAACGATCACCTGCGCATCCTCGCCCGGGCCGAGCGTCTGGACGTTCCGAGCGGCGACATGCACACGGTGCGGCCGTGGCTGACCGGTCGGCTCGACTTCGCGCCCGTGGTCCCGTTCGCGGGGGACGCCGACTTCCCGCTGCGCGGCGGTGCCGTCGAGTACTTCCTGGACCGCCGCGCCGCGGTCGCCGTGTACGGCCGGCGGCTCCACGTGGTCACGCTGCTGGTCACCCGTCCCGACGGGCTGCCCTGGCCCGACGCCGGCCGTCCGCTGACGACGCGGTTCCGCGGCTTCAACGTGCGGCTCTGGCGGGCCCACGGGCTGGCCTACGCGCTCGTCTCCGATCTCGACGCGGCCGAGCTGGGCCAGCTCGCCGCCCGCCTCGGCGGCTGACCGCGCCGCGCCGTCGCGACGGCGCGGCGCGGCACTCGCTCAGGCTGCCTTGTTCGTCCGCGCCTCTCGCGCGGCCGTACGCCGCCGTCTCGCCGGCTGGCGTGAGCGGGAGTCCTCACCGGACCTCGCGGAACCCGACGTCTCGCTTCCGCCGTCGACGGCCGGACGCCTCAGGGTCACGCGGGCGGTGCCCCGACGCGCTTGTCGCGCGTTGGACAGCGCCTCGCGGAACGCGCCCTCGGCGGTTCCCGCGATGTCGCCGACCATCCGTGACGTCGCGGACACGACGCCTCGCGCCCCGGTGACGGTCGCGGAGACCGCCTCCGCCCCGATGCTCGCCGCGCCGGACACCGCGCTCATGAGCACGTCGCGGGTGAGCTGAAGCGCGCCGACGGCCACGACCTCGACGCCGTCGACGGCTCCCATGAGCGTGCGGGCGACCAGGTTGCCCTTCGTCCCGCCCCCGACCGTCCCCGCCCGGCGGGTCGCCTTGTTACCGCCCCCGTCCTGCCTGCCCACGCGGGCCCGTGCGCGAGCCTTCTGCCTGGCCATGGGCCTTCTCCCTCCTGCGGCCGCCGAGCCACGCCCGGCGTCACGTTCGTGAAATCGAGACGTTACTGAGTTGTCACAGAGTGTACCCACCGGCGCCAGCCCGAATTGTTACGTTCTCGTCCCGGCGTCCCGCGACGCTGCCGGCCGGTCGGCGTCGCGCCAAATGGGGCGTGCCGCACACGTAAAGGTTCGTCCCAGGACACGCCTCCGCTACAGTCGAACTTGTCGGTACGTCACGCGCACGGAGCGATCCCGGTCGATGACACTGATGATCACGGCGATGCAGCTGGCAACGAGCACGGCGGCGCGGACGCTGGTACTCTCGGTGTTGACCTCGCTGGTTCAGTCCGCGGTCACGGCATTCCTCGCGCGAGGTCCCGGCCTCGCTGCGACCGACCCACAGACGACCTCCGCAGCCACGGCGTGTCAGCGGTGCGCGCGGCGCCCTCGTTCGGGGAAGCGGAACCGGATTCCCGGCCCGCGCCCCCGCTAGAACCCCGACCCCGCTATCCGGCGCGCCGAGGCGACCTCTTCCCGGCGCGCGCCTGACCCTCGCGGCCGCGGTCGGCTCCCGCGTCCTCCTTGCCGAAGTGATCGTCGCAGAATGCGCCGATCTCGCGCTCGATGCGGGCGCTGAACGGGCGCAGCAAGAAGCCGAGCTCGAGGCGGATCTCGACGTCTCGCTTCGTCACCGCCACGGAGCCGGACGCGCCCGTGCGACGAAACGTCAACTCGTCGCCGTCCCAGGTGTGGGACCCACCGTAGTCGGCCTGGAGGCGCTGCGCCATGCGCTCCGCCAGGCGCTTGGCCTTGGCGAGACCCAGGTCGTGGCGCCGACGAACGACGATCATAGGCCTCCCGCGAGCGTGCGCGCTCCGCTCTCACGCCGAGCGTAGCATTCGTCGCAACCTCGTCGAGGCTGCCCGCCATCGGCCCCGTGTCCGTTCGTGCCGTCACGCGCCGCACACTCAAACGTCATCGCCACGCGATGGTGCGAGATCGGCGGACGCAGCTAGGCTCCCCCGCGTCGCGATGCCACGTCGGCGTCGCCCCAACCATCACGCGGAGGCTGCGATGGACACCAGCGCGCGGGGGCTCTCGTCGATCGATCGGCGTCGGTTTCTCACCCACACCTGGGCGGGCGTCGGGGCGAGCCTGGCCCTGGCCCTGCTGCCCGGCGGCCGCGCCCTGGCGGCTCCCCGGCTGCGCGAGGATCCCTTCACGCTCGGGGTGGCGTCGGGCGATCCGACCTCGGACGGCATCGTGCTGTGGACGCGTCTCGCCCCCGTGCCCGCGGACCCCGACGCGCTCGGACGCAGCGTCGTCCCAGTGCGCTGGCGCGTCGCCACCGACGAGCGCCTGCGTCGCGTCGTGCGCCAGGGCGTCGCGATCGCGACGCCCCAGCTCGCCCACTCCGTGCACGTCGAGGTCGAGGGGTTGCAGCCTGGCCGCGACTACTTCTACCAGTTCGACGTCGGCCACGAGGAGAGCCGGGTCGGCCACTTCCGCACGGCGCCCCACGAGCACGCGGTGGTCGACCGGATCCGCTTCGCGTTCGCCACGTGCCAGGACTGGCCGAGCGGCTTCTACACCGCCTACCGGGACATGGTGCGGAACGACCTCGACCTCGTGCTCCACCTCGGCGACTACACCTACGAGTACGCCATCGGCGACAACAACCGCGGAGCGGCCCCGGCCGGCTTCGAGGAGGAGACCCGCGACCTCCGCACCTATCGCCTGCGCCACACGCTCTACAAGCTCGACCCCGACCTACAGGCGGCGCACGCGCGGTTCCCGTTCGTGGTCGTGTGGGACGACCACGAGGTGGTCAACGACTACTCGGGCATCTTCCCCGAGTTCGACGTGACGTCGCCGGAGTTCCTCGCCCGGCGGGCCGCGGCCTACCAGGCCTACTACGAGCACATGCCGATCCGTGCGGCGGTGGCGCACCACCCGCGCCGCGAGCTGCGGATCTATCGCCGCCTGCGCTTCGGCCGGCTGGTCGAGTTCACGATGCTCGACGATCGCCAGTATCGGAGCGACAACCCGTGCGGCGACGGCGAGGCCCTGCGGTGCGAGGCCGCGGTGAGCGGACGGTACACGATGCTCGGCCGCGAGCAGGAGGCCTGGGTGCGGCGCGGCTTCGAGCACTCCCGGGCACGCTGGAACGTGGTCGGGCAGCAGCTGCTCCTCGCCGAGCTCGAGCATCTCCCGTACGAGGACGAGCGGTACTGGAACGACGCGTGGGACGGCTATCCGCTGGCGCGACGGCGGCTGCTGCAGGACGTCGTCGACACGGGCCTCGAGAATCCCGTCTTCCTGACCGGGGACTGGCACTCGACCTTCGTCAACGATCTCAAGCTGGACTTCAAGGACCCGCGGGGGGCGACGATCGCCACCGAGTTCGTGACGCCGGCGATCACGAGCGGCGGCGACGCCACGCCGTACGGCCCCTACTACGGGCCGATGGTGCCCTACAACCCGCACATCACGTACTTCGAGGGCGACCGGCGCGGGTACTTCAGGGCGACGGTGACTCCCAAGCGCATGCAGCTCGACCTGCGCTTCGTGACCAGCGTGGAGGAGCCCGACGGCACCGGCTACACGGAGCGCTCCTTCGTGGTCGAGGACGGCGAGCCCGGCGCCCGCCCCGCGTGACCCAGGAAGTTCGGTCCGCGCGAGAGCCCTAGGCGACCTGGCGTAGATCTACCGACTTGACGGCGGCGGCGGCCGGCGCCATAGTCGGCGACGCTCGAGGCTCGAGCCGCGCGCGGCCTTCGCGTGTCATCGTGGCAACCTGGATCGTGTGTGTGATGAGTCTCGCTTCCGGCCGCGTCTTGATCGTCGACGACGAACCCTCGATCCGGGAGCTGCTGCGTGACTTCCTCACGGGAGAGGGCTACGAGGCCCTCCCGGTGGCCACGGGCCGCGACGCCCTGAAGGCCGTGCCCGGGTTCCAACCGGACGTCATCCTGATCGACATGGTGATGCCCGGCCTCAGCGGGGCGGACGTCCTCATTGCGCTGCGCCGGATCGGCGTCATCGTGCCCGTGATCCTGCTCTCCGGCTATCCGCTCGCCGTCGGCGAGGCGTTCTTCGGGGTGCTGAGGAAGCCGTTCACCCTGCGCATGGCCGGCGACCTGGTGGCCGCCGCCTTACGACATCGCCGAACGCTGGACGCCTGACGCGGGTCCGGTCGAGACCGGCGCGGTGATACGCTGCGATCCTGGCGCTGACGTCCGACCATCCCCGATCGTGACCGACGGAGGGACCCATGGCAGCGACCGTCCGCGGGGCAATCCGTGAGCTGATGGAGCAGACGATGGCGACGATGGACGTCCTGCTGCAGGCGTCGGACGCCGAGCTCGCGAGCCCGTCGTCACACGCGTGCGCGCAGGGCAAGAACGTCTGGACGCTGCTCACCAACGATATCGATCACGAGAAGATCCACACGGGCCAGGTCCTCGAGGCGCGCTACGAATCCCGGATCACGCCATCGCCCATGGAACGCCTGCTCGCGGAGTGGCTCGCCGAGCGAGCGCGGTTCATCGGCTCACTGATCGGGCTCACCGACGAACAGTTCAACAGCGAGACGGCCCCCGGCCAGTGGACGTACCGGGTCGTCGCCAAGCACGTCCTCACGCTCGAGCAGGATTCGCTGAGGACGATCGCCGACGATCAGGCCGCGCGGGCATCCGCCCCGCCGGCCTAGGCGATCGCGGGCTCCCGCGCCGGCTCAGACCGGCTCAGGCGTGTCCGGTCCACGTCAGCCCGGCGCGTTCGGCGCACCGCCGTGCCATGGCCCCGGCGCAACGCGCGATAGTCGCCTCGTCCGCCGTCTGGAGTCGACCGTCGCGGACGACGATCCGGCCATCGATCATGACGTCACGCACGTCGCGGCCCTTGCAGGCGGAGACGAGCGCCGTGACGACGTCGAGCGCCGGGGCGACGAACGGCGATTCGAGATCCACGATGGCCAGGTCGGCGCGCTTGCCGGGCTCGAGCGAGCCGATCGTGCCGTCGAGGCCGAGCGCCCGCGCGCCCTCGATCGTCGCCAGGTCGAGGGCCCGCTGCTGCGAGAAGGCGCGGCCGTCCTGCGCCGCGAGCTTGGCGAGGCCGGCCACGTTCTTCATGCTCTCGAACATGTCCTGTCCGCCGTTGGCGGCGGGGCCATTGGTGGCGAGGCCGGTCGGCACCCCCGCGGCGAGGAGGCCGAGCAGCGGGGGCATGCCGGCGCCGATGAACATCGCGGCCGTCGGGTCGAGGAGCACCGCGGTGCCGGTCGTCCCGATCACGTCGATCTCGTCGGGCGCCAGCCACGCGCAGCCGAGGAGCTGCACGTCGGGCCCGAGGCACCCGCCTTCGCGATAGACGCGGACGTTCGAGCGATGTCCGTGCGCCTTCTCGATCAGGTCGGCGAATCCCGCGGTCTCCGCCGTGTGCATGTGGATGCGGACGCCGAGCTCGGCGGCGAGGCGGCGGGTCATTTGGAAGCCCGCCGCCGACAGGGCCCAGGGCAGCATGGGCGAGAGCATGATCCGCAGGCGCCCGTCCGCGGTATCGTGGCGGTCGCGCACGAGCCCCCGCATGCGGGCCTCGATCTCGGAGAGCGACTCGAGGTACTCCGGCGCGTTCATCTGGTCGGTGTAGCCCCGGGCGAGGATGTAGCGCGCGCCGAGATCGCGGGCGGTGTCGAGCGACGCCTCGTACAGCCGGTTCCCGGTGGCCGCCGGCACCGCCGGGTTGTCGACGATGCAGGTCGTCCCCGAGCGCAGGTTGTCGACCATCCCGAGCTCGACGCACGCGCGGAACTCGTCCTCGTCGAGCGCCGCGATGAGGCCCTTCTGGTCGCGCAGCCACTCCGCGAACGACCGGTCGGCGCCGAGCGTGCGACCGAACGTGTTGTAGAGGTGGGTGTGGGCGTTGACGAGCCCCGGCACGATCGCGCAGCCCCGGGCGTCGAGGCGCTCGGCCTCGACGCCGGCGGCCAGCGACGCCGGCCCGACGGCGACGATCGTCGCGCCCTCGACGATCACGCAGCCGTCGGGGATCACGCGTCGAGCGGGATCCTGCGTGACGACGACGCCGCCCGTGACGACCGTGCGCCGCATCAGCGTGACGGGCGCCGGAGCGTTGCCTCGATCGCGAGCGCGATCGCCGTCGATTCGGCCTCGAGGTCCTGCCCGCCGCGCTCGGCGTCGGCCGCCGCGGGGTTCCCCAGGTAGCCCCGCGGCGTCTTCCGCTTGGCGTGCTCGCCGCCCTGCCGCCACTCCGCGAGGTCGGCGGGCAGGAAGTCGGTGGAGGGCAGCGTGCGGGCGATGTCCTCGCGCACGAGGTCGGGGTACTCGGCCATGACGACCGACGTCTCCCAGTCGCCGGCGTGCACGTCCATGAACGTGCCGGTCGTCCGCTCGTTCGGGGTCACGACCAGGTGCGGCTGGGCGGGATCGAGGCCGAGCCGCTTGAGGAGGCCTTCGCTCAGGATCACGTAGGCGTCGAGACCGGTCTCCGCGCGGCCCCGGACGACGCCGGCGTCGACCGTCCGGTTGTGGAGCGCGTCACCGTGCCCGGAGAGGCAGAAGGCCTTCTGGAAGCCGTCCTTCTTCAGGCTGCGAAACGTGTCGAGCATCACCTCGACCATGATCTCCGGACGCAGGTGGAACGTCCCGGGGAAGATCCCCGTCACGTGGTTCACGCCCCAGTAGAACGCCGGGACGATGAGCGCCGGGATCCCGCGCCCGGCGAGGATCTGTCGCGCCCGTCGCAGACGCGCCATCGGAACGTAGACGTCGGTGCCGAGCGGCAGGTGCGGCCCGTGCTGCTCGATGACGCCGAGCGCCCACAGGGCGACGGCCCCCTCGCGGACCGCCTGCTCCACCTCCGGATAGGTCATGTCGGCGATGGTGTCCTTGAAGATCGAGTACTCCTCCATGGGCTCCTCCTCAGGCTCCGACGTAGGCGGCGCGCACCCGCTCGTCGGCGAGCAGGTCGGCGCCCTCTAGCACGATCGATCCCGTCTCCAGCACGTACGCGTGGTCCGCGAGCTGCAGGGCCTGCCGGGCGTTCTGCTCGACGAGCAAGATCGTCACGCCCTCCTCGCGGAGCTCGCGGATCGTCCGGAAGATCGACGCGACCACGAGCGGCGCCAGGCCGAGCGAGGGCTCGTCGAGCAGGAGTAGGCGCGGGCGCGCCATCAGCGCACGGCCGATGGCCAGCATCTGCTGCTCCCCGCCGGACAGGGTTCCCGCCTTTCGGTCGAGCCGCTCTCCGAGTTGCGGGAACCGTCCCAGCACCCGCCGCAGGTCCGCGTCGATCTCGCCGTCACGCCGCACGTACGCTCCCAGCACGAGGTTCTCCCGGACGGTCAGGTGTCGCAAGGTGGCCCGGCCCTCGGGCACCAGAACGATCCCGCCGCGCACGAGCGCCTCGACCGGCTCGCCGTCGATGCGCCGGCCCATGGCGTGCACGCTCCCGTCCTGGGGCCGGTGCACGCCGGCGACCGTCCGCAGCAGGCTCGACTTGCCCGCGCCGTTGGGGCCGACGAGCGTGACGATCTGGCCGGCCCTGACCACGAGGCTCACGCCCTGCAGCGCGCGGATGCGCCCGTACGCGAGGTGGACGTCCCGGACCTCGAGCATGGGCGCGGCGTCGGTCACGCGTCGGCTCCCAGGTAAGCCGCCAGCACCTCGGCATCCCGCCGCACGGTCTCCGGGCTGCCCTCGGCGATCTTGCGTCCGTAGTTGAGGACCGTGATCCGGTCCGACACCTGCATGACGAGGCTCATGTGGTGCTCGGTGAGGAGCACGGTGACGCCGCGGTCGCGGATCTTCATGATCAGCCGGTTCGCGTCCTGGATCTCCGTGGGCGTCATCCCGGCCGCCGGCTCGTCGAGGAGGAGCAGGCGCGGTTCGGTGGCCAGGGCGCGCGCGATCTCGAGCCGGCGCTGCTCGACGAGCGTGAGCTCGTCGGCCGCGACGTCCCGCTTGGCCGCCAGCCCGACGAGCTCCAGCAGCGCCTCGGCGCGCCGCACGGTCGCGCGCTCCGCGCGCGACGGTCGCCAGGGCCACCGGGCGACGGCGGCCAGGAAGCCGCCCGACGTCCGGCAGTGGGCCCCCACCATGACGTTCTCAACCGCGGTCATCTCGCGGAAGAGCCGGATGTTCTGGAAGGTGCGCGCCACGCCGCGGGCGGTGATGCGGTCGGCCCGCCAGCCGGTGACGTCCTGGCCCTCGAACGTCAGCCGCCCCGCGCTCGGTGCCAGCACGCCGGTGACGAGGTTGAAGAGCGTCGTCTTGCCGGCGCCGTTCGGCCCGATCACGGCGTGGATGGCGCCAGGGTCGACGACCAGATCGACCTCGGCCACGGCGGTGAACCCGCCGAACGACTTCGTCAGGCCCTCGACCGCGAGCACGCTAAGCGGCCGCGGTCACGCGTCGGGCGTGCCGGGAATCAGGCGAGGCCGCGGGCGGCCGATCAGGCCCCACGGGCGCCAGATCATCATGGCGACCAGCAGGGTGCCGAAGAAGGTCATGCGCCACTCCTGGATGACGCGCAGGAGCTCGGGCAGGAGCGTGACGGCGGCGGCCCCCGCCACCGCGCCCCAGAAGCTTCCCATCCCGCCGAGCAGCACGATGATGAAGATCTCGGCGGAGCGATGGAAGCCGAACTGCGCGGAGTCGATGAAGAGCGCGTAGTGGGCGTAGAGCGCCCCGCCCAGCCCCGCGATGAGGGCGCCGACGCCGAACGCGGCCAGCTTGAGCCGCGTCAGCTCGATGCCCATGACCTCGGCGGCCAGCTCGTCCTCGCGCAGCGCCTCGAGGGCGCGGCCGATGCGCGAGCCGCGAATTTGCGCGAAGAACAGCAGCAGCACCACCACGGTCACCGTCACGCCGGTCAGGGTGGTGGCCTGGTGGATCCCGCCGAAGCCCGAGGCCGCGCCGGTCGGCTCGAAGTTCAGGAAGAAGATGCGGACGATCTCGCCGAAGCCCATCGTGAGGATCAGCAGGTAGACGCCCTTGATCCTGAGGGCGGGAAACCCGACGGCGAGGCCGGCCAGCGCGGCCAGGAGCGCGCCGACGGCCAGCGCGAGGGGGAACGGCGCACCGTACCAGGTGGTGAGCGCGGCCGAGGCATAGGCGCCGATGGCCATGAAGCCGCCCTGACCGAGCGAGAGCAGGCCGGCCGAGACGGGCAGGGCCAGGCTCAGCGCGAGCACCGTGTTGATGCCCAGGAAGATCAGCACCGATTCCGTGTACGGATCGATCACACGCGACTCTCGACCGCCTCCGCGGAGCCGAACAGTCCCTGCGGCCGCAGGAGCAGGATCGCGATCATCATCGCGAAGGCGAAGGCGTCGCGGTAGGACGAGGCCAGGTACGCCACGCTGAGCACCTCGATCACGCCGAGCGCCATGCCCCCCAGCATGGCGCCGTGGATGTTGCCGAGCCCGCCGATGAGCATGATGGCCAGGCCCTTGACGCCCATGTCGATGCCCATGAACGGCGAGATGGCGTTGAAGGAGAGCCCGACCAGCACGCCGGCGGCCCCACCCAGCGCGGAGGCGATGGCGAAGGTGAGCAGGATGATGCGCGTCGTGTTGATGCCGAGCAGGCGCGCGGTCAGCAGATTCTCCGCCGTCGCCCGCATGGCCATGCCCAGCCGCGTGCGGGCCACGAAGACGTGGAGGGCGATCATCAGGGCCAGCGCGACGCCGAGGATGAGGAGCTGCAGCGACGTCACCGTCAACGGGCCCAGGCGGAACGTCACCGGCTCGAGCCGGTGCGGGAACCCCACCAGCTCACTGCCGAACAGGCGCGTGGCCACCTCCTGCAGGACGATGCCGACCCCGATGGTGCTGATCATCGGGGCCAGGAAGTGGCCGCCACGCGCGCGGATCGGCCGGAACGCCACCAGCTCGATCAGGACGCCCAGCAGCGCGGTGCCGAGCAGCGCGCCGACCAGCGCCGGCACCACGCCGCCGCCGGTCCACAGCACGACGTAGAGCCCGATGAAGGCGCCGATCATGAAGACCTCGCCGTGCGCCAGGTGCACGAGGTGCAGCACCCCGAAGACCAGCGTGTAGCCGATCGCGATCAGGGCGTAGGTGCTGCCCAGCATCACCCCATTGACGACCTGCTGCAGCAACACGGCTCAGCGCACCAGCTCGAACCTGCCGTTCTTCACGACGAGCACGAACGGCTCCAGCACGGCGTCGCCGTCCGCGTTGATGGCGATGGAGCCGGTGATCCCCGGGTAGCCCTTCACACCCGTCCAGCAGTCCTTGAGGCGCTCGCGGTCACGGGCCAGGTCGTCGGGCTGGTTGGTGACCCCCGCCTTCTCGATGCACTGCTTGGTGATGAAGAGGCTGTCGTAGATGAGCGTGGCGGCGTTGTTGGGCGTCTTGCCGCTCTTCGTGTACTCCGCCACCCACGCCGCGACCCTCGTGTCGGGGTTGTCGGCCCAGAACGGATTGACGACCATGACGCCCTCGCCGGCCGGGCCCGCGATCTCGATGAACTTCGCCTCGCTCATGCCGAGGGCGCCGATGACCGGCTGCTGGAGGCCCTGCTTGCGGATCTCGCGGACGACATTGCCGCCCTCGTTGTAGAGGCCGACGACCACGATGCCGTCCGGGCTCAGCCCCTTGACCTTCGTGACCTGGGCCGAGAAGTCGATGTCGCCCGTCTGGAACGAGATGTTGTCGATCACCTCGATGCCCTTGGCCTTGAGCACGCCGGGGAAGACCTGGGTACCGTCGGCCTTGGTGAAGGCGTCCTTCGTGTCGGTGAGGACGACGACCTTCTTGATCTGGCCCTTGTTCGCGGCCTGCCAGCGGTCGACGAGCGGGCCGTTCAGCTTGTCGGACGTGAGCGCCATCCGGAACGCCCACGGCCGGTTCTTGGCCGCGATGCCGGGCTTGGCCGCCGCGGCGGTGATGATCGGCGTCTTGCCCTGGTTGGCGATCGGGAAGGCCACCTCGCACTCGGCCGAGAAGAAGGGCCCGAGGACGAGCAGGACCTTGTCGCTGTGGATGAGCTTGCGCGTGAGATTGATGGCCTCGGGGTTGTCGCCCCGGGTGTCGTAGACGATCAGCTTGACCGCCTCGCCCTTGATCTTGAGCTTTTCCAGCTCGGCCTCGGCCATCCGCAGCCCCACCTCCTGGGTGATGCCGTACTGCGAGGCCTTGCCGCTGAGCGGCAGCAGCACACCGATCTTGATCTCGGCCATCGCCGGCGACAGCGCGCCGGCGGCGAGCGAGAGGGTCGCAGCGAGGACGAGGGCGTGGGAGAGTCCGCGTCTGACCATCGAGAAAGCCTCCTGTGGGGACGTCGGCGGTTAGGTCCCGAGCACGCCCACGTCGTGGACGGGGCGGCCGCCGACAAGGGTTGCCAGCACCTGGGTCTCGGGGATCCGGTCTTCGGGAATCGTCATGATGTCCTGGGAGAGCACGACGAGGTCGGCGAGCTTGCCCGGCTCGAGCGAGCCGAGGTCGTCCTCCCAGAACGTCACGGCGGCGCCGTGCACCGTATAGAGGCGCAACGCCTCGGCACGCGAGAGCCTCTGCCTCGGCGTGCTCAGCGTCTCGCCCGTCAGGCCGTCGCGGCGGGCGAGCATCTGCCAGAACGCGAACATCGGCTGGTACGGCTTGCCGTCGGTCGACTGCACGACCGGGATGCCGGCCTCCAGCCAGGGCTTGAAGGGGATGGCATCCTGCGCCAGCTCGCGGCCGAACGAGCGGACGTAGACGGACCCGTACAGCCAGAGGAAATTGGTGGTGCTCGTGGGAATCACGCCGAGACGGCGGCACGTGGCCATGTTCTCGGGGCTGGGGAACTGACAGTGTTCGATCACCCAGCGCTTGCCGCGGATGGGGATCTCGCGATCGATCTCCTCGTACATGGCCAGGATCTTGTCAATGGCGGCGCCGCCCGCGCACTGCACCTGCACCCGGAGATTCGCGCGGGCGGCGCTCCAGAGGATGGCCCGAAACGTCTCGTCCGTCGTCAGCTGCACACCGTTCCATTTGGTTCCGCGGGCCCCCACGTACGGCTCGCGCATCAGGGACGCGCCGATGGCGGAGGCGCTGTCGAACGAGAAGCCGAGCCCGCCGAACTTGAGCAGGTCGTCGCCGAAGCCGGGACCGGCCGCGTACTTCGACGTCTCTCGGATCAGCGCCTCGCCCGCCGTGGGATCGCCGTAGAGCGGCACCGGGTAGGAGATCACGAAGTACGTGCGGATCGTCAGCTCGCCCGCGGACCACAGCCGGAGGTAGGCGCGCTGCTGCTCGGCCGACACGCCGTGCCCCTCATAGATCGTCGTGATCCCGGCGGCATTGAAGGCCTTCATCCCGGCCCGCACCGACTCGACGATGTCGGCCTGCGTGAGCCGCGGCAGCATGGGGATGAGCGCCCGGTCCGGCTTGAAGCTGTTGTACGCGTCGGGGATGAGCTTGGGGAAGTTGTAGTCCTCGAAGTGCCCGGTGGGCTCCCCCTTGTCGTCGAGGGCGATCGTCACCCCGTCCGGCGCCTTCGTGTCGCGGGTGATCCCCGCCACCCGGAGCGCGGCCGTGTTGGCGAAGGCGTGGCCGGGCGCGGCGAGGATGGCCGGCTCGATGTAGACGGGGTTGTCGGGCGCCACGCGGTCGAGGTCGTGGCGCGTGGGCCAGCGGCCCTCCTTCAGGAGCCCGGGCATCTTGAAGAGGTCCGGCTCGACGCCGATGGGGTTGCACACGATCCACTCGCCGGGGCGGCGCCGCGCGACCTCGGCCCGCAGCACGGTGAGGATCTCGTCGATCGAGCGGACGGCGTCGAACGACGGGCGGATCAGGCCGAGCCCCACCATGTCCATGTGGGGGTGGCCGTCGATGAACCCCGGCAGGACCGCGCGGCCGCCGAGCGCGACCTGGCGCGTGCCCGGCCCCGCGAGTCGACGGACCTCGTCGTTGCGCCCCACCGCGACGATGCGGCCGTTCCGGATCGCCAGCGCCTCGACGACCCGATCGGCGGCGTCGACGGTGTAGACGCGCGCATCGTGCAGGATCAGGTCGGGATGTGGGTTCGCGGTCATCTCGGGCCTCCGGCCAGCGGTGGCGGTGATTCTACCGCAGCGGGCGGAGCGCAAGGCCGTCGTGCAGGATGTGTGGTTGGTGGCGGTGGGAGGAATTGAACCTCCGACACGGGGCTTATGAGACCCCTGCTCTGCCGCTGAGCTACACCGCCGTGATGAGGGAAGTCGCGCAGTTGCGGAGGGAGATTCTACCGCAGCGGTCGCCGATGTGCCCGAAAACGTGCCCGCGCGTCCTCGGCCGCCGGCGCCCTCGGCGACGGGCCCGGACGCGCCGGCACCCTCGCGCGGTGGTCGAGCCTTTGCTATATAATCCGCACGGGCAATCGGACAGCAGCCCTGAATTCAGCGACTCTACGTCTGGCCGGGTACGGGTACGGCTCGGAGGAATCGTCACATGCAGTTCCGCATGACTCCTTGGCAGGACGCGACTGTGCTTCGGACCAATGATGTCGAGGACGAGGACGACGGGTTCGAGGACGAGGACGCGGACGAGGACGAGGACGAAGAGCTCGACGAGGACGACGCCGACGACAAAGACGCAGACGACGACGACCTGGACACCGACGACGAGGAGGACGATCTCGACGAGGACGACGACGACCTGGACGACGATGATCTGGACGACGACGAGCTCGATGATGACGACGACGATGACGACGATGACGATGACGACGATGACGATGACGACGACGAGTAGCTCCTCACGCGACTAGGAGGCCGCGGGCAATGGCACTACTCAGTGGTGACGGCTGGCTGTTCCTCCTGCGGTGGTTCCACTTCCTCGCCGGGATCGCCTGGATCGGCATGCTGTACTACTTCAACTTCGTCCAGACGCCCTTCTTCGGTAGCAAGTTCGTGGCCGACAACGCGGCCGTCCGCAGCGGCATCGTCCGCGGCGGCCTTCTGAACACCGCGTTGTGGTGGTTCCGCTGGGGCGCGATGTTCACGTTCATCACGGGCTGGCTCTACATCCTGCACGTCGCCTTCGCCAAGTACGGCGGCATCGCGGGGTTCTTCGCGACGTCGTACGGCTGGAAGATCTTCTTCGGCGGCATGCTCGGCACCACGATGTGGGCCAACGTCTGGTTCGTCATCTGGCCGGGGCAGCAGGTCGTCATGGCCTCCGCCGAGCAGGTGGCCACCGGCGGTCAGGCCATTCCGGAGGCGGCGGCCCGAGGCGCCAGGGCCGGCCTCGCGTCGCGGACGAACACCATGCTCTCCATCCCGATGCTGTTCTTCATGGGTGCGGCGTCGCACCTGGCGATGCCCGACCCGGTCAGCGCCGGGGCGAAGTGGGGGGCGCTGATCCTCCTGGCCATCGTCATCATCGCCGTGGAGTTCAACGCGCTGGCCGGCCCGGCCGCACCCGCCACCGGCGGCAAGAAGATCTTCGCCACCCTGAACGGCACGTTCTGGGTGGGCTTCATCCTCACCGCGATCCTCTACTTCGTGCTCGCCGCCATCCTCGGCTAGACGTCGAGGGGGACTGGGGGCCATCTTGGGCCCCCAGTCCTCATCAGTTCTTCAGGTAGGCGGCGAGCGCGTCGATCTGCGGGGCGAGCTGGGGCTGGGGCGGCATCACGGCGGTGGGCCGCTTGGGCGTGTACCCCGGGGGGTAGCTCCCCTTCATGATCTTCGCTTCCAGCAGCTCGCGCGACGCTCCCTTGACCGGGGGCCCGACCGGGCCGGGCAGGGCCGGGTCCGAGGCATGACACGCCGTGCACTGCGAGAGGAACACCTGACGGCCGCGCTCGGCCTGAGGGTCGGTGGGCTCGCCCCCGCACGCGCTCATCGTCAGTCCCACCGCGGCGAGCAGCACGAGCCGTCCGGTCCTCACGCGAGGTCCTCGGCGAGCCGCCGCCGCACGGCGGGCTCCAGCACGGTCCGGCCCCGGTCGCCGGGGTGGTCGCACGCCAGCGCGACGGCGGCGTCGGCGAATGCGCCGCGGGCGGCGGGCGGGAGCGCGAACCGGACGAAGTGCACGGCCGAGAGCTTTCCCAGCTCCTCGTCGGAGTGCCCGGCCTCGAACACGCCGGGAACCACGTGGGGGCCGACCTCCAGGCGCACGTGCCCGCCGACGTCGATGCCGAGCAGCGTGTCGAGCACGGGCTTGACCTGGGCGGCCTCGCCGATCTCGATGAACATCGTCGCGGCCAGCTCCCCGGGCCGGGGCAGGAGCGAGTTGTAGACCTCGACCTCCTCGGCGATGCGGGCGTCGTCGACGATCCGCTCGGCGCGGACCATCTCCTGGATCTGGAACCACACGGTCTCGTGGTTCTCGAACACGAACGACAGGTACCGGCCGACGCTCACCCGGCGCTCGCGCTTGAGCTCGATGACCGCGCGCCGCCGCGCCTCGCGGACCCTTTCGTACTCGACCAGGTTCAGGATCTCGGCGGTGGTGATGGGCCTCATGTCTCGTCGAGTCCGTAGGCCTGGGCGAGCACCTGGATGGGGTGACGCGCCTCGGCGCCGGTGCCCTGGCCGATCTGCAGCGCGGCCAGCGGGCAGTCGGTCGCGACGGTGGCGGCTCCCTCGGCCTTGACGGCGTCGAAGAGCGGCTGGGCCACCTTCATCGACAGGTCGAAGTACTGGGTCTTGAAGCCCCAGGTGCCGTCGACGGCCGAGCAGCGCTCGATCACCTTCACCGTCGCGCCGGGGATCGCGCGCAGCACGTCGGCCGACTTGGTGCCGATGTTCTGCGCCCGCAGGTGGCACGGCACGTGGTAGGTCACGGCGCCGACGGGCCGGGTGAAGCGCGTGTCCAGCGCCCCCTCGGCGTGGAGCCGTCCCAGGTACTCGAAGAGGTCGCGCGTGTGCCCGGCGACGAGCCGGGCGTCCTCGGAGCCGTCGAGCCAGGGGTACTCCTGCTTCAGCATGTAGCTGCACGTCGGCCCCGGCGAGACGATCTCCCGTCCCTCGCGCACGGCGGCGGCCAGCGTGCGGACGTTGTCCCGCACGAGCGCACGGCACTGGTCCACGGCGCCGCCGTCGAGGTACGGCATCCCGCAGCAGCGCTGCTCGGGCACCGACACGTCGACGCCGTTACGCTCGAGCACGCGCACCGCCGCCCGCCCGATGGCGGGCGCGTTGTACTCGACCGTGCACGTGGCGAACAGGGCGACCTTGCGCGTGGTCGTCCGGCCGCCCTCGGCCGCGGCCGGCTTCGCGGTCGACTTGAACCACGAGGAGAACGTCGGCCGATGGAACCGCGGCAGCGTGCGGTCCCGGTGGATGCCGGCGACCGACTGCAAGAAGGCGCGGTGGACGGCGAGCTCGTTCATCCAGTTGGAGAGCGGCGCCGTGAGGCTACCCAGCTTGCCGACGAGGTCGGTGTTGCCGAGCATCCGGTCCTGGAACGTCACCCCGCTCCGGCGGGCCTCGGCGGCGCGCGCCCGCAGCATCAGCCGCGGAAAGTCGACCGCCCACCGGTGCGGCGGCGTGTACGGGCAGTGGTTGTAGCAGAGCTTGCACTGGTAGCAGAGGTCGACGACCTCCTTCACGTCGCCGGTCGGCAGCTTCTCGACGTCCCCGTCCACCGCCTCGACGTCCAGCCGATCGAACATGACCTTGAACGAGGGGCACAGCGGCAGGCAGCGCCGACACCCCGCGCAGATGTCGTACACGCGACGGAGCTCGGCGTCGACCTTGCCGAGGTCCCAGAACTCCGCCTTCTTCAGATCGAGCGCCGGATCGTCAGTCATGGTGGCTCAGAGATCGGGCGGACATGGGCGTGTGAGAGATCGCTGACCGAGGGCGCACGGGCGGGACGCGGTCCGGGTCCGCCGACCAGACTCCCACGCCGCCCGCGCGCCCGGGCGCGGCTAGATCGCCTCCGACGGCTCCTTGCCGGCGATCTGCGTGAGCCCCTTGTTGAAGCGGCCGGCGTGCGACTTCTCGGCCTTGGCCAGCGTCTCGAACCACTCGGCCAGCTCGGCCAGCCCCTCGTCGCGCGCGGTCTTGGCCATCCCCGGATACATCTGCGTGTACTCGTACGTCTCGCCGGCGGCCGCGGCCTTGAGGTTCTTCTCCGTCTTGCCGATCGGCTCCCCGGTCGCCGGGTCGCCGACCTCCTTGAGGAAGTCGAGGTGGCCGAAGGCGTGGCCCGTCTCGGCGTCGGCCGTGTCCTTGAAGAGGCCCGCGATGTCGGGATACCCCTCGATGTCCGCGACGCGGGCGAAGTAGAGGTAGCGGCGGTTGGCCTGCGACTCACCCGCGAATGCTTCCTTCAGGTTCTCGAAGCTCTTGGTCCCCTTCAGGCTACGCCCTGCCATGGCTCCTCCTTGGCTGTGGTGGACGGGAGCGATCGCCGCGACGCCGGCAGGCCCCGCAGTGACCGTAGAACTCGATCCGCTGCACGAGCACCTCGAACCCGGTGCGCGACGCCACCCGGGCCCGGGCGCCGCTCGCGTCCCCGGCCGGGAGGTCGTAGATGCCGCCGCACGCCACGCACGTGAAGTGGTCGTGGGGCGCGGTGTTGCCGTCGAAGCGCATGCCCGTCAGGTCGGCCCGCTCGGTGAGCAGGCCCTCGGCGGCGAGCATGCGAAGGTTGCGATACACGGTGGCGAGGCCCACGCGCGGCAGACGGCGGCGGACCTGGCGGTACACCATGGCCGCGGAGGGGTGCGCGTCGCTGGCGCGCACGGTGTCGAGGATCACCCGCCGGGGACGCGTGAGCCGCTTGCCGCGCGCGTGGAGCGCCACGGCGGGCGTCTCGTCGGCGGCCCGCTTCTTGGTAATCATTCTCAACTGGCGAAGGCGGCCGGATTGTACCGGCGCAACCTCCAGCGTGTCAACGCGCGGGCGGGCCGCCGCGCGCGGGGCGGACGTCAGGCGCGCAGGCGGTCGCGGGCGGCGGCGAAGTCGATGATGCGGGCGGGGCCCACCGACGGGCGCGGCAGCGCGAGGATCAGGTCGGCGCGCTGCTCCAGGAACGTGGCATCGGCCTCCATCGGCGCGCGGCCGAACCGGCGCACGGCGCCGATGACCTCGGCCGCGGTCAGCCGCAGGCGCCACCAGAACGCGAGCAGGCGCAGGTGCAGGGCGGAGGGCCGCGGCGGGCGGGCATGCCCCTCGAGGACAGGCGCCGGCGGCGCCAGGTAGTACACGTTCGAGATCGGGCCGGTGGTGCTCATCGCAGTCCCCGCTCCTCCATCAGTGCGGACATCCGGCGCCACGCGCCGCTCAGGACGTCGTCCAGCGCCGCCTCCGCCCGGTAGGCGGCGATCGTCGCCGAGACCCGCTCGCGTGTCGAGACCGCGTCCTCGGCCCGGCGCCGCGCGTCAGCGGACGCGCTGCCGAGCGTCTGTCGCGCCTCGTCGAGCGAGGCCAGCACGTTCCGGGCGGTGTCAATCTGGACACCGACGGCCGCCGGCCGCGAGGTCGGGCCTGCCAGCACCACCGGGCGGCGCGTGGGGGCGGCGGTGATCGAGGTGGCGAGCACGATCTCCGGACGCCACAGCGACACGGCCGGGGCCGTGGCGATCCGGCGTCGGGGAGAGGCGAGGTCGAGCGCGCGTGGGGACGACGTCTTCATGGCGTTCTTCGTAGGGCAACCCGAGTGCCACGGCCCGTAGCCCTTCAACCCTTGGAAATGACGAGGGTTGATCGAACGACGATTCCGGGCCGACGGGGAGGATCTCCCGGGGGGCGGGAGGAACTCCCCGGCTATCGTGACGGGTTGGCTAACGCGACTGGGTGATCTTGAAGTCGCGGATCTTCTTGTTGAGCGTCTTGATGTCCACCTCGAGCACACGGGCCGTCCGGGCCTTGTTCCAGCCGGTGGCGTTGAGGACGCGCTCGACGTGGCGGCGCTCGACCTCGGCGAGCGGCGTGAGCACCTCGTCCGTCGCCGCGGCGGCGGCGGGCTCCCTCGACTCCGTCGGGGCCGTTGGGGCCGGCGGCGCGGCCGGGGCCTCGGTGCCCTTGAACTCCCCGGGCAGGTCTTCCGCGCGCACCTCCAGGCCCTCGCGCAGGATGTGCATGCGCTCGATGAGGTTCCGCAGCTCGCGGATGTTGCCCGGCCAGCCGTAGTCGACGAGGCGGCTCATCGCGTCCGGCGCGAAGCGAAGACCGGCGCCGCCGCGGCCGCGCGCGGCGAGGAAGTGCTCGACGAGGAGCGGGATGTCATCCCGGCGGGTGCGCAGCGGGGGCACCGAGATCCCGATCGTGCTCACGCGGTAGAAGAGGTCCCAGCGGAACCGGCCCTCGGCCGCCTCCCGCGACAGGTCCTTGTTGGTGGCGGCCACCACGCGCGCGTCCACGTGGAAGAGGCGCTCCTCGCCGACCCGGCGCACCTCGCCGGAGTCCAGCACGCGCAGCAGCCGGACCTGCATGGCCGGCGACATCTCGCCGATCTCGTCCAGGAAGAGCGTGCCGCCGTTGGCGGCCTCGAAGAGGCCGACCCGGGAGGTGATGGCCCCGCTGAACGCGCCCTTCTTGTGCCCGAACAACTCGCTCTCGAGCAGCGTGTCGGGCAGCGCGCCGCAGTTGATCGACACGAACGGGCGCGCGGCGCGCCGCGACTGGAGGTGGATGCTGCGGGCGACCAGCTCCTTGCCGGTCCCGCTCTCGCCGTGCACGAGCACGGGGCTGTCACTCGCCGCGACCCGCGTGATCAGGGCGAGGAGGTCGCGGATCTCCTGGCTGTGGCCCACGATGGTCGGCAGCCCGTCGCGACGGTTGACGACCTCCTTGAGCGCCGAGTTCTCGCGCCGTAGCGCCTTCTTCTCGGCGGCCTTGGCGACGACCTCACGCAGCTCGGCGTTCTTGCACGGCTTGGGGATGAAGTCGTAGGCGCCGAGCCGCATCGCCTGCACCGCCGTCTCGACGTCGGCGTTGGCGGTGAGGACGATCAGCTCGGTGTCGATCTCGGCGGCGCGCGCCCAGCGGAGGACGTCGAGCCCCGAGTGGTCGGGCATCTGCACGTCGACGACGGCGACGTCGAACTCCTCGCGGCCGAGCAGGGCCATGCCCTCGGCGCCCGACGCCGCCTCCGTGACAGTGGCGCCGGCGTCGCTCTCCAGCACCGCGGCCAGCAGGCCGCGGACGTCGGCGTCATCATCGACGACGAGGACGTGCACGGCGGTCGCCATCTGGCGTGATCATAGCACTTCCAGTAGACTCTCCTTCTCAGGAGGACCGGCCGAATGCCCCGACCCTCGGGGCTCCGGATCGAGGGAGCCCGGCAGAACAACCTCAAGAACATCTCGCTCGAGATTCCCCACGATCGGCTCACCGTCGTCACCGGCGTCTCCGGCTCTGGCAAGTCGTCGCTGGCCTTCGACACCCTCTTCGCCGAGGGGCAGTGGCGGTACATCGAGTCTCTCTCGAGCTACGCGCGCATGTTCCTCGATCGCGTCGACCGGCCCGACGTGGACAAGATCGAGCAGATCCGGCCGGCGGTCGCCCTCGAGCAGAAGAACCCCGTTCGCACCGCGCGCTCCACGGTGGGGACCGCGACCGAGGTGTACGACTACCTGCGGCTGCTGTACGCGAAGATCGGCCGCGTCCACTGCCCCCAGTGCGGCGAGCCCGCGGCCTCGCACTCCCCCGAGTCGATCGCCGACACCCTCCTGGCCGAGCACGCCGGCGCCCGCGCGCTGATCACCTTCCCGCTGCCCGTGCCGGCGGGCCAGCCGGCCGCCGAGCTGTGGGCGGGCCTCACGCGGCGGGGCTTCGCGCGCGTCCTGGTGGACGGCGTCACCTGCGACCTCGCCGCGCCGCCGCCGGCCTCGGTCGAGGGCGTCATCGCCGTCGTGCTGGACCGGCTCGTGCTGAACCCGGCTTCCCGCGGACGGCTGGTGGAGTCGGTCGAGGGCGCGCTGCGCGAGGGCAGCGGCCAGGTCGCGGTGGAGCTCGTCGACGGCGGCCGGCGCGTGTTCGCCGAGGCGTTCCGCTGCGGCGGCTGCGGCACCGCGCTCGAGCGGCCGCAGCCCATGCTGTTCTCGTTCAACCATCCGCTGGGGGCCTGCGCCGAGTGCAAGGGCTTCGGCAACGTCCTCAAGTACGACGAGGCGCTCGTCGTCCCCGACCCGACGCTGAGCCTCGCCGGCGGGGCCGTGGAGCCGTGGACGCACCCCTCCGGCCGCTGGTACCAGCGCGAGCTGCTCAAGGCGGCCCGGCGCGCAGGGCTCGACTCGACGCGGGCGTGGCAGGAGCTCGAGCCGTCGGAGCGCGCCCTCGTCTACGAGGGCGACGGCAAGTTCCCCGGCATCACCGGGTTCTTCGAGGAGATCGAGTCCTACCGGTACAAGCTGCACGTGCGGGTGTTCCTGTCGCGCTACCGCAGCCAGTCGCCGTGCCCGGTCTGCCGGGGCGCGCGGCTCAAGCCGCCGGCGCTGGCGGTGCGCGTGGCCGGGCTCACGATCGCCGAGTTCACGGCGCTCACGATCGAGGAGATCGCCGCCGTTCTGGCCGACCTCAAGCTCACCGCCTGGGAGGCCGCGGTCGGCCGCGAGATCCTCCGTCAGCTCGGGGCCAAGCTCACCTTCCTGCTGCGCGTGGGCCTCGGCTACCTCACGCTGGCCCGCCAGACGCGCACGCTGTCGGGGGGAGAGGCCCAGCGGATCAACCTCGCCAACCAGCTCGGCTCGCAGCTGGTGGGCACACTGTACGTGCTCGACGAGCCGTCGATCGGTCTGCACGCGCGCGACACCATGCGGCTGGCCGACCTCTGCCGCGAGCTGGCCCAGGCCGGCAACACCGTCGTCGTCGTCGAGCACGACCGCGGCTTCATCGAGGCCGCCGACCACGTGATCGAGCTGGGGCCCGGCTCGGGCGAGCGCGGCGGGGAGATCGTCTTCGCCGGACCGCAGGCGGAGTTCCGCAAGTCGACGCGCTCGCTGACCGCCCGCTACCTCTCGGGGCGGGAGACGATCCCGGTGCCGCTGGTGCGGCGCCCGGGCCGGCGCCAGCTCGTCCTCACCGGGGCGCGCGAGCACAACCTCAAGGACGTGACGCTGCGGATCCCGCTCGGCACGCTCACGGTCGTCACCGGCGTGTCCGGCTCCGGCAAGTCCACGCTCGTGCACGACACGCTCTACCGGGCGGTGGCCCGCGCCTTCAAGTCCGACTTCCAGTCGCCCGGGGCGTACCAGGCGCTGCTCGGGCTCGAGTACCTCAAGGGCGTGCGGCTCATCGACCAGGAGCCGATCGGGCGGACGCCGCGCTCGAACCCGGTCACGTACGTGAAGGCGTTCGACGAGATCCGCAAGCTCTACGCCGCGCTGCCGCGCGCGAAGGCGCTCGGGCTCGGGGCCGGCGCGTTCTCGTTCAACGTTCCCGGCGGGCGCTGCGAGTCGTGCCAGGGCGACGGCTTCCAGAAGCTCGAGATGTACTTCTTCGAGGATGTCTACGTCTCCTGCCAGGAGTGCGAGGGGCGCCGCTACCGGCCGGAGGTGCTCGGCGTGAAATACCGCGGCCGCTCGATCGGCGACGTGCTCCGCATGACCGTCGACGAGGCCGTCGACTTCTTCGCGGGGCAGCAGACCCTCGCGCGCCGGCTCCGCGTCATGCAGGACGTCGGCCTCGGCTACCTGCGCCTGGGCCAGCCGGCCACGACGCTGTCGGGCGGCGAGGCGCAGCGGCTCAAGATCGCCGCCGAGCTCGGCGGCCGCGCCACCGGCGACGTCCTCTACGTCCTCGACGAGCCCACGACCGGCCTGCACCTCGACGACGTCAAGAAGCTGCTCGGCGTCCTCAACCGTCTCGTCGACGCCGGCAACACCGTGCTCGTCGTCGAGCACCACCTCGACGTCGTGAAGTCCGCCGACCACGTCGTCGACCTCGGCCCCGAGGGCGGCGACGCCGGCGGCGAGATCGTCGCCGAGGGTCCGCCCGAGCAGATCATGCAGACGCCGGGGTCCTACACCGGAAAGTTCCTCACCGAGGTACTGCCGAAGGCAAACGGCAAGCGGTAGTGGTAGCCCGCTCGCGGCCAGGGGTGGGCGCCGGGCCGTGGCGTGCGTCGACCGCGGGCGCGCCTGTCGCCGTAACTCGCTCCGGACGCGGCTCGCTCGCCCCCCATCCGTCCACTGGACTGGGGGCTCCGAAATGGCCCCCAGACCCCCCATCGCTCGGGACGCCCCGGCGTAGCCGTGGCGCCCCTCGGGAAGACGTCGCGTCCACGGCGGCTCGCACGCCACGTCGTGCGGTCGAACGGCGACGACGGCTCGCCATGAGGGCGCGCCCGCGGGCGACGCGCGCCACGGCCCGGCGAGTGCCCCCGGCCGCGCGCGAACGCCCCTGAGATGGCTTAGTGCGAGTCTTCTACGGCTGGAAGGTCGTCGCTGCGGCGTTCGTGATCTTGTTCACGGCGTATGGGGCGCAGTATTCGTTTGGGGTGTTCTTCAATGCGTTGGTGCAGGAGTTTGGGTGGAGTCGGGCGAGTCTTTCGGGGGTGTTCTCGCTCTATGCGTTCGGGTATTCGATCTATGGGTTTCCGGCGGGGCGGCTGACTGACGTCTGGGGGCCGACGCGGGTCATCGTGTGCGGGGCGGTGTTTCTAGGTGGGGCGCTCGCGGCGATGGCGGTGGTGAGTGAGCTGTGGCAGCCGTACGTGTTCTACGGCGTCGTCGCGGCGATCGGCATGGGGACCGCGTACGTACCGTGCAACGGCACGGTCGTGAAGTGGTTCACCCGTCGGCGGGGGCTCGCGGTGGGGCTGGCCTCGAGCGGCGGCAGCATGGGGACATTCGTGATGCCCCCGCTCGCCCAGCTGGCGGTCGGCGCGCTCGGCTGGCGCGGCGCCTACCTGCTGCTCGGCGCCATCGTCTTCACGGTCCTCACGAGCGCAGCACCGCTCCTGCGGCGCGACCCGGAGTCGATGGGCCTGCACCCCGACGGCGACGCCGCGCCGCCGACGGCGACGCGCGTCGTCACGGGCGGCGGCCTGACCCTGGCCGAGGCGATGCGCACCCGCACGTTCTGGCGCCTGGCCGTCGCGTTCGCGGCGACGTGGATCCCCGTCTTCATCCCGCTCGTCCACCTGGTGCCCCTCGCGCGCGACCTCGGTCACGCACCGATGCACGCGGCCGCCGCGGTCAGCGTCGTCGGCGCCGGCGCCGTGCTCGGCCGCCTCGTGATGGGCCTGGTGTCGGACCGGATCGGACGGCGACCGACGATCGCGCTCGGGATGGGGCTGCAGGCGGTGGCGTTCACGTCGTTCACGGTGGCGCAGGGGCTACCGTCGCTCTACGCGGCCGCCCTGCTCTTCGGCTTCTCGTACGGCACGGTCTCGACGCTCTTCCCCGCGATCGTCGGCGACTTCTTCGGGCGCGCGCACGCCGCCACGATCGTCGGCTCGCTGTTCGCGCTGGCCGGGTGCATGGCCGCGTGGGGCCCGCTGTTGGCCGGCGCCAGCTACGACGCCAGCGGCAGCTATCGCGCGGCGTTCCTGCTGGCGGCCGGCCTCAACCTCGTCGCGGTCGTGCTGGTGGCCGGATGCCGCCCGCCCCGCCGGCCCGTCGCCGAAGCAGCGGCCTGAGCGACCGCGCTATACTCCGCCGGGACGATCACGGCAGCCGAGGAGCCTCGATGAGTCTTCGCGACAAGTACTGCATCGTGGGCGTGGGCGAGACCGAGTATTCACGCGGGTCGGGGCGCTCGACCCGCGCCATGGCGGTCGAGGCCGTCCGCAAGGCCATCCTCGACGCCGGGCTCAAGGCGAGCGACGTGGACGGGATGCTCGACTACCAGGGGGGCGACTCCACGCTGGCGCCGCACGTCGCGCCCGATCTGGGCATCCGCCTGAACTTCTACATGGACGTGATGGGCGGCGGCTCGTCGACGGAGGCGCTGGTCGGCCTGGCCATGGGCGCGATCGAGGCCGGGATGTGCAAGACGGTGGCGATCTACCGCTCGATGAACGGCTACTCGGAGTTCCGCATCGGCGGCACCGGGGCTCGGGCCGCCCAGCCCGTCCGCGGGCTCGACCTCGCCCAGGTGCCCTTCGGCATGCGGAGCGCCGGGCAGAACTTCGCGCTCACGTTCATGCGCCACATGTACGACTACGGCACGACCTCCGAGCAGGTCGCCCACGTCAAGGTGGCCCACAGCAAGCACGCCTCCCAGAATCCGAAGGCGCTGCTCAAGGACCGGGTGACCGTCCAGGACGTCGTCAACTCGCGCTGGATCGTGAAGCCGCTGCACCTGCTCGACTGCTGCCTGGAGACGGACAACGCCACCTGCATCATCGTGACCTCGGCCGAGCGGGCGCGCGACCTGCGTCAGCGGCCGGTGCACATCATGGGCGTGGTCGGGCGCGTGTCGAAGCCGCGGCTGGACTTCCACTGGGCCCACGGGCCCATCAGCCGCGTGGCCGGGTACTACGCGAAGGACCTCATCTTCCCCCAGGCCGGCATCACGCCGGAGGACGTCGACGTGACCGGCTCCTACGACGCCTTCACGTTCACGACGATGTTGCAGCTCGAGGAGTACGGGTTCTGCAAGAAGGGCGAGGGCGGCGCGTACGTGTCCAGCGGCATCATCGAGCTCGGCGGCAAGCGCCCCAACAACACCTCGGGCGGCCACCTGTGCGAGGGCTACACGCACGGCATGTCGATGGTGATCGAGAACGTCCGCCAGCTCCGGGGCACCGTCGACGACTACTGCCCCAAGGGCAGCGAGGGCGTGCACACCCACGACTACACACCGGGCCGGTGCCGCCAGGTCAAGGACGCGACCATCTCGATGAACCTCGGATGGGCGATGCCGCCGCTCGGCAGCGCCCTGATCATGCGGAGGAGCTGACCGTGCCCCAGCCGGTGACCTATCGCGGGATGTCGCTCGTGATTCCCGACAACGACAGCGAGTGGAACGAGTACTTCGCGCTCGCGCGGCGGCACACGCTGATGGTGCGCGCGTGCACGGCCTGCGGCCTCATGCGCTACCCGCCGACCCACGCCTGCCCGTGGTGCATGGACCTCGGCTGGAAGTGGCAGGAGGTGAGCGGCAAGGGCACGATTCACTCCTACGAGATCGTCATGCACGCCATCCAGCCCGGCTTCAGGGAGATCACGCCGTACGCCGTGGTGCTGGTTGAGCTCGACGAGCAGGCCGGCCAGCCGACGCCCGACGAGGCGCTGCGCATCGTCGCCAACCTGGTGAAGCCGGACTTCACGCCGGAGGCCGAGGCGAAGGTGGCCATCGGCGCCCGGGTACGCGTCGCGTTCCAGGACCTCAGCGACGAGTTCGCGCTGCCCCAGTTCACGCTCACCGACGAGGCCCCGGTCGGCCGCGTCTGGCGCCTGGGCGGCTAGACGACGCCTCCCGGTCCGCGGTCGTCGCGGGCGAGGTCGTCCGACTGGCGTCGGCGCGCCTCGCCCAGCGCGTCCCGCGTCGGCTCGCGCAGCAGGTCGTGGAGGTGCCCGGCGGCCAGCATCGGCGGCAGCAGCACGTACGCCGCGCCCGCCGCGTACAGCCGCTCCGCCGCCGCCAGGGTGTCGGCCGTCATGATGCACCGGGCGCCCGGGGCGAGCCCTCGCACCTGCCGGAGCAGTCGGAGATTGTCGGTCCCCTGCAGGAACCAGTCGGAGATGCTCGAGACCACGACCTGCGCCGCCTCGATGCCCGCGTGGCGCAGCGTCTCCGGGTTGCTCACGTCGCCGTAGTGGCACTCGACGCCGGCGGCCTGGAGCTGCTCCAGCGTCTCCGGGTTGAAGTCGATCGCCACGATGCGCCGCTTCATCGCGACGTGCCCGCGCTCGAGATGCCGCAGGAAGGCCAGTCCTTCGCGGGAGACGCCGAGCAAGAAGATGTCCCGCGGCCCGCCCGACTCCGGGCCCGGCTCGCCCGGCGCGGGGCGACGGCCGAGCCACCGCGGGACGCCGGTGACCTCCAGCGCGCGGGCCAGCGCGGTGGCGATGGCGTGGTTCCAGCGGATGGCGTACGTCGAGACCACCGCGGTGATGAGCAGCGCGTAGAGGACGAGCGAGACCAGGGGGCCGCCCACGTGGCCGTACGCCACGCCGAGCGAGACGATCACCAGCGAGAACTCGCTGACCTGGCTCAGGTTGACGGCCACCACGCCGGCCGTGCGCGTGTCGAGCCGCAGCGCCGCGAAGATCGGCAGCAGCGCCACCAGCCGGCTGGCGACGACGAACACGGCCACCAGCGCGGCCGCCAGCACCAGGGCGCGTGACGGCGCCGGCAGCTTGAGGCCGAGCGCGACGAAGAACAGGGTCACGAAGAAGTCGCGCACACCCGACAGCCGCGTGATCACCTCCGTCCCGTACGAGAAGGCGCCGATCACCATGCCGGCGATCAGCGCGCCCATCTCGCGCGAGAGGCCCAGGGCGCCGGCGGTGCCGCTCACCAGGAAGCACCAGGCGATCGCGGTCACCAGGAGCAGCTCGTGGGAGCGGGAGACGCTCCGGAAGAGCGCGGGCAGCACGAGCCGGGAGAAGACGGCGGCCGAGGCCACCAGGGCGACGCCGGCCCCGATCGAGCCCACCAGCACGCCCGGCCGCGGCTCGTGCAGGCTGGGCTGCAGCGCCAGGAACGCGATGGCCCACAGGTCCTGGAACACCAGCACGCCGAGCGTGATCCGTCCGGCCAGCGTGCTCATCTCGAACTTGTCGAACAGCAGCTTCACGACGATGAGCGTCGACGACAGGCTCGCCGCGACCGCCAGGTAGAGCCGGTCGAAGCGGCCCTCGCTCCCGGCCACGAGCGGGCCCAGCGCCCACCACGCGAGCGCCACGCACACCGGGAACTGCAGGAGACCGAGGACGACGATCCGGCGTCCGGACTGGGCCAGCGCCGGTACGTTGATCTCCAGCCCGACGATGAAGAGCAGGAAGATCAACCCCATCTCGGAGAGGAGCTCGATGCTGGCCTCGTCGGCGACGAGCCCGAGCCCGACGTTCGGCCCCAGCACGGCGCCGGCCAGGATGTAGCCGAGAATCAGCGGTTGCCGCACCGTCCGGGCCACGAGCGCGAAGGCCGCCGCGGCCACGATGCCGACGCCGATGGCGGTGAGGACGTCCGAGTGGGGTGCGGCCGCTATCGCGTCAGCCTCGCCAGGATCTCGTCGAAGGCCGCGTCGGCCAGGGCCCGGACCTCCTCACGGGTGAGGGGCTGGATGGGATGGGCCACCACCACCGTCCGGTAGCCGGCCGCGCCGAGCGCGTCGGCCTGGGCCGTCGCCGCCCGCACGAACTCGGCCGAGATGACCGTCGCCGTGGGAATGCCGCGATCCTCGAAGAACACGCCGTCGTGCACACTGCACGTGGTGCAGGACCCTCAATCGGCGAGGGCCTCGATCACGACGTCGGTGGCGCCGAGGATCTCCGCGCGCAGGGCGTCGGGCGCCGGCCGCGCGAAGGTCGGCTTCGTCCGACGCACGACCGAGCGGACGCCCGTGCGCTCGCGCAGCAGCTCCTCGACGCGGTCGAGCAGGTGCTCGCCCTTGGCCTTGGAGATGTCGAGCAGGGTCACCACCTTGCCGTCGAGGCTCGACGGCCGGGGCGCGGTCCGTCGGGGGGCGGCGACGGAGTCGGTCGGATCGAGATAGTCCGTCATCGAATCCTCCTGGTGACGTCGGCGACGACGCTGGGCACGGGGCAGAGGCTAACACAGCCGCGTATGCTGGCTGCATGAGGGGCCGTCGCCTGCTGCTGCTGGTCGGCGTGGCGCTGCTGCTCGGATGTGTGACAAGGCCGGCGGCCGTCGATCTCGGCGGCTGGCAGGCGCCGCTCGGGCGCACGCACCCGCTGGCGGGACGGATCTGGGACACGCGGGCGCAGCGCTTCGTGAGCACCGACGAGCTCGTCGCCGGCCTGGCCCGCGCCCGCTACGTCCTGCTCGGTGAGCGGCACGACAACCCGGACCACCACCGCGCGCAGGCGACCGTCGTTCGCGCGCTGATCGCCGCCGGCCGGCGGCCGCTGGTGGCCTTCGAGATGTTCAGCGCCGACGACGCCGCCGCGATCGCCCGCCACCTCGCCGCGGCGCCGCGCGACGCCGCCGGGCTGGCCGCGGCCGTCGACTGGGCGCGCTCGGGCTGGCCCGACTGGGCGTACTACGAGCCCATCGCCCAGGCCGCGCTGGACGCCGGCCTGCCCATCGTCGCCGCCAACCTGGCGCCCGCGACCGCGCGGGCACTGGCGCGCGGCCAGCGGAGCGCGCTCCCCGACGGGCTCGCGGCGCGCTATCCCCTCGACCAGCCGCTGCCCGACGGCGGCCAGGAGGCGCTCACCACCGAGCTCTACGACGCCCACTGCGGCCAAGTCCCCCGCGAGCGGATGGACGGGATGGTGCTGGCGCAGCGCGCGCGCGACGCCGCGCTCGCCGACGCCATGCTCGGCCCCGCGCCCGACGGGGCCGTGCTGATCGCCGGCGCTGGCCACGTCCGCACCGATCGCGGCGTGCCGCTCTATCTGCGCGCGCGGGCGCCGGAGGCCTCGATCGCCGTGCTCGCCCCGATCGAGGTGCGCGACGCGTGGACGCGGCCCGCCGACTACGCGGCGGCCTACGCCGGCCGGCTGCCGTTCGACTGGGTGTGGTTCACCCCGCGCATGGGCGATCGGGATCCGTGCGCCAAGCCGCGCGGCTGACGCGCCGGGCGGTCAGGAGCCGACGGCGGCCGAGACGCGGGTGCGGCGACGGAGCGCGGCGGCGAGCGGCGGCCCGAGGAGGACGAGGGCGCCGATCACGAAGAGCGTGAGGCTGATCGGCCGGAAGACGAGCAGCCGCCAGTCCCCGTGGGCCATGAACAGCGTCTGCCGCAAGGTCTTCTCCATCACGGGCCCGAGCACGACGGCGACGATCAGCGGCGCCGGGTCGATCGACAGCTTGCGGAACACGTAGCCGAGCAGGCCGGTGGCCACCAGCACCCACAGGTCGAGCATGCTGTTGCTGAGGCTGAACGCGCCGACCAGGCACAGCAGCAGCACGAAGGTCGAGAGCATGGCCTGGGGCATGCGCAGGATCGACACGAACACGCCCACCAGGGGCAGGTTCAGGATCAGCAGCAGGAAGTTGCCGATGTACATGCTCGCCACCACACCCCAGAAGACCGCCGGCTGGTTGGTGATGAACATCGGGCCGGGCTGGATGCCGTGGATCACGAGCGCCCCGAGCAGGATCGCGGTGGCGGGCGAGAACGGAATGCCGAGCGAGAGGAGCGGGACCATCGCGCCGGCGGTGGCGCCGTTGTTCGCCGCTTCGGGACCGGCCACGCCCTCGATGGCGCCGGTGCCGAAGCGCTCGGGGGTCTTCGACACGCGCCGCTCGACGGTGTAGGCGAGGAACGTCGCCAGCACGGTGGCCGGCCCTGGTACGAGCCCGGTGACGAAGCCCAGCACCGAGCCCCGCGCGATCGGCCACGACGAGCGGCGCCACTCCTCCCGCGTGGGAAACATCTCGCGCAGGGCGACGGGCACGATCCGGCTGCGGCGGAGCCCCTGCTCGGCGAGCACGAGCACCTCGGCCACGCCGTAGAGCCCCATGATGATCGGCACCAGCTCCAGGCCCTGCGAGAGCTGCACCGAGCCGAACGTGAAGCGCCGGTATCCCGAGATCGGCTCCATGCCGACGGTGCCGATCGCCAGGCCGAAGCCGACCATCACCAGCGAGACGAGGACCGAGCCGCCGGTGAGCCGCGACAGGACGGCGAGCCCGGCCACCGAGAGCGCGAAGTACTCCGGCGGCCCGAACTGCAGCGCGGCCTCGGCGAGCCAGCCGGCGAAGAGCACGATGCCGAGCACGCCCAGGGATCCCGCGATGAACGAGCCCACCGCCGACACCGCGAGCGCGGCGCCGGCGCGGCCCTGGCGCGCCATCTGGTAGCCGTCGATCGCGGTGACCACCGAGGCGGCCTCGCCCGGGACGTTCACGAGGATCGACGTGGTGGAGCCGCCGTACATCGAGCCGTAGTAGATCCCGGCCAACATGATCAGCGCGGTCGTCGGCGACAGCACGAACGTGGAGGGCAGCAGCAGCGCCATCGCGCCGACCGGCCCGATGCCGGGCAGCATGCCGACGATGGTGCCGACCAGCACGCCCACGAAGCAGGCGAAGAGGTTCCCCGGCGTGAGCGCGACCCCGAACCCGTAGACCAGCCCCTCGAGCGGTCCCACGCGAGTCTAGAAGGGTCCCCGAGGCAGCGGCACGCCCAGGATGACGCCGAAGACGTAGTGGGTCACGAGCGCGCTCAGGCCGGCGGTGACCAGGACGCCGAGCCAGCCGACGCCGCCGAGGTACCGCAGGAGGAGCGCCACGAACAGGAAGGCGCAGACCGCGTAGCCGATCCAGGGCAGGAGCAGGCAGAAGCCCACGAGGCCGCCGACCGTCGCCGCCACGCGGCCGCGCGCCTCCGCGGGCGGGGCGCCTCCCTCGCCGCCGACCGGCACCCCCCGCATCGCCGCCGTGGTCACGGCGGCGGCGACGAGGCAGAGGAAGACGCCGACGCCCACCGGGAAGAATCCCGGGCCCGGCTTGGCGACGCTGCCGAGCGGGAACGTGAGCGACGCCGCCAGGTAGGCGCCGGCGGCGCCGAGGAAGCCGAGCGTCCACGCCCGCCCGCGCATCGCTACTGCCGCAGCATGCCGATGCGCTTGAGGATCTCCGTGTGCGCCCGGTACTCCTGCCAGAGGTCGGCGCGCAGCTTATCGCCCGCACGGTAGTCGAGCTCGATCACCCGCGCCTTCACGAAGCCCACGAAGGCCGCGTCGTCCATGGCCGCCTTCGCGGTGTCGTGGACGTGCCGGACGACCTCGGCCGGCGTGCCGTTGGGCAAGAGCAGCAGGAAGGAGGCCCCGTTGTGAACGGGCTGCCCGAGCTCCTTGAACGTGGGGGCGTCGGCGAAGTTCGCGTTGCGGGTCGGCGCGAAGACGCCGAGCACGCGCATGCGCTTGCCCTCGACCATCGGGCGGACCTCGCCCGGCTGGGCGACGATCGCCTCGATGTGGCCGCCGAGCAGCGCCGGGCTGCCCTCGGCCCAGCCCGCGAACGGCACGTGGGTGAGGTTCACGTCGGCCAGTCGCTTGATCTCCTCGAGGTTGAGGTGGCTCGAGGTCCCCTCGCCCGGCGTCCCCACGCGGAACTTCCCGGGATTGGCTTTGGCCGCCGTGAAGAACTCCTGCGCCGTCTTCCACGGGGCGTCGGCCTTGACGGCCAGCAGTGGGTACCACGAGACGACGTTGATGACCGGGATGTAGTCGTCGGGCGTCTTGTACGGCAGGTCCAACGCCTGCGGCTGGATCACGAGGTTCGAGATCGGCATGAGACCGAACATGAGGCCGTCGGGCTTGGACTTGATCACCTCGCTGGCCCCGATCGAGCCGCCCGCGCCGGGCCGGTTCACGACGGCCAGGCCCTTGGGGAACTTCTTCTTCATCCCCTCGACCAGCGCCCGCAGCGTCACGTCGGCGAGCCCTCCGGCCGGATACCCCACGATCGCGGTCACGGGCCGATCCGGGTACTGCGCGGCGGCCGGCACGACACTGCCGACCACGACGAGCAACGCGAGCGCGAGTCGCATCATGGACGACCTCCTGACAAAGTGCGGGAAGTCTATCAAACTTGGGGGCCCCGACATGGCCCCCAAACCCCCATGACGCCTCGTCGGGCCCCGGCAAAGCCGTGGCCCGCCTCGATCTCGGTGTTTCGGGACCTCGCGCAGCTCGTTTCGGGCGGGGTCACGCGATTCCGGGCATCGGGACTCGCGGAGCTCGTTTCGGACGAGATCACGCGATCCTGGACATCGGGACCTCGCGCACCCCGATTCGGGCGGGATCACGCGATGAACTGGCTTTGCCGCTGGCACACATGGCGTGGCGCTGGCACATGTGACCGGCGGAACGGTGGCGTCATCGGTCGCGGATGAGTCCGCTCGTGAGGGGCGTGGACGTCGGTGGCGGCGTGGCCGGACGCGGTGGCGGCGGTCGCGCCTGCATGGCGAGCCGTGGTCGCCGTTCCCGCTTCGGACACGGCGAGCGAGCCGCCGACGTCTCAACTGGTCGCCGACCCAGCCCCCCTGGGGGATGGGGGGCTCGAGCGAGCCGTGTTCGAAGCGAGTTACGGCGACAGGCGAGCCATGCAGGCGCGGCCGCCGCCACCGCGTCCGGCCACGCCGCCACCGACGTCCACGCCCCTCACGACCCGGCTTTGCAGGCGCGGAAGTTGGCGTAGTCGCCGGCGGCGGTCGACTTGGTGTCGTCGGCGTCGGTGAGGACCGCGATGCCGCCGGGCTTCGGGGTCTGCGATTCCTTGAAGGCGGCCTGCCAGTCCTGCAGGACGTTGACGCGCTCCTCCACCCAGGCGTCCTTGGAGGCCGGAGCACCGCTGCGCAGCACCCGGACCTGCGTGAGGCCGGCGTTGGACGTCAGGTGGGTGCCGACCGGCACCTTCTCGCTCCAGATGTACTTCACCGCCTTGGGGCCGCGGATCTTGGAGTGCGGCACGGCCATGTAGACCGCGAGCGCGCTGTCGTTCGTCTCCGACTTGCGCTCGTCGGCGCCCTGCGGGAACTGACGCGGCCGCCACGACCACGCCAGCACCGGGTGCGTGGCCAGATTCCACGACTCGGTCTGGCGAGCCGCCTGGATGCCGAGCCCCTCGGACACCGCACGCAGGAAGCGTCGCCCATTGTCCTCTGCAACGCGGTAGACGCTCTTGCCCTCGTCCTTTCGCACCTCCCAGCCGACCGGGAACTGCCCGACCGGGGAGCGGGAGAAGTTGTCGAGGACGATGCAGTCATTGGCCGGCGCGGCCGGCGGCGAGGCCTGCGCGAACGCCAGGCCGGCGGCGAGGAGCAGAGCGAACAGGACTAGAAGTCGCACATCCTGCAACCACAGCAAGCCCCGGGCCAGCGGCCGGGCGACCACCCTACCGCCCGCGGCGCCACCACTGGTGCACGAGGTTGTCGACGACCTCGCCGAGCTGGCCGATCGTGCGGCACTCGCGCACGATGTCGCAGGACGGGGCGTACATCGGCATGACGCTGTCGCCGATGCCCCAGCCCCACTGCCCCTCGGGGTTGAGCCAGATGATCCCCTTCACGCGCTCGCGGATCTGCCGCAGCGCCCACGCCTGGGGATCGTTGTAGTTGTTCCGGGCGTCGCCCAGCAGCAGGATCGTCGTCTTGCGGTCGAGCGACTCCAGCTCGGTGCTGGCGAAGCGACTGAAGGCGAAGCCGAAGTCGGAGCGGCAGTGGTAGTCGACCGGAGCGCCCTTGAGCGCCCACTCGATCGCCCGCTCGACCGGATAGGTGGAGAACGCCTGGGTCACCTCGGCGATCTCGGAGACGAAGACGTACGAGCGCACACGGCTGAAGCACTCCTGCAGGCTCCACACGAGCTGCAGCATGAACCGCGAGGCATTGCGCACGGAGTCAGAGACGTCGCAGATCGTGATCAACCTGGGCTTCTCGCGGTGGCGCCGCTTCAGGAAAATCTCCATGGGGATGCCGCCGTAGGAGAGGCTCTTGCGCGTCGTCCGCCGGGTGTCGATGCGGCCCTTCTGCTCCTGGCGCTGGCGCAGGGCGAGCGCGTCCTTGATGCGCCGGGCTAGCTTGGCCACGACGCTCTTCATCTGCGCGACCTCGTCGGGCGTCAGCGCGAAGAGCGGCTTGTCGGCCAGGACCTCGCGCGTGAGCTTCTCGCCGGCCCGGAACGCGCGGCGCTCGAGCTCGCGCTGCACGTGCTGGCGGATCATGCGTCGGAACGCCTCGAGCCGCAGCTCGAGGTAGTTCCGGATGCGGGCGAGCTGGCCGGGGTCGAGGCCGCGCGCCTCCAACGCCTGCATGATCTTCTCGATGTCGCGCTCGATCGCCGACCAGTCGAACTGATCGGAGATGCGCCGGCTGAAGAAGCCCACCTGCAGGAAGTACATGAGCCGCTCGAGGCCGGCGCCCTGGCTGCCGTCGCGGATGGCCATCTCCATCTCGCTGCCCTGGCCGCGCATCAGCAGCTCGGTGAGCTCGTCGAGGTCGAGGTTCTCCTCGTCGAGGAGCTGGTCGAGCTGGTCCTCGACCTTGGGGTCGGCGGGCCCGAGCGCCTTCTTGAGCCCCTCGCCGAGCGCCTCGAGGTCGAGGAAGTACAGGTTGAAGATCCGGTTGAACGTCTCCTCGTCGCGCGCCTCCTTGACGAGGGTGGACGCGAGCGTCGCCTTGAAGGTCTCGCGGTCGGCGAGGCCGACCTCGGCGCTGGCGGTCAGCGCATCGAGGGCCTCGGCCGTCGAGATGCGCAGCTCCGCCCGCCGGAGGTCGCCGATGAACTCGAGGATTCTTTCGTCCACGTGACGTGACCGACGCTAGACGGGCGTGTCCGCCAGGACCTTGTCGAGGGCGCCCTTCACCCGCTCGATGTCCTTTTCGTACTTCACGAGCATCGTCAGCGTCGACTCGACGAGGGCCGGGTCGAGCTCCTTGGCGTTGAGGATCACCAGCGAGCGCGCCCAGTCGATCGACTCCGAGACGGACGGCGGCTTGCGCAGCTCTAGCGTGCGGATCTTCTGCACCGCGGCCACGACGGCGCGAGTCAGCCGCTCGGGCGCCTCCGGCACCTTGAGCTTGATGATCTCCAGCTCGTCGCCGGGCGCCGGGAAATCCACGAACAGGTGCAGGCAGCGGCGCTTGAGGCCGTCGCTGAGCTCGCGGGCGTTGTTCGAGGTGAGGACGACCAGCGGGATGTGCCGCGCCTTCACCGTGCCGAGTTCGGGGATCGACACCTGGAAGTCGGACAGGACCTCGAGCAGGAACGCCTCGAACTCCGGCTCGGCCTTGTCGATCTCGTCCACCAGGAGCACGACGGGCTCCTCGGCGCGGATGGCCTGCAGCAGCGGGCGCGGCGAGAGGAAGCGGTACGAGAAGAACGCGTCGTCTTGGCCGGCGATGCGCGACACCGCCTCCGGCAGCGAGGGCGCGTCGGCGATCAGCTCGCCGATCCGCTCGCGCAGGAGCTGGGTGTAGAGGAGCTGCTTGGCGTACTTCCACTCGTAGAGGGCCTTGCCCTCGTCGAGCCCCTCGTAGCACTGCAGGCGGATGAGGGTCCGTCCGGTGACGTCCGCCAGCGTCTTGGCGAGCTCGGTCTTGCCGACGCCGGCCGGCCCCTCGATGAGCACCGGCCGTCCCATGCGCGCGGCCAGGAACATGACGGTGGAGATGCGCCGGGTGGCGATGTAGCGCGCGTCGCGAAACCGCTGCTGGACGTCTTCAACGGACTCGAACATGCAAGCTCCTCAGTCGGTCAAAGTGAATGGCAGTTCATTGTACCCGAACGGCGAGGGAGCGGTCGGGCGGTTACCAGGTCCGGCCGCCTCCCCGGATCATCCGATCGCGAATGTCCTGCTGGGTCCGGTCGGTGGGCGGGTCGTCGCGGCCCTGACGGGCGTCGCCGGACGGTGAGCCGCGCAGGAACTCCTTCACGCGATCGGCGACGCTCTTCTTCTCGTCGGTGGCCGGCGCCGGCGCTCCCGTCGCGGGACGGCCGGCGTCGGGCCACACCGCGGCGACGTCCTGCGCGAGCGCGTCGGGGTCGACGCGCGCCTCGCCGGCGATCTCCTCCCACGTCGCGCCGGTGCGGCGCGCGGCGAACACCTTCTCGAGAGGATGACCGCCGCGCGTGGCGAGGCGGTGCGCGACGAACAGGTCGCCCCAGCCGAACCGCGTGCTCGCGCGCTCGCCGCGCAGCGCCTCGGCCGTCGTCCCGAGGAATTTGGCCATGCGCTCGACCGCCGCGGGCTCCGCGGCCGGCGTGATCGCCCGATCGACGCCGGCCGCCATGGCGTCGAGCCGATCCTGGGCCACGCCCGGCAGCGCGGTCATCAGGACGACGAGCAGCGCGAACACCACCGACATCACCGGCACCTCCACGCGTCAACGGCGCGCCCGCCGAGTATGCCGCGAGCATGCGCTATGTACAATGCGCGCATGTCCGGCCCTGACGAGGCCGCCCGCTATCACCGCCTGCAGCTGTGGCTGGCGCTCGCCGGCTTCGCGCTCGGCATCGCCTATCTCGTGGTGCTGCTCACGACCGGGGCCGTCGCGGCGCTCGCCGACGCGGTGGCCGCGCAGACCTCGGCGTGGTGGGCCCGCGTCGCGCTGGTCGCCGCGGGGCTGACCGTCGCCCAGGCGGTGCTCGCGTTCCCGCTCCGCTGGGTGCGCGGGTTCTGGCTGCCCCGGCGGTACGGCCTCCTGCATCAGCCGTTCGGCGCGTGGCTTGGCGATCGGGCCAAGGCGGCGGCCCTGGGCGCCGTGCTCGGCCTCGGCGCCGTCCTCGTCGTGTACGGACTCATCCGCGCGACGCCGTGGTGGTGGCTCATCGCGGCCGGCGTCTTCTTCGTCGTCGGCATCGCGCTGGCCGCGCTGTTCCCCGTCGTCGTGGTCCCGCTCTTCTATCGCCTCACCCGGCTCGCCGATCCCGAGCTCGAGGGGCGGCTGCTGCGGCTGGCCGAGCGGACCGGCGTCGCCGCCATCGGCGTGTGGGTCGTCGATCAGTCCCGCAAGAGCCGCACCGCCAACGCGGCGGTGGTCGGCCTCGGTCGAACCCGCCGCATCATCCTGTTCGACACGCTGGCCACCGGGTTTCGCCCGGATGAGGTCGAGGCCGTGCTCGCCCACGAGCTGGCTCACCACGTCCACGGCGACGTGCGGCGCGGGCTCGTCGTGCAGGGCGCGCTCACGGTGGTGACCTTCTGGCTGGCCGCGCGCCTGCTGGACTGGGGCGTCCACCTGTGGGGCCTCGCGGGCCCCGCCGACCCGGCCGGCCTGCCGTGGCTCGCGCTGGTCTTCACGCTCCTGGGCGCCGTCCAGCTCCCGCTCTCCAACGCGTTCTCGCGCCGCCTCGAGCGACAGGCCGACGACTTCGCGCTCCGGCTCACGCGGGATCCCGCGGCGTTCATCGGCGCCATGGAGCGGCTGGGCGAGCTCAACCTGGCCGAGCGCCGGCCGCACCGGCTCAAAGAGTTCCTGCTCTACTCGCACCCGGCGCTCGATCGCCGCATCGCGCGCGCCAGAGGAGAAGCCGCATGAGCGTCCGCCGCACGCTGCGCCGTCTCGTCGAGTCGAAGAACGGGCTGGTGGTCCCCGGCGCCTACGACGGGGTGTCGGCGCGGCTGGTCGAGCGGGCCGGCTTCCCGGCTGTCTACATGACGGGCTACGGCACCTCCGCTTCGCGTCTGGGGCTGCCCGACCTCGGCTACGCGGGCCTCGCCGAGATGGCCGACCACGCACGCAACCTCGCCGCCGCCGTCTCGATCCCGCTCGTGGCCGACGCCGACACGGGCTACGGCAACGCGCTCGGCGTGCGGCGCACGGTGCAGGCGTACGAGGCGGCCGGGGTGGCGGCGCTCCACATCGAGGACCAGGTCGCGCCCAAGCGCTGCGGACACCTGAGCGGGCACCAGATCGTCCCGCTCGGCGAGTTCGCCGGCAAGATCCGCGCCGCGGTCGACGCGCGCCGCGACCCCGATCTCATGATCATCGCGCGCACCGACGCCATCTCCGCGGTGGGCTTCGACGAGGCCCTCCGACGCGGCGAGGCCGCCGCGAAGGCCGGCGCCGACGTGCTCTTCATCGAGGCCCCGCGCGACGAGGCCCAGGTGGAGCGCGTCGCGCAGGCCTTCGACACGCCGCTGCTCTACAACTACGCGTCCGGCGGTCGCTCGCCGATGCTCCCGTTTGCCCGCCTGCGCGCACTTCGCTACGCGATCATCATCCTGCCGATCGACACGCTGCTGGTCGCGACGAAGGCGATGTCGGGGTACCTGGCGGCGCTCCGCGCCGGCGACGACGCGCGGTCACTGGCCGCGCAGGGTGTGCCGTTCGACGAGTTCAACGCGTTGATCGGCGCGACGGACCAGATGGCGCTGGCCGACCGCTACCGGGAGGCGTGAGGCCCCGCCACTGCCCGCCCCACCGCGCGGTGATATAGTCCTGACGCCGGCGCCCGGCCGGAATCGAACACCTCGCGGAGAGACCCCATGAGCACGATCAAGGAGCGGATCGGACAGGCAGTGGACCGCCTCGCCGACGACCTCGAGACGCTGTCGCGCAAGATCCACGATCACCCCGAGCTCGCGTACCAGGAGGTGCAGGCCGCCGCCTGGCTGTCGGACTACCTGGCCGGCCAGGGCTTCGCCGTCGAGCGCGGCGTCGCCGGGGTGGAGACCGCGTTCCGCGCCACGATCGAGACGGGCGCCGGCCCGACGATTGCGATCCTGTGCGAGTACGACGCGCTGCCGGCGATCGGCCACGCCTGCGGCCACAACGTGATCGCCACCTCCGGGGCCGGCGCGGGGGCCGCCCTGGCCGCCGTGCGCGACGCGCTCCCGGCCGGTCGCATCCAGGTCATCGGCACGCCGGCCGAGGAGGGCGGCGGCGGCAAGGTGAAGCTGATCCAGGGCGGCGTCTTCCAGCACGTCGACGCCGCGATGATGATCCACGGGTTCGACCGCTGGATCCTGCACCAGGACCTGCTCGGCATCGTGCGCGTGGGCTTCGAGTTCACCGGCAAGGCCGCCCACGCCTCCACCGATCCCTGGGAGGGCGTCAACGCGCTGGACGCGGTAATCCAGACGTTCAACAACGTCAGCATGCTGCGCCAGCAGATCCGGCCCGAGGCGCGCATCCACGGCATCGTCACCCAGGGCGGCGCGGCGCCGAACATCATCCCCGAGGCTGCCGCCTGTTGCTTCTACGTCCGCGCGCCCGGGCTGGACTACATGTGGGATCTGCACAAGCGCGTGATTGCGTGCGCGGAGGGCGCCGCCAAGGCGACCGACGCTACGCTGCGCGTGATCGAGCTCGAGGCGCCCTACGAGCCGCTCAAGCGCAACGACACGCTCCTCGACCTCTTCCGCGCCAACATGGCGACGACCGGCGCGCTAGAGTCGCCGGCGCTGCCCGACCGCATGGGCTCCTCCGATATCGGCAACGTCAGCCAGGTCATCCCCGCCATCCAGCCGATGGTGCAGATCGCCCCCCACGGCACGCCGATCCACTCGCGCGCCTTCGAGGCGGCCGCGGTGACGCCGCTGGCGCGCCAGGGCATGTGCCAGGCCGCGAAGACCATGGCGATGACGACCTACGACCTGCTGGCCGATCCCGGGCTGGTGAAGAAGGCGCGGGCCGAGTTCGAGGCCGCGCGGTGACCGCCGCGGCCGATCCGCTCAAGCTGAAGGTCGCCGAGGCCGTCGACCGCCTCGCCGACGAGCTCGAGGGCCTCTCCCACCGCATCCACGCCACGCCCGAGCTGGCCTTCAAGGAAGAGCAGGCCCACGCCTGGCTGACGGGGTTCCTCGAGCAGCACGGCGCGCGCGTCGAGCGCGGCGTGGGCGGCCTGTCGACGGCGTTCCGGGCGACCATCGACGGTCAGGGCTCCGGTCCGACGATCGCGATCATGGCCGAGTACGACGCGCTGCCCGGCATCGGCCACGCGTGCGGCCACAACGTCATCGCCACCGCCGGCGTCGGCGCCGGCGCGGCGCTGGCCGTCGCCCTCGGCCGCCTGCCGTATGCGGGCCGGATCCAGGTGATCGGCACGCCGGCCGAGGAGGGTGGCGCCGGCAAGGTCAAGCTGATGGACGCCGGCGTCTTCGCGGACGTCGACGCGGCCATGATGATCCACGGCCGGTGCGGCACCCAGGTGTGGCGGCCGACGCTCGGCATCATCAAGGTGAAGGCCGAGTTCTTCGGCCAGGCCGCCCACGCGTCGTCGTGGCCGTGGCGTGGGGTCAACGCGCTCAACGCGGTGATCGGCCTGTTCAACGCGCTCGACGCCATGCGCCAGCAGCTGCGGCCCGACGCGCGCGTGCACGGGGTCATCACCCGGGGCGGCGAGCAGGCCAACATCATCCCCGAGTACACGAGCGCCGAGTTCTACCTGCGCTCCATCTCCGTTGACTACTGCTGGGAGCTCCTGCGCCGCTTCACCGCCGCCGCCGAGGGCGCCGCCACGGCGACCGGCTGCCGGGTGAGCGTCACCCACGATCCGACGGTGCACGAGCCGCTCCGGGCCAACCCGACGATGGCCGGGCTCTTCGCGCGCAACCTCGAGCTCATCGACTTCCCCGAGGACCCCGACGACGGCGCGGCGGGCTACGGCTCGACGGACTGCGGCAACGTGAGCCAGCGCCTGCCGACCATCCACCCGTACATCCGGATCTCGCCGGACGGCGTGCCCGGCCACTCGCGGGAGTTCGCGGAGTGGGCCCGCTCGCCGCTCGCCCGCGCCGGGCTGGTCGCCGGCGCCAAGGCGCTGGCGCTGACCGCCGTCGACCTGCTCGCCACGCCGCAGGCCCTCGCCGAGGCCAAGCGGGACTTCGCACGCGAGGGCGGCGCGTGAGGATCGTGGCGCTCGCCGCCGCCGCCGGGCTCCTCGCCGGCTGCGCGACCGTCAGCGCCCCGGTCGCCAACAACGCCCGCGCGGATCTGCACAACGCGAGCGGTCAGGTCGTCGGCAGCGCCACCTTCACCCAGGTCGGGAGCGCCCTGCGCGTCCTCGTCGAGGTGCAGGGACTGCCGCCCGGCCCCAAGGGCGTGCACGTGCACGCCATCGGTACCTGCGACGGGCCGGCCTTCGCGTCGGCCGGCGATCACTTCAACCCGCACGGGCGCCAGCACGGTGCCCTGAACCACCCGAAGGGGCCCCACGCCGGCGACCTGCCAAACATCACCGTCGGAGCAGATGGTAAGGGACGCCTCGAGACCATGACCGAGCTGATGACCCTCGGCTCGGGCACGGGCGGACTCTTCGACACCGACGGCAGCGCGATCGTCGTCCACGCGGCCCCCGACGACTTCAAGACGGACCCGACCGGGAACTCAGGAGCGCGGATCGCCTGTGGGGTAATCCTCCGTAAGTAGCGCCGCAGCTCACCGCGCCGCCGGCATGGGGCGCGGGGCGGGGCCGGTGTAGTCGGCGCGAGGGCGGATGAGGCGGTTGTCGGCGTACTGCTCCAGGGCGTGGGCGCACCAGCCGGCGATGCGGCCCGTGGCGAAGATCGACGTGCAGAGGTCGGCGGGGATCCCGAGCGCGTCGTAGACCACCGCGGAGAAGAAGTCGACGTTCACCGGCAGGCTCGTGCGCGCGCGCATCGCGTCGTACACGCGCTCCGCCACCTCGAACAGGCGCTGCCGTCCGGTCGCCTCCGCCATCGACTTGGCCATACCCCGCAGGACGCGCGCCCGAGCGTCGTCGACGCGGTAGACGCGGTGGCCGAAGCCGGGGATCCGCGACTTGGGATCCGTGCGCTGCTGTCGGCTCAACGTCCCGCGACGGCCGAGCCGGCTCTCGACGAACGCCTCGGCCTTGGCCGGGTCGCCGATCTCGTGCAGCATCAGCAGGACGTCCTCGTTGGCCCCGCCGTGGCTCGGGCCCTTCAGCGTGGCGATGGCCGCCACGATGGCGGCGTGCAGGTCGGCGCGCGTCGCGACCGCGACCCGGGTGGCGAAGGTCGACGCGTTGAACTCGTGGTCGGCGTGGAGCGTGAGGATCACGTCGAGCACCCGCGCCACCTCGGCCGTCGGCGCCTTGCCCTCGAGCAGCGTGAGGAACCAGGCGGCGTGCGACGCGGCCTCCGGAGCCGAGGCGATCGGCTCCCGCCCGGTCCGCACGCGGTGCCACGCCGCCACCGTGGCCGGGATCAGCGTCATGAGCCGGAACGCCTTCCGGAGGTTCGCCTCGGGGTCGCTGAACGGCGTGTCGGGGTCCAGCGCGGCCGCGAACGAGACGGCGGTGCGCAGGGCGTCGAGCGGATGCGCATCGCGCGGCAGCGTGCGCAGGAGCCCGACGAGCGGGGCCGGCAGCGTCCGCGTCTCGGCCAGCCGCGCACGGAACGCGCGGGCCTCGTCGGCCGTGGGCAGCTCGCCCACCCACAGGAGTCGCGTAACGTCCTCGAACGGCACCGCGCCGGCCAGGTCGCCGATCTCGTAGCCCCGGTAGTAGAGCCGCCCGGCCTCCCCGTCGATGGTGCAGACGCCCGAGCGCGCGGCGATGACGTCCTCCAGCCCAGCCTTCCAGTCGCTGTCCATGGCCGTTCCCCTTCCGCGGCGGTTCCCGTCGCTGTAATATTGATACTACATGATTTATATTGATTCAACCGGACGAGAGGGCTCGCGCCGGTCGAGGCCGCGCCCTATCTGATAGCCTCGGGACGGCATGGTGATCCTGGATGGCGAGGAGTTCCTGACGGTCGACGAAGCGGCCAGCCTGCTGGGCGTGAAGCGCGAGACGCTCTACGCCTACGTGAGTCGCGGGATCCTCAAGAGCTATCGGCAGGGGATCAAGCGCCAGCGCCTGTACCGCCGGTCGGAGGTGGAGGCGCTCGTCCGTCTCGATCGCGGCGACGGCCCCGCCATCCCCCCCGCGGAGGACTGGATTCGGGATTGACCTGAGGCGCGTCTAGCGTAGCGGTTGCAGCACGAGGCCTTCGAGCGGCTCGAACGTCGCCGTTTCAGAGCGCCAGTGGACGAGGGCTTGGTACGGCTGCACCAGCATGACGGCGACCACATATCCCAGTGATCTCGGGTCGCCGCGGCGGTGTACCGCCTGCCCCAGGTCGAAAGACAGTCGTGGATCGGTCTGGTTCATGAGCCCCTTCTTCGAACCTCAAGCACGGTGCGCTCAGACGAGAACCACATCAAGTGAGCCCTCGGTCCCAGGGCAGTAGGCCCTTGGTCCAATACGGCCGCCGGGACCCAGCGGGCGCCCGGACCACGCGCTAGGCGATCACGGCCAGCGCCTGCCGGACCTGCTTCATGTGGTCGATGGCGTGCAGCCGCCAGGACACGAGGGCGTAGGCCTTCCAGCCGAGGTCCTCGATCCAGTGCAGTGGGCGGACGCTGCCGTCGGCACCCGTGACGTTCACGACCATGACGATCGGGACGCGCGCGTCGGTCTCGAACCCCGCCGGCACCCCGTCGAGCAGGGTGAGCACGTCGCGGTGAGTGCGGCGGAGCTCGTCCAGCAGCCACGGCCACGGGCGCAGGAGCGGCGCCTTCGACTGCAGCGCGGCCGGGATGGGCTCGCCCGTCGGCCGCTGTCCGGCGAGCACGCAGCGCAGCTCGTCAACGCCGGGGCGATACGTCTCGACCAGGTGGTCCACCACCTCGGCGACCGACCACTCGTCGGGCGCCGGCCGCCGGCCGACGCGGTCGGGTGGGGCCGAGGCGAGGACGGCGTCGAGGGCATCGTACGCGGCGACGATCTGGTCGCGGATTTCCCGCGGCGTCAGCGTCGCCTTGCTCTCGAAGTAGGCGCGGGCGCGCTCCTGGGCCTGGCGTTCAGCACTCATGGCATCTCCCTCGCGAGGTAACGGCCGAGGGCGTCGTCGCAGAAGCGCGCCGCCTCGGCCACGTCGAACGCGCTGGGGTCGAACGTGAGCTGGAGTGACACGCCGTCGACGAGACCGAGCACGACGGCGGCGGCGCGCGTGGGGTTCACGGGCCGGAAGCGCCCGGCGCGGATCCCCTCGGCGATCAGCCGGGCGATGAGCCGGCGCGTGCGGTCGTACACGCCGGCGTTCACCTCGCGCAGCCGACGGTCGTGCATCATCTCGCCCCAGAACTCGACGAAGACCACCCAGAACTCCGGCCGGGCCACGGCGACCTCGAGGCAGGCGCGCACCAGCGCGCGCAGGCGGGCCGCCGGATCGCGGCCGGTGCGCGACTGCGCGGCGGCGACCCGGCGGTCGAGGTCCCGGCTGACGGCGTCCAGGGTGGCGGTGAGGATCGCGCGCTTGTCCGCGAAGTAGTAGTGCAGGATGCCTTGGCTCACGCCGGCCTCGCGGGCGACCTTCTTCATGGTCAGCCGCGTGTACCCCTCTCGTGCGAGGCAGCGGACGGTCGCCCGCACGATCTGCTCGCGCCGCACCGGCCCCATGCCGACCTTCGGGCTCACCGTTGCCGTCCTTTCTTGATTGGCCGACCAATTATCTTGGAGGCCGAGACGCTGCGCAAGCGATCAGGCGACGGAGCTAGGCGTCCGGCGAGGGGGGCGTCGCGCCGCCGATTGCGCGCCGTCGCTCGGCGGCGCGCTCGGCCTCGAGGCGCTCGAGCTCGACCTCGGAGTGGTCGGCGAAGGTCATGGCGGCGGCGATGGCCCGATGGCCGGCCTGCTCGGCGATCAGGCGGTGCATCGCCTGACAGACGCGCCGGTAGGACGGATGTCCCTGCGGCGTCGTCCGCAGCTCGATGACGTGCATCGCCTCGCGCGCGTTCATGTCCATGTAGAAGCGCACGCGGTAGGCCATCGCCACGGCGTAGGCGGCGACCTCCGGCAGCCCGGCGGCGGCGACGGCGTCGTGCAGCTCCGCGGAGGCCTCCATCACTCGGGTCCAGTCGGCAGCGCCGCCGGCCTCGGCGACGGCCTCCGGCATCACCCAGCCATGACGGGGGCCGAGGCGCTGCCACTCGAGCGACAGCAGCCGGTGCCGCTGCAGGTCCCGGAACGCCCCGTAGTCGGCGAGGACGTCGAAGCGATACGACGTCCGCTCGAACGCCCGGCCGGGACGGTGGCGTCGGTTCTTCCGGGCGCCCACGTACGCGCGCAACACCTCCGCGCGCTGGGCGGGACTCAGCGTGCGCGCCAGCCCCTGCAGCGCGCGGTCGGAGCGGTCGCTGCTCGCGTAGAGCGCCGCGGCGACCACCTTCACCTCGCCGTCCGGATCGAAGTCGGTGAGGGTCACCTCCGCGGGCTCGTCCGCGGCCGCCGCGCGCGACGCGAGGATCTCGTCGGCGACGGCCCGCGTGGCCGCGCGCGTCTCGGCGAGGTACGCCGACCACGCCCCACCCCGGTCCGGCAGGTCCACCCGCTTGAGGAAGGCCGGGATCACCGTGCGCAGCTCGACGAGCATCAGGTCGGCGTAGGCGCGCACCTCGGCCAGCGGATGCGCCCGCATGCGGAGCAGGAGCTGCTCGTAGCCCTGCCCGGTGCCGTAGATGCCGACGTTGGACGTCGTGGCGGCGGGCAGCAGCCCCCGCGCGGTGTCGAGCGCCTTGGCCCGGATCGTCGCGCGGTACACGCCCTCCGACTCGCCCGGGCCGCGCGGGTGCCGGGCCTCGTAGAACGCGCGCAGGCGCGGCAGCCACGCGCGGTACGTGTCGAACGCCTGATCGAGCGTGGCGACGTACCGCTCGCGCAGGGCGCCGGCGAGCTCCCCGGGCACGTGGTAGCGGTAGCGGTCGCCGGGACGGTCGTCGTATGGGATGTACCGCGTCGACTGCTCGAGGTAGGCCATGAGCCGCCCCCACTCGAGCACCTTGGTAAGGAGGTTCGACGCGCCCTCGCACGCGAGGTGGACGCCGCCGAGCTGCGCCACCGAGTCGTCGCCGTACTCGACGAAGACGCGCTCGTAGAGCCGCTCGGCCCGCGCGGTGTCGAGCGCCGGGGCCGGGGCGCCCAGCGTCCCCGCCGAGACGAACTCGTCGAGGAAGAGGCGGCGCAGCGACTTCGGCGAGCGCGAGTAGCGCGCGAACAGCGCGCCCTTGACGACCTCGGGCAGGTTGACGAGCGCGAAGACGGGACGATCGACGTTCGTGAAGTACGGGGCGAGGGCGGCGCGCTCCTCGGCGGTGAACGACTCCATGATCAGCGCGATGGTAGCACTCGCGACGGCCCCCGTCAGCCCAGCGCGCGCAGCGCCGCGACGGCCGCGACCGCCACCGCCACCGTGACCAACAGGTTCACCCGCAGCCCCGCCAGCACGAAGACCAGCACCGCGCCCCAGAGCGGCGGGTGCATCGGCGAGGCGACGAGTCGGCCGTGGTCGACCAGGACCAGCGGCAGCGCGAGGGCCGGGAGCACCGCGAGCGGGATGAGCCGGAGCCAGAGCCGCAGGCGCGGCGGCAGGGGACGCCTAGCCAGGGCGAGCAGCAGGGGCGCGCGCGTGAGGTACGTCGCCAGCGCCATGCCGACGATGACGAGCCAGACCTCGGTCCTCACGGCTCGGGCCTCAGCACGAGGGCGGCGATGCCGCTGACGGCCACGCCCGCGATGATGATGTGCCAGTTCCCCGGTAGCACGAGGGCGACCGCGATGGCCACCACCGCGCTGGCGAGCGCCACCAGCCAGTCGGCCCAGCGGCGCAGCTGCACGGCGACGAGTGCCAGGAACACCGCCGGGAAGGCGAAGTCGAGCCCCCAGCGCTCCGGCTCGGCGACGAGGCCGCCGAGCTCGGTGCCGACCGGCACGCCGACGACGAAGGCGCCGCCCACCGCCACCGCGCTGCCGAGGTAGAACCACGGGTCGGGAGGGTTGTGCCGGGCGACGGCCACCGCGAACGACTCGTCGTTGACCACGTGCGCGATGAGGGCGAGCCACGGCCGCCGAAAGCCGCGAAAGGCGGGGGCGAGCGTGGCGGCCATGAGGTAGTGGCGCATGTTGACCACGTAGGTGGTGAGCACGATCGCCAGCGGCGAGGCGCCGGCGGCGATCATCGGCACTGCCACGAACTGCGAGGCCCCGGCCAGCACCAGCACCGACATCCCCCAGACCTCCAGGGGTCTGAGGCCGGCCTGGACCGCGAGTCCGCCGAACACCGTCCCGTAGACGAAGATCGAGGGCACGAGCGCGAGCGAGGCGACGAAGCCCTCGCGGAAGGCCCGACGGGGCCGGGCCGTCTCGGGGGGATCGGCGGGTGGGATCAGAAGAACGCCCGTTCCACGAAGAGCGCGACGCCGACGAGGAGGATCGCCGTCGAGGAGCCCCAGACCACCCGCCCCTCCCAGCGTGTCGTCCGGAGCACCATCAGCGCCGGAAGAACGAGGGCGACGACGAGGGCCTGACCGGCCTCCACCCCGAGGTTGAATCCCAGCAGCGAGAGCACGAGCCCCTGCGTGGGCAACCCGAGCTCGCGGAGCACCGACGAGAATCCGAAGCCGTGCACCAGCCCGAAGGTGAAGCTGACGATCCAGCGCCGGGAGGCCGCCGGCCGCGGGAGCAGGTTCTCGGCGGCGACGTAGGCGATCGACAGCGCGATGACCGCCTCCACGAGCCGATCCGGCAGCGTCACCACGTCGAGGGCGGCCAGGGTCAGCGTGATGCTGTGGGCGACGGTGAACGCGGTGATGATCTTGGCGATCGAGAGCCAGCCCCCGCCGCGGAGGAGGAGCACGAGCAGGAAGAGCAGGTGGTCCCAGCCGATCAGGATGTGCTCGACGCCCAGCCATAGGAAGCTCAGGAAGCCCCCCTCGGGGGCGTCCGCGGTCACCCGGGTCTCGCGGCCCTCGGGCGTGAACACGAACTGGCTCGTGCGGCCGGCGGCGTCGACGCGGGCCAGCGTGTGGTAGTCGGGGCCGAACGCGTCGAAGAGATCGTCGCGAATGGTCAGCTGGCGGCCGTCTCCGCCGCACGCGAAGTCGACGACGAGGGTCAGGCTCTCGGTCGCCGACGCCGGTGGGGCGAGCGCGCCGGAGCCCGCCTCGCAGCGCCGGCCCTCGGCGGTGAGCGTCACCTTGTCGCGGACGACGGCCAGGAGCTGGTCGAGGCTGGCGGCGTCCCCGGTGCGGGCGCGCTCGATCTGCGCGCCCACCGCCGGGGGGAGCGCGGTGGGCCAGAGCGTGAGGCTGTAGCGCACGCGCGGCCCCTCGATCGTCACCACGGCGTAGCCGTTGCTGCCGCCGGGATGCGCCGGGGCCGGACCCGCGGCGAGCGTGACGAGGAGGGCGAACGTCAGCCCGAGCGTGCGGGCGCGACTCATCGACGCGCGGTCTTCTGGCGGCCCGGCTCGGCCGTCGTCTCGACCAGCGCGAGCAGGTTGTCGATCTGGTATTTCGGGATGGTGACCACCTCCGGCTGGCCCACGACCATCACGTAGCGACTCACCGTGTCGGGCGCCACGTGGCCGACCGCGTACTGGGCCAGCGGCTGCGATTCCTTCGGCCGGTACACGAGGATCAGGACCTCGGGCGTGGCGACGCCGTAGACGCCGCCGCCCCGCTCGAGCGGGAAGCGCCGCTCGACCCGCGTGCGTCCGAACGCGGCGAACGCGCGCTCGATGCGCTCCGCCAGCGCGGGATCGGGAGCGTGCGTGTGGTCCCCCGCCGAGCCGGCGTGCTCGCCGTGATAGAACCACGCCCCCGCCGCGTCGCGCTCGAAGCGATGGAGCCGCCCGCGGTCGGCGATCTCGAGGGCGCCGAGCTGCTCGACCGGCACCGTCAACAGCAGGCGCGCGTCCGCCTCGCCGGCCGATCCCGTCGGCGGACGCCGACGGTCCGCGACCTCGATCACCACGATGGCCGCCCCCAGCCCCGCCAGCAACAGCCAGACCGCGAGGAGCGCGCGCCGTCGGGGCGCTGGGCTCACTGCTGCCTCCACCACACCGCGGTGCCCACCACCGCCAGCACCGCCGGGACCAGGACCACCGCCAGGACGAACGTGCCCTTCATCTGGCGGTTGGTCATGTTGATCCGCGGCAGGTCGGCGGTGCGCGGCTGCAGGCCGATCAGGTTCTCCTGCGCCCCGAGGTAGTTGACCGTGTTGAGGAAGAGGGCACCGTTGCCCATGATGTGGAAGAACGAGTTCGTGGCGAAGTCGGAGTCGCCGACCACCGCGATGCGCGACCGCGGCGCCGCCGTCGCGCCCTCGTCGGTGCCCCCGGGGCGACGGAGGGCGACCACCATCAGCGTGACCGGTCCCGGCCGATCGCGCCCGGCGACGAAGGCGACGCGCTCCTGGGCAGCCTGGCCCCAGCTGTTCCGGGACGAGTTGACGAGCGGCACCACCGACGTCCCGGGAACCCGCACGGACGTCGGCGAGAGCGAGCGCGCCCCTGGGAAGAACGTCAGCGGCAGCTCGCGCGTGATCTGGTGCCGGTTGTAGTCGCTGACTGCCGGCGCGGAGACGTCGGCCCAGAAGTGACTCGCCTCGTCGATGACGATGACATCGTCGACCACGACGCCGTACTCGAGGAGCACCGGCTCCAGCCCGGTCGACACGAACGGATCGAGCATGAACAGCGCGTTGCCGCCCCCGCCCAGGTACCCCTTCACCGCCGCCACCTCGGCCGGAAGCAGCGGCGCCTTGGGCCCCGCCACGACCAGCACGGCGCAGCCGGCCAGCGCGTCCGCGCGCCGCATCAGGAGGACCTTGTCGACCTTATAGTTCAGGGTCTCCAGCGCGTGGCGGGCCTTCGCCATCCCGTGACGCTCGTGCAGCACGTACTTCGCGCCGAGACCGTGGGTGTGCCCGGGCGCGCCCTCGAGGTGATCGTGGGACTCGAGGCTGAACGGGTCGGGCTCGCCGTGCCCATCCAGGAAGCACACGCGCTGGCTCGCGGCCTGGGACACGCGCAGGATGCCGTTCGCGATGTCCGTCTCGCTGCCGCCGTTCACCTGCAGCCGCCGCCCCTCGCTCTCCATGACCGCCGTGCCGGCGAAGTTCACGCCCAGCATCCGCGCCTGTGCGGGATTGATCATCGGGTCGTAGAACTCGACGGTCACGCGGGGCGTCTGGGCGGCAACGAGCTGATAGAGCTCCACCGTCTCCCGCATCATCGGATCGTGGAAGAACACGATGCGGACCGGCCGGTCCAGCCGCTTCAGCATGGTGACCGTCGTGTCGGAGAGCGAGTAGAGACCCGACTCGGTCAGGTCGAAGCGGAACGGAAGGCGGACCGAGAGGTAGGCGAGTGCGAGCAGAATCCCCACGACCCCGAGCGTGAAGAGGATGATCTCGGCGCGGCGCCGCTGGAGCACGACTCCCAGCTCTGCGCGGAGCAGGACGACCCCGGCCCCGGTGAGCACGGCGCCGACGCCCGCCAGCACGAGGGTCCACGCGACCGTCTCGAGGAGGATCGCGTGCAGCGCCAGCGCGGCGGTCAACAGCGCGAGCCCGAGCAGCAGCAGCAGCCCGGCCCGGAACGGCGTCACCGACGCCACTGGAGATACCCCGCGCTGAGGACCAGCGCAACGGCCGACACGACGAGGTAGAACGCCACGGCCTCGCTGCGGACGAGCCCGCGGATGAAGTCGACGAAGTGCAGGGCGAAGGACAGGTAACCGACCAGGTCTCGCAGCGCCGCCGACGTCTGGAAGCTCTGCAGGTGGCCGACGAACCAGAAGCCCAGGAGCACGGCAGCGGTGAGCAGCGCGGCCACGATCTGGTTGTGCGTCAGCGTCGAGAACAGCTGCCCGACGGCCAGGCAGGCCATGCCGAGCAGCACGAAGCCGAGATACCCCGCCGCGATGGTCGTCGTCTCGGGGGTCCCGAACAGATAGAGGGGCACCAGGTCGACGAGCGTGCCGGCGGCGATGATGACGAGGATGGTGACGGCACCCAGGTACTTGCCCAGCACGATCTGCCATGGCGAGAGCGGCAGCGTCAGCAGCAGCTCGGCCGTGCCCGCGCTGTACTCCGCAGAGAGGAGGCGCATCGAGATCAGGGGCGCCAGCGTGAGCAGCAGGAGGCCCATGTTCTGGAAGGTGCCGGCCATCGTCGTCTCGCCGGTGAGGACGACGTTGTAGAGGAAGAAGTAGCCGGTCCCCAGCAGGAACACCGCGACCACGTAGTAGGCGATGGGCGAGCGGAAGTAGGTCGCCAGCTCCTTCCGGTAGATCGCGAGCAGCCCGCTCACGCGGCGCCCCGGGCCGGCCCGGCGACGTATTGTAGAAAGACGTTCTCGAGCGTCGGCTGCTGGCGCTCCAGCCGGTGCAGATCCCAGCGGGCGGCCACCGCGCGGGCGATCGCGGCCTCCACGTCCGGGCGCAGGTCCACCTGACAATCCACGGTGAGCCGGCCGTCGTCCCCGGGGCCCGGGCGGACCTCCACGGCCTTGACTCCGTCGATGGACAACAGGGTCTCCCGCAGGGCGGCGGCCGGCGCCGAGGTCTGCAGCGTCACGCGATTCGTCTGCTCCACCGCCCGTTGCAGCCCCGCCGGCGAGTCGATGGCGAGCAGCCGACCGTGGTCGATGATGGCCACGCGCCGGCAGATCAGCGTCACCTCGGCCAGGATGTGGGTGCTGAGGAGCACGGCGCGATCACGTCCGAAGGCGCGGATCACCTCGCGGGTCTCCTGGATCTGTCCTGGGTCCAGGCCCGCGGTGGGCTCGTCGAGCAACAGGACGTCCGGGTCGCCCAGCAGCGCCTGGGCCAGCCCGAGGCGTTGGCGGTACCCTTTCGAGAGCTTGTAGATCTCGCGGCCGACCACCGCCTCCAGCCGGCAGGCTGCCGTCACGCGCTCGAGCTCGGCAGCCATGGCGCCGCGGCGCACCCCTTTGACCCTCGCCACGAACGTCAGATACGCGCCCACGTCGAGCGTGTCGTAGAGGGGTGGGCGTTCGGGGACGTAGCCGATGCGCCGGGCCGCCTCGACGTGCTCGGTCGCCATGTCGTAGCCGGCCACGGTCACCCGCCCCGACGTCGCCGTCGTGAAGCCGGCGATCATCCGCATCGTGGTGGTCTTGCCCGCGCCGTTGGGGCCGAGGAAGCCGACGATCTCCCCCCGCTGCACCGTGAAGGAGAGATCGTGGATGATCGTCGTGGAGCCGTAGCGCTTCGAGACGGATTCGAGGGCGATGGCCGCCGAGGTCGACGTCATGGCATGAACACGAAGGCCCCCCGGGTCCCGGGGGGCCTTGGCACTCCAGCCTCCGGTGAGAGGCTACTTAAACCACTTCCCGCCACCGGCCTTGTACTGGTCCTGGTCGTGACCGAAGTAGAGCTCCGCGTTCTCGATGTCGCGGATCATCTTCAGCCGGTTGACCGAGTTGTTGTAGTCCTTCACGCTGTAGTTCAGTCCGGCCGGATACCCTTCCATGTTCTCCTTCATCCAGATGGCGTCCTGGGCCATGACGATCGTCTTGCCGCTCGCCAGCTTGACCCGCACCGACTGGTGGCCGAGCGTGTGCCCCGGCGTACTGAGGATCGTCACCGACCCGTCGCCGAAGAGATCGTAGTCCCCCTCCAGCTCCATATAATTGAAGTCGCGGGCCGGCCCGTCGAAGTCGCCCATCACGAAGGCGCCGCCCTCGCGCTGGAACTTCTCCGGCCACCACGCCTGGTACAGCTCCTTCTTCTGGAGGACGTGGACGGCCTTCGGGAACATCTTGATGTTGCCGATGTGGTCGAGGTGCGAGTGGGAGGTGATCACGACCTTGACCTGGTCCGTCGAGTACCCGAGCTTCTTGAGCTGCATGTCGATGACGTCTTCACGCTTCTGACTGGGCTTGAGGAAGTCGCAGTTCCCCGCCGCCCAGTGACCCTTGCACTTGCCGTCGGAGATCGCGTTGTTGTTTCCAGTGTCGAAGACGACCAGCCCCTTCGGGTGGTCGATGACCCACATGCTCACGGGAATCGTGATGTCCCGGGCCTTCTCCTTCGGGACGCTCGGGATCAACCCCTGGATGTTGAACGGGCCGAAGAAGCCGCTGGTGGTCCAGTACACGCCCTTCACCTGCGCGAGGGCGGCGGACGGGGCAAGGAGGAGGACGCCGAACAGGGCCGCGACGATCCCTAGCTTCCTCATGGATCGATCTCCTTTGATCTCCGATCAAAAACACTGCCCGAGGAAACGCGGGCCGACGATAGCGCGGCGCCTTGGGGGTGTCAAGAACGCCGCCAGTGCCGGGGCAGATGGGCTGTCTCCTCGATGGTCGGACCGGGGAGACGGGCCCCGGGCCGTGAAGGCGCGGTGATACTCTAGCGGCTCCCGAGGAGAACGCATGGCTCTGAAGATCGGCTTCATCCCCATCGAGGGAGGGCACTACTACCGCGAGGCGCTCGAGGAGGTCACCCGGGCCGAGGAGCTGGGCTTCGATTCCGTCTGGATGGAGGAGCACCACTCCGTCACCAACCACTACTGGCCCTCGCCCATCCCGGTGCTCGCCGGCTTCGCCACCCGGACCTCTCGGCTGGTCCTGGGCACCGACATCATCGTGGCCGCCTTCCACAATCCGGTCCGTCTGGCCGAGGACGTGGCGATGCTCGACGTCATCTCGAACGGGCGGTTCGTGCTGGGGATCGCCATCGGCTACAAGCCCGACGAGTTCGCCCTCTACGGGGTTGAGCTCGAGAAGCGCGGCGCCCGGTTCGAGGAGCAGCTGGCCATCATGAAGGGCCTCTGGACCAAAGACCGGGTCGAGTTCCGGGGCGCCTACTACTCGATGGAAGGCCGGTTGGAGCCCCGCCCCGTCCAGAAGCCCCACCCGCCCGTCTGGATCGGCGGTTGGGGCGACATCACGCTGCGCCGCGCGGCGACCCTGGCGGACAACTGGATCCCCGGGCCGACCGCCGATCTCAAGCGACTCCTGGCCGGCAAGCAGCAGTTTCTCGAGCGGCGACGCGCGGCGGGTCTGGCGGCGCCCACCGAGTGGCCCTTGACCCGCGACGTGATCATCGCCGACACCGACGCGGAGGCCCGGGCCCTCGCCGAGGAGCACATCATGGTGGCCTATCGACGGGAGTACGCCGGCGGCTGGCGCCACCCGTTCATCGACGCCTCCATCGCCACCGACCTGGACAAGCTCATGGAAGACCGGTTCATCATCGGTGGCCCCGAGCAGTGTCTGGCGCGCATCCGGCGCTTCATCGAGCAGTACGGCATGACGCACCTGATCTGCCGGATGTTCTTCCCCGGCATGCCGCACGCGCGCATCATGCGTGGGCTCGAGCTGATCTCGCGCGAGATGATGCCGGCGCTCCGGTGAGGACAGGTCTGACCAAAAGGAGGTCGGGTACCTAACTATGTGATATACTTGTGCCCTTGCCGGTTCCATTACGGCAAGAGGGAGTGATTTCGATAGCCCAGACCACGTATCGGGTTGATCGGTCGTACTCCTGGAACTACGAGCACGCACCCAAGCTGCCTCGGGTGCGCCGGCTGCCGACTCCACCGGGCGGTCGGCTGTTCGACTACGCCCTGAACTCGTCGCTCGGCATCGCGGCGGGTCCCCTTCTGAACTCCAAGTGGGTCGAGGCCTACTCGCGTATCGGCTACGACGTCCTGACCTACGCCACCGTCCGCTCGCACTTCGCGCCGGCCCACGTGCTGCCCAACATCCGTGCGGTCCAGAACCGGGAGCTGGTGGCGGTCGCAACCCGGCGCCCCGGAGTGAACGGCGACCTCACGCTGGCCATCTCGCTCGGCACGCCGTCGATGGAGCCGGACGTGTGGCGTCGGGACGTGCGACGCGCCCGGGAGCGCATCGGCAAGGGCCAAGTGCTGATCGTCAGCGTCCTCGGCACCACGCCGCCCGGTGGAGACAGGGAGGCCCTGGTCGCCGACTACGCGCAGTGCGCACGCTGGGCCGCGGAAGCCGGTGCGGACATCGTCGAGGTGCACCTGGCCTGGCCTGACCCGTTTGCGGATCAGCCCCAGGCGATCTACGAGAATCTTCCCCTGTCGGCTCAGATCCTCCACCGGGTCCGGACCAACGTGAGCGTGCCAATCGTCGCCAAGTTCGGCGCCTTCCGCACCCCACGCCTGCTCCACGACACGGCCACGAAGCTGGCGGCGTGGGCCAGCGGGTTCACCCTGGTGCACAGCTTCCAGCGCAAGGTCGTGGACGAGACCGGTAACGCGGCATTCGAGGGTATCGGCCGTGACCGCGCCGACATCGTCGGGGCCGACACCTTCCCAGCCGCCTCGCGCCAGATCGCCGAGCTGTTGGCGTGGCGGCGGGCGGGCTGCTGGGACCGCGCGATCCTCGCGGTGGGCGGCATCACCACCGTCGCGCGGGCGCACGAGATGCTCCGCGAGGGCACCGACGCCGTCCTGGTCGCGACGGCGGCCCTGTGCACTCCACTGTTCGCGGTTCGCTTCCGGGAGCAACGCACCTCGGCCGTCGCCTGACGTTCGGGGCCGGTCTGGGGGAGCGGCGCGCTCCCCCAGGCCCCCTCCGCCCCTGCGAATAAACTTCGCAGGGGCGCCCATCGCCTCGTATCGTGTCGCGGTGAGACGCCTCCGTCGCCGCGTCACCGCCTTGACCGCGATTGTCCTCGCGTCGTCGCTCGTCGCGTCGACGGTCGCGCCGCCGCCGGCCCTGGCCGGCGCGCCGACCGACGCGATGCGGGACTTCTTCGCCGCCGTCAACGTCGTGCTGACCGACCCGCGGACCGAGGATCAGCCGATGGAGCGACTGCGGGCCATCCGCCGCCTCGTGGACGAGGCCTTCGACTTCCGCGAGGCCGCCATGCTCGCGGTGGGACGTGAGTGGTCGGCACGCACCGCCCGCGAGCAGAACGAGTTCGTCGGGCTCTTCGCCGATCTCCTCGAGCGGTCGTTCGTCTGGCGGGTCGCCGGCAAGGCCGTTCTGGGCGGCGGGGTGAAGGTGCAGTACGTCGGCGAGACGGTCGAGGGCGACGTGGCGACCGTGGACACGGCGGTCACCGCCCGGGATGGCAACGACCTCCGGCTGGAGTACCGGATGGTGCGGCGGGCCGACCGCTGGGTCGTGCGCGACGTCGTCATGGACGGCGTCAGCACCATGGAGAACTACCACGCCCAGTTCCAGCGCGTGGTCCGCGACAGCTCCTGGCGTGACCTGATGGCCCAGCTCCGCGCCAAGGTGGGAGCCCCGGCGGTCCAGGTGGCGGCGCCGGCGCCGAGCGCGCCCTCGCGACCGACCGCCATGGTGGTGGGCCCGGTTCCGCCCGAGCTCGACGGGCCGATCCCCGAGGAGCGCAAGGCGATTGCGCGCGACGTCGCCGCAGTCGTCACGCCCGGGCTCGCGGTTCGCGACGTCCCCTCCCCGTCGCCGTTCCGACAGCCCTCCGCAACGATCTCGGAGCGGCGAGTCGCGCCCGCGCCGGCGCCCACCGGGCCGATTCCGGGAGCGGTCGCGGCCCCACCCCCGCCCACGCCGATGGCCGCGGCCGACGGCAAGCGCCCGACGAATGAGATACCGGCGGATATCCCAACGCCCCGCCCGACCGGCGGCCGCGAGGGCAGTCGCGCCGGCGTCGTCGAGCCTCTCCGTGTGACCCGCACGGCCGCCACAGTTGCGACGACGTCGACGGTCAAGACCGCGGCCGTGACATCGGCCAGCGCCGATCGCTCGCAGACCTTCAAGCGAAGTGTTGCCCGCGTGGCCGAGCGCCGCCAGGCCTACTGGGTCCAGGTCGGCGCGTACCGGACTCCGGCCATCGCAGGCAAGGTGGCGAAGCAGGTGAAGGGTGAGATCATCGTCGCGCGCACCACGACGTCCGGCGATCCGCTGTTGCGCGTCCGGGTCGGCCCCTTCTCCAACCGCGCACAGGCCACCGCCCGGCTGCACGAATACCAGTCGCTCGGCTACAAGCCCTTCGTCGCCACGGATTGATTACATGGGGGGCCCCGAAATGGCCCCCCAATCCCCCCAACGTTCGTCGCGGCCCGGCATAGCCGTGCCGCTCCTCTAGTCCGCGCTCCACCTGGGGGGGCCCCGAAATGGCCCCCCAAAACCCCCAGCGTTCGTCGCGCCCCGGCGCATGGGGGGCCCCGGCATGGGAACTCACCCCCCCAACGTTCGTCGCGGTCCGGCATAGCGGTGGCGCTCCTCTAGTACGCACTCCACCGTGGTGGCCCGACATCGCCTCCAACCCCCGGCCTTCGTCGCCGCTAGCGGAGCCGCTCCCGCCCGGTCAGCGGGCGGTGGTGAGGGCTTCGTGGATGGTGAGGGTGAGGGCGCCGAAGTCGGGGTGGGCGCGGGTGGCGACGGTGCGGGGGCGCGGGAGGTCGACGTCGACGATGCGGGCGATGCGACCGGGGCGAGGTGTCATCACCACCACGCGGTCGGCGAGGAAGGCCGCCTCGGCGATCGAGTGGGTGACGAACACGATCGTCTTGCGATCGCGGCCGCTCTCGCCCCAGACGCGGAGGAGCTCGAGGTTCAGGTCGTCGCGCGTCATCGCATCGAGGGCGCCGAACGGCTCGTCCATGAGGAGCAGCGGCGGGTCCAGCAACAGCGCCCGGCAGAGCGAGGCCCGCTGCTGCATCCCGCCCGAGAGCTCCCGCGGCCGCTTGTTCCCGAAGTCGCCGAGGCCGACGAGGCGCAGGAGCGCGTCCGCCCGCTCGCGGTAGCTCGACGGCGCCAGGCCGGCCAGCTCGGCGGCCAGCAGCACGTTGTCGCGGACGGTCCGCCACTTCAGCAGCACCGGGGCCTGGAAGACCATGCCGACGGCGGGGATCGGCCGCGTCACCGGACGGCCGTCGACGACGACCGTGCCGGTCGTGACCGGGCGCAGGCCCGCCACGACGCGGAGGAGGGTCGACTTGCCGCAGCCCGAGGGGCCGACCAGGGCGACGAGCTCGCCCCGGCCGACCGTGAGCTTGATGTCGCGTAGCGCCTCGACCGGGCCCGAGTCGGCCCGGTACGTCATGCCGACGCCGTCGAGGGCGATCAACGCTTGGGCGGTTCCACCTTCGTCAGGAAGTCGTTGGTGAAGACCTCGTCGCAGCCCACCTTGCGCGGCATGTCCGGCATGTACGTGTTGATGAACTCCACCGTGCCGCACATCTTGCCGCGGTCCATCCAGCCGATGCCGTTCTTCGCGTAGCGCTCGGTCCGCATCAGATCGAGCCCCAGCAGCATGTTGGGCTCGATGAGCGTCAGGTCGATGTCCGGCACGCGCTTCTTGAAGATCTCGAGCGCGGCCTTCGGATCCTCCATCACGTCGCGCCAGCCCAGGTACGAGGCAGCGAGGAAGTCGCGCAGCACCTTCGGGCGCTCGTTCATCGTCTTCTCGCTGGCGACGATCGACATCGAGTAGGTGTCGAATCCGTACTGGTGCCAGGGCATGCGCACGAGGTTGTCCTTGCCGACGGCCTTCTCCCAGAACGGCTGGCCGGTCGTGTAGTCAGGCACGGCGTCGGCGCGCTTCTCGGCGAGCGCGACGAACTTCGCGGCCGGCTCGATCGTCAGCCACTTCACCTTGTTCGCGTCGATGCCGTTGACCTTCGCGAAGGCCGGGAAGAGCTGGCGCTGGGAGTCTCCGGGCGGCGCGGCCAGCGTCTTGCCCTCGAGGTCCTTGGGTGTCGTGATCCCGGTGTCCTTGCGCGTCCAGATGTTCAGCGGCGTGTTGTCGAATACTGCCCCCACGATCTTGATCTTCGCCCCCTGGGCGACGCGCGGGATCACGACGACCGCGTCGGCGAGGCCGAGGTCGGCCCGGCCGGTGTCGATCTTCGCGATGGAGTCGCCGGAGCCCTTGGAGTTCTGCAGCTCCACGTCGAGCCCCCGGGCCTTGTAGTAGCCACGGTCGAGCGCCACCCAGTAGGCCGCGTGGTCGCCGACGGCGAACCAGTTCAGCGCGAAGACGACCTTGAGGGGAGCTTGGGCCTGTCCCGTTCCGGCGACCGCGACCAGCGCGACCACGAGCGTCACGACCAGCGAGCGCGTCTTCATGAAGTCCTCCCTGCTCCTCAGGAGCCGCTCTCGGCCCACGGCGCCCACCACCGGGCCGCGAGACCGACGGCCCCGTAGAGGGCCAGACCGACGACGGAGATCCAGACGAGGGCCGCGAACGCGACCGGCGTGTTGAGGTTCGTCTGGGCGTTGACGATGACCATGCCGAGGCCTGCCTGCGAGGCCACGAACTCACCGACCACGGCGCCGACGACGGCGGCGGTGGCGGTGATCTTGAGCGCGCTCAGCACGTACGGGAGCGCGTTGGGCAGGCGGATTTTCAGGAACACCTTCCAGGTCGGGGCGTCGAAGACCCGCCCCAGATCCAGCAGCTCCTCGTCCACCTGGGTCAGCCCCACCGCCGTGTTGATGACGACGGGGAAGAAGCCGATCAGCGCCGCGATCAGGATGTTGGGCACGATGCCGTAGCCGAGCCACAGCAGGAACAGCGGGGCGACCGCGACCTTGGGCAGGGTGTTCACGAAGACCAGGAACGGCACGAGCGCGCGGGCCGCCACCGGCGACCACGCGATCATCACGCCGAGGAGCACGCCGCCGGCGCCGGCCAGCGCGAAGCCGCCGACGATCTCCAGCGTGGTGATCGTGAGGTGCGTGGCCCACGGGATCGACGGGCTCAACGCCGCCCGGGCCACGCTCACCGGACCCGGCAGCAGGTACTCGCGAATGCCGAACGTGGGACCCGCCGCCTGCCAGGCGCCCAGCAGCAGAGTGAAGAGCACGAGGGAGGGAAGATAACGGGCCAGCGCGCGCCGGCTCATCACGGCGTCATGATACGCTAACGCGCGTGCGCTGGCTGATCGTCCTGCCGTTCGCGCGGCCGGGACTGATGGGCGTGGACTTCGGTGACGAGCTCCGGGAGCTCGGTCACGAGGTGCGGCTCTTCCCGTACCGACGCGACAACGCGCTCTACAAGAACACGCCCACCAAGGCCGCGTACCAGCGCCTGATCCTGCGCCGCCTCGAGCGCGTCTGCGCGGCGTGGCGTCCCGAGGTCGCCCTGGTGATCAAGGGTGGCCCGATCACGCCGGGGGTGATCGCCCGTATCCGGGCGCGGGTGGGCACCCGCTTCGTGAACTTCTTCCCGGACAACCCGCTCTGGATGATCCCGTTCCAGTGCCTCGAGGCCTACGACGTCTTCTTCACCAAGGAGCGCTACGCGATGCGCTCGTTGCAGTCGGTCGGGCTGCGCAACCTCCACTACCTGCCCATGTACTGCGTGCCCGCCCTGCACCACCCGGTGACGCCGACGGACGAGGAGCGCCGCCAGTTCGGCGCCGACGTCTCCCTCGTCGGCAACCGCTACGACTACCGCGAGCGCCTCGTCCGCGCCCTGGCCGACCGTCCGCTCCGGGTATGGGGCGGCGGCTGGCGCGGCGTCCGCGACGCGGGCGTGCGCCGTCTGGTCGCCGGGGGGCCGGTGTTCGGCCACGACAAGCTCTGCGTCTACGCCGCGTCGACGCTCTCGCTGAATCCCCACCATCCGATGAACGACATCGTCGGCGTCAACACGCGCGCCTTCGAGCTCGCGGCGTCCGGGGCCTGCCAGGTGGCCGACGACAAGGAGGACCTGGGCGCGCTGTTCAAGCCCGGCGAGGAGGTGCTCGTCTACCGCGACCTCGCGGAGCTCGGCCGGCTGCTCGACCACTATCTCGCCCGGCCGGACGAGGCCCGCGCCATCGGCGACAACGCCCGCCGCCGCGCGCTCGCCGAGCACACGCTGCGCCACCGCGTGGACGAGATGCTGGCGGTGATCCGGGAGCGCTGTCGATGACCGAGTCGCTCGCCCGCCACCTCGTCTGCATCGACTGCGGCGCCGTCGCCACGCTCGGCTACCGGCTGGAGTGCGAGAAGTGCCACGGCCTGTTCGAGCTCGTCTACGACCTCGACCGCCTCCGGCGCGACGGTCCGGGCGCCCTGCGCGGCACCGGGCTCTGGCGCTACGCGGCGGTGCTGCCGATCGCGGACCCCGCCCACCGCGTCACGCTCGGCGAGGGCGGCACGCCGCTGCTGGAGGCGCCGCGGCTGGCCCGTCAGCTCGGGCTGCGCCGGCTACGGCTGAAGTTCGAGGGCGCGAACCCGACCGGGACGGTCAAGGACCGCTCGTCGGCGACCGCGGTCGCCGCCGCCCTGCAGTTCGGCTTCGCCACGACGTCGGTGGTCTCGTCGGGCAACGCCGGCTCGTCGATCGCCGCCTACGCCGCGCGGGCGGGGCTGCGCGCGCTCGTCTTCGCCTACGAGCGCGCCTCGGCGCCCAAGCTCCTGCACATGGCGGCCACCACGCCCGACCTCGTCATCTACAAGGGCGTGTACGACGACCTCATCTCGATCTGGGACCGGCTCGTCGAGGACCGGCTCTTCTTCGACTGCGGCGCCTCGCGCAACGCGTACAAGCACGAGGGCAAGAAGACGATCGCGTACGAGATCGCCGAGCAGAGCGGGTGGACGCCGCCCGACGTGGTCGTGGCGCCGGTGGCGGTCGGGGAGACGTTCATCGCGGCGGCGCGCGGCTTCGCCGAGCTGCAGGCCGCCGGCTGGATCCCGCGGGCGCCCCGCATGGTCGCCGCTCAGGCCGCCCGCGCCAACGCCGTCGTCCGCGCGTTCCGGGACGGCGGCGCCATCACGCCGCTGACCATCGGCTACACGGTCGCCGAGGGGCTGGCGGCCGGCAAGCCGGGCCGCAAGGGCGACTGGGTCCTGCGGCTGCTGCGCGAGCGCGACGGCCTCGCCGGCGACGCCGAGGACGACGAGATCCTGGCCGCCCAGCGCACGCTGGCCCGCACCGAGGGCGTATGGGCGGGCCCCACCGGGGTGGCGACGCTGGCCGTGCTGATGCGCCTGCTCGCCGCGCGCGAGGTCGACCCCGCGCAGGACATCGTCGTGATCCTCAGCGAGACCGGGCTCAAGACCGAGGCCGAGCCGCCGAGCCGGGCCGGCGTCGCCTTCGACGAGGCCTCGCTGCGCCGCCTCGTGACCGAGCGTCTCGGCTCGCGCTGACCCGCGGCGTGCCGCTGCCCCGGCGGTTCTATCTCCGGCCCGCCCGGGCCGTCGCCCGTGACCTGCTGGGCTGCGTCCTCGTCTCGCGCCGCGGCCGGGCCGTCACCTCCGGCCGCATCGTCGAGACCGAGGCGTACCTGGGGCCGGAGGACGGCGCCTCGCACGCCGCGTTCCGTCCCGGCAGCCACGACCTCTTCTATGGAGAGGGTGGGGTGGCCTACGTCTTCCTCAACTACGGCACCCATTACTGTCTGAACGCAATCGCCGGTCCGGCGGGCACGCCGGGCTGTGTGCTCATCCGCGCCCTCGAGCCGCTGACGGGCCTCGCGGTGATGGCGCGTCGTCGCGGCGTCGACCCCGACGCGCGTCGTCTGGCGTCGGGGCCGGGCAACCTCACCCGAGCGCTGGCGATCACGCTGCGCGACAACGGCGCCGACCTCACCCGGGGTGCGCTCACGATCGAGCCAGCCCCAGACGCACGACGGCCCCGCATCGCGGTGGGCCGGCGGATCGGCATCACCCGCTCGGCCGACCTCCCGCTACGCTTCTGGATCGCCGACAGCCCATACGTGTCTCGATGACTGGGGGGTCGGAGAGCGTGAGGGGGCTTGGGGCCATGTCGAGGCCCCCATGACCATTGGGTAAGCGAACACCCAGCCTCGGGCCTCGCTTGCGCAGGGGCCCGACGGCGCGGGGCAGAGCGCGTTGCTCGACGGGCTCTTGGCGGCGCGCCGGTCCGGGCACGACGCTTGCGGATGTTCAGCCGAGGAGCACAGAACCACGGAGGACGGCATGACCAGGACGATCCATCGCGTCGTCGTGATCGGCACGGCTGTGCTCGCGCTGACCGGCTGCGCCATGACCGAGCCGTTCGTGCAGCTCGTCAACGACAGCCAGATGACCACTCAGATCAAGACCCGGCTGGCGACCGACGCTCACCTCAGCACGCTCACGGGCGTCGGCGTCCACACCTCCAACGACGTGGTACGGCTGACCGGCACCGTCGCCGACGACGCCGAGCGGCAGCGCGTGGAGTCGATCGCCCGGAGTCTCGCCGGGGACAACCGCGTGGTGAGCGAGCTACAGGTGGCGGGCGCCTCGGCGGCGCCCCGCACTCAGAAGCAGTAGGGCCGCAGCTCCTCGGCGACCTCGACGACACCTGCGAAATGGGCGCGCGCCTCCTCGGCCAGCGCGCCCACGTCGCCGTGATAACTCGCGTCGACGTGGGTCAGGATGAGGCGCGGCACCCCGGCCCGCGCCGCCACCCGGCCCGCGTCCGCGGCGCTGGAGTGCGTCACCGGCCCGACGCCTCGATCCCGCTCGGCGAACGTCGCCTCGTGGACGAGGACGTCGGCACCCCGCGCGAGCGCGACGACGCCGTCCGAGGGGACCGTGTCCGACGAGTAGACGACGGCCCGCCCGCCCGCGACGTCGACGCGCACCGCGAAGTTGGGCATCGCCCCGTGCTCGTTGGGCGCCGTGCTCACGGCGAGGGGCCCCGTGACGAACGCGCGCGCCCCGACCGCGAGGTCGATCGCGGTCAGGTCCAGCGGGAAGCGCTCGGGTCGCGCCCACTGGTTGAAGATCGTCAGCAGCGTCCGAAGCGACTCGACGTGCTCGGGGCGACAGACGATCGTCAGCGGCGCGCGGCGCCGCAGGAGGGCGAGCTGCGCCACCATCGAGGGCAGGCCGGCGGCGTGGTCCGCGTGCAGATGCGTGACGACGACGTGGGTGATCGCGAGCGGGTCGACGCCGAGGCGCTGCAGGCGGTGTACGGTGCTGCCCGCGCAGTCGACGAGCACGGCGGCCTCGTTGGCCTCGAAGACGAGCGCGGTGTTGTCGCGCGCGGCGGAGGTCAGCGCCCCCGAGGTGCCCAGAAAGGCGAAGCGCGCGGTCACCGCCCCTGGCGCAGGGCCTCCGGATCGAAGAGCGCGTCCGAGAGGCCCGTGTTGACCTTCACGGAGCGCACGACGATGAGCACGATCATCTTGCCGTCCACGAAAGCCTCCTGCCGGTGCGGAAAGGCGAACGCGCCGGTCAGGGGTCGGTGCTCGGAGAAGGCCAGGTCGACGATCCCCTCGCCCTTCGGGAGCCGCTCGCGGCGGATGAAGCGGACCACTCCGTACTCGGGATCGATCCAGACCGCGGGGGTGTCCCGCTCGCCCGGTTTCGCCCCGATCACGGTGACCGTGCGCGCCCCCTGGCGGCTCACGTGGCTCACGTCGTCCCGGATGCCCAGGGCGCGCCACTCGGTCAGGACGTCGGCGGCGGAGCGGCGGAAGGGCATCAGCAGATGTGTACGGTCACGGTCGCGCTCGCCGGGCGGGGCCTCGAAGACCCGGCCCTCGGCCGAACGGATCCAGACCTGGCCGCCACTGGCGAGCCGCACCTCCCGTCGTCCCTCGACCACCTGCTCCACCCGCTGCCGGCGGGGGACTTTCACCCAGACCCGCTGCTCCCCCGTCGACTGGGGCTGGCGGCCGTCCGGGTGGAACAGCGTAAAGGTCTGCTCGATGGCCAGGTCGGTGACCTGGGCCCCGGCCAGGCGGGAGACGAAGGCCTCGACGGCGGACCGGGCGTCGGAGGCGACCGCCGTCAGCGGGATCAGCACCGCGACCAGGGCGGCGGAGAAGTGTCGGACCACGGGCTCGGTTATAGCGTGTAAGACCGCAAAACACCTTGCAAAACGTTGACAGGCCGGTGAGGCGCTTCGTATGATCAACCAAAAGTAAAAGGAGTGCCAGTGCCCACCTCCGAGCATTTCAATTCTGGGGTTCTCGAGCTGGTCCTGAATGCCGGCCCGGTCGCGAAGTTCGTCCTCGCGATCCTGCTGCTGTTCTCGATCGTGTCCTGGGCCCTGATCGTCGAAAAGTGGTGGCAGTTCCGAAGGGTTCGCCGCCAGACACTCGGCTTCGTCAAGGTTTTCCGGGAGGGGCGCCGTCCGTCCCTGGTGCACTCGGCCGCCCGGAAGTTCCGTGACAGCCCCCTGGCCCAGCTCTACGCCTCTGCCTACGCCGAGATCTCGGGGTTGCCGGACATCATGGACCAGGTGGTCGATGATGGCGACGAGGGCCTCTCCCCCGAGCGGTTGGAGGCGGTGCATCGCGCCCTGAGACGGTCGGCCGGCCTGGAGATCGCCCAGCTCGAGCGCTATCTGCCGTTCCTGGCGACGACGGCCAGCGCGACCCCCTTCATCGGCCTCTTCGGCACGGTGTGGGGCATCATGTCGTCGTTCCAGGGCATCAGCAGCCAGGGCTCGGCGAGCCTGGCCGTGGTGGCGCCCGGTATCTCGGAGGCCCTGATCGCCACGGCGGCCGGCCTCGCCGCCGCCATCCCCGCGGTCATCGGCTACAACTACTTCCTCAATCGCGTCCGTCACTGGGCCACGGAGATGGACGGCTTCATCCTCGACCTGCTCAATGTCCTGAGCCGGCCGGTGGCGAAGCTGGCCCGGCCGGCCAAAGATGGCGTTTAACCTCGGCGCGCCCGAAGGCGGCGAGCGGCGGCTCGGGTCGTCGCTGGCCGAGATCAACATCATCCCGCTGGTCGACGTGGTGCTGGTGCTCCTGCTGATCTTCATGCTGACGGCGCCGATGATGTACCGCGGCATCGACGTCAACCTGCCCCGGGCCGCAGCCCGGCCGACCGCGGTGGAAGAGCGCATGGTCCTCACCGTGACCAAGGACCGCGTCCTCTACCTCAACGACAAGCGCGTGGCGCCCGGCACGCTCGACGCACAGCTGCGCGCCGCGTTCGGGAACCGCAACGACAAGACGCTCTACCTCAAGGCCGACGCAGGCCTGGCATACGGAGCGGTCATCGAAACGATGGACCAGGTGCGCCGCGCTGGCATCGAGCGCCTGGGCATGGTGACCGAGCCCGTCAGGGAGCGCTGACGCGTGTCGACCGCGGGCCTGCTGCTGCTCACCCCGCGCTTGCGACCCCGCACCGGGCCGGCCCTCCGGACGGCGCCCCTGCCCGTCACGGCGACCGTGGTGTCGGCGATCATCCACGGCTCGCTGGTGGCGGCGCTGGTCCTCACCGCGACGCTGTGGTCGAAGAGCCAGCCCAAGATCTACGTCGTGAACCTGGTCCCGGCGATCGCCGCGGTCGGTACTCCGCAGGGCCGGACTACGCCGACGCCCACTCCGACGCCGCGACCGCCGGAGCCGCCGCCGCGGGTGGCGGAGCGGCCCCCCGAGCCCGAGCGTCCGGCCCCCCGGGCGCCCTCGCCTCCGCCGGACCTTCCCGCTCGCGCGCCCGAGCTGCCCTCGCGTGCGGCAGAGATGCCCGCCCGGACGACGCCGACGCTCCCCGATCGGTCGTCGCTGCCGCGGCCGTCGGCGACGCCGCGCGCCGGCGAGAAGGAGCTGCCCCCGGTAGCGAGCACGGCGCCGCCCGCCCCCTCGCCGGCCCCGCCCGCTCCCACGACGAGCGCGGCGACGCGCCCCGAGCCGCCGCCGCCCCCCGCCGCGCTCGGTCGTCCCACGGGCTCGGCGCAGGGCTCGGGCGCGGTGACCCTCAACGTCTCGGACTTCCCGTTCGCGTGGTATCTGGCGGCGGTGCAGCGCAAGATCACCGAGCGCTGGGAAGGCCGCGCGCTGCAGGGGCGCCAGCCCGTGGTCGTCTTCGAGATCAGCCGCGACGGCCGGGTGTCGAACCTCGCCATCAAGGACAGCAGCGGCAACCAGTACTACGACCGCGTCGCGATGGGGGTCATCGCCGACGCCGCTCCGTTCCCCAGGCTCCCGGACGAGTTCCCCGGCTCCGTGCTCCGCATCCATCTGGGCTTCAACTTCGCGCAGGATCGAGGCTGACGGGATGAGTACTCGACGTTCGCTGGTGGTGGTTCTCGTCGTCGCGCTCGTGTTGCCCGGTGTGTGGCCGGTGGCGCCGCCGCCGCCCGCCCGCGCCCAGGCCGTGGACGTGTTCCTCAACGTCACGGGCGGGGGCGCTCGCAAGCTCAACATCGCGGTCCCCGACTTCACCATCACGACCGGCGCCGACCCGATCGGGGCCGGCAAGCAGCTCGCGTCGGTGGCCGGCGCCGACCTGACGTTCTCGGGGCTGTTCAGCGTGGTGGCGGCCCAGGGCGCCATCCCCGCCAACAGTCCCGAGGCGCTGCGGAAGTCGTGGACGGAGTTCGCCGCGGCCGGCGCCCACGCGGGGGTGCACGGGCTCGCCGCGCTCCGGGGCGATCGCGCCGAGGTCGAGATGCGGCTGTACGACCTCACGACGCCGGATCACCGTCTGATCGGCACCAAGAAGTGGGAGCTGCCGACCTCGCAGCTGCGCCGGCTGTCCCACAAGGTCGCCGACGAGGTGGTGCTGCAGTTCACCGGTGAGCTCGGCATCGCCGACACCAAGATCGCCTACGTCGTCGGCCCAGCCGGCGCCAAGGAGATCGTGATGGCGGACTACGACGGTGCCGCCGTCACGCAGGTGACCAAGAACGGCTCGATCAACCTCATGCCGGTGTGGAGCCCCGACGCCCGCTCGCTGGCGTTCACCTCGTACAAGCAGGGCTACCCCGACCTGTACCGGGCCTTCCCGTTCGAGCGGCGGCCTGACCAGACGCTGGCCGCCTTCGTCGGCATCAACAGCTCGCCGGCGTTCAGCCCCGACGGCAAGAGCCTGGCGATGACCCTGAGCAAGGACGGCAACCCCGAGGTCTACGTCCTGAACCTGGCCAACGGGACCATGCGGCGGCTCACCCGCCACGCGGGGATCGATACCGAGCCGACCTGGGCGCCGACCGGCCGGCAGATCGCGTTCATCTCGGACCGGACCGGCACGCCGCACGTCTACGTGATGGACGCCGAGGGCGCCAGCGTCCGGCAGGTGACCTCGGGCGGCTTCCACACGCAACCCCGCTGGTCGCCGCGCGGCGACGCGATCGCCTACACGCAGCGCGCGGGGGCGCACGACATCTGGGTCGTCGACGTCGACGGCTCCAATCCTCGCCGGCTCACGAGCGGCGGGGACAACCAGGGGTCGACGTGGGCGCCGAGCGGACGTCATCTCGCGTTCCAGTCGAACCGCCTCGGTCGCTGGCAAATCTTCGCGGTGCTCGCCGACGGAACCGCGGCGGCGCCGATCACGCGGGGGACGACGGAGAGCACAAGTCCTTCGTGGTCCCCGCGCCTGCCATGATAGGATTCCGCTGGCTGTGCGGGCGTTCAGGCGCCGGTTCCCCAAAGGAGGCGACATGGTAAGCCGCTGTACTTGTGTGACGATTTCGTCGTTGCTGCTCCTCGGTGTGGTGCTGACTGGCTGCGCGAAGCGGCCGGCAACCACAGCGGCCGCGGCGCCCGCGCCGACCGGTGCGGCGACGACAACCTCCGGCGGCGCGCCCGCGATGGCGCAGCCGACGACGGCGGCGCCCTCGGGCACCGACACCAGGGGGGGCACCGCCACGCCCGCGCCGACGACGGCAGCGCCCACGACGCGTCCCGAGCCGAGCCAGTTCAAGCCGGACCCGGCGCTGAAGGACGTGTTCTTCGACTTCGACAAGTACGACATCCGACCGTCTGACGCGAAGGTGCTCGACAGCAACGCCAGCTGGCTGAAGACGAACGCGAACCACCTGATCCTCATCGAGGGGCACTGCGACGAGCGCGGCACCAACGAGTACAACCTCGCCCTCGGCGAGCGCCGCGCAAAGTCGACGATGAACTACCTCGTCTCCCAGGGCGTCCAGGCGAGCCGCATCACGATCATCAGCTATGGTGAGGAGCGGCCCGCGTGCACCGAGAAGACCGAAGAGTGCTGGGCCAAGAATCGCCGCGCGCACTTCCTCGTCAAGCCGCGCTAGCGCTGGTTGAGTGGGGGGCCGCCGTGTGGCCCCCCACATCCCGCCCGGCCGTGCCACGACGTCTCCTCCGCTTCGCGTCGCCCGTCGTCGCGCTGCTCCTCCTCGCGGGGTGTGCCAGCGTCGCCGACGTCACCGGCACCGCGACGCAGCAGGATCTCGTGGAGCTTCGCGGCGAGGTCGCCGCGGCTCAGCAGGCGGCCGCCCGCGCGCGTAGCGACGCCGAGAACGCCGCCCAGCGCGCGGTCGACGCGCGACTGAAGGCGCAGGGCCCCGAGACCGAGCGTCAGCTCACCGCTCTCAATCGGCGGCTCGACGGCCTCACCACGTCGCTCACCGAGCTGGTTGCCCGCGTGGAGGAGCTCTCCGCGCGCGTGGAGGCGCTCGGCCGCCAGGTCCGCGGTGGAGCTCCCGCCGGTCCCTCCGGCGCGGCCACCGGACCCGCGACCGCCGCGCCCACCGCCGTGCCGCGGCCTGCCACACCCGCGACGCCGACGACACCGACGCCGCCCACCGCGACGCCGGCCCCGACGGCGCCGCCCACCGCGACGCCGGCCCCGACGACACCGCCACCGGTCACCGCTGGAACCCGGCCGGCCACGAACGCGCTCCAGCCGCAGGACATCTATCAGGCGTCGTACATCGACTTCAGCAAGGGCAGCTACGCCCTCGCCATGGCGGGGTTCCGCGAGTTCCTGCGCCGCTTCCCCGAGCACCCGCTGGCCGGGAACGCCCAGTACTGGATTGGCGAGAGTCACTTCAGCCTGGCCCGGGGTCACGCCAACGCCGGCCAGGCCGACCGGGCGACGCAGGAGCTGGAGCAGGCGGTGCAGGAGTTCCGGAAGGTGCTGGCGAGTTACCCGCGCGGTGAGAAGGCGCCGACCGCGCTCTACAAGGAAGCGCTCGCGCTGATCGAGCTCAAGCAGCCCGCGCTGGCGCAGCAGCGGCTGGAGTACCTGGTCGCGAACTTCCCGCAGGCCGAGGAGACCCCGCTCGCCCGCGAGCGTCTGGCCGCGATCAAGACGCGCTAGCGCTCAGTCCTTGTCGAGACCGAACACCCAGACGACCGCGACGTCCTGCTCGGGAGTCGAGTAGACCATCACCGTGCCGCGGGGGTCCTCCGTGCTCGCGGAGGTCACGAGCACGCTGGCGTCCGGCAGGTGTGGGGCCGGAGCCCACTGCCAGACGCCGAGCGACATGAGGACCGCGGCCAGCGCGCCGCCGAGCGCCCAGCGGGGGCGCCCCACGCCCTGCCACCAGCGGCGTGGGGCGGGCGCCGGCCGCGCGTCGCGCCGGTCCTCGATCCCGCGCACCACCCCCTGCCAGAAACCGGTCCAGTCGGGCTCGACGACGGGGACGGTGGCCTGCAGGAGCCCACGGAGACGGCGCAGCTCCCCGGCCTCTCGCTGGCAACTCCCACAAGAAGCGAGGTGAGCGGCCGTGGAGCGCGCCGTGCCCTGGTCCAGGGCCCCGTCCAGGTATCCGCCGATCCGTCGTCGAGTCAGGTAGCAGGTCAGCACACGCGTTGGACGGAGCCTCCCCCCCTCGCTATTCTCTCGGCTGAATGATACCCGAACAGCCTCTGACCCTCCGTGCCCCCGGCCGGCCCGATCTCGAGGCCGCACTGGCCCTGCCCCCCGGCGCCTCCGGAGGGGTCGTGGTCTGCCACCCGCACCCCCAGTACGGCGGCGACATGGACAATCCCGTCGTCGTGACGGCGGCCAGAGCCGCCACCCGGGCGGGGCTCGCCACGCTGCGCTTCAACTTCCGTGGCGTCGGGGCGTCCGCGGGCGCCTGGGACGAGGGCCGTGGCGAGCAGGACGACGTGCGGACGGCGATCGCCGAGCTTCGGGCCCGGCTCGGCGCACCGTCCCGGGTGGCCCTCGCCGGCTACTCCTTCGGGGCCGCGATGGCGGCGACCGTCGCCGCGGCCGGGGAGCCGTTGAGCGGCCTAGCCCTGATCGCGCCGCCGATCGCCATGCGGGGTGTGCCGGCTCCCCCGACGGCCGTCGAGGGCCCGCGGCTGATCGTGGCCGGCAGCCGCGACCAGCTCTGCCCCGCCCCCGCCCTGGCCGAGCTGGCGCGCACGTGGGCCGGCGCCACCCTCACCGTGATAGACGGCGCCGACCATTTCTTCTTCGGGGGACTCGACGCGCTCGACGCCGCCATCGCCGACTGGGCGGCGAAGCTGCCGCGCTGAGGCCGGCTACACCCGCGGCAGGCGGCTGGGGGTGGCGGTCCCGGCCGAGAGGATGACCCGGAGCCCCTCCTCGACGGTGAGCCCCGTGAAGATCACGTCGCTGCGGGGGACCACGACGACGTCACCGAGGTAGAGGTTGTTGGTCGGGATGAACACGGTCACCATCTCGCCCTTGCCGACCGGGGATTCCAGCGTGAGCTCGCTGGTGACGAACGCGAAGGCCCACGTGCCCTCCCGGGGATGCTGGACGAGCACGACGGCCTTGAACGAGCCGCGGCGCTCCGGCGAGAACGAGTCGATCAGCATCTTGATCGACGGGTACAACAGACGGAACACCGGCACGCGGTAGAGCAGCTTGTCCCCGAACGACAGCACGCGCCGGCCGACGACGTTGCGGGCGATGATGCCCATGATCAGGATGACGGCCGTGGCCGTGAGGAAGCCGAGCCCCCAGCCCGAGACCGGCCGGCCCAGGGCCCACTCGTACACCGGCGCGAACCGGTCGTCGATCCAGCTCCAGAAGAGCCACAGGATCCACGCGGTCGCGATGGCCGGGAGCGTGACGAAGATGCCGGCGATGAAGCGGACCTTGAGCCAGTTCCTCATCGCACGCGATCACTCATTCCTGCTCGATCATGACACCGATACACCCCGATCGCAAAACGCCCAACCCCAGGTCTCCGGTTCCACCCAAGAGTGACATGAGATGAGGAGATGCCCTGACGCGCGCGCCGCGATTGCGCGGTTCGAGCGCCGGCTTCGCCGGCGCAATCCTGTTTCGTGGTCTGGGGGGAGGCAGGCGCGAGCGGACCGCCAGGCCCGCGGCGCCGTCGGAAGGGGGGCGAAGCCCCCTCCGAGCTAAATCGCGCTCGCGTCGATCAGGTCGGCGAGGTTGTTGACGTTGACCCAGCCGCCGCGCGTGTAGACGACCGTCACCGTCCGGCCCCTGCCCAGCACGCGCGCGAGCAGGTCGGCGAGCCGCGCGTGGGCGAGCGTGCCGTCGGCGCGCGCCTCGGCGAGGGCCTCGCGCAACCATCCGGCGCCCTCGGCGCCGGCGTGCAGCAGGCCGATCCAGGCCCCGTGGCTGCCCTCGGCCGCGACCGCGTCACCGACGGCGACGAGCCGGACGGGCTCGAAGCTGAAGCGCCCCGCGTCGGCCCGGCTGCCGTGCACGCGATCGGCCACGGCGTGCCCGGCCAGCGCGCTGTCCACCGCGAGCGTGATCCCCTCGTCGGCCTCCTCGAGGAGCGCCTGGACGATGTGCCGCTTGACGACGATGTCGCCGAACGCGAGCAGCGTGCCGGGCACGAGCGCCGCCTCGGCCAGCGCCAGCGAGTGGGCCTCGCCCGTGGTCGCGAAGTCCGGGTTGTCGACGAACCGCGCGCCGGCGACGTTCACCGCCGCGGCGTGGGCGCCGCGCACGACGGTGACGGTGCGGCAGCCGAAGTGGCCGAGGTCGTCGAGGAGCCGGGCCAGGATCGGACGGCCCTGCACCTTCAGCATCGCCTTGGGGGCCGCCGCGGTGAGGCCGCCGAAGTCGGCGCCGGCGCCGGCGGCCAGCACGACCGCCGACAGCGCGTCCTCGCGGGCCGCCGGCAGGTAGCGCCGCTCGGCCTGCTCGAGCTCCTCGTCGCCCTGCAGACGGAACACCTCGGGCAGCGGAGCCACGTGCGGCTCGACGTCGATCAGGTTCTCGTCGTCGTGCAGCCGCCGCGCCGTCGCCTGCATGGCCACGATCGCCGAGCGGAGCAGGTGGTTGGCCCACACCACGACGCCCACGCCACGCGCCCGATACTCGGCGGTCGGCGTGCGCCAGTACTTGGTTGGCACCAGCACGACGGGAGCCCGGTTCGCCCAGGCGTCGAGGAACGCGAAGATCTCGGCGGCGCTCGACTGCCGGCTGTGGATGAGGATCGCGTCGGCCCCGGCGAGGTGATACGCCTCCGCGCGCCGGATCGCCTCGGCCAGCCCCCAGCCCGCGATCAGCGCCTCCACGCGGGCGACCAGGACGAAGTCGGAGTCGGTCTGGCTGTCCTTGCCGGCCTTGATCTTGCCGCAGAACTCCTCGATCTCGGCCAGCGGCTGCTGCTCGGACCGGAGGAACGAGTTCGTCTTGGGGAAGAGCTTGTCCTCGATCGTGACCCCGGCCACGCCGACCTGCTCCAGCTTGCGCACGAGCCGGCGCATGTTGTTGAAGTTCCCGTACCCGGTGTCGCCGTCGACCAGCACCGGCACCGCCGCCGCGTCGGCCATGAACCCGACGTGGTCCACCACCTGCGACCACGAGAGCTCGTTGTTGTCGCGCACGCCGAACGAGGCCGACATCGTCAGCCCGCTCGCCCACACGCCCTCGAACCCGGCCTCGGCGGCGATGCGGGCGGACAGGCCGTCGTGGGCCTCCATGAGGAAGGCGATCTCGGGACGCGTCACCAGGCGGCGCAAGCGGGTCGTGGACCGCACGTCAGTCTCCGAGGACCGCGGCGCGGAATCGATCGCGGAGCGCGGCCGGTGGATAGGGAATGCGTGGCACATCGGCCTCCTCGGCGGTCACTTTCACGAGCACGAAGTGCGGCCCGTCGGCGGTCAGCGCCGTCTTCAGCGCGCTCTCCAGCGCCCAGGGCTCGGTGACCGCCACCGCGGTGGCGAAGCCGGCCGCCGCGGCGACGCGGTCGAGCCGCACGCCGCGCGAGAGCGAGGCCTGGTTACCCGTGGAGCCGTAGACCTCGTTGTCGAAGACGAGGTGCACGAAGTTGGCCGGGCGCTGGGTGGCGATCATCGCGAGGATGCCGAGGTTCATCAGCAGATTGCCGTCGCCGTCGAAGACGATCGAGCGCCGGTCCGGCCGCGTGAGGGCCAGCCCGAGCCCAATCGCCGGCGCCAGCCCCATCGAGCCGATCATGTAGAAGCTCTGCGGGCGGTCGGCCAGCGAGAAGCTCTCGCGGCAGATGTAGCCGTTGGCGTGGGCGACGGGGTCGTCGCCCGCGGCCTTGAGCGCGATCTCGAGCGCGGTGAGCCGCGGCATCGTCGTCGGAGGCAGCGGGCCGTCGGGCGGCCGCGGCGCCGTCACGCGACTGACACGGGCCGCCGCCGCGGAGGTGTGCGCGTCGGCGGCGCCGGTCTCGACGACCTTCGGCGGGACGAGCACGGCGACGGGCGCCAGCCTCTTGTTCATCTCGGCCGCGGCCCAGGCGAGGTCGGCGTCGAGCGAGTCGGCGGCCAGGATGCGGTACGGGACCCCGAGCAGCTCCAGCAGCTTCGGCGAGATCTCGCCCGTGAGGATGTGCTCGGGGGCGTCCTTGCCACCGAAGCCCCGCCAGGTGACGATGAGCAGCGCCGGCAGGCCGTACATGAGCGACAACGAGGCCAGCGCATTGAGGCTGGTGCCGAGCCCGGAGTTCTGCATCAGCACGACGGGGCGACGGCCGCCGAACCAGGCGCCCGCCGCCACCCCCACCGCCGCGTCCTCGCGCACCGCCGCCACGTACGGCGCGCGGGTGCCGCGCTCGAGCACGGCGATGAGGTCCTCGATGAGCGAGCACGGCACCCCCGTGAAGAAGTCGAAGCCGTGGCGCTCGAGGTGCCCCGCGAAGTCGCGGCCGCTGATCATCGGACCGGGCTCACGGCTTGACGATGCGGCCGCCGCCCATCGCTCGCAGGAAATCCCCGAGGGAGGCGAAGCGCATGAACGGGTTGCGACGCTTCTCGTCGCCGATCGTCGACTCCGGCCCGCCGTAGTTGTGGCCGGGAAAGAGCACGGTGTCGTCGGGCAGCGCGCCGAGCCGCTGGGTGAGCGAGTAGTACATCTCGCTGGGGTCGCTGCCCGGCAGGTCGGTACGGCCGCAGGAGCCGATGAAGAGCGTGTCCCCCGAGATCAGCCGGCCGTCGATCAGGAAGCACTGCGAGCCCGGCGTGTGCCCGGGGGTGTGCAGGAAGGTCAGCCGGAGCCGGCCGACGTCGAGCGTGTCGTGTGGTCGACCTTCACCAGGTCCGAGCCGAGGCCCGGCAGGAACTCGCGCTCGGCCTTGTGCACGTAAACCCTCGCCCCGACCCGGGCCAGCAGCTCCTCCACGCCGGGGATGCGGCCCGGCATCCCCCAGGAGGCGAGGCTGCCACCGACGTGGTCCTGGTGGGTGTGGGTCACCAGGGCGCCGATCAGGGTCATCCCGTCGGCAGCGACGGTGTCGACGATCGTGTCGATTTCCCAGGCGGGATCCACGACGACGCACTCGCGCGCGACCGGGTCGCCCACCAGGTAGACGAAGTTCTGCATCGGTCCCAGCTCGAGCTGCTTGAGATAGATCCCGTCGGGGTGCGGCACGGGGCTCATGCTACCCCAGGCCCCGCGAGTGCGCTACAATCCGACTGACTGAACCGTCGTTCATTGAGAGAAGACGATCCGAGCCACCGAGGAGTGTCAGCGATGGCCACGACCACGAACCAGCAGCAGGCGGCGCGTCGGGTCTCCTATCAACTCGAGACCCTCTGGGACTACGACTACGAGCCCACCCACGCGGAGCTCGACACGCTCTACGAGACCGCGAAGAAGAACCAGTGGAACGGCTCCACGGCGATCGACTGGAGCCGGCCGGTCGGCAAGGAAGGGCCCGTGCTCAACGTGCAGGTGGCCTTCGCCGGAACGAACTTCTTCACGCGGCTGACCCCCGAGGAGCAGCGCGAGGTCGAGGTGCGGGTCTCAGCCTGGCGTCTCAGCCAGTTCCTGCACGGCGAGCAGGGCGCGCTGGTCGTGTGCGGACAGCTCGTCAACTCCATTCCCGAGCTGGACGCCAAGCTCTACGCCTCCACGCAGGTCGTCGACGAGGGGCGCCACGTCGAGGTCTTCGAGCGCTACGTCAAGAAGCTGCACGGCATCTACCCTGTCGACCCGCTGCTCAAGGCCGTGCTCGACGAGATCCTCGCCACCAACCTCTGGGAGCTGAAGCTGCTCGGCATGCAGATGATCGTCGAGGGGCTGGCGATCGCGGCCTTCAACGTCATGCGCCGGCAGACCGCCGATCCCACGCTGGGCCAGCTCCTCGACTACGTGCTCCAGGACGAGGGGCGCCACGTGAACTTCGGCTACTTCGCGCTCCGCCGCTCGATCCCGGACATGGAGGCGGCCAAGCGCGAGTATCTCGAGGACTTCACCTTCAAGGTCTGCGACCTCATGTACGCGCGCGACGAGCGCACGGGCTTCCGCTCGATCCAGAACGTCTGGAACGAGATGGGCTGGGACGGCGAGAAGGTCTGGCGGGACACCGTGAAGACCTCGCAGACCACCAAGGCCTTCAACAGCTTCCTCTTCCAGGACAACCTGATGCCGCGCCTCGTCCGCCTCGGCCTGATCTCCGACCGCATCGCCCCCCGCTACCGCGAGATCGGATTGATGAGCTGACGACCGGCCCCGCCGGGGCGCGACGAGCGACTTGGAGGTTGGGGGCCTTTCGGAGCCCCCACGTCAGTCAATCTAGAGCGAGGAAGGCGTAGCCCACGGTGCGGAGGTCCTGCTCGACGTTGGACCGGATGCGGCGCTCGCGGCGGCGGCGGTCGGGCATAGAGCCGTTCGAGATCTGCCGGCGCTCACCCTCGCGGCGGTCCCAGATGACCTCGACGTTCTCGGCGTCGGCGAACGTCTGACTCAGGTAACGATAAAGGTCGGCCCGATCCCTGGCCACGATGAAGAGCTCGCGCGGCATCCAGGGACGAATTTACCCCAGATCACCCCTTGAAGTCGTCTGGGACTTTAGGTGCAGGCCCGAGCGTGCGGCTCTCGATGCTGTAGACGGCCGGCTGGGCCTTGGTCCGGACGTAGGCGACCTCCCCCTCCCGCGTGCCGACCTGCACGGTGGCGATCTCCCCGCCGTCGCCCCTGAAGAGCGCCACCTCCAGGCTCGGCGCGTCGAGACCGAACTTGGCCGGCTCCTGGCCCTCGGGGGCGACGATCTCCTTCCAGCGCAGCGCCCGGAGCGTGAACAGGAGGTCGTCGACCTTGGAGCCGTTGGCCGCCCCCTTGGCCGGCTCGAGCACGCGCCACTCGCTGTCGCCCTTGCGCTCGACGACCATCGTCTGCCCGCCGGACTGGAGCCGGACCCGCTTGACGTCTCGAGGCTCCAGGGCTCCCAGGAGTCGCCGGTCTCGCAGGTCGTTCGCCGACCGTGCGAGGTCCCCGAGCAGCTTGGCGTCGACCAGCACGACCGGGCCCTTCTCGGCCACCGCGGCGTACGCGCTGGGAGCGCCGCCCCGGGTCTCCTTGGAGGGCGCCAGGACGACGGTTGTGGTGGCCCCGGCCTGGTCGGTCATCGCCACCCGGACGTCGGGCTTGGGCACGAGCCGCCCGACGGCGGCCGCGTCCTCGCCGAGGAAGCCCTGTGCCCGCAGATCGTGCAGCTTCGTGAGGAGCGCCCCCACCTCGACCTGGTCGGCGGGCAGCGCCTGGGGAGCCACGACCTTCCACTGACCGTCCTCGCGGGCAACGGTGACCGGGCCCTTGGGGCTGGTGATCTCGAGTCGGGCGACCTTGTCCCGGTCGAACTCGACGAGCATCTTGTTGCGGAGGACGCCGACGTTCTTCGGCACCTGGTTGTAGACGTCCTCGGGCACGAGCAGGACGCTCGACTCCCCCGCCCGCATCGCGTAGACGCCCTTCTTGGCGGCGTCGACCTTGCCGAGTAGCAGCGTGCGGCTCACCCGGTCCTTGTCTCGGCCGCTGTGGATCGTGATCCGCACCGGCTTCTCCAGGCCGTACGCCGCCCCGGCCCCCGACTCGCCCACGAACTCGCGGACCTTCTGGGTGGTCAGCCTGTCGAGAAATTCGCGGACCGTCTCGTTGTCGGCCCTGAGCGCGACCGGCCGGGTGATGTTCCACGCGCTCGGCGCCCCCTCGACCGCCAGCGTCTCGTCCGGCAGGCCGACCTCGAAGCCGGTGACGTCCTTGGCGTCGAAGGCCAGGATCGTGCGGTCACGGAAGTCGGCCACGGGCTTGGTGGCGTCGCGCAGCACGCTCTCGCCGAGCACGAAGACGGCCGGCTTGTCGCGCTCGCGCGCGTAGACCCAGACGCCCGTGGGGTTCTTGGCCCCGAGCTGCAGGCCCAGCGTCTTGCCGTCCTTGAGCGTCAGCGTGAGGTCGGCGGTCGGCTTGTCGAGACCGAAGTCGGCCGGTGACTTGGGATTGGCGTCGATCTCCCGGTCGATCTTGGCGGTCATCACGTTGGCGAGCAGCTCGTCGACCGCGGTGCGGCTGCCCCGCGCCTTCACGGGCTCCAGTACCTGCCAGTCGTCGCCCTCACGCTGCAGCCGCACCGAGTCGCCGGCGCGCTTGATGGCGATGGCCGTCACGTCCTTGGTGTCGGCGGTGAAGACGCGCCCCTTGCGGGCGGCCGCCTCCTCGCGCCCGGGCCCCATGCGGATCTCGTAGACGTAGTAGAAGCCGCCCAGCAGGGCGAGGAGCAGCGCGAGGATGGCCGTCGTCTGCCAGCGCATCCGGCGACGCTACTTGGCGGCGCGGCGGCGCACGACGGCGACGATCCCGCCCGCCAGCGCCAGCGACGGCAGGATGACCACGGGCAGCCAGAGGACGGCCTGCGCCTGCTGCGCGTTCAGGAAGACCGGCGTCGACTTCGTGTCCTTGGGCCGGATGGAGATCTGGTCCTCCTGCTCGGCCAGCCACGAGAGCGTGTTCAGGAAGAAGTCGGGGTTGCCCTGGACGTTGAGGAACTGGTTCACGGCGACGTTGGCCGTGCCGACCAGGACGATCCGCGTCTTGTCCTTGGTGGCGGCGGCGGCCAACGTCAGCGGGCCCTTGGGGTCGGCCGGGTCGGGCTTGGCCTGGCCCTGCTCGAGCGCCTGGCGGTCCGTCTCGCCCCAGGAGTCGGGGGTCGTCCGGGCCAGCGGCTGGATCGTCACCCCGGCCGGCGGCGTCTTCGCCGCGGTGATGCTGCGCGTGAGCGGGAACAGGGTCGTGATGTTCCGCATGTCGCGCGTGATCGGATGGGGCTCGTACTGCTGGACGATCGGGACCTGGGGCCCGATGCCGAACACCTGACCGATCGGGTTGAGCTCAATGACGAGGTCGTCGCCGAGCGTCATGCCCCACCGGGCCAGCAGCTTGCGCAGCGCCTCGGGCTGGCTGCGCTCGGGGAACGGCGGGTTCACCATCGCCAGCAGCTTGCCGCCGCGGTTCAGGTAGGCGTCGAGGGCGTCGATCTCGGGGCCCAGGAAGTCGGTGCGCGGACCGGCCACGATCACGACCGCGGCGTCGTCCGGCACCTTGCCCTGGCGCGCCAGGACCAGCGGCTTCACCTCGTAGTTCGCCTTCTCGAGGGTCGTCTTGGCCTCGCTGAAGCCGGACCGGTCGGTGTTGGTCAGGTCGGGCTCGCCGTGGCCCTGGACGACGTACACGATCGGCTTGCCCTCGCGCAGCACCTTGATCAGGCCGTTGGTGAGCTTCTCCTCCTGATCGGCGTCCTGCACCTTCTCGGTGCGGCCCTTGGCCTCGAGCACGGTGGTCCCGTAGTTCTCGACGCCCAGCGCCCGGGCCAGGGTGGGATCTCGGTCGGGGTCGACCACGCGCCACGTGAACTTGTCACCGCCGTACCGCGCGTACTGCTTGAAGAGGTCCTCGATGACGCGCTTGCCCGGCTGGTCGCTCCGGTAGAACGCAATCGCGTTCACCTTGTCCTTGAGGCCCTGCAGGGTCTGGATCGTCTGGGGCGACACGCTGTGGCGCCGGTTCTCGGTGAGGTCGAGCCGCGCGTTGTGGCGGTACGAGAGCGCCTCCACCACGCCGATGACGCCGATGACCAGCAGCACCGCCACCAGCGTGTTGACCCCGTAGCGCACGCCTCGGGCGCTGAGCGTGGCGCGCGGGTCACGCCACATCGGGAGGAACGACAGGAGCACGAGCGCGACGCCGGCGATGACGAACGGCCACCAGAGCCAGTTCCACTGAGCCCCGACCAGCGTCCAGTTGAAGCGGGCGCCGAGCCCTTGGACGACGGCGGCCGCCAGCAGCACCAGCCCGATCCAGAACGCGGCCTCGCCCAGGCGCTTCAGCATCAGCCGTTCCACCGCCGCGACTCGAGCGAGCGGAGCGTGAGGAACAGCGCGAGCGCGGTGAAGTTGAGGTAGTAGATGATGTCCTTCGTATCGAGCACGCCCTTGGCGAAGGTGTCGTTGTGCTCGAGGATCGACAGATGCGTGAGCACCGCCCCCAGCGTGCCGGTGGCGAACTCCGCCGTCCAGCCGATGATCCAGAAGATGAGCAGGATGCCGAAGGTCACGACGGCGGCGACGATCTGGTTCTCGGTCAGCGACGAGGCGAACAGCCCCACCGCCAGGAACATGCCGCCCATGAGCAGCAGGCCGACGTAGCCGGTGAGCAGCGGGCCCCACTCGACGTTGGCGCGCGCGATGAGGACGATGATGGCGGGGTAGGCCAGGGTCGCGGCGATCATGGTCCCGTACAGCGTGAGGGCGGCCAGGTACTTGCCGATCAGGACGGCTCCGTCACGCACCGGGTACGTGAGGAGGAGCTCGATCGTGCCCGAGCGCCGCTCCTCGGCGAACAGCCGCATCGTCACCAGCGGCATCACCAGCAGCAGGATGACGCTGAGGTTGGCGAAGAGCGGCCGGAGGACCGCGTCGGTGACGTTCAGGTCGCGCGCGCCCATGGGGTTCATCGCCACCTGCATGGACACCCGCGTGAAGTTGCCGAAGATCGCGTAGAAGAACAGGCCGGCGATGGCCAGGAAGATCGTGAGGATGATCCACGCCACCGGCGAGGTGAAATACAACCGCAGCTCCTTCTTGTAGATCGGCCAGATCCTCACGCCTCGACCTCCGTGCTGCCGCCCCCGGCCTCGCTCTCCTCGCCGGCCACGATGCGGATGAAGACCTCCTCGAGCGTCATGCCGACCTGCCGCAGCTCGAGCAGGTTCCACTTCTGCTGGGCGGCGAGCTGGAAGATCTCGCCCCGCACGTCGCGTCCGCGCGCCGACTCCACCACGAAGCGGGCGGGGCCGTCACCGTCAGGGGCGGCGTCCTCGACCCGGACCACGCCGGGGATGCCGCGGACGCCGTCGAGCACGGCAGGGCGTGGGCCGACGATCTCCACCTCGACGCGCGCGGTCGGGAAGAACTGCTCGACCAGGCGGTCGATCGGGCCCTGGGCGACGATGGCGCCCTTGTTGATGATCACCACCCCGGTGCACACCATCGAGACCTCGGGGAGGATGTGGGTCGACAGGATCACCGTGTGCTCGCCGGCCAGCGACTTGATGAGGCTGCGGATCTCGGCGATCTGCCGCGGATCGAGGCCGATCGTGGGCTCGTCGAGGATCAGCACGTGCGGATCGCTCACGATGGCCTGGGCCAGGCCGACCCGCTGGCGGTACCCCTTGGAGAGGTTGCGGATGAGCCGGTTCTGCACGTCGGCGATGAGGCAGCGGTCCATGACCTCGGCGATCCGCCGCTTGCGGGCCGAGCGCGGCACGCCCTTCACCTCGGCGACGAAGTCGAGGTAGGGCGCCACCCGCATGTCGGCGTAGAGGGGGACGCTCTCCGGCAGGTAGCCGATGCGCCGGCGGACCTCCAGGGACTCGCTGAACACGTCGTAGCCGGCCACCTTCGCGGTGCCGCCCGAGGCCGGCATGAAGCACGACAGGATCCGCATCGTCGTCGACTTGCCGGCGCCGTTGGGGCCGAGGAAGCCGACGATCTCGCCGGGCGCGACCGAGAACGTGACGTCGCGGATCGCCGTGAACGAGCCGTAGCGTTTGGTCAGGTTCTGGACTTCAATCATAGTCGGCCGAACCGAATGCGTATTATACCGACCGCCAGCGATCTTTCCACCACGATCGCGCGCGGGATGAGAGCGCTCTCATCTGCCCCGCTCGGCCTCGGCCTCCACGACCGGCATCATCGCGACCAGCCAGTCGGGGACGGCGATCATCTTGGCGGTGGCCGGATCCCAGCAGGCGTGCAGGGTGGACCCGGTGGCGACCGGCTCGCCAGCCTCGTTGCGGATCTCGTAGCCGAATCGGAAGCTCGCCCGCCGCCGCTCGCTCACCCAGCACCGCACCTCGAGCAGATCGTCGAGGCGCGCCGGCCGCACGTAGCGCACCGTCGCCTCCACCACCGGCAAGTGCACCTTCTGATCGACCTCCGACATCGGCAATCCGTGCTGCCGCAAGAACTCGACCCTCCCCACCTCGAAGTACGTCAGATAGTTCCCGTAGTAGACGACCTTCATGCAATCCGTCTCTTGATACCGCACCCGAATCTTCGTCGACGCAATCATGCCCGCGGCCGCCGACGGCCTAGAGATATTGCCCGTAGCGGATCTTTTCGACCACGCCCCGCACCCGCTTGTAGGCGTCGATCGAGACCAGGAGGTCGTCCGTCGACACCAGCCCGGGGTCGGTGCCGTCGGCCGCGCGGTGCACCTTGGTCTCGAGCGCGCGCTGGATGATCTCCGAGATGTCGGCGCCGCTCATCCCACCCATGACGGGCAGGATCTTGCGGTAGTCGATCGCCTCGAACAGCGGCCGGCCCGCGTTGCGCTCCGCGCGGACCTTCATCAGCTCGAGGATCTCGCGCTGGGCGTCGGCGTCGGGCAGGGCGACCTCGACGAGGTGATCGAGACGACCGGGCGCGACGAGCTCGGCGTCGACGGCGTCGGTCCGGCTGGTGGCGCCGATGACCAGCACCCGGCCGGTCGGGGCCAGCCCGTCGAGCTTCTCGCACAGCGCGGCGACGAGACGGGCGCTGGCCTCACGGGCGGCCGGCGGCGGCAGCAGGTGCTCAAGCGACAGCGCCTCGGCCTCGTCGAGGAACAGGACCGCGCGCCCCTCGCTGCCGGCGATGCGCAGGATCTCCTGCAGCAGCTCCCCGGTGTTCGCGCCGAACTTCGACGTGAGGTTCATCAGCTTGACGTGATAGAAGATCGCGCCCGCCGCGGTGGCCAGCGCCTTGGCCAGCTTCGACTTGCCGGTGCCGGGAGGCCCGTAGAGCAGGACGCCCTTGGGCGGCGTGATGCCCCACTGCGCGTAGGCCTCGGGACTGCTGAGGGCCAGGGCGAAGCCGCGCAGGAGCGTCTTAGCCTGTTGCAGGCCGCCGACCTCCTCGAAGCCGACGCTCGGGTGGATGTCGGTCTCCACCCGCCCGGTGAGGTCGCCGAACTTCTCCCCGAGCTTGGCGAAGACGTCCTCGAGCCGGCGCTGCAGCGCCCACTGCAGGTCGTCTGCGGGCAGACGCGACATCAGATGTGCGGCCGCCGGGTGGGCTCCAGCCCGCCCTTGTCGAAGACGCGGTCCTCGACCAGCACCGGCGCCTTCGCGCGCATCGCCAGGGCGATCGCGTCGGAGGGACGCGAGTCGAGCGTGAGCTCGCCGGCGCCGCCGTTGAGGTGGAGCACCGCGTAGTAGATGTCGTCGCGGAGGTCGGTGATCACGACGCGGGTGAGCGAGACCTTGAGACGGCCGAACAGGGTCAGGAAGAGGTCGTGCGTGAGCGGACGCGGCGGCGTGACGCCGTGCAGCGGCACGGCGATGCCGGTCGCCTCGGCGGCCCCGATCGCCATGGCGACCTGCCGGCGGTCGCGCTTGCCCTGCAGCAGCACCGTGTGCACCTGCGTGCGGGGATCGACCAGCACCGCGACGACCTCCGCCTCCTGCGGGCCGCTCGCCCGGGGCGCGGCCTCGGGCGCCCGGCTCGGCGCCAGGTCCGCGCGGCCGGGCACGGTCGCGATCACCAGCGCGAGGAGCCCGCTCGCGAGGATCCGGATGGCTGTCATGCGGCACGTCCTTTCGCCGGCACGGTGGCGGCCGGCCACGCGTCAGGCCGCCAGTATATGCGCGGCCTCGCGGGGCCGGCCGGGGCAATTTCAGGCGCGACGCGGAACCGCCAGGGACACCGGGGACAGCCGCAGCGAGATCAGGCAGCCCACGAGCAGCAGCGCCGTGAGCGCGGCCCACATCGAGCCGTAGCCGAGCGCGTTCGCGATCCAGCCGAACGTGAAGGCGCCGATCGTCGAGCCGGCGAGAAACATCGCGCTGAAGATGCCCACGACGGCCGCGCGGCGCTCGTCCGGCGTGGTGTCGGTGACGAGCGCGGCCAGCCCCGGGTAGAGGAAGCCGTGGGCGCCGCCGGCCAGCAGCCCGGCCAGGAAGAGGGCGGGCAGCACCGGCGTGACGCTGCTCCGGGTCACGAGCGCGCCGAGCAGCGCCAGCACCCCGGTGGCCGCGACCTGCACGAACATCGAGGGCACGATCACCGCGCGGCGGCCGTGGGTGTCGATGAGACGGCCGCCCACGACGCGCACCACGATCGCCGACAGCGAGTACGCCGTGTAGAAGAGCGACAGCGTCGTCACCCCGAGATCCTCGGCGAAGGTCGGCAGGAACGCGAAGATCGTGCCGGAGCCGAGGCCGAAGAACAGGGTCACGAACATGTGCCGGTGGAGCACGTCCTCCAGCGCAGCTCGCACGACGCCCGGCGCCAGCCGCAGCGGCGCTCCGATGGCCCCGCGCGGCGCCTCCCGCACGGGCCACACGAGGAAGCCGGTCAACACGCCCAGGAGCGACGAGAGCAGGAAGAGCGCGCGGAACCCCACGCTGCGGATGATCCACTCGCCGACGAGCGGCGCGACGGCAGTGGCGACGAAGCCGGACACCCCGTAGATGCCGAGCGCCCAGCCGCGCTCAGCCGGCGGGATGATGTCCACGACGTAGGAGAAGCTCGCGACGAAGAACATCGACATGCCGATCCCCTGCAGCGCGCGCACGACCGCGAGCAGGGGCACGCCGCCGGGGGCGGCGGCCAGCAGCGAGGCCGCGACCGTGAGGCCAACGCCGACCAGCATGAACGGCCGCCGCCCGACGACATCGACCCAGGGGCCGATCAGCGGCTGGCACACGAGGCCGACCGCGCTGTGCAGCCCCATGACGAAGCCGATCTCAATCTCGTTGCCGCCGAGCTGCTGGATGTAGAGGGGCAGCAGCACGAAGCCGTTGAGGCCCAGGAAGAAGAAGAAGTTGGTGACCGTCGCCCGCACGAACGGTGTGGGCGCTAGAATGGACCGCACTGCTGATGATTATCGCATGCTGACCGTCGCGGCCTTGCACGCCGCCGTCGAGGGCGACGGTGACGCGCGCATGCTCAGACTCGACCGGGCGTTCCAGGGGCTCCCTGACACCGCGCACGGCGGCAGCGTGCTCGCCGCGCTCGAGCACGCCGCCGGCCTCGGTGGCGTGCGCCGGGTCGAGGGCGAGTTCCTCCGGCGGGTGCCGCTCGCCGTCCCGCTGCGCCTCTCGACGCGCCGGTCCGACGACGGGCTCGCGCTGGAGGTCGGCGACGACGCCGGACCCATGGTGCAGGGCCGCGTCGTCTCCGCCGGCGACGACGCGGGCGACGCCGTCGCGCCGCCCGCCGCCGGCGCGATGGCGCTGCCGATCTCGCGCACGTGCTTCGCGTGCGGCACCGACAACGCGCTCGGGCTCGGCGTGCAGCTGCACGCCGACGACGCGACCGTCGGCGGCGCGTGGACACCTCGGCCGGGATTCGCCGTCGGTGGGGTCGTGGCGCCGATCGCGCTGACCACGATGCTCGACGAGGCCGCATTCTGGCTCGGCGCGCTGGCGACCGGCGAGGCCGGGATGACCACGCGACTGCGGGTAACGCTCCACGCCCAGGCGCGCGCGGACTCGCCCATCGTCGTGGCCGGCGCGCGGGCGGCGGTCCGGCCGCGCGCGGGCGACGCGCGCTACTGGGAGACCGCGGTGACCGCGCGCGACACGGACGGCCGCCTGGCCGCCAGCGCCGCGATCACGTTCGTGGCGGTGCGGGGCACGGCCCGCCGGCTGATGGCGGGCATGCTGGCCGTGAACCCACCCGAGCTCCTGCGGCGCGTCTTCCCCTCCTACGCCTGACGCGCGCGGGTGGCTCGTCACCCAAACGTGGTGCCGAACCGGCCGGGGGCGGACGACCGCCTGACTTCTGGGCAGGCTCCGCCGTGCCGGTCTGTATCTCGGGTGTCCGGCTGACATCACGGGCGACACGCCATCGACGCCGCACCGCCAAGAACCGCTTGGCCCATCCGAGGTTGCGGGCTGGCCCCCCTCTTGCTGAGCGCCTGGGCACTATTGCAGACACTGACGAGCGGTGTCACCGCCAGGACCTGCGGTGAGCCGGGAGGGCGCACGATGAGCGAGGCGGTGGAACTCACGATGGCGCAGCGAGTAGAGCGCCTGGAGCGTGCTCAGCGGCGGTGGCGGCGGCTGGCCACGGGCGCGATGATCGGCCTGGCCGGGGTGGTGCTGATGGGCCAGAAGCCGGCGCCGCGGATCGTCGAGGCCGAGCGCTTCATCCTGCGCGACGCAGCCGGCCGGGTGCGCGCCGAGCTGGGCGTCGAGACCGAGCAGTCGGTCGCGCTCCGTTTCCGTGACGCCGACTCCATGCCGCGCCTGTCCATCGGGACCGAGGGCGGCGCCTCCGTGATCGTCCTCAACGAGCAGGGCGGCCGTGTCCGCGCCGGCCTGGTGACGCTCCCCCACGGCGCCCCCGCCCTCACGCTCTACGACACCAACGGCAAGAACCGCGCAGAGCTCGCCCTCACCCGCGACGGCGCCCCCGCCCTCACCATCCTCGACCGCGACGGCTTCCTCGCCTGGAAGACCCCGAACTGAGTTTCGGGGCGTCCTAGCCCTTCTCGTTCGCCTTCCGACGCCGACGGAAGGGACGGGAGTCGGCGACTCCTGTCCCGGGCCTACGCCTTGAGGTGTTTCGAGAAGAACGCGACGCACCGCTTCCAGCCGTCTTCCGCGGCGGCCTTCTGGTACACCTGCGGCCGGTCGTCCGAGAAGAAGGCGTGCTGGGCGTCGGGGTAGACGACGAACTCGACGTTGGGGTTGACGGCCTTCAGGTCGGCCTCGAACTTCTTCACGTCCTCGGTGGGAATGCCGCTGTCCTTGTCACCGTAGAGACCGAGGACGGGGACCTTGATCCGCGGGATCAGCGAGAACGCGTCGACGCCAGGAGCGTCCTTGTAGACGCGCTTGACGTGGCCGTACCATGGGACGGCGGCGGTCACGTCGGGGTTCTCGGCGCTGAAGTGCAGCGTCAGCGCGCCCCCGCCGCAGAAGCCGGTCACGCCGATGCGGTCCGCGCGCGCCCACGACTGCATCTTGGCGTAGTCGGCCGCGGCCCGGATGTCGCCGAGGTACTGGGCGCGGGTGACGGCGCCGGAGATCCGGGCCATGTCCTGGAAGCTCTTGCCCTGCATCCCACCCTCGCGGTGGTAGAGCTCGGGCGCGATGGCGTAGAAGCCGGCGTGGGCGAAGCGGCGCACGACGTCCTTGTGGTGCTCGCTGTTGCCGGTGAAGCCCGAGATGGCCACCACGATCGGGTAGCGCCCGCTGGCCTCGGGCCGGGCCTGGTACGCGGGAATCTTCGTGCCGGCCACCGTGAGCTCGATGTCGCGGGCGTCGATGCCCTTGGTGTCCGTGACGATGGCCTGGGCCAGCGAGATCCCCGGCGTGAGGACGCCGCCCACACTGGTGTACGCCCCGAACTTCAGCACCTGTCTGCGGCTCAGCGGATTGACGTAGCGTGCCATGGCTCCTCCTGAGGGATCGGCTTCGCGTCAGCGGCCTAACGCGCGGGACGCCGGCCCGGTTCCCGGTCGCGGAGCGGACGGAAGAACTCGCGGAGATCGGCGGCCAGCGCCTCGGGCTCCTCCAGCGCGGCGAAGTGCCCACCGGCCGGCATCGCCGTCCACCGCCGGATGTTGTAGTACCGCTCGGCCCACGCCCGCGGCGGATGCAGGATCTCGCGCGGGAACGACGCGTAGGCGGTCGGGACCTGCACCGGCCGCCGCTCCGAGATCGGCCACGCACTGTGCGCGCGGGCGTAGTAGGGCCAGAACGACGAGCCGATCGCGCCGGTGACCCAGTACAGCATCACGTTCGTCAGCAGCGTGTCCTTGGAGAACCGCCGCTCGACGTCGCCCCCGCAGTCGCTCCAGGTGCGGAACTTCTCCACGATCCAGGCCGCCAGTCCCGCCGGCGAGTCGGTGAGTCCGTAGGCGAGCGTCTGGGGCTTGGTGCCCTGGATCTGCAGATATCCGGTCTCCTCGCGCATCCAGTACGCGAGCTGCTCCAGGTACGTCTTCTCCTCGTCGGTCGGCGTCGGCGGCGCGGTCTGGTCCCGCCGCACGGCGAGCAGGTTCAGGTGGATGCCGGCCAGACGGTCGGGGTAGGCCACGCCGAGGTACGAGGTGATGAAGGCCCCCCAGTCCCCGCCCTGGGCGCCGAAGCGACGGTAGCCCAGCACGTCGCTCATGAGCGCTGCGAAGACGTCGGCGATCTCGACGACGCCGAGGCGCGGCTGCCCGGGCCGGAACGACAGCGCGTAGCCGGGCAGCGAGGGGGCGACGACGGTGAACGCGTCGGCGGGATCGCCGCCGAAGCGCGCGGGATCGGTCAGCATCGGGATGATGCGCTCGAACTCCACGATCGAGCCGGGCCACCCGTGCGAGATCAGCAGCGGCAGCGGCGCCGGGCCCACGCCGGGCTCGTGGATGAAGTGCACGTCGATCCCGCCGACCGGCGCCGTGAACTGCCGCCAGCCGTTCAGACGGGCCTCGTGCACGCGCCAGTCGTAGCGCTCGCGCCAGTACGCGACCAGCTCCTTCATGTACGCCAGACTCGTTCCGTGGCTCCAGCCCGCGCCGGGCGCCTCGTCGGGCCACCGCACGCGGGCGAGCCGGTCACGGAGGTCCGTCAGCGTCTCGTCGGGCACCCGCAGCGTGAACGGCCGCGGGGTCACGCCGACTTCTCCGCGTTCACCCACGCCTGCCAGTCGTCGGGCGCGTGGCCGACCGTCACCTTGCCGCCGTTCCGCACGAGCGGGGTCCGCAGCAGGCGCGGCTCCGTCAGCGCGCGGTCGAGCAGGCGCTGCGGCGAGTCGCCGGCCACGCGCAGGCCGAGCGCCTTGAAGCGCGCGCCCTCGCGATCGATCAGCGCGGCCGGTCCGAACCGTTCCGCGAACCGCCGCAGCTCCCCCTTGGCGGCCGGCCGCTCGTCGAGATCGACGAAGTGCACGGTGGCGCGCCGCTCGGCGAAGAACCGCTGCGCCTTGCGCGTGTCCTGACAGTTCTTGAACCCGAAGATCTGAACGGTCATGACGCGGGCGTATGCTCGCGCAGCTCCCGCGCCTTGGACTTCAAGTTCTCCCACACGACCAGGGGGATGTGGGGGGTGCCGAGGGTGGTGGTGCGGCCGGTGTGGGAGCCGTGGTAGTCGGAGCCGCCGGTGGCGACGAGGTGGAGGCGGTCGCAGAGCTCCCGGTACGCGTTGACCTGGGCGACCGAGTGCTCGGGGTAGTAGGTCTCGATCCCGGCCAGGCCCGCCGCGACCAGCTCGGGGATCATCGCGTCCCGGTCGGCGAGCCCCGGATGCGCGAGGACGGGCACGCCCTCCGCCCGCCGGATCACCGCCACCGCGTCGACCGGGGTGAGCCGGCGCCGGGGGACGTTGGCCGGCCCGCCGGTCCGCAGCCACCGATCGAACGCCTCGCGGACCGACTTCACGTAGCCGCGGTTCACCATGGCCTGCGCGACGTGCGGGCGCCCGGGGGAACCCTCCTGGCAGATCGCGAAGACCTCGTCGGCCGTCAGCGGCATGCCGAGCTCGGTCAGCCGCTCGACGATCCGGTGCACGCGCGCCGTGCGCTCGGCCCGCTGCTCACGCAGGAAGTCCTGGAACCAGTCAGCCCCCCAGTCGACGTAATACCCGAGGACGTGGACCTCGGCGCCCGGCACGTCGGTGTTGATCTCGAGGCCGGGCACGATCTCGATGCCGTGGCGCGCCGCCTCGTCGATGGCCTCGGGCAGGCCGTCGGTCGAGTCGTGGTCGGTGACGGCCAGCACGCGCACCCGGTTTCGCGCGGCCAGCCGCACGAGCTCCCGCGGCGTCAGCGCTCCGTCGGACGCCGTCGTGTGGGAGTGGAGATCGACGCCGTCCGCCATTCAGTCGGAGGGGGCCTCGACGGCCCCCTCCGAGGCCTCCCCCAGATCAGGATTGCGCCGGCAAAGCCGGCGCTCGAACGGTGGCCCGATCATGAGCGCCCGGCTTCGGTGAGATAGGCGAGGATCGTGCGGACGGCGCAGCCCGTGCCCCCCTTGGGGGACAGCGGCGTGTCCTTCTCGAGGAAGGCCGGGCCGGCGATGTCGAAGTGCGCCCAGGGCCGGTCGCCCGCGAACTCCTTGAGGAACAGCCCGGCCGTGATGGCGCCGCCGCCGCGGGGGCCCACGTTGTTCATGTCGGCGACGTCGCTCTTGAGGTTCTCGCGGTACTCCTCGATCAGCGGCAGTCGCCACACCCGCTCGCCGGCGCTGTCGGCCGCCGCCAGCAGGCGGTTGGCGAGGCCGTTGTTGTTGGCGAACAGCCCCGAGCAGAGGGGCCCCAGCGCGATCACGCAGGCGCCGGTGAGGGTCGCCATGTCGACGATCTCGTGGGCGTCGAGCTTCTGGATCGCGTAGCAGATGGCGTCGGCCAGCGTCAGCCGCCCCTCGGCGTCGGTGTTGCCGATCTCGACCGTGGTGCCGTTCATCGCCCGCAGCACGTCCCCGGGCCGGATGGCCGCGCCGCCGGGCATGTTCTCGGTGGCGGCGATCAGGCCGTGGACCTCGACGGCCGGCTTCAGCGCCGGCAGCGCGCGCATGATGCCGAGCACGGCGGCCGCACCCGACATGTCGTCCTTCATGCGCAGCATGCCCTCGGGCGTCTTCAGATCGAGGCCGCCGGAGTCGAACGTGATGCCCTTGCCGATGATCGCCACCCGCTTGCGGCTGCGCCCGCTCGGCGTCCACGCGAGGTGGATGAACTTGGGCGGCTGCTCGCTGCCGGAGGCGACGCCGAGGAACAGGCCCATGCCGAGCGTCTTGCACTCGGCGCCGTCGAGCACCTCCAGCGTGAGGTGCCCGGCCTTGGCGACCTCCGCGGCCACCTCGGCCAGGTGGGTCGGGTGCACGTCGTTCGCGGGCGCGTTGATGAGGTCCCGGGCGAACCACGTCGCCTCGGCGAACACCTGCCCGCGCCGCGCGCCCTCGGTGGCCTCGCGGCGCTGGCGGCCGTCGGGCTCCGACAGCCGCAGTGTCTCGACGAGCTTCTCGGGCTTCTCGCGCTTGTAGCGGTCGAAGGTGTAGGTGCCGAGGATCGCGCCCTCGACGAGTGCCTGGGCGCGCTGCCGGGGAGGCAGCCGGTCGCCGAGCACCTCGATGGCGACGTTCCGGGCCCCGAGGTCACGCGCGCGGCGGAGTGCCGCCGACGCGGCCCGCCGCACGGTCTCGGCCGTCGTGTCGGCGCGCCGGCCGAGGCCGACGACGACGACGCGGCGCGAGGGCAGCTTGCCGTTGGTGTGCAGGTGGGTGACGTGGCCGACCTTCCCCTGGAACTTCTCGGCCTCGAGCACCTCGCGCAGGACGCCGCCGACGGCCTGGTCCACGCGGGCGGCGGGATCACGGAGCTTCTTGTCGTCGGCGTAGACGCCGACGACAACGGCGTCGGCGGTGATCGAGGTCAGCGGCTCGGCGACGACGGAGACGTTCATGCCCGCCCCCGCCCGGCCACCGCCTGCGCACGGCGAATCATGTCCATCAGCCCATCCGTCGTGTCGAGTCCCGTCACCGCGTCCACCTCCACCCATTGTGCCTCGTCGGCGTCACTGGCGGCGCACAGCTCGCCCGACTCGACCGAGGCCACGTAGTCGACCAGCACCCAATGATAACGAATACGCCCCTGCGCATCGCGCACGACCCGGTCGAGCACGCCCGCCACCTCGCCCACCCGGATCTGCAGCCCGCACTCCTCGGCCACCTCGCGGCGGGCCGCCTCGGCCGTCGTCTCGCCGAGCTCGAGCAGGCCGCCGGGCAGGCTCCACTTGCCGGCCAGCGGCGGCTTGCCGCGACGGACGAGGAGCACGCGTCCCGCGTCGAAGACGACGGCGCCGACGCCCACGCGGGGTACGCTCGGGTACTCCCGACCGTCGCTCACGCGGAGGCCGCGAGCCAGGCCGGGCTCGCGTAACGGTCGGCGACGAGCACGTCGACGCGCGCGGTCTCCTCGGCCGACAGGCCACCCGGCCGCAGATCGAGCCCGTGCTCGGCCTCGAAGGCGCGGGCGAGCGCACCGGCCACCTCGTCGAACGCCGGGCGCCGTCCGAGCGCGGCCTCCAGCGTGGTCAACGTCGCGAGCGGCTCGCGCGTCGTGGGAAACACCGTGCGCAGCCGAGGCTCGTCGACGCCGAGCAGGATCGCGCCGTGCTGGAGGAACGAGTCGCCCTGCCGGCGTTGCGCGCTGCCGACGAGCTTGCGGCCGTCGACCTCGATCTCGAACACGCCGGTGCGCGCGAAGCAGAACGCGGGAATCGGCCCGGCCGGCGGGCGCTCTGGCACGAGCTCGGCCGGCGCGCCGAGGGCCTGCAGCCCGCGCAGCAGCGCGGCGCCGATCCAGCGATAGGTCTCGAGCAGGTCGGGGCCGATGCCGAGGTCCGCCGCCGTCGCGACGACGCTGTAGGTGAGCTCGCGCTCGGGGCCGTCGTGATAGATGGCGCTGCCGCCCGTCGGCCGCCGCACCAGCCCCACGCCGAGGGCCCGGCACGCCTCGAGGTCGACGTGGCGGTCGAGCGGCTGGCCGTAGCCGAGCGACACGGTGGGCGGCGACCAGGCGAAGAAGCGCACGGTCGGGGGCGAGGCGCCGGCCTGGCGGCCACGCCAGAGCGCCTCGTCGATCGCCATGTTGGTGGCGCCGTCGGTCGGCTCGGTGACGAGCAGCCGCCACGCCCGTCCGGTCATCGGTTCACCTTCCCAGCCACGCTCGTGGTCGCGTAACGATACCACGCGGCCCGCGGCGCCGACCGATGGGTCAGCGACGGGGCGACGGCGACGACGAGGGCGCAGGGCGAAGAGGACGCCGATCGGTCGCGCCGTACGCGCGCCGGGGTGCTAGGTCGTCGGTCTCCACCGGAGATTGGGCTCGCGCGCGGCCTTCGTCTGGTCGAGACGGCGCACCGGCGTCGTCACCGGCGCCTGGTGGATGGCGTGCGGATCCGTCTCGGCCTCCTTCGCGATGCGGATCATGGCCTCGCAGAAGGCGTCGAGCGTCTCCTTCGACTCGGTCTCGGTCGGCTCGATCATCAGCGCTTCCTCGACGATCAGCGGGAAGTACGTCGAGGGCGCGTAGAAGCCGAGGTCGAGCAGCCGCTTGGCGACGTCCATGGCGGACACGCCGAGCTTCTTCTGCCGACGCGCCGAGAGCACGCACTCGTGCATGCAGGGGCCGGGCGCCGCGACGTCGTACTGGGCCTCGAGCCGCTTCATCACGTAGTTGGCGTTGAGCACGGCGTTGTCGCTCACCGCGCGCAGCCCGTCGGCGCCCATCGTGCGGATGTACGTGTAGGCGCGCACGTGCATGCCGAAGTTGCCCCAGAACGCCTGCAGCTTGCCGATCGACTGCGGCCGCTTCCAGTCGAGCGCGTACCCGTCCTCGCCCTTGACGATCACCGGCGCCGGCAGGAACGGCTCCAGGTGGGCCTTGACGCCGACCGGGCCGGCGCCGGGGCCGCCGCCGCCGTGCGGGGTCGTGAAGGTCTTGTGCAGGTTGAAGTGGCAGACGTCGAAGCCGAGGTCGCCGGGGCGCGTGATCCCGAGGATCGCGTTGAGGTTGGCGCCGTCCATGTAGACCTGGGCGCCGGCGGCGTGGCACAGCTCGCCGATCTCCATCACGCGCGGCTCGAAGTTGCCGAGCGTGTTGGGCACCGTGATCATGAACGCCGCCACGTCGGGCCCGAGGTGGCGCTGGAGGTCGTCGAGATCCACCCGGCCCTCGGCGTCCGACTTCACCTCGATCACCTCGTACCCCGCCAGCGCGGTCGACGCCGGGTTCGTCCCGTGCGCGGAGTCGGGGATCAGCACCTTCGTGCGCTTCTCCCCGCGCGCCTCGTGGTAGGCGCGGATCATCAGCACGCCGGCCAGCTCGCCCTGGGCGCCGGCCGCCGGCTGCAGCGAGACCGCGTCCATGCCGGCGATCTCGGCCAGCATGCCCGCGAGGTCGTGCATGAGCTGGAGCGCGCCCTGGGCGAGGGCCGGCGGCGCCAGCGGGTGCAGGCGCGCGAAGCCGCTCAGCCGCGCCATGTCCTCGTTGATCTTCGGGTTGTACTTCATCGTGCACGAGCCGAGCGGGTAGAAGTGCGTGTCGACGCCGTAGTTCATCTGGGACAGCCGGGAGTAGTGGCGGACGACGTCGAGCTCGGAGACCTCGGGCAGCGCCGCCGGCTGGCTCCGGCGGTACTTCGCGGGGACCGCGGCGAGCGCGGGCTCCACCGGCACGTCGGAGGCGGGCAGCGAGAAGGCCAGGCGGTCCGGGGAGGACAGCTCGAAGATCAGGCGGTCGTAGGCGCGCTGGTTGTCGTAGGGCATCACGCCACCGCCTTGGCGAGGGCGTCCGCGAACTGGTCGATCTCCTCCTTCGTGCGCCGCTCCGTCACCGCCACCAGCAGGCAGTCGGCGAGCTTGCGGTCGAAGGTCTTGAGCGGCAGCCCGGCCAGGATGTGCTGCTTGGCCAGCCGCGCGGCGACGCGCTCGGGCGACTTCGGCAGCTTCAGCGTGAACTCCTTGAAGAACGGCTGCGCGAAGCGCAGCCCCACGCCGGGGATCGCGCCCAGCCGCTCCGCGGCGTAGTGGGCCTTGGCCGTCGAGAGCTCGCCCACCCGGGCCAGCCCCTGCTTGCCGAGGGTGGACAGGTAGATCGTGGCCATCAGTGCGCACAGCGCGACGTTGGTGCAGATGTTCGAGGTCGCCTTGGCGCGGCGGATGTGCTGCTCGCGCGTCTGCAGCGTGAGGGCGAAGCCGCGCGAGCCGTCGAGGTCCACGGTGGCGCCGACGAGACGGCCGGGCATCCGGCGGACGAACTCGTTCTTGGCGGCGAACACGCCGAGGTAGGGGCCTCCGAACGAGAGCGGCACCCCGAGCCCCTGCCCCTCGCCCACGACGATGTCGGCGCCCTGGCGCCCGGGGGCCTCCAACACGCCGAGGTTGACCGGGTCGGCGACGACGACCACGAGCGCGCCGGCCGCGTGGGCCAGCTCCGCGAGGGCGGCCACGTCCTCGAGGCAGCCGTAGAAGTTGGGCGACTGCACGACGAGCGCCGCGGTCTTGCCGCCCACGACACGGCGGGCGGCGTCGATGTCGATCACGCCCTCGGGCGAGGGCACATCGCGCAGCTTCAGCCCCGGGCCGTCGACGTAGGTCTCCACGACGCGGCGGGAGAGCGGGTTCACGCCCGCGGCCAGCGCGACCTCGGTGCGGCCGGTGATCGAGGCCGCCATGAGGCAGGCCTCGGCCAGCGACGAGCCGCCGTCGTAGATCGACGCGTTGGCCACGTCCATGCCAGTGAGCTCGGCGATCATCGTCTGGTACTCGTAGATCGTCCGCAGTGTCCCCTGGCTGGCCTCGGGCTGGTAGGGCGTGTATGCGGTGAAGAACTCGCCGCGCAGGATCATGTGGTTGATCGGGCTCGGCACGTAGTGGTCGTAGGCCCCGGCGCCGAGGAAGCACGCGAAGCCGTCGGCGTCGGCGTTGCGCGCAGCCAGACCGCGCATGTGCCGCACGAGGTCGGACTCGGCCAGCGCCGGCGGCAGCGCCAGCGGCCGCGCCAGCCGGGCCTTGGCCGGGATCTTGACCAGCAGGTCCTCGATGTCGCCGACGCCGATGGTCTCCAGCATGGCGCGCTGGTTCTGCGCCGTGTTGGGCAGGTACCGCATCAGTGCCCGCCCTCGGCGATGAACTGCTCGTACTGGGCGGCGGTGAGAAGCTGCTCCCACTCGGCGGCGTCGGACGGCGCCACCACGAGCATCCAGCCGCCAGCGTAGGGCTCCTGGTTCACCGTCTCCGGCTTCTGGGCGAGCGCGGCGTTGACCTCGACGATCTCGCCCGAGACGGGCGCGAAGAGGTCGGAGACCGCCTTGACCGACTCGACGACGCCGAACGTCTGGTGCGCGCGCACCCGGGTGCCCACCTTGGGCAGCTCGACGAACACGACGTCGCCGAGCTGGTCCTGCGCGAAGTGGGTGATGCCGACGCGGACGCGGCCGCTCTCCTGCTTGGCCCACTCGTGCTCGCGGGTGTACTTGAGATCTGCCGGAACGTTCGACATCGTCAGCCTTTCTTGACTCGCGACGGATGGAAGGGGGTCTTCACGACGCGAGCGCCCCTGACCTGGCCGCGGATCTCGACGCCCAGCTCCGTGCCGACGGCCGCGTGCGCGCTCGCGACGTACGCCATCGCGATGGAGCGGTCGACCGAGGGGCCGTAGGACCCGGAGGTCACGACGCCGATCGCCGTCCCGTCCTTCACGACGGGGTGACCGTGCCGCGCGACGGCGCGCTCGGCGAGCTCCAGCCCCACGAGGCGGCGGGTGGGCCCGGCGGCGCGCACGCGCTCGATCGCTTCCCGGCCGATGAAGTCGCCCTTGGCCGGCTTCACGACCCAGCCGAGGCCGGCCTCGAGGGGATTCGTCGTGTCGTCGATGTCGTTGCCGTAGAGCGCGTAGCGCATCTCCAGGCGGAGCGTGTCGCGGGCGCCGAGGCCCACCGGCACCGCGCCGTCCGCGCGACCCGCCTCGAGCAGCGCGTTCCACAGCGCCTCGGTGTCGTCGGCGCCGACGTAGAGCTCGAAGCCGTCCTCGCCGGTGTAGCCGGTGCGCGAGATCAGCGTGGTCGCGCCCGCGACCCGGCCCGAGGCCGCGCGGTAGTAGCCGATGCGCGTGACATCGACGTCGGCGAGCCGGCCCACGAGCGCCTCGGCGCGCGGCCCCTGCACCGCGATCAGGCCGGTGGCGGCGGAGACGTTGCGCCAGCGGACGTCGGGGCCGGCGCCGGCAGTGACGTGGGCCCAGTCCTTGTCGATGTTGCTCGCGTTCACGGTGATCATGTAGCGCTCGGCCGCCAGGCGATAGACCGTCAGGTCGTCGACGATGCCCCCGTGGGGATGGCACAGCACGGCGTACTGCACCTGGCCGACCTCGAGCGCTGACACGTCGTTGGTGGTGAGTCGCTGCAGCGAGGCCCGCGCCCCCGGGCCTTCGACCTCGAACTCGCCCATGTGGCTGACGTCGAAGCACCCGACCGCGCTGCGGACGGCCCGGTGCTCCTCGACGATGCCGCTGTACTGTACCGGCATCTCCCAGCCGCCGAAGGGCACCATGCGCGCGCCCGCTTTGACGTGAGCGGAGAAGAGCGGCGTGCGCTTCAGCGAGGTGTCCACGGGCCCCTCAGTAGACCATCGCCCCCGGGGACGGTCAAGAGCCGGAGGCCGCGGTTCCTGGCATCGGTCTTGCGGATGCAAGAAGGCGTGATGGCACATGGAAGACCGCTTCGTGGGACCAAAGTCCTGCTGATCGAGGATGCCCAGGACATCCGCGACGTCTTCACGCTGTTGCTGGAGGCCGAGGGCGCCGAGGTGACGTCGACGGGCAGCGGCCGCGAGGCCCTCGAGCTAGCGGCCCGGGAGCCCTTCGACGTGCTCCTCACCGACCTGGGTCTGCCCGACATCCCGGGCGATGCGGTGATCCGCCACGTCGTGGCGACCGCCGCCCGGCGGCCGTGGGTCGTCGTGGTGACGGGGTACGAGGAGCCGTTCGTGAGCCGGGCTCGCGCGGCCGGCGCCGACGTCGTGCTCACCAAGCCTATCGCCTGGTCGGCACTCCTCGATCGGCTCGTGCCGGCGGCGGCGCTGGCGGCGTAACGCGCGGCCGACCGCCGCGCGTTACGCCTTTGGCAGCCAGTCGCGCAGGGGCTTGACCTGGCAGCCGGCCCGGTCGAGCGCCTCGCGGACGGTGCGCACGATGTGCTGGGCGCCCGGCGTATCGCCGTGGCAGCAGATGGTCTGCACCGAGATGTCCACATCCACACCGTCGATCGTCTTGACCTTCCCCTCCATCGCCATCCGCACCGCCTGGTCGGCGGCCCGCTTGGGGTCGGTGATGAGCGAGCCCGGGAGCCGGCGCGAGACCAGGCTCAGGTCGACGTTGTAGGCGCGGTCGGCGAAGCCCTCGGACGCGGTGCGGATGCCCATCTTCCGGACGGTCCGGTCATAATGCCCGGACGCCAGGGCCATGAGGATCAGCTCTTTGCCCGATTCCCTGGACGCCTCGCCGATCGCGGTCGACCAGGACTGGTCTTGCTGCTTCTCGATCATCGTGTACAGGATCCCGTGCGGCTTCATGTGCTGCAGCTCGGTGCCGGCGGCGCGGCAGTACTCGCGCAGGGCGCCCGTCTGGTAGCAGAGGTAGTCCTTCAGCTCGGCCGGCGTGACGTCCATCACCCGGCGGCCGAAGCCGATGAGGTCGGGCAGTGAGGGGTGCGAGCCGATCGCCACGTTGTGCTGCAGGGCCAGCGCGACCGTCTTGCGCATCACGTGAGGGTCGCCGCCGTGGAAGCCACAGGCCACGTTGGCCGAGGTGATGAACGGCATGATCTCCTCGTCGGCACCGAGGGTCCAGCGGCCGTAACTCTCGCCCATGTCGCAGTTCAGGTCGATGTGCTTTGCCATTGCCCGTGTCCTCTCTCTGGTGTCTTGTTCGTCATGGAGGGGCTACGCCCCTCCAAACCTCCCCAGCATAGAACGCGTTGTGGCGCTATTTCTTCATGGACGCGCGGCGGAGCGATTTCATCTCTCATTGGCGCGCGAGGACGCGGGCGAGGGCGTTGACGAAGCGGTCGACGTCCTCGTCGGTCATCGCGAGCGAGCAGGCGCCGAGGCCGCGCTGGGTCATGAGGATACCCTCGTTGAGCATACCCATGAATACCCGTTGCGCCATCTCGGCGTCCTTGGCCTTGGTCGAGCGGTAATCGGTCAGGGTCTCCGACGTCCAGTGCAGCCAGAACAGCGAGCCCGCGCCGGTCACCTGCCCGCGTCGTCGCGTGGCGGCCAGCAGGCGGCTCACGCCGCCGCGCAGCCGGTCGCCGAGCGCGTCGAGGCGCGTGTAGGCCTCCGGGGTCATCGCGTTCAGCGTCGCCACGCCGGCCGCCATCGTGACCGGATTCGCATTGAAGGTCCCGCCCTGGCTGATGCGGGGACCGCCCTTGCGCGGGTCGTAGAAGCCCATGACGTCGCGCCGTCCGCCGAAGGCGCCGACCGGCAGGCCGCCGCCGATGATCTTGCCGAACGTCGTGAGGTCGGGCCGGATGCTCAGGCGCTCCTGGGCCCCGCCCCACGCCGTGCGGAACGAGATGACCTCGTCGAAGATCAACAGAATGCCGTGGCGCTCGGTGACCTCGCGCAGGCGCGGGAGGAATCCGTCGACCGGCGGCAGCAGGCCGCCGTTGCACATGAACGGATCGACGATGACACCGGCGATCGTGGCGGCCTCCTTCGTCAAGATCTCCTCGCAGGCCTCGGGGTCGTTCCAGGGCAGCACGACGGTGTTCTTGAGGACCGCGGGCGGGATGCCGGCCGACCACGCGATGGGCTTGGGCCGCCGCCGATTGCCCCACGTCTTCGTGTCGCCGGTCACGCTGACCATGACCCAGTCGTGGGTGCCGTGGAAGGCCCCCTCGAACTTGGCGAGCTTCGGCCGGCCGGTGAACGCGCGCGCGAGGCGCACCGCGTTCATCGTGGCCTCGGTGCCCGAGTTCGTGAACCGCAGGCTCTCCACCGACGGCACGCGGCGCACGATCATCTCGGCCAGCTTGATCTCGTACTCGGTCGGCCCCGGGAACGACAGGCCAGACTCGGCCACCGCCTGCACCGTCTTCACCACGTCGGGCGTCGCGTGGCCGAGGACCAGGCTCGTGTAGTTGCCGTTGAAGTCCACGCGCTCGATGCCGTCGGCGTCCCAGATGTGCGCGCCGTGGCCGCGCTGGAAGTAGAACGGATACGGATCGAAGAAGGTCGTCGTGCGGCTGTTGCCGCCCGGCATGACCGCCACCGCTTCCTCGTGCAGGGCGCGCGAGCGACCGGTCTTCGACGCGTACTCGCTGACTTCCTTGTCCAGGCTCATAACGTCTTCCTTTCAACGCGGGGGCCCGATATGGCCCCCACACCCCCGACCGCTCGTCACGCCCCGGCCAAGCCGGGGCGCTCCTCGGTCACGCGCGGCGGCCCCGATATGGCCCCCACACCGCTCGTCACGCCCTGGCCAGGCCGGGGCGCTCCTCGATCAGGCTCATGCCGCTGGTGCCGTCGTGATGGGGCCGCCGGCCGCGGTTGCCAGCGAGGCCTCCCACGTGCGACGCAGGCGGTGCGCCTCGGGCACGTCGACGGCGCGGAACCGTATGCGCTGTCCTGGCTTCACCTGCCCGATGCGCCCGATGTCGAACGAACCGACCGTGGCGATCTTCGTGTAGCCGCCGGTCGACTGGCGGTCGACCAGCAGGACGATCGGCTGGCCGTCGCCGGGCACCTGGATCGAGCCGAGCGCGATGCCGTCGGAGATGATGTCGTGCCCGTGCGCGTGCGCGATGCGCGGCCCCTTCAGTCGTGCCCCCATGCGGTCGGACTGCGGCAGCATCTCGTACGGCCCCTCCAGGAACGTCGCGATGCCCTCGGCGGTGAACCGGTCGGCCTGGGGCCCCAGCACCACGCGGATCTCCGGCTCGGCCTCGAGGATCGGCGCCTCGCGCGCCGCCGTCCGGTGCGGCGCCGGCGTCGGTACGGGGAGCAGCCGGAGCACGTCGTCACGCTTGAGCGCGCGGCCCTCGAGGCCGCCCAGCCGGCCACGCAGATAGGTCGCGCGTGATCCGAGCGTGCGCGGCACGTCGAGACCGCCCGAGAACGCGACGTAGACACGCACGCCCGTGCGGGCCGCCGCCACCCGCACCGTGTCGCCCGCGGCGAGGGCGAGCGTCGTCCACGGCTCGGCGGCCGCCCCGTTGATCGTCACCGGCGCATCGGCGCCGGTGACCGCGATCGCGCACGCCGTGTCCACGGTGAAGCGCGGTCCCATCAGCGTGCACTCGAGGCCGGCGGCGCCGTCCGGGTTACCGACCAGCCGGTTGGCGACGACGAAGGCCCGCGCGTCGAGCGGTCCCGACGGCGGGATGCCCGAGCGCAGGTGGCCGGACCGGCCGAGGTCCTGGACGGTCGTTTGCGGGCCGGGATCGACGATGCGGATCACGAGATCACCGGTGCGTACGTCCGCGCGGCGACGCGGGCGGCGATGGCGTCGTACTCGAGGCGGTCGATCGGGCGCATGCGCACGCGGTCACCGGCGCGCAGCAAGGTCGGCTGCTCCGCCTCGGGGTCGTAGAGGCGCACCGGCGTGCGGCCGAGCAGCCAGTAGCCGCCGGGGCTCTCGACCGAGTAGATGCAGTACTGCGCGCCGCCGAGCCCCGCGCTGCCAGCCGGCACCTTCACGCGGGGCGTCTCCAGGCGCGGCAGCCGGATCCGCTCGGGCACGCCCGCCATGTAGGGCAGGCCGGGCGTGAAGCCGACGAAGTAGACGACGTAGTCGGCGCCCGCGTGCAACCGCACCAGCTCCTCGGTCGTGAGCCCCAGGCGCTCGGCGGCCGCCACGAGGTCGAGGCCGAACTCGGGGTCGTAGCAGCACGGCAGCTCGACGATCCGCGCCGGCGGCAGGGTCGCGGTGCCGGTCTGTGCGGCGAGCTCGCCGAGCGCGACGCACAGCGTGTCGTAGCCCGTCTGGCCGGGGTCGTAGTACACGAGCAGGGAGCGGAAGCTCGGCACCGTCTCGACGACGCCGGGCACGCCCTTCGACTGGATCAGGAACTCGAGGGCGCGCACGCGGGTGTTGACCTCCGCGCTGATCTCGTCACCGAGCTCGACGCAGAGGGCCACGTCACCCGCGGGGAGGAATCGCAGACGGCCGCCTCAGAGCGCCGCCAGCGAGGAGTTCGGCAGGTCGGTGATGAACATGTGGCCGGGGCTGTGCGTGAGCATGAACGACGGCTTGCTGGCCAGCGCCACCGCCTGCGGCGTCACCCCGCACGCCCAGAAGACCGGCACGTCGCCCGGGTTGAAGTGCTGGGGATCGCCCCAGTCGGGCTTCGTGACGTCCTTGATGCCGATGGCGGCGGGGTCGCCGACGTGGACCGGTGCACCGTGCGCGTTGGGGAAGCGCGCGCTCGCCGTGACCGCCTTGGCGAGGTGGCGCGACGGGATCGGCCGCATCGAGACCACCATGGGGCCGTGGAAGGCACCGGCGGGACGGCACTCGATCGACGTCTTCCACATCGCGACGTTCTTTCCGTGCTCGACGTGCCAGAGCGGGATGCCGGCCTCGAGCAGCGCCCACTCGAAGGTGAAGGAGCAGCCGAGGAGAAACGCGACGAGATCGTCGCGCCAGTACGGCGTGGCGTCGGTGACCTCGTCGGCGAGCACGCCGTCCTTGTAGATGCGATAGCGCGGGATGTCGGTCCGGAGGTCGGCGCCCGGCGCCACGCCCACCGGCTCCGCGGATCCGACGTCCGTGACCTCGATGAGCGGGCACGGCCGCGGGTTGCGCTGGCAGAAGAGCAAGAAGTCGTACGCCGCCTCGCGAGGGAGCACGGCGAGGTTGGCCTGCACGTGGCCCTGGCCGAGGCCGGCGGTGACCCCAGCGAGCTTCCCGCTCCGGATGTCGGCCCGGATCTCGCGCGGATGACGGGTGTCGATCGCCATGGAGGGATTCTACCTGAGTCCCAGCCGCGGCCCCACCTCGGGGTTCACGAGGACGTGCGGCATCTCGCCGCGGAGCACCCGCAGCATCTCGCTCGTGACCTGCACCGACGCGCGCGAGGTCGCCTCCCGCGTCACGCCGGCCATGTGGGTCGACAGCACGACGTTCTCGAGGTTCAGGAGCGGGTTGTCGACGGGGCACGGCTCCTCCTCGAACACGTCGATGCCGGCCGAGGCCAGCTGCCCCGTCGTGAGCGCCTGGAACAGCGCGTGCTCTTCCTGCACGCCCCCTCGCGAGGTGTTCACGTAGATCGCGCCGCGCTTCATGAGGCCGAGGGTCTTCTCGTTGATCATGTGCCGCGTCTCGGACGTCAGCGGCGTGTGGCAGGTCAGGAAGTCGACCTGGGGCATCAGGGCCTCGAGGCTCGCGACGGGCTCGGCGCCGCGACGGCGGATCTCGTCGGCCGGCACGTACTTGTCGTAGGCCAGCACCTTCATGCCGATGGCCCCGCAGAACCTCGCCACGCGCCGGCCGACGTTCCCGATGCCGACGATACCGAGCGTCTTGCCCTCCAGCTCGGTGTGCGCCGGGTTGGTCGACCCGCGCTTGGCTCCCCAGTCGCCCGCCCGCGTGAGCTTGTCCTGGTAGAGCGTCTTCTTGACGCAGACGAGCATCAGCATGAGCGCGTGCTCGGCGACCGCCTGCGAGTTGGAGCCCGGCGCGTGGACGACGGCGACGCCGAGCTTCGTCGCGCCCGGGATGTCGACGGTGTCGAGGCCCACCCCGTGGCGACCGACGACCTTGAGCTGCTTGCACGCGGCCATCAGGCTCTCGGTGCAGCGCGGCTTGGCCCGGAACAGGATGCCCTGGGCCTCGGCGGCGACCTTGATCAGCCCGGCCTCGGTCTCGTCGGTGCAGACGACGACGCGGGCGCCGGTCTCGAGGTTCGCGTGGCCGTCGGCGTGGATGGGACCGGCGAGGACGACGAGGGGACGCTCAGCGCTCATGCGGGACGACCTCCTGGCGCGGCCGATTATAGACGAGGGCCGTGCTATCGTCTCGGGGCGATGACGACCCTGGTGACCGGCGCGTTCGGCTGCATCGGCTCGTGGGTGGTGCGCTCGCTGCTGGCCGACGGGGAGCGGCCGGTGGTCTTCGACCTGGGCGACGATCCGTGGCGGCTCCGGATGATCGCGGGCGACGACGTGACCGAGCGCGTCACGCTCGTGCGCGGCGACATCGCCGACCGCGACGCGGTCGCGCGCGTCGTGCAGGAGCACGACGTGCAACGCGTCATCCACCTCGCGGCGTGGCAGGTGCCGCTCTGCCGTCAGGATCCCGCGCGCGGCGCGCTGGTCAACGTCGTCGGCACCGCCAACGTCTTCGAGGCCGCGCGCGCCTCCGGCGGCCGCGTCGAGCGTGTCGTCTACGCCTCGTCGGCCGGCGTGTTCGGGCCGCCGACCCTGTACCCGCCCGGCCCGCTGCGCGACGACGCGCCCACGCACCCGACCACGCACTACGGCGTGTACAAGGTGGCCAACGAGGCGACCGCGCGCGTGTACTGGGAGGAGCACCGGATCCGCTCGTCCGGCTTCCGGCCGCTGACGGTCTACGGGCCGGGCCGCGACGTCGGCGTCACGGCCACGCCGACGCAGGCCATGAAGGCGGCGGTGCTCGGGCGGCCGTTCGAGCTGCGCTGGGGCGGCGGCACCGACATGATCTACGTGGAGGACGTCGCGCGCGCCTTCATTCGCGGCGCGCGCGCCACCCTCGACCGCGCCCGCGTCTACAACCTGCACGGCTCCGCCTCGACGCTCGCCGACGTGGTGCGGGTGATCGAGACGGCCTGGCCCTCGGCGCGTGGTCTGCTCACGCACGTCGACCACCCGCTGCCGTTCGCCTCCGCCCTCGACGACACGCGCTACCAGCGCGAGCTCGGCCCGGCGCCGCCCACCGCGCTCGTCGACGGCGTGCGGCGCACGCTGGACGAGTTCGCCCGGCTCCAGAAGGACGGGCGTCTCGACGCCCGTGAGCTCGGGTAGCGCGTGGACTACCGGATCCGGCCCGCCGCCGAGGCCGACGCTGCCGCGATCTGCCGCATCTACAACCAGGGCATCGAGGACCGTCTCGCCACGCTCGAGACCGAGCTGCGCACCCCCGAGGAGCGCCGCCAGTGGCTCGCCTCGCGAAGCCCCCGCCACCCCGTGATCGTGGCGGAGCCGGCGGCCGGCTCGAGCGAGCCGATCGCCTGGGCCAGTCTCAACGTGTTCAACGCGCGCGAGGCCTACCGTTTCGTCGCCGACATCTCCGTCTACGTGGAGCGCGCGTGGCGGGGCAAGGGCGTGGGGCGCGTGCTGCTCGAGCGGCTCGTCGAGCTGGGCCGCGAGCACGGCTTCCACAAGCTCGTGCTCTCGGCGTTCCCCTTCAATCCCGGCGGCATGGCGCTCTACGCCGCCCTGGGCTTCCGGACCGTCGGCGTCTACACGGAGCAGGGCCTGCTCGACGGCCGGTGGGTCGACACGATCGTCATGGAGAGACTGCTATGAAGATCCTCTACACGCCGAACATGATCTGCCCCGCCATCCCACCCGCCGACCAGGCGCGCATCCTGGAGCTCGCCGGCGCCGGCTCCCTGCTGCTCGAGGCGCGCGACGTCGCGACCCAGCGCAAGGAGATCGCGGACACCGACGTGATCTTCGGCCGCGTGCCGAACGACGTCTTCGTGGGCGCTCGCCGACTGCGCTACTACCACTCGATCGGCGCCGGCGTCGACGCCATCCTCACGCCCGAGCTGGTGGCGAGCGACGTGATCCTGGCCAGCGAGAAGGGCGAGGTCGGCATCCACTTGGCCGAGCACGCCTTCGCCCTGCTGCTCGGGCTCACCCGCGGGCTGCACACCGCGGTGCGCTCGCCCGACTTCAGCCTGCGCGAGCCCATCCGCAAGGAGCAGTGGGAGCTCTACGACCAGACGCTCGGCATCGTCGGCTTCGGCGGGACCGGCCGCGCGGTGGCCCAGCGGGCGCTCGGCTTCGGCATGCGGGTGCTCGCGGTGGACATCGAGGACGTCCCCGGCATGCCCGGCGTGACGCTCTGGAAGAGCGACCAGCTCCACGAGCTGCTCGCCAGCTCGGACGCGGTGGTCATCTGCCTGCCGCTGACCAAGGCCACGCGCCACCTCTTCAGCCGTGACCTGTTCCGTCGCATGCGGCGCCACGCGATCCTCGTCAACGTCACGCGCGGCCACATCGTCTTCGGCGACGACCTGCTCGCCGCGCTCGACGAGGGTCTCATCGGCGGCGCCGGCCTCGACGTGACCGACCCCGAGCCGCTGCCGGCCGGCCATCGGCTGTGGACGCACCCGCGCGCGATCGTCACGCCGCACACCGCCGGCGGCTCCCCGCGCCGCGCCGGCCGCGTCATCGCCACCTTCATCGAGAACCTCCGCCGCATGCGCGACGGTGGCCCTCTGCTGGCCTTGATCGACAAGCAAAAGGGATACTAGCGTCGCGCCGGCTGACGAGAACGGTCCAGACCGTCCTCGTCAGCCGGCTAGAGCTCGCTGACCAGGCGTTCGAGGGCGACGGGATCCACCGGCTTGGTGACGTGGCGGTCGAAGCCGGCGGCGAGGGCGCGCTCGCGGTCCTGGGCCTGGCCGTAGCCGGTGACGGCGACGAGACGGACGTCGCGCCCGCCGGGCTGCTCGCGCGCCTGCTGGGCCAGCGTGTAGCCGTCCATCCCCGGCAATCCGACGTCGATCAGCGCGATGTCGGGTCGGAACGCCTGCAGCTTCGCCAGGGCGTCGGGCCCGTCCGCGGCCTCCTCGACGACGTGGCCCTTCAGCTCGAGCAGCGTGCGCAGCATGTCGCGCGCGTCGGCGTTGTCTTCCACCACGAGCACCCGGCGGCGCCGCCCCGCCTCTCCCGCCCGGGGCCCGCCGACTCCGCCGGTGGGCGCCGGGGGCGCGATCGCCTTGAAGCGGACGGTGAACTCGCTGCCCTCGTCGGGACCGCCGCTGTGGGCCGACACCGTGCCGCCGTGCAGCTCCACGAGGTGGCGGACCACTCCGAGCCCGAGGCCGAGCCCCCCGCGCGCACGGTCCAGCGCCTGGGGCTCCTGCACGAAGAAGTCGAACACGCGGGGCAGCAGGGTGGGATCGATCCCCTTGCCGGTGTCGCGGACGCGGAGCACGGCCTCGTCGCCCACGAGGTCGGTGGTCACCTTCACACGGCCGCCCGACGGCGTGTACTTCAGCGCGTTGTCGAGCAGGTTGTTGAGGATCTGCTCCAGTCTGGCCGGATCGCCCTCGCAGTGGGCGGGCCCGCCCTCGAGGCCGACCTCGTGGTCCGCGGCGCGACCGCCCTGGGCCAGCGCCTCGAGGCACCGGCGGGCCAGCCCGTGGAGGTCCACGGGCCGTGGCTGCAGCCGGATCTTGCCGCTGGTGAGCCGGGACATGTCGAGGAGGTCGTCGACCAGCCGCGTGAGCTGCTCGGTCTGGCGCCGTACGACGCCGATCACCCGCCGATCGTCCGCCCTCCGCGACGCGCCGTCGAGGAGCGCCATGGCGTTCGTGATCGTGCCGAGCGGGTTCCGGAGCTCGTGGCCCAGCATCGCGAGGAAGTCGTCCTTGGCACGGTCGGCGTCGCGGAGCGAGGCGGCGAGGGCCTCGGCCTCCTCGCGGCGTGCCCGGCTCTCGGCCTCCAGCTCCATGCGCTCGGTGATGTCGATCGAGACGTTGAGGACGGCGGGCTCGCCGCCGAAGCGCATCACTTGCGAGTTGACGAGCAGCCGGCGCTGGGCGCCCCGCACCTGGAAGGTGACCTCGAAGTCGCGCACGCGGCCGCGCTCGCGGAGCTCCCGGAGCATCGCGTCGCGCTGCTCGATCGAGACCCACAGGCCGAGCTCGGCCTTCGTGCGCCCGAGGATCGCCTCGCGGGTGAGGCCGCTGTGGCGGACGGCCGCCTCGTTGACCTCGAGATGCACACCGTCGGCGAGCCGGGTGATCGACATCGGCAGCGGGTTGGCGTGGAACGCCAGCAGGAACCGCTGCTCGCTCTCGCGCAGCGCCTCCTCGGCCCGGACGCGGTCCGTGATGTCCGTGAGCGCCGACAGGATGCACGTCCGCCCCTCGATGACGACGAGGTCGGCGTTCAGCAGGCAGACGCGCTCGCCACCGGCCTTCGTGCGCAGGCGCGCCTCGAGGTTGCGGACGGGCGACCCCGCGCCGATGGCGGCCAGCGCCGCGTTGCGCTGGTGCGGATCGACCCACAGATCGAGCTCGGACACCGTGCGGCCGAGGACCTCCTCCCGGGCGTACCCGTGCAGCTCCGTGAAGGCCTCGTTCACCTCGAGCAGTCGCCCCTCGCCGGCCGTCGTGATGGCGAGGATCGTGGGACTCAGCTCGAAGGCCGCGCGAAGCTTGGCCTCGATGCTGAGCGCGTCGCCGCGGCCGGGGGACTCGGCGGGCTCCGACGGCATCACGTCAAGTGTCGGCTCTCTCCGTCGGCCATGCAAGCGCCGCGGGGATCCCGTCGCCCGCCCGTCGCCGCTCACTCGACCGCAGCCGCCCGCAGCCCCTCCACCCGCTCGCCCGGCGCCTCTTTCGGCGGCCGCTCGACGCGGACCCTCCGCATGAACGGGATGAGGGCCAGCATCGCGAAGAAGATCATCGACAGCAGGCGGAACTCGTCGACGTAGGCCAGGACCTGGGCCTGGGCGACGGTCTCCCGGTACATCATCGCGGTCGCCCGGCTCTTCGCCGTGAAGACGTCGGCGCCGTGGGTCAGGAAGTGCTCGGTCCACCGCGCGAGCTTCGCCGACGTCTCGGGGTCCCAGGCGTCCACGTGACTCACCAGCGTGGCCTGGTGGTACTGGCTGCGCCGCACGAGCAGCGTGGTGGTGAGGGCCACGCCGATGCTGCCACCCATGTTGCGGATGAGGTTGAACGCGGCCGTCGCGTTGGGCAGGCGCGCCTTGGGGATCGTCGAGATGGACAGCGTCGTCAGCGGCAGGAAGATGAAGCCCATGCCGAAGCCCTGCACGAACCGCGGCCACACGAGGCTCCAGTAGTCCACGCCCAGCGTGAGGTTCGACATCCAGTACAGCGCCGTCCCGTTGAGGACCAGGCCCAGCGTGAGGAGCCACCGCTGGTCCACGCGCGTCACCAGGCGCCCGGCGATCAGCAGCGAGAACAGGTTGCCGACGCCGCCCGGGGCCAGCACCGCCCCCGACGACCACGCGTCGTAGCCGAGCAGCTTCTGGGTGTAGAGGGCGAGCAGCAGCATGCTGGAGTAGAAGGTGAAGATGGCGAAGGCGACGAAGGTCGTGCCGAGCGCGAAGTTGCGGTTGGTGAACACCCGGAAGTCCATGATCGGATCCTTCACGCCGAGCTCCCGCCACACGAACGCGGCCAGGGTGACGACCGCCACCACGGCCAGGTTGGTGATCAGCCGCGAGTCGAACCAGTCCTCGCGCTCGCCCCAGTCGAGCGTGAGCTGCAGGCAGCCGAAGCCGATCACCATGAGCACGAGGCCGGGGACGTCGATCCGACCGGGCTTGCGCAGGTGCGGGGACTCCACCAGGTAGGCGCTGGCCAGCAGGAAGCCGATCAAGCCGATGGGCAGGTTCACGTAGAAGATCCAGCGCCACGACCAGTTGTCGGCGATCCAGCCGCCCAGGGTGGGCCCGAAGATCGGCCCCATCATGATCCCCACCCCCCACATGGCCATGGCCAGCCCGCGCTGGTGGAGCGGGAAGATCTCCCACAGGATCGCCTGCGACATCGGGATCACCGGACCGCCGCCGAGCCCCTGGAGGACGCGCATGAGCACCAGGGTCTCGAGGTTCGGCGCGATGCCCGACAGGAACGAGGCCAGCGTGAAGAGGACCGTGCACACGAGGAAGAACCGGCGACGTCCGAAGTAGGCGGTGAGCCAGCCGGTGGCCGGGATGACGACGGCATTGGCGGCCAGGTAGGACGTGATGACCCACGCCACCTCCTCCACGCTGGCCGAGAGCGAGCCCTGCATGTGAGGCAGCGCGACGTTGGTCACGCTGGTGTCGATGACCTGCATGACCGCGACCACCATCACGGAAACGGTGAGCAGCCACTTCCGAGCCGCGCTCAGCTCGGGATGGCCGGCGGCCTCGGCCGCGGCGTCGCGGCCGGCGTCGGCCCGCGACTCGCTCACTTCAAGCGGACGGTGACGACGGCGGACATCCCCGCTCGGAGAGGCTGGGGGTTCCCGACGGCCTTGCCGTCGAGGAGGATCTTCACCGGCACGCGCTGCACCACCTTCACCCAGTTGCCGGTGGCGTTCTCGGGCGGGAGCAGTGAGAAGCGGGAGCCGGTCCCCGCGCTGATCGAGTTGACCGTGCCCGTGAAGGTCGCGCCCGGGAAGCTGTCGACCCGAATCTCGGCGTGTTGCCCGGGCCGGATGCGGGTGAGCTGCGTCTCCTTGAAGTTGGCGACGACCCACACGTCGTTCAGCGGGACCAGCGCGAGCAGCGGCTGGCCGGGCTGGACGATCTGGCCCACCTCGACGCTGCGCTTGGAGACGACGCCGTCGATGGGCGCCCGCACCACGCAGTGCTCGAGGTTCAGCTCGGCGACGGCGAGGTCGGCCTGGGCTGCCTTGAGCTGGGCCTCCGCCCTCGCCAGCTCGGCGGTCTTCACCGAAACCGTGTGCTGCTGGCTCTCGGCCCTGGCCAGCGTCCCCCGGAGCTCGGCCACGCGCTGGCGGGCCTGCTCGGTGGCGAGGACGCGGGAGGCCAGCTCGGCCTCGGTCTGCTGGACCTCCTTCTCCAGCGCCGTCAACCGTCGGCGCGTGGCCTCGAGCACGGCGTCCGCGGCCTCGAGCGCGGCCATCGCGTCGTCGTGCTCGCGGCGCGAGACGTAGTCGTTCTTCATGAGGAGCTGCATGCGCTCCAGGTCGCGTCGGGCCTTGCGCTGGGCGCTCTCGGCCGCCGTCACGTCGGCGCGGCTCGCGGAGGCCGCCGCCCGCCGCGACTCCAGCCGAGCCTGGGCCTCATTCACGACCGACTCGGTCGAGCGCACACCGACCCGGGTGCCCTCCAACGCCGCCCGGACCTCGTCGACCTGCGAGCGGGTCGTGTCGCGCGCCAGGGGCAGCTCGGCCCGGGCCGCCCGCACGTTGGCCTCGGCCACCGCCACCGCCGCCCGCGCCTGGTCGCGCTTGGCCTCGTAGTCGCGGGGGTCCACCCGGAGGAGGACCTCATTCGCCTTGACCGCCTGGTTGTCACGCACGAGCTGCTCGACGATATGGCCCGCGACCTTGGCGCTCACGGGTGAGATCGTGCCCTCGACGTAGGCGTCGTCGGTGCTGACCTCGGCGCCCGCACGGTACCAGGCCCACCCACCCCAGCCCAGGATGCCGAAACCGACCAGAATGGCGAGCCCCACGATCGTACGGCGACTCATGACAGACACCCCGGGAGCGTTCTCATTGTTACCGGGAGACTACCACCTCATGACCCCTCACGGCGGTCAGGCGTACAGCCGCAGGACGCCGTAGACGATGGTCCCGACGACCAGGGCGGCGGCGATGAGGGTCAGCGCGACGAGCTGCGCCCGGCTCATGGCGCGGGCTGGGGAGTGGCGACCGACTCGGACCTCAGCCGTTGCATCAGGAGGGCGGCGCCCAGGAGGGCCAGCCCGACGAGGTCCGTGACGAGGCCGGGATCGATGAGGAGCAGCGAGGCGGCGATGAACAGACCCCGCTCGGGCCACGTCGCGGTCTTCAGGAGGTAGCCCTCGAGCCCGGCGGCGAGGGCCACCACGCCGACCCCACCGCTGACCAGCGCCAGCCCGATCTCCGTCCAGGTCCCCTGGAACAGCAAGGCGGGGTAGTAGACGAAGAAGAACGGCACCACGAAGCCCGCCGCGGCGAACTTGACGGCCTGCCAGCCCGCGCCCCAGACGCTGCAGCGGCTGATGGAGGCGGCGGCGTACACCGCGAGGCATTCCGGCGGCGTGACGGCCGAGAGGCAGCCGAAGTAGAAGGCGAACATGTGCGCGGCGAGCGGCGGCACCCCGAGCTTGATCAGCGCGGGGATCAGCAGGGCGGCGAGCATGATGTAGGCCGGCGTCGTCGGCAGCGCGGTGCCGAGGATGACGGCCGCGATCATCGTGATGACGAGCGCGACGAACAGCTGACCCCCGGCGAACTCGACCAGGAAGCTCGTGAAGCGGATGGCCATACCGGTCTGGAGGATGATGCCGATCATGATGCCGGCCGCGGCGGTCGCCATCGCCACCGGGACGGTCTGGTAGGCGCCGTCCCGCAACGCCCGCGGGCCGTCGCTCTTCACGAGCTGCATCAGATTGTGAGGGCCGTTGGGCCGCACCAGCGCCGCGACGACCCCGACCACGGCGAGGGCGACCCACGCCCACGGCTGGGCGTCGATGACCCACAGCACGATGCCGACGCCCAGCAGCGGCCACACCCAGCGGCCCAGCAGCCACGCGAACACGACCGTCAGCGTGGAGACGAGCGCCGCGTAGGTGGCGGTGAAGCCCTCGAGGAGCAGCAGGAAGATCACCACGACCGGCGCCAGCAGGTGGCCCTGGGCCCACAGGATCGTCCCCAGGCGCGGGAGCTCGTGCCGGGGCAGGCCGCGCAGCCCGTTCCGCGACGCGTTGAAGTGGATCGCCGCGAACAGCGCGCCGTAGTAGAAGATCGCCGGGATGGCCGCGGCCAGCATGATCGTCGAGTACGGCACACCGAGGAACTCGGCCATCACGAAGGAGGCCGCGCCCATGACCGGGGGCATGATCTGCCCGCCCGTGGACGCCACGGCCTCGACGGCGGCGGCGGCCTCGGGCTTGAAGCCCGTCCGCTTCATCATGGGAATCGTCAGCCAGCCGTCGACCATGACGTTCGCGACGGCCGACCCCGAGATCGTCCCGAACATGCTCGACGACACGACGGCCACCTTGCCCGGTCCGCCGCGCTGGGCGCCGGCGAGGCCGTTGGCCAGGTTCATGAAGAATTGCCCGGCGCCCGACTTCTCGAGGAAGGCGCCGAAGATGATGAACAGGATCACGTAGGACGCCGCCACGCCGAGCGGGATGCCGAAGAGCCCCTCGCTCGTGAACACCGTCTGGTCGAGCAGGATCTCGTACGTGAGCCCCTTGTGGCGCAGCGGGCCGGGCATCCAGGGTCCGACGAGGCCGTAGACGATGAACCCCAGCGCCAGGAGCGGCAGCGCCGTGCCGAGCGTGCGACGCGTCGCCTCCAGCACCAGGGCCACGAGCACGGTCCCCACGACCATGTCGAGCGGGCTCAGCGGATGCGCGGTCGGGAACCGCGACGTGATGTAGTCGTAGAAGACGAAGAAGTACGCCATGCAGGCCAGCGACAGCGCCGCGAGTCCCAGGTCGATCCACGGGATCGTGGACGGTGCGTCGGCCGCGCCCTCCAGGCGCGTGCTCTCCTCGTCGAGCGGCGTCGACGAGCGGAGCGGGAAGAGCAAGAACGCCAGCGCCAGGCAGAACGCCAGCGCGATGAACCGCAGCACGAGGCTGTCGGGCGCAGCCGGAGTCAGCCGCGCGTAGACGTGGTAGAGGGACATCACGACCCCCACCACGGCCACGACGACGGCGGCGTAGCCGGTGAGCTTACGCACCGGCCCGGCTTATTTCAGCAGCCCCGCTTCCCGGTAGTAGCGCTCGGCCCCCGGGTGGAACGGCATTCCGTGGTTCTGGGCGAAGTCCTTGCCGCTCACGCCCTTCATGGCCGCGGTGACCCGCCCGAAGTCCTCACGCCCCTCGACGATCGCCTTGGTGATCTTGTAGATGGTGTCGGCGGGCGTCTTGACGTGGGCGATGAGGATCGTCGGCGCCTGGATGGTGAGCACGTCCTCCTCGATGCCGTACTGCGAGTACGTGCCCTTGGCAATGACGTGCCTGACCAGGCCGGGGTTGAGCTTCTTCATCTCGCCCAGCTCGGCGTCCGACACCGGGATCATCCGCATCTTCATGGAGGTGCCGAGGTCGAGCATGAACGAGGCGGGCACCGTCGTGTACCAGGCCATGGCCACCGACTGGCGGTTGCGGATGGCCTCGGCGTTCTCGGTGATCGAGCCGTAGCTCTTGGTCCCGAGGTCGTCGAGCTTCATGCCGTTGACCTTGAGCAGCCATTCCCAGCCCTCGGCCAGGCTGGTGTTGCCCCGGGGCGGCAGCGCCACCGGCTTGCCCTTGAGGTCCTTCAGCGACTTGATGTCACTGGAGGCCGGCACCGCGAGCTGCCAGACGTTGGGGTAGTAGTTGGCGACGAAGACGGCCTTGTCGGTGGCCTTGCCCTTCCAGGAGTTGGTGCCGGCCCGCGCGTCAGCCAGCACGGTCGTCATCGACCAGGCCAGGTCGGCCTTGTCGTTGCGCATCTTCTCCATGTTGACCAGGGCCGCGCCCGGCTCCACGAGGACATCGAGCTCTGGGAACTGCTTCTTGATGACCTCGGCGGTGGCCGCCGCCATCGGCGTCCACGACCCGCCGGTCGGGCCGGCCGAGAACACGAGGGAGATCTTCTGCTGCGCCGCGCCGGGGCCGGCGATCAGGGTGACGAGGCCCACGAGCAGCGTCAGTACGGCCAGGGTCTTGCGTCCACGGGTCAAGGGCGTGCCTCCTGTCAGAAGGGAATGAGACGCCCGGTGGCGTCGAAGGCCAGGGGCGCCTCGCCGAGCCGGGTCAGGTCACTGCGGCGGGCCACGTCGGCGGCGAACGCCTCGGAGACCTCCAGCTCACCGAGCATGAGCGTGTTCTTGATCCGGACGACGCGGGCGCGCTCGGGGGGCGTCAGTCCGATGCAGTCGAGCGCCGTGGCGACGGCCTCGCGGTCGGTCTCGAACGTGGCCGGGATCTTGGCACCGCCCGGGGCACAAGCGGTGATCGTGTTGATCAGGGTCGCCTTCATGTCGATCTTGTCCACCAGCCGGCGAGTCGTGAAGTCGGCGTTGCCGATGCCGGTGGCGTTGCCGTAGCTCTCCTCGGTGATGTCGAGGGCGACGATCCAGGTGATCTTGGGGTCGGCCGGGAACGGCTCGAAGGGGTTGGTGGGCCGCCCGATCACGTTGGTGTCCATGCCGGAGCCGGAGATGTTCTTGCCGATCTGCTCGACGATGAGGACGTCGATCGGCGAGAACGGCAGCCGGGCCATCCAGTCACGGGCGCTCTTGAGCAGCCGTCGCTCCCCCGCCTCGAGCTCCCCGGCGCTGAAGGCCTCGATATGGGCGGTCTCGTCGTAGCCGTTCTCGACGATCCCGACGCCGAAGCCGATGCGGGCCTTGGCCAGCATCTCCCGCCCGACCGAGGTGATCACGGTCTCGTAGCCGTGGTTCACGTTGGCCCGGTGGTACTGCACGGCCCCCTTCCACTTGCCGAGCCCGATCGTCATCATCTTGAAGAGGCCGGACTCGATCGAGCCCTTGAAGTCCGTGTGCGGCTTGACGCGGTTGACCAGGCCGATCCAGTCGGCCTCCGCCGCGTACCGATCCAACCACACCGGGAGGCCCAGGGTTTCCCCCACCTGCACCACGTCCATGGTGGCCCGGACGGGGCACCCCATCGTGGCCTCGGTGATCCCGTAGTGCTCGAGCACCGAGAGCTGACCCTCGGCCGTCCCGCCCCCGTGGCTGCCCATGGCCGGGAAGACGAACGGCCGGGCACCGAGGTCGCGCAGGTACCGGACCGTGGCGCCGACGATGGCGTCGATGTTGGCGATGCCCCGGCTGCCGGCGCCCACCGCCACGGTGTCGCCCGGCTTGATCGCCAGGCCGGCGTCTCCCAGGGTGCGGGCGACGGCGCTCGGGATGTCGGCGACGCGGGGACGGGCGAACGTCTGGCGGACGCGGAGCATGGTGGGCAACATGGGCCCGATGATACGACATTGCGCGGTCAGACCGGGGTGGCGCTTGCGCCGCTCCCGGACGGCGGTTACGATGCGCCTCGCAACCGCCGCTCGACGTCCGACGTCCCGGTTGACGAGGGTCGCCAATCCGATGGGGAGTTTCATGATGGCTGACACCATTCGTGCGCGCGTACGGCAGCTGCTCGAGGCCGGCGCCCTGCCCTGTGACGAGGACGGCAAGGTCTGGGCGGGGCGGGGGGTGGGCACCCACTGCGTCGCCTGCGGCGAGCCCATCGCCACCACCGAGGTCGAGTTCGAGGTCGAGCTGACCTCGAACTCCGTGCTCCGGCTCCACCGGGAATGCCACGCGATCTGGCGCGAGGAGTGCGATTCCCTCCAGCCCCGCTGACGGTCGTCCCGGGGGGACCCTCCCGGAGCCGGGTTCCGGCACGGCCGACCCGGTTGGCGACGCTATCCGGTCACCCGTGATTGTGCTATATGTATGGGCCACTTTTTCATGCGGAAGCCCCCCACGGCGCTGACACGCTTCCTCCTCGCAGGCCTGCTGCTGGTTCTGGGCGGGTGCGCCTGGCTTCGTCCGGCGCCGACGCCCATCCTGCCACCCGACGAGCTCTACTCGCAGGGCGAATCCGAGCTGGAGCGACGTCGCTATCTCGAGGCACGCGACTCCTTCCGCAAGATCGTCGAGCGGCACCCGAACTCGTCGTGGGCGCCGCGGGCGCGCTTCCTCATCGGCGAGGCGTGGTACCGCGAGGCGGAGTTCGACAAGGCGGTGAAGGAGTTCGAAACCTTCCTCGCCTTCTACCCGCGCCACCAGATCGCCGACCTCGTACAGTACCGGCTGGCGATGAGCTACTACGACCAGCTCAAGCCGGTCGAGCAAGACCAGGGGCTCACCGCCAAGGCGGCCGAGCAGTTCCGCAAGCTCATCAAGGAATACCCCGACAGCCGCTACGCCACGGACGCCCTCGCCAAGATCGACATTTGCCGCGGTCGCCTGGCCCAGAAGGAAGTGTGGGTGGCCACCTACTACTTCGGCCAGGGCAACCCGAGCGCCGCCCGCCAGCGCCTGGAGTTCGTCCTCAAGGAGTACCCGCGGACGCTCGTGATCCCGGAGACGCTCTACACGCTGGCCGAGGTGAACTTCGCCGAGGGCAAGAACCGCGAGGCGATGGAGCTCCTCCGCCAGCTCGCGAACGACTACGCATACACCGAGTGGGGCAAGCGGGCGGTGCAGCGCCTGCGTGCGCAACGCTAGGAGAAGGCCCGTGCACGACATCGTCGACCTCCGCTCCGACACGCTGACGCTGCCGACCCCGGAGATGCGCGAGGCCATGGCGCGCGCCGAGGTCGGCGACGACGTGTGGGGCGAGGACCCCACGGTCCAGCGGCTGGAGGCGACGGCGGCGGCCCGGCTTGGCAAGGAGGCGGGGCTGTTCGTGGCCTCCGGCACCATGGGCAACCTCGTGTCGGTCGTGGCCCACACGCAGGCCGGCCAGGAGGTCGTCCTCGACCTCGACTCGCACATCTACAACTACGAGGTCGCGGGCGGCACGATCGTCGGCAACGTCCAGATGCGCCCCGTGAAGACCGAGCGCGGCTTCCTCACCCCCGAGCAGGTGCAGGAGTCGCTGCGGCCGGCCAACATCCACCTCCCCGTCACCGGCCTGGTGTGCCTGGAGAACACGCACAACCGTCACGGCGGCACCTGCTGCACCCCGGAGGAGATCACGGCCGTGGCGAAGGTGGCCCACGCCGCCGGGGTGGCCGTCCACGTGGACGGGGCGCGCCTGTTCAACGCCGCGGTCGCCCTCAAGCGCGAGCCCCGCGAGTTCGCCGCGACGGTCGACTCGGTCACCTTCTGCCTCTCGAAGGGCCTGGCCGCGCCGGTCGGCTCGGTCGTGTGCGGCTCGAAGGCGTTCGTCGACCGCGCCAAGCGCGTGCGCAAGATGGTGGGCGGCGGCATGCGGCAGGCCGGCGTCCTGGCGGCGGCCGGGCTGATCTCGCTGGAGCGCATGGTCGACCGCCTGGCCGAGGACCACGCCAACGCACGGACGCTGGCCGAGGCGCTGGCGACGATGCCGGGGGTGGTGATCGACCTCGCCAGCGTGCAGACGAACATCGTCATCATCCGTGTCGACCGGGGCGACCGGGCGCGATCGATCGCGGCCACCGAGGAGATCGTCAAGGGCTGCGCCGCCCGCAAGGTGAAGATCCACGCGATGGGTCCGACCGCCATCCGCTGCGTGACCCACAAGGATGTGGACGCCGAGGACATCCGCCGGGCCGTCGACGCATTTCGGGAGTTGACCGCTCGCTGGTAGAACGCGTCAGGGGAGGTCCCATGGCCGAACGTCTTCTGGAAGTCAAAGGGCTGAAGACCCACTTCTTCACCGACGAGGGCGTCGTACGCGCCGTCGACGGCATCGACCTCTACATCAACAAGGGTGAGACGCTCGGCGTCGTCGGCGAGTCCGGGTGCGGCAAGAGCGTGACCGCGCTCAGCATCATGCGGCTCATCGCCCAGCCGCCCGGCCGCATCGTGCAGGGCCAGATCCTGTACAACGGCCGTAACCTGCTGGACCTCTCGCCGGCGCAGATGCGCAAGATCCGCGGCAAAGAGATCTCGATGATCTTCCAGGAGCCGATGACCTCGCTCAACCCGGTGTTCACGTGTGGCGAGCAGATCGCCGAAGCGATCCGCTTGCACGAGGGACTGGGGCGGCGGGACGCGATGGACAAGACGGTCGAGATGCTGAAGCTGGTGCACATCCCCAACGCCGAGCGCCGGGTGAAGGAGTACCCGCATCAGCTCTCGGGCGGCATGCGGCAGCGGATCATGATCGCCATGGCGCTGTCGTGCAACCCGAACCTCCTGATCGCCGACGAGCCCACCACCGCGCTCGACGTGACGATCCAGGCCCAGATCCTCGAGCTCCTCAACGAGCTGAAGGCCAAGCTGAACATGGCCATCATGCTGATCACCCACGACATGGGGGTCATCGCCGAGACCGCCCAGCGCGTCGCGGTCATGTACGGGGCCCAGGTCGTGGAGGAGGCGCCGGTGGGCGAGCTCTTCAAGGAGCCGCTGCACCCCTACACCCAGGGGCTCCTGCGCTCCATCCCGCGCATCGACCTCGCCGCCACCAAGCGGCAAAAGCTGGAGCCGATCGGCGGCACCGTCCCCACGCTGCGCGGGGCCGAGAAGCCCGGCTGCCGCTTCGCCCCCCGCTGCGCCTTGGCCAAACCCATGCATTTCGAGAACACGCCGCCGCTCAAGGAAGTCCGGCCGGGCCACAAAGTGGCCTGCTTCCTGTACTAGAGGAGGCCACCCATGGCTGAGCCGCTCCTGCGCGTCCGCAACCTCAAGAAGTACTTCCCGATCCGTGGCGGCTTGCTCTCGCGCGAGGTCGCCCGCGTGCACGCCGTCGACGACGTTTCGTTCGAGATCCTGCCCGGCGAGACGCTGGGACTGGTCGGCGAGTCGGGCTGCGGCAAGTCGACGACCGGGCGCACGATCCTGCGCCTGATCGAGCCCACCTCGGGCGAGGTCTCCTTCCAGGGCAAGAACGTGACGACGCTCGACAAGCGCTCGCTGCGGGGCCTACGGAAGGAGATGCAGATCATCTTCCAGGATCCGTACGCGTCGCTGAATCCGCGGATGACGGTCGGCTCGATCATCGGCGAGGCGCTGGTGATCCACAAGCTGGCCAAGTCGCGGCGCGAGCGCGAGGAGCGCGTGGTGCAGCTCCTGGAGACCGTCGGCCTGAACGCCGACCACCTGCGCCGGTACCCGCACGAGTTCTCGGGCGGTCAGCGGCAGCGCATCGGCATCGCCCGGGCGCTGGCGGTCAGCCCCAAGCTGATCGTGGCCGACGAGCCGGTGTCGGCCCTCGACGTGTCGATCCAGGCGCAGATCATCAACCTGCTGGAAGAGCTCCAGGCGCAGTTCGGCCTGACGTACCTGTTCATCGCGCACGACCTGTCGGTCGTCGAGCACATCTCGACCCGGGTGGCGGTCATGTACCTGGGCAAGATCGTCGAGATCGCTCCCGCCAAAGAGCTGTACACGAACCCGAAGCACCCATACACCGAGGCCCTTCTCTCGGCGGTGCCCATTCCGGATCCCACGCTCAAGCGCAAGCGGATCATCCTCGAGGGCGACGTTCCAAGCCCGATCAATCCGCCGTCGGGCTGCCGCTTTCATACGCGCTGCGCGCTGCGGGTACCGTCGTGCTCGCAGAACGAACAGGTCCTCAAGGAGATTTCCCCCGGTCACTGGGTGGCCTGCCAGGTGCGCACCGGGGTCGCGACCGCGTAGACCCTGCCCGTTTTCCGAGGGGCGCCCCGGCGTCGACGAAGGCGCCCCTCGATACCATCAGACCTGCTGGACTTCCCCGCCCCCACCGTCCGCGCGACGATGACCGGCAGGACACGCGCCGCCGACGAACGAGTGGCCCCGCCGAGGAGAGGACCGCGATGCCGAGGGTGAAGGTCAACGGGATCGATCTGCACTACGTGGAGGCGGGGGCCGGTGATCCCCTGCTGATGATCATGGGCTTCGGGGGCGACCACCTGGCGTGGGCGTTCCAGGTCCCGGCGCTGAGCACGCGGTACCGGGTGATCACCTTCGACAACCGAGGGGCCGGACAGAGCTCGGTCCCGGACGAGCCGTACAGCACCCGGGTGATGGCCGAGGACGCAGTGGGCTTGCTCGACACGCTGGGCGTCGACCGCGCGCACGTGCTCGGCGTCTCGCTGGGCGGGATGATCGCCCAGGAGGTGGCGCTGAACCACGCACGACGGGTGCGCTCGCTCCAGCTGCACTGCACCTACGCGCGGCCCGACCCCTACATGCTGGCGTTGATGGATCGCTGGCGCGTGATCCGCGAGAAGGTGACGCCCGAGGACTGGCTGCGCACCGTCGCCCTGTGGCTGTTCTCACCCCACACGTACCGCGAGCGCCCGGACTTCGTCGAGATGGTGATCCAGACCGGCCTCGGCAACCCGCACCCGTTCACCGACACGGGCTTCCTCCGGCAGGGCGAGGCCGTGCGAGGCCACGACGCGCTCGACCGTCTTCGGACTCTGAGGTGCCCGACGCTGGTGAGTGTGGCCGAGGACGACATCCTGGTGCCCTCTCGCTTCTCACGCGAGGTGGCCGCGGCCATTCCCGGCGCCCAGTTCCGCGTCATCGAGGAAGCCGCCCACGGCTACTTCTGGGAGCGCGCCGAGACCTTCAACACGATGTGCCTGGACTTCCTGGAGAGAAACGACAAGGCCTGAAGTCGAGGGACGCCACGGCTCCGCCGGGGCGTCCCGAGCCCCCCTGGGGGGTTGGGGGCCCTTCGAGGCCCCCCATGTGGCTATTCCCAGAGGTACGCGCGCGGGTTGACGGCCTGCCCCTTGACGATGATCTCGTAGTGCAGGTGCGGCCCCGAAGATCGGCCGGTGTTGCCCGTGTAGCCGATCACCGCCCCGCGCTCCACCTGCTGGCCGTGCTGCACGTTGACCTTCTGCAGGTGGCCGTAGAGCGTCCGGATGTTCTGCCCATGGTCGAGGATGATCGTGGTGCCGTAGTCCTGCGCCGGGCCAGCGTGCACGACGGTACCGGCGGCGGGCGCGTGGACCGGCGTGTTGCGGTCGGCCCGGATGTCGAGGCCGCTGTGGAACTCGCGCTCCGTCGTCCACGGCGATTGCCGGTTGCCGAACTCCGAGTTGACCCCACCCCGCACCGGCCACCGGGTCGGCAGCGCGGTCAGCACCTTCCCCGCGCGCGACATCAGCTTCTCGAGCGCCTTGAGGCTGTCCGTCTGCTCCTTGACCGACTCGCCGAGGCGGTTCAAGTCCTCGAGCGGGGAGACGCGCGGCGGCGTCCCGTCGGCCGACGTCGTGCCGCCGCCGATGCCGCGATCGCCCTTCGCGCGCGCGAGCTCGGGACCGAAGGGCTCCCAGATCCTCGCGTGGATGTCGCGCCAGCTCGCCATCTCCTGGCGCAGCTCGCCGACACGGCGGTTGAACGCCTCGATCGTGGCGCGCTGCTGGTTGATCTGGTCCTGGAACGTCACCGCCTCACGCGTCAGCTCCCGTAGCTTCACCCAGTCGCCGACGAGCGCGCCGGTGACGGAAACGACCACCGCGAGCGCGAGGCTCGCGAGCACGACGCTGCGCCGGGGGAAGTTCAGCCGCATCACGCGCTCGCCGTCGCCGCGGACGATGAGCAGGCTGAACTGCCCACGCCGGCTCGCCGGGGGCCGCTGCTTGGGGTACGCCCGGGCGGCGAGCCGCACCAGCCGGCTGGGCGTCAGCGGCTTCGCGGCCTTCGGGGCCGGTCCGGGGCCGGCGTCGGCCGCGGGCAGGGTCGGCGTGTCCATAGAGAGCATCGGGGCCGATCTTGGCAAGGCGCGTGCCGGACCCCGGGCCAGGACAAATCAATCACTTACCCCTTGCGCACCGCGCCAGCGGGCCAATCTGCCACTGAACACCGTCACTTGCGTGACAAGGCGCGGGCGGGCGGGATATGATCCTGGACAGTCGGAGCCGTGATGGTCTAGAGGAATGTGATGGACGACTTTTACCGCATCAAGCGCCTGCCCCCCTACGTCTTCGCGATCGTCAACGACCTCAAGACCAAGGCCCGATCGCGCGGCGAGGACGTCATCGACCTCGGCATGGGCAACCCCGACATGGCGACGCCCAAGCACATCGTCGACAAGCTCGTCGAGGCCGCCAAGAATCCGAAGAACCACCGCTACTCCGCCTCGCGCGGTATCACGCGACTGCGGGTCGCGATGGCGAAGTGGTATCGCGACCGCTATCACGTCGAGCTCGATCCCAACTCCGAGGTCATCGCGACGATCGGCGCCAAGGAGGGCATGGCGCACCTGGCGCTGGCGGTGCTGCAGCCCGGCGACGGCGCCCTCGTGCCGAACCCGACCTATCCGATCCACTCCTACTCGGTCGTCATCGCCGACGGCGATCTCCGCTCGGTGCCGCTCACGCCCGACGGCGACTTCTTCGCGCGACTTCAAGAAACGGCCCGGCTGGCCTGGCCGAAGGCCAAGCTGCTGATCCTGTCGTTCCCGCACAATCCGACGACGATGTGCGTCGAGCGGGACTTCTTCGTCAAGGTGGTGGAGTTCGCCCGCGAGCACCGGCTGATGGTCGTGCACGACTTCGCGTACGCCGACTTCACCTTCGACGGCTACCGGCCGCCCTCGTTCCTGGAGGTGCCGGGCGCCAAGGACGTCGGCGTGGAGATCTTCTCGACCTCGAAGTCGTACAACATGGCCGGCTGGCGCCTGGGCTTCGTGTGCGGCAACGCGAAGATGGTCAACGCCCTGGCCCGCATCAAGTCCTACCTCGACTACGGCGCCTTCCAGCCGATCCAGATCGCCGGCATCGTGGCGCTCGAGAAGGACCAGAAGTGCGTGGCCGAGATCGTCGAGGTCCACCGCAAGCGGCGCGACGTGCTCGTCGACGGCCTGAACAAGATCGGCTGGAGCGTGCCGAAGCCCAAGGGCACCATGTTCGTGTGGGCGCCCATCCCCGAGGCGTTCCGTAAGCTAGGCTCGCTGGAGTTCTCCAAGCTGCTCATCCAGGAGGCGCGCGTGGCGGTATCGCCGGGCATCGGCTTCGGCGAGTACGGCGAGGGCTACGTGCGGTTCGCGCTGGTGGAGAACGAGCAACGCATTCGGCAGGCGCTCCGCGGCCTCAAGCAGCTGAGCCGCTGACGCCGAGCCGACCCTCCACCGTGGCCGCCGTGAACGACGTCCGCATCGGTCTGTTGGGGCTCGGCACCGTCGGCGCCGGCGTCGTCAAGATCCTCCAGGACCAGCGCGCGATGCTGCAGGAGCGCGCGGGGGCCAGCCTCACCCTGGCCGCCATCGCCGACACCGACCTCACCCGTCCCCGCGAGGGCCTCGACATCCGCGCGCTGCCGCTCGTCCGCGACGCGGCGCGCGTGCTCGACGACCCGACGGTCCAGGTCGTGGTCGAGCTGATCGGTGGCCTGGAGCCGGCCCGCACCTTCATCCTGCGCGCGCTCGCCGCCGGCAAGCACGTTGTGACCGCGAACAAGGCGCTGCTCGCGCACCACGGGGCCGAGCTCTACGAAGAGGCCCGCCGGCGCGGGGTGGCGCTCGCGTTCGAGGCGGCGGTGGCCGGGGGCATCCCCCTCATCCGGGCGGTCAAGGACGGGCTGGTCGCGAACCACGTCCTGTCGCTGGCCGGCATCGTGAACGGGACGTGCAACTACATCCTGTCCAAGATGACCGACGAGGGGCTCGACTTCTCGCTGGTGCTCAAGGAGGCGCAGGCCCACGGCTACGCCGAGGCCGATCCGACGCTCGACATCGAGGGCATGGACTCGGCCCACAAGCTGCAGATCCTCGTCGCCCTCGCGTTCCGGACCTTCGTCGACCTCAAGCACATCCACACCGAGGGCATCACGCGGGTCACCGCCCAGGACATCGACTACGCGCGCGAGCTCGGCTACCGCATCAAGCTCCTGGCCATCGCCAAGGCGTCCAACGGCGGCGTGGAGGCGCGTGTGCACCCCACGATGATCCCGGCCGCCTCGCCGCTGGCCGCGGTGTCCGGCGTCTTCAACGCGATCTTTCTCACCGGCGACGCCGTCGGCGACCTCATGTTCTACGGTCGCGGCGCCGGCCAGCTGCCGACCGCCTCGGCGGTGTGGTCCGACGTGCTGGAGATCGCCCGCCGGGTGGCCCACGGCATCCCGGCCCTCGCACTGGACCTACCCGCCGTGGGCTCGCAGCCGCTGGCCCTGACGCCGATGGACGCGATCCGGTGCTGCTACTACCTGCGCGTCATGATGCAGGACCGGCCCGGGGCGCTCTCACGCGTGGCCGGCATCCTCGGCGACAACGACATCTCGATCGCGAACGTGATCCAGAAGGGCCGCGGGACGCGGGAGGCCGTGCCGGTCGTGATGCTCACGCACGAGGCGCGCGAGCGCGACATGCGGACGGCGCTGACCGCCATCGACGCCCTGCCCGACGTGGCTACCGCCACCACCATGATCCGCGTCGAGGGCGGGCCGGCGTGATGCGCTCGGAGGGGGGCTTCGCCCCCCTTCCGACGGTCGTCGCGCGCCTTCGGCGCACTCCTCCCTGCCTCCCCCCGGATCCGGATTGCGCCGGCGGAGCCGGCGCTCGAGCGCGGACTGACGTTCGCGCGGGATCAATCAACTGAAGCAGCTGCGGCTGGTCGTTGGCGTCGCCCTCAGTGTTGGTCTGTTCGTCTATCTGCTCCGGAGTGTCGACCTTGGGGAGTTGGGGCGGCAGCTGGCGGCGACGCGGTGGTGGTGGGTGGTGCCGGGGGTGGTGGCGGGGCCGCTGGGGCTGTGGGCGCGGGCGAAGCGCTGGCGCTACCTGTTCCCCTCCGACGAGCAGCCGCCGGGGCTCGTCGCCGCCAACATGATCGGCTACATGGCAAACAACGTCCTGCCGCTCCGCGCCGGAGAGGTCGTGCGCGTGTACGTCGCCGCGCGGCGGCTCGGCACGCGGCCGGGCGGGTCGTTCGGCGAGCGCCTCTGGCTGGCCGGGGCGACGGTCGTCGTCGAGCGGGTACTCGACAGTCTCACGCTGGTGCTGCTGCTGGCCGGCCTGGTGTTCCTCGTGCCCGTGCCGCGCGCGCTCGAGTACGCGGCGGCTCTCATCCTGGTCGCCGACGTGGTGGCCGCCGCGATGCTGATCTCGCTCGCCGCCACGCCTGACCGTGCGCGCCGGCTGCTGGTCCGCCTCTGCCGGCGGTGGCCGGCGCTGGAGCGCCGGGTCGTGCGCGTGCTCGACACCGTCCTCCGCGGCCTCGAGGGCATACGGACGCCGGCGCACCTGGGGCCGCTCCTGGCGTGGACGGTGATCGCGTGGGCGCTGCCGGTGCTGGGGGCGTGGACCCTGCTCCGCGCCGTGCACCTGGACCTGCCGCTCATCGCCGGGTGGGCGGTGGTGACGTTCGTCGGCTTCGGCGTCAGCATCCCGTCGGCGCCGGGCTACGTCGGCGTGTGGCACGCCGCCACCGTCCTGGCACTATCGGTGTTCGCGGTGGGCCAGGCGACCGCCGTCGGGTACGCGATCCTCTACCACGCGAGCCAGTTCGTCCCCGTCACGCTGATCGGCTGGCTCTTCCTCGTGCGCGAGCACCTCTCGCTGCGGGACGTCACGCGCGCGCGACCGGCGGAGACGCCGGCCGTCTGACGTCGCGCGCGTGAGCGCGCCGCGCATCCACGCCGCGACCGCGGCGAGCGGACTTGCCGCGCTCGACCGGCGTGATAGGATGCGTGGGCCATGGCGCTGGTCGTCCAGAAATACGGCGGCTCCTCGGTCGCCGACGCCGAGAAGATCCGTGGCGTGGCGCGCCGCGTGGCCGAGAGCGCGCCGGACCATCAGCTGGTCGTCGTCGTCTCCGCCATGGGCAAGACGACCGACGGTCTCGTCAACCTCGCCCGCCAGGTCGTGCCCTCGCCGGACGCCCGCGAGATGGACATGCTGCTCGCGACCGGCGAGCAAGTGACGATCGCGCTGCTCGCGATGGCGCTGCACGGGCTCGGCTTCAAGGCGCGCTCCTTCACCGGCGTCCAGGCCGGCCTCCGGACCGACCGCGGCCACACCCAGGCCCGCATCGCCAAGATCACGCCGGAGCGCGTTCGGGCCGCACTGGACGCCGGCGCCATCGCGGTGGTGGCGGGCTTCCAGGGGCTGAGCGACGCCGAGGAGATCACCACGCTCGGCCGCGGCGGCTCCGACCTCACCGCGGTCGCACTGGCCGCCGCGCTCAAGGCCGACGTCTGCGAGATCTACACCGACGTGGACGGCGTGTACACCGCGGACCCGAACGTCGTGCCGGACGCCCGCAAGCTGCCCCGGGTCGCCTACGACGAGATGCTCGAGATGGCGAGCCTCGGCGCCAAGGTGCTGCAGGCGCGCTCGGTGGAGTTTGCCAAGAAGTACGGGGTGACCGTGCACGTGCGCTCGACGTTCAAGCCGGACCCGGGCACGATCGTCACCCGGGAGGAGAGCGGGATGGAGGACGTGATCGTCACCGGCATCACGCACGACCGCAGCCAGGCGAAGATCTCGCTGCTGCGCGTGCCGGACCGGCCGGGCATCGCGGCCCAGGTCTTCGGCGCCCTCGGCGCCAAGCGGATCGTCATCGACATGATCGTGCAGAACATCAGCCGCGACGGCTACACCGACATCTCCTTCACGGTCCCTCGGAGCGATTCCGCGCCCGCGATCGCCGCTCTGGAGGAGATCGCGCGGGCCGTCGGCGCCCAGGGCGTGCTGCCCGACGAGCGCGTCGCCAAGATCTCGATCGTGGGCGTGGGCATGCGAAGCCACTCGGGGGTGGCGGCGCGGATGTTCGGGGCGCTGTCGCGGGAGGGCATCAACATCCAGATGATTTCGACCTCGGAGATCGCCACGTCCTGCGTCATCGAGGACAAGTACGCCGAGCTGGCCGTGCGCGCCCTGCACGACGCCTTCGAGCTGGGGCGCGAAGGGGTGCGGGGATGATCAAGGGCAAGGCGGCCGTCTTCTTCGGGCCCGGCAAGCCGTTCCAGATCCGGGAGCTCACGCTCCCCGAGGTCGAGCCGGACGCGGTGGTCATCCGCGTGACGCTCGCCAACGTGTGCGGCTCCGACCTGCACTTCTGGCGGGGAGACGCGCCACTGCGCCTGCCCGAGGACGGGTGGATCTTCGGCCACGAGATGACCGGCCACGTCGCGCAGCTCGGCGCGAAGGTCAAGACCGACTCGCTCGGCCGCCCCCTCCGCGAGGGCGACCGCGTCGCCTACACGTACTTCTACCCGTGCGGGCGGTGCTACGTCTGTCTCAACAAGGAGCCGGCCAACTGCCCGGCGAAGATCGAGCGGCCGCGCGGCCCCGGCGAGTTCCCGCACTTCAACGGGGCCTTCGCCGAGTACTACTACCTGCGGCCGGGCGGCCACCTCTTCAAGGTGCCGGACGAGCTTCCCGACACGCTGGTGTCGCCGGTGAACTGCGCGCTGTCGCAGGTGATCTACGGCCTGCACCAGGCCGGGCTCCGCTTCGGCGGCAGCGTCGTGATCCAGGGCGCCGGCGGGCTCGGCATCCAGGCCACCGCGGTGGCGAAGGACATGGGCGCGGCGACCGTCATCGTCGTGGATCAGATTCCCGGCCGGCTGGAGCTGGCGCGCGCGTTCGGGGCCGATCACACGATCAGTCTCAAGGAGGTCCCCGAGCGGAAGGACCGCCTCGCGCTCGTGCGCGGGTGGACGGGCGGCGCCGGCGCGGACGTCGCGTGCGACTTCGTCGGGTTCCCCCAGGTGATCCCCGAGGGGCTCGACATGCTGCGCGCGGGCGGCACCTACCTCGAGATCGGCACGATCTCGCGCGGCGCGAAGATCGAGCTGGAGCCCGCACAGCTCGTGTGGGGCGCCAAGCGGATCGTCGGCGTGATCATGTACGACCCGTGGGTCATCCCGCGCGCGCTCGACTTCCTCGTCCGCAACCGCACGCGGTGGCCCTTCGACAGGCTGGTCTCGCACACCTATCCGCTCGATCAGATCAACACGGCGTTCGCCGACTCGGAGTGGCATGGCCGGGAGACGACGACCATCACACGGGCAGCGCTTCAGCCATGAAAGAGCTACGCAAGCGTCTCGAGCGAGAGCGGCAGACGGCGGCCACGCGGCTGCGCCAGATGGGCGGCTCCATCACGCTGGAGGACACGGCCACGCCGGCCGACAGCGTGTGGGACGAGGCCGACCACATCCAGGCCAGCGAGCAGCGCGAGATGGGGCTCATGAGCCGCGAGCGGCTCGTGGAGCGCATCGAGCGGCTCACCGCCGCCCTCAAGCGCATCGAGGAGGGCACCTACGGCACCTGCGTGGAGTGCGGCAAGCCCATCGGCCAGGCGCGCCTGCGGGCGATCCCCGAGGTCGCGACCTGCGTGAGCTGCCAGGAGAAGATCGAGCGCGGCGGCGACGTTTGACTGAGTGGGGGGCCATATCGGGGCCCCCCACACCCCCCAGCACTCGTCGCGCCCCGGCACAGCCGTGGCGCTCCTCGACCTCGGGCCAGCAGTGCCGCTGGCACATCCCTTGAAGTCGTAGTCCTCGTCGTCCCTCGGGGCGACGAGGACTCTCGTGATCGCCGATCGGACCTTCGACGACGCCCAGCGGATGCATCTCCTCGCCGACGTCGCCGGCACTATCGCCTGGGCGCCCGACCCACGGGTCGCGCTCCCTCGTGTTGCCGAGCTGACGGTGCCACGGCTCGGGGACTGGTGTGTCGTCGACGTCCTGGAGGGCGAGGCCACCTACCGGCGACTGGCGGTCGTCCACGCCGACGCCCGCTGGCGGGAGCGCGTCACCGCCCTGCTGGGGCCCTGGGCTCCGGATCCGCATCGGCCCGGCGTGGCGCAGGTCGTCTGCACGGGCCAGACCCAGGTCGCCGAGGCCTCGGGCGCCGTGGCCCTCGTGCCCTGCGACGATGCGGCCGGCGAGCGACTCGTGGCCGACCTCGGGCTCGGCGCGTACGTCTCGGCCCCGCTCCGGATCGATGCGCGCGCGCTGGGCGCGCTGACGTTCGTCGTCGCCGACGATCGCCGGCGCTTCTCCGATGAGGACGTGGCCCTGGTGGAGACCGTGGCGCGGATGGCCGCGCTCAGCGTCGCCCACGCCTGCGCGGTGCGCGAGCTGGCCGAGGCGAACCGCCGGCAGGACGACCTGCTCGCGGTGATCTCGCACCAGCTGCGCACGCCGCTCACGGCGATGCTGGGCTGGCTGCAGCTCGCGCGCCGCCTGCAGGGCGCGGAGGCCGGCCGCGCCCTCGACACCATCGAGCGCAACGGTCGGCTACTCGGGCGTCTCATCGACGACCTGATCGACGCGGCGCGGATCCTGACCGGGAAGATCGCCGTCGACCGGCGCCCGTTGAACCTGGCCACCGTCGTCCGGCGCGCGGTCGAGAGTCAGCGGGGCGCGGCGCACGACAAGGGCGTCGGCCTGCACACCGAGCTGCCCGACGCGGCGCCGTACGCCGGCGATCCGGCGCGGCTGGAGCAGGTCGTGGTCGTGCTGCTCGCCAACGCGGTGAAGTTCACGCCGGCGGGCGGGCGCGTCGTCGCGCGGCTCGACGGCGACGCCCGTCAGGCCCGCATCCAGGTCAGCGACACCGGACGCGGCATCCCGGAGGAGGTGTTGCCGCACGTGTTCGAGCGCTTCCGGCGTGACGGCCACCAGCCGGCCGATCCGGGGCTCGGCCTGGGGCTCGCGATCGTGCGCGGGCTCGTGACGCTGCACGGCGGCACTATCGAGGCCGCCAGCGCCGGCGCCGACCGCGGCGCCACCTTCACGATCCTCCTTCCACTCCCGGCCTGATCTCGCGGGGCGTCTGGATTCGTCCACTCTAGCCGCGTGGGCGGTCGCGTGCGATCGTCCGCGCGTGACGCTCTACACGCGCCGGCAGCTGTGGCTGCTCTTGCTCCTCGGCGGCGCCGCTGGCGCGGGGCTCGCCGTCGATCATTGGCGCCGTGCGCGGCCCGAGCTCGCCGCCCGGCTGGAGACGCTCGACCGCTCCGTCCCGGCTCCGGTTCCCGCCTCCCCGCGCCACCCTGCACCACCCGCGGAGCCCATCGACGTCAATCGCGCCACCGAGCTCGAGCTCGCGCGCGTGCCCGGCTTGAGTCCGGCCCTGGCGGCCCGGATCGTCGCGGCCCGGCCGTTCGCGGACCTCGACGAGCTTCGACGGGTCAAGGGCGTGCGGCGCACGACGCTCGAGCGCGTCCGCTCACACCTGATCGCCGGGCCGCCGTGACGTCGTGGAGCGCGTGGCCGCTCGTGCCGCTGGCGCTGGCGTTCGGCGGCGGGATCGCGGCGGCACCGAGCCTGACGTTCACCACGGCGTGGACCCTCTGGGCCGTCGCGACGGGGGCGGGTGGCGCCCTGCTCGGACTGGCCCGGCCGGCGATCGCGACCGGCGCGGTGCTGCTCGCGATCGGCACGGTCGGCCTGATCCGCGGACTGCCACCGCCGGTGCCGGTCGACCACGTGAGCCGGCTGGCGCTGCCCTCCACCGGCCGCGTCGAGGCGAGGCTCGTCGACACGCCGACCCGATGGACGGCGGACCGCGCGCGCGTGCTCGTCGAGGTGAGCCGGCTCGACGGCGAGCCGCGCTCGGGACTGGCGCAGCTCACCGCCTACGGGCCGCTGCCCCCGCTGACGGCCGGCCAGCGCATCGCCGTCGAGACGCGGCTCGACCGGCCCGTCGGCTTCCGCAATCCGGGGACGTTCGACTACGCCGAGCGCCTGCTGCGCCACGGCGTCGGCGTCGTCGGGAGCGTGCGGGCCGAGCGCATCGAGACGCTCGACGCGATGGAGCCCGCGTGGCCCGTGCGCTTGCGCAGACGCGCGGTCGACGCGATGGCCGAGGCGCTGCCGCCCGTCTCCGCGGCTCTCCTGGCCGGGCTGCTCCTCGGCGAGCGGACGGAGCTGCCGCGCGACGTCGACGAGGCGTTTCGGCGCGCCGGCGTCTACCACGTGCTGGCGGTGTCCGGGTTCAACGTGGCGCTCGTCGCCTCGACGACGTGGGCGTTGCTGACGCTGGCCCGGGCGCCACGCCGCGTGGCCGCGCTGGGCGCGCTCGTCGTGGTGGTGGGATTCGCCGCGGTCGTCGGCCCACAGCCCTCGGTCCTGCGCGCGACGCTGATGGCCGTGCTGGTCCTGCTGGCCCTCGTGCTCGACCGCGAGGCGGCGGTGCTGAACAGCCTCGCCCTCGCCGCGGTCGCGATCCTGGCGCTACGCCCGGGCGACCTACACGACCCAGGCTTCCAGCTCTCGTTCGCGGCCACCGCCGGCATCGTCCTGGCGCCGCTGCCCCGGAGCCGGCTCGCGGCCGCGCTGGTCGTGAGCGCGGCCGCCCAGCTCGCCGTGCTGCCGATCGGCCTGGTTCACTTCAACCAGCTCTCGACGATCGGCGTCCTCGCCAATCTCCTGGTGGTGCCGCTGGCCGGACTCGCGACCGTGCTCGGACTGTTCGCAGTGACCGTCGGACTCGTGAGCGCCACGCTGGCCGGGTGGCTCTTCGCCGCGGTGTGGCCCGTGCTGCTGGCGTTGCGCGGCGTGGTGGCGGCGGCCGCCGCCGTCCCCGGTGCCGTCGTGCACTTGCCCGCCCCCGGCCCTGCAGCCGTCGTCGTCTACGTCGCCGCGCTGGTGCTCGCGCTCGCCGCCTGGCACCTTCGCGGCACGCACCGGCGCCCGGCAGCGCGGCTCGGCCTCGTCGCCGGCGCGCTCGTCGTCGTCAGCGCGGTGGCCACGCTGTGGCCGGCGCTGCGACCGGCCGACGGTCGGGTGCGCGTCACCGTGCTCGACGTCGGTCAGGGAGACGCCATCGTCGTCGAGGGGTCGGACGGGCGCACGCTCCTCGTCGACGCCGGCGCCGGCGGGCCGTACCGGCTCGACGCCGGCGAGCGCGTCGTCGCGCCCTTCCTGTGGAACCGCGGCATCCTGCGCCTGGCCGCCGCCGTCGTCACGCACGCCGACACCGATCACGCGGGCGGCATGCCGGCCGTCCGCGATCGCTTCACGGTGCGCGAGGCCTGGGACGGCAGTGGGCCGCCGCTCGCGCTGGGCGGCGCCCTCGTGACGCCGCTCCCGACGGCGGGCGCCCGCCGCAACGACGCGGCGCGCGTGCTGCGCGTCGACTTCGGCCTCGCCTCGATCCTGCTCGCCTCGGACCTGGAGCGTGCCGGCGAGCAGGCGCTCGTGGCCTCCGGCGCCCCGCTCGGCGCCACCGTCCTCAAGATCCCCCACCACGGCTCCCGCACGTCCAGCACGCCGGCCCTGCTGGCCGCCGTGCGCCCCTCCCTCGCCCTGATCTCCGTCGGCCCCCGCAACCGCTACGGCCACCCCGCCCCCGAAGTCCTCACCCGCCTCACCACCGCCGGCGCCGACATCTACCGCACCGACCAAGACGGCGCCCTCCTCCTCGAAACCGACGGCCGAACCCTCACCATCACCCGCTGGGCCTCCCGAACAACGACGCGCTACTGCCTCGACCCCGACGTCCTTTGCTAGGGAGGAGCACCAATACGCGTACCGGCTGGTGGGGCGGAGGGCGGGGGAGGTGGCGCCGGGCCCGCCGACCCGTTTTCCTCCCAACGCAAACCGCGCGCAACCCAGCCGGATGGAACTCAGCCACCAACATTCAACTCGGTCG